>CEVQ01140934.1_pt1 | contig 45079 bp, 36 predicted proteins | sample 356551 | NCBI WGS metagenome assembly CEVQ01 (sample SAMEA2623756, study PRJEB7988) | marine metagenome | biome: marine biome (ENVO:00000447); feature: mesopelagic zone (ENVO:00000213); material: "saline water (ENVO:00002010), including plankton (ENVO:xxxxxxxx)" | depth 250 m | reverse complement strand
AGAACCACTATACCTGCGGTAACACGCCGCGATTACGAACATTTTAAATCTCGCTGAGTGGATAATCACCTATGCGGACTGGTATTATTAAGCCCCAGGTTGAAAATCAAATGCAACCATTTGAAAAGGAAAAAATGGAGTCGATAAGAATAAGGCCAAAAAATAGAGGCCCAGAAACGCGAAAGGTGCTGCAATTGCAACACCTTTCAGACTCGTTACTTAACCCTATATTAGTAGAGTTTTACGCGACGTGCGTTTTCACGAGCTAGCTTCTTAAGATGACGCTTCTTGGCGGCAGCTTTCTTGCGCTTGCGTTCCCAAGTTGGCTTTTCGAAGAATTCACGACGACGAACTTCAGAAAGAACACCTGCTTTTTCACAAGAACGCTTAAAACGACGCAGCGCCACATCAAACGGCTCGTTTTCTCTAACTTTAACGATAGGCATTAAACACTCACCTCAAAACTTTTACTGTGTAAATCCGGGTAAAATTGTGCGCTAAAAAGGCCACCCGGGTTAAAAATGGTGCGAAATTCTAATCATATCTACAGAGAAAGTAAAGGATGAATTGCCAAAAAATAGCCAATATTGTGCATTTACCGTTCATTTACCTGTTCACTGGCATTCCATGAATGCAGGATTAAAGGTAAACTCTGCGCTCGTTAAGCACCGTGTTGTTTAACTCGGCTTGTATAAGCGCCCTTTTCAGAATGTTTTCTAGCTCAATTCCCTTTTGAAAAATGGTGATCAAAAGTGTGGAATCAGATGATCCTGACTAGGGTAGTGTTATGATCGCGGCGGGATCATAAAGATGATCGCATCAGATCGCCAGAATTATTTTCTCAGTTTTTGATATTTGCTTAGTCATTATGGCTCTCAACAATTGTGTGAACACGTGTTGTGATAAAAAGACGACAGCAAATCCAAAAACGAAGCATTGAAGTTAGTAGTAAAAGGGTTACTCCCCATGCGTATTTTAGGAATAGAAACATCTTGTGACGAAACTGGCATCGCCGTTTACGACGATGAAAAAGGGTTGCTGTCGCACGAACTATATAGCCAAGTAAAGCTGCACGCAGACTACGGTGGTGTTGTGCCTGAACTTGCGTCACGGGACCACGTGAGAAAGATCATTCCTTTAATTGAAAAGGCTATGGAAGACGCTAACACCCAACCATCAGAGATCGACGGCGTTGCTTTTACCCAAGGCCCCGGTTTAGTGGGCGCATTGTTAGTGGGTTCGTCTGTCGGGCGTTCATTGGCCTACGCGTGGAATGTGCCAGCAGTGGGCGTTCATCATATGGAAGGGCATTTATTAGCGCCTATGCTTGAAGACGACGCTCCTGAATTTCCTTTCGTTGCTTTATTGGTTTCAGGTGGCCACTCAATGCTAGTTAAAGTCGAAGGCATTGGTCAATATGAAGTACTTGGTGAGTCTATTGATGATGCCGCTGGTGAAGCCTTTGATAAAACCGCCAAGTTACTTGGCCTTGATTATCCAGGCGGCCCTCTTTTAGCAAGATTGGCTGAAAAGGGAGAAGCGGGACACTATAAGTTTCCTCGCCCGATGACCGACAGACCAGGACTAGATTTCAGTTTCAGTGGTTTAAAGACCTTTGCGGCGAACACCATTCGCGATGCTGACCTAACCGGTGGTGATGCTGAGCAAATAAAAGCGAATATTGCCTACGCGTTTCAAGAAGCCGTCGTTGATACGCTTATTATAAAATGTAAGCGAGCATTAAAGCAGACTGGTATGAAGCGTTTGGTTATTGCTGGCGGCGTAAGTGCAAATACAATGTTGCGCAGTGAGATGAAAGCCCTGATGCAAGAGCTAAAAGGTGAGGTGTTTTATCCTAGCTTAGCGTATTGTACAGACAATGGTGCCATGATTGCCTATGCGGGCATGCAGCGTTTGAAAGCTGGGGAAACCTTGGCCTTGTCTTCACAAGCCAAGCCGCGCTGGCCTCTTGATACTTTATCGGCGATTTAGGTATTCATAAAAAACCGGTAATTAGGCGCCACACCTCGTTGTAAACGCTACTATGTCTTTCCTAAGTTCACTGGGGAAATATTGAGCATAGCAAGCAGGTAAAACAAAAAAGCATAAATAAAAGGCAATGGGAGCGCATTCCATTGCCTTTTGTTTTACTGAAATGAACATTGAGTAAGGACGTTAAACACCATGCGCTTAGCAACAGACGGAACAAAACAAAATGCACCGCTATTCTATTTAGCATTGTCGTTATTTATTTCGCTTACCTTTGCAGCGCTCACCGCGTCCAATGCATTTGCATCAAGCAAAGCAGCCTTGAATGACTCTGTAAAAGGCCCGAAGCAAGAGCAGCAAGATCAGTATGTCGTGCTCATTTCTCTTGATGGATTTCGACACGACTATATAGAGTTACACAATGCGGAGCAACTTGGCGCCATTGCAAAGCAGGGGGTAAGAGCCTCGTCTATGACCCCTGTTTATCCGTCGAATACCTTTCCCAACCATATTTCTTTGATCACTGGGCTGCTTCCTAAACATCACGGCATCGTGAATAACCGTTTTTATGATAAATCCCGCCCTACAAAAGAGGGTTATGCAAAATATCAACTAGGTTATGGCGGCATGGACAGCACGTGGATTACGGCAACGCCGCTATGGAACTTAGTGGAATATCATGGCATGAAGGCAGCTACCTTCTTCTGGCCAGAGTCTGATTCACGCATATCAGGTACCTTGCCTAGCTACTTCTATCACTACTCTAAATACGCCGATTACCAGCAGCGGGTAGATCAAATTATAACTTGGTTGAAACTGCCTGAGGTGTCGCGCCCTCGCTTTATTGCGGGTTATTTCTCGCTTACCGATTCGGTTGGACATGATGAAGGACCTTTTGCCGACAAAACCAATGATGCGGTGCAGGAAGTGGATGCGCTTATTGGTCAACTTTATGAACGCATTAATGCATTAGATTTGCCGGTAAACTTGGTGGTGGTGTCAGACCACGGCATGACACCCATTGATGAAAGTCAGCTTATAGAAGTTGAGTCTTTATCTATACCTGATAGCTTCATTATTGAAAATGAAGGAGCGCAAGTTCATCTTTACGCCAAAGTGGGCGTGAACGATAAACAAATCACCGAAGAAACAGAACGTCTTACCCATATAGCCGAAAACCGTTACATTGTGCTTAACGATACCCAGCGCGCTGAGCGACATATGGAAGCGGGAAATAGAACCGGCGATATCATTATTGAGATAGCCCCGCCAGCACGCTTTAAAAACGCCAACAGCATGCATGTTAGTAAAGGTGGGCATGGCTACATGAACACGCTGCCTGATATGGGGGCGACGTTTGTTGCAGTGGGACCTGCGTTTAAAACGAATACCACCCTACCTGTGTTTAGCAATCTGGAGGTTTATCCTGCGTTGGCCAAAATACTTGGCATTGCACCGGTTACGCCGATAGACGGTAAGCTAGATATGCTGGAAAAGGCGCTTACTCTTTAACTTTTCCCTTATCCCATACTTTACTTTCATTGCCCGCTAGAAGTCGGGCAATGTTGTCTTTGTGGCGTAGAATGATAAGCAGCGAAAGCATTGCCACGGGCACGGTATATAAAGGCTTTATCAAAAATGTAAATAACGGCGCAAGAGATACTGCGATAAGCGCGCCCAATGAAGAATAGCCCGTAAGAAACACCACTACTACCCAGCTTAGAATAAGCAAACCTGCTAAATCGAGCCCTATTGGCAGCATAGCGCCAAACGCAGTAGCGACGGCTTTACCACCTTTGAAACCAAAATAGAGCGGAAAGATATGCCCCAAGCACGCGAAAATAGCAATGACGCCTAACATAATTGGCTCTATACCCAGAAAGTAACTGCCGTAAACGGGAATAGTGCCTTTTAGTATATCCATGACAAGCACGAGGAGCGCTGGAACACGACCGCCCAGTCGATATACATTGGTAGCACCTGGGTTTTTAGAGCCGGCGGTTCGTGGGTCTGGTAAACCAAACAGCTGGCTTATAACCACAGCACTTGAAAGTGAACCGAAAAGATAGGCAACAGCGATCATCAAAAGAGTTAGCGAAATCATTTTGTCATTCTAATTATTAAAAATATTGCCTTTTATTACGTTAAATTTGGTGTGTGCAAGTTCAATGGGCTTTAGTCGCATTAAATTGTGAAACCTTGGTTGCCCCCAGTTGTCATACAGCGGTATAGTTGTGCCACACATGCGTAAAGCTACTCCATCCAAACGCGATATACCACCGTTTACCAGCAATATGTGGTTGAAAGCGCAGTAGTAAGACCAGTATTGGAGCCGGAAAGTAGGGCAATAAACTGGTTTGATAACAGACAAGATGAAATTCCATGGGAAAAATTTATATAACAGGGCTTGAAGTAGACACCCTGATTGGTGTTTATGATTGGGAGCGAGAAAGAACCACCCAGCTACTTCTTGATGTAACACTTGATGTTGATTTAAGCGCGGCGATGCAAAGCGACGATGTTGCAGACACTGTAGACTATGCAAAAGTGGCAGAGTGTATTGTAGAAGTAGGCAAAGAAAGCACATTTGAGCTACTTGAAGCTCTAGGTAATAAAGTGATGGACGCCGTTCTTGATAATTTCACCGTTGCGTCAATAACGCTTAAAATTGTTAAGCCTAATATCCTTCCCAATGCGCAAACGGTTGCTGTTGAAATGCGTAAAGAGCGCAATTAATGTCACAACACACCATCTTAATCAGCATTGGCTCTAATATTGAACGTGAGCATTACACTAGGCAATCTTTAGTTGCGTTAAAACAACACTTCTCAGATGTTTCAGTGTCTTCGGTCTACGAGAGCGAAGCGGTGGGCTTCAATGGAAGCCCTTTTTATAACGCCGCTGCCCGAGCGACGACATCAAAAAGTATAGAAGAGGTATGCGCAATTCTTAAAGCCATTGAAAAAGACAATGGCAGGGTGCATACAGACAAAAAATTCTGTGCCAGAACCCTTGATCTCGACTTGCTTACCTATGATAGTAAGGTGACCACAACCCCTGTGGTTTTACCTCGCGAAGAGATTTGCTACAACGCGTTTGTGCTTTGGCCGTTAGCTGAACTTGTTCCCAACGACATTCACCCTGAAACGCAAGAAACCTATGCCAAAATGTGGCAAAACTTTGATAAACAGAAACAGCAATTATGGCCAATTGACTTTACTTGGAGTTAAGCAAAGGAATGACACTTTTCGAAATCATTATTTTAGCAATTATTCAAGGCGTGACTGAATTTCTTCCTATCAGTAGTTCTGGACACTTGTTGTTGCCCGCTGAACTTTTGGGTTGGGTAAGTCAAGGTTTGGCGTTTGACGTCGCCGTTCATGTGGGAAGCCTACTTGCGGTTATGATCTATTTTCGTCAAGAAATCGCTCAGATGACCGTAGCTTGGGTAACACAAGGGTTTAGCAAGCAACAATCTACCGACAGTAAGCTTGCTTGGTACGTTATTGTGGCAACTATTCCAGCGGTTATTATTGGCTTTTTAATGAAAGGCTGGATAGAAGAAAACGCACGTACGGCGTTGGTAATAGCGGGTACCACCATTATTTTTGGTTTGCTTTTATGGTATGCCGATTCGACAGCAAAGCGGGAACAAGAGCTTGAAGGGTTGACGCTAAAGCAAGCCATTTATATCGGCTTGGCCCAGGTGCTAGCGTTAATTCCGGGGACATCTCGCTCAGGTATTACGATGACCGCAGGTTTGATGTTAGGCCTTAAACGCGAAGCCTGTGCACGCTTTTCATTCTTACTGTCTATACCTGTCATCTTAGGTGCAGGGCTGTTAGCTACCTTAGATTTACTTAAGGCAAATGAAGCCGTGGACTGGTATGCATTGCTGTATGGCGCGGCATTTTCATTTGTCAGTGCCTACCTTTGTATCTATTTGTTCCTAAGCTGGATATCGCGTATCGGCATGCTGCCCTTTGTTATTTATCGCTTAGCGTTGGGCGTAATACTACTGTGGTTTGTTTTCGCTTAAGTAAAGAAAAAAGGGCGTTATTCTTCGTATGAGGTTTTTCTTTTTATGAGGGCGGTATTCGCATGAGAATGTGCTCTAGCGCCGCACAATAGCACTTAATTTTTAATTATGTTCGCTGGCAAATGTTTTAACACCGCTAACATAATTGGTAATCACCTAATTGGTAAGGGAAGTGAGATATGGCAGAAACAATATTTGATAAAATCATCAGCAAGGAAATTCCAGCGGACATATTGTACGAAGATGAATTGGCGCTGGCGTTTAAAGATATAAACCCTCAGGCACCGACTCACTTTCTGGTTATTCCGAAAAAGCAAATTGCAACGGTGAATGATATAGCCGAAGAAGATCGCGAAGTGGTGGGGCACTTGTCATTTGTTGCAGCAAAAATTGCAAAGGAGCAAGGGTTTGCTGACCAAGGCTTTCGTACGGTAATGAACTGTAATGAATACGGTGGTCAAACGGTATATCACATTCACCTTCACGTGTTGGCAGGCAAACCGCTAGGCTGGCCTCCGTATACTGAAAATATGAAGCAACACCTAGAGTAGCGTGGAAAGATAGGGATACAAAAATGCCGCCCTAGATAGTTATCTCAGGGCGGCATTTTTATTTAATGAGTACAGTACTTACTTAGTTAGCAAGCCCCAGTACTTTCTTACCTTGGTTGAAGTGAATATCAACCGGAATGCTCGCTGCCTCTAGGCGCGCTAAATCTGAAGCAAGATCGGGTTTAATTATACCCATAGTTTCTACTAGCTTCGCTACGCCATCGTAATCGCCGTCACCTTGTAACGTAAGGATTAGTTCAGATAGTGCTTCTACTGCGGCGCCCATTTTCTCCATATTTACGCGATACATGCCGTCTTCTGTCTTCTCGAAGGCGCCTTGCTGGGCAAAGAAGTTAAAGCGGATCATGTTCGCTTTTCCGTGTGCAGAACTTGCGCCGAAACGTACAGAACGGAAAATGCCAGCCATAAAGGTAACGTAATAATCTTCTAGTGTGCCTTCAGTGATTTCACCTTTTTCAAGAAGACTTTGTACCATGTACAAACCTAGAATATCCGCTTTGCCTTCTTCAAGCGCTGATGCATGCTCTTTAAGTGCTCCGCGCACAGTCCCTGAACCATCTAGGGTATTCTTAATCCCTAAACCGTGTGCCACTTCATGAAACATGGTGTTCGCGAAAAAGGCGTCAAACGTAATGTGTTCACGTTGCTCTGGTACAATTAACGTATCCGCAATAGGCACCAAAATAGTATCGAACTTTGCACGCATTGCGTTTTTAAGCTGCAGACGGCGGGTACCTTTTTCTAGCTGTACTCGCTCATCATTGGGCAAGTTAATTGCAATGGTCTTACTGCCTGCATTAGAGTGGCCGGCATAATAAATAACATCATAAGCGTTAAGGTCTGCATCAGAACCTGGCATTTCCGCTTTATATGCCTTAGCAACCGGAAGGCCTTGCTGTAATTCAGGTAAGAAGGCCGCGTATTTAGCTAGCTTTTCACTCCATGCTAAATCTTTAATGAGTACATAGGCTTCAAACGCTGCGCGATAGCCAAAGAGCTGATCTTCGTAGCTTTCAATAGGACCGATAACCAGCTCAACAGGGTTGGTTTTCATATCCATCCACGCCATGTCAGAAGCCAGGTAGTCGTTTGATAGTAGGGCTTCAGAACGCAGCTGCAAATATTGTTTAAAGCTTTCATCTTCAGCAAGCTCTGACGCTTTTTTAAGTAAGTCAGACGCCTTCATTAATTCGCTTTTAAAGGCTTCAGAATAAGGAACCGAATAAAGGTTGCCCGCTTCATCGCGCTTCACCATGGAATAAAGGCCTTGTTTGTCGCCAAAATCTGCCGTGGCAAATTCCTCTTTTTCCATATCATGGGGGTAGAACTCAGCGCCCAGCGCTTTGTCTTCATAGCCACTTAAAAAAGGTGTATCGCCATTTAAGCGATCCCAAGGTCCATAGTTTATCGCTGCAAAGTGGCGAACTTTTTCGTCACTAATTGACGAAAGAAATGCATCTTTATCTTCAAAGAACGCTTGTTTCCAGAACAAGTCGTCCATAATTTTCGATGCATCAATTAACAGCGAAAGCATTTTGTGTTGATTGTCACTTAGGTGTGACAAATCGCTGGTAAGATCTACGCCGTGATAAATAGACAAGCGAGATTCATCAACAAGTAGGGTTTGCTCGGAAGCGGTTTCAGGCTTTGCTGTTTGAGTTGGTGTTGTATCGGCGTTTTTGCTGCACGCGGTCAGCATAAATAAACCCGCTACTGCAGCTGCAATAGGAGAATAAGTTGTAATTGTTTTTTTCATAATGACTCTTACCGTGTGGTTTAACCGCATTGATTTACAGTATGCGGGGCGGTGAATAGATAGCTCACTATAGCTATGCTTTTGATTTAATACAAAAGTATGAAAAATATTTGCTTAATATCAATAGTGGTTTGCTACCAGTTGACTATACTTTAAAAAAAGCTCTGGTGGTTCTGCCGTTGCTAATGATTCGCATCGACACTGTATTTTTTTAGTTGGTCGAAACTAAAGAGCTACTATAGTATGGTGATAGAAATACCATAATAAAACAATAAACGGTTTGTATTTTAGCGTGAAGCATAGAGGCCTATGTAAGTTAACGCACGGAATGCAACGCACAAACATCGAATCTATTTTAGTCATCAGTTTTGCTGGTGGTCGAGATGATTAACTGGTAAAGCAACCTATCGCCTTCACGAGGCTATTTGGAACTTTCTAAGGGTAGAAATATGTCTACACAGAACGCGCTTTCAACCATTTTGGTTGAAAAAATTAACAATGACACACTCGTCCTTCCCACGCTTCCTGCTATTGCATTGAAAGTCCGCAAAGCGGCAGACGATCCCGATATTAACTTAAACGCGATGGGTGATGTGATTGGTCAAGATCCATCACTTAGCGCAAGAATGATCAAAATTGCGAACAGTGCTTATATGGGACGTAGCGTAAAAGTTACTTCTATCAGCCAAGCGGTTACACGAATTGGTTTACGCCAAATTAAAAACATCTCTACTGCACTCGCTATGGAGCAATTATTCGTCTCTAAAAACGATGTAGTTGCACGCTATTTACAACAAGAGTGGGCAAATACAGTTAATATCGTGGCTAACTCTATGGCGGTGCTTCAGCTTTACATAGCGCGTACCAAAAAGCGTGAAATGAGCATGGATACCATGACACTAGCGGCACTGGTTCACAACATTGGTGTTCTGCCTATTTTGACCGAGGCTGAGCGTCACCCTGAAGTCTTTGCGAACCCTTCATTCCTTGAAGTGGCAATCGATAAATTAGCTGGCCGTATTGGTGCAAGTATTATGACAGAGTGGGGCTTCGGAGAAACCTTCGTTAATGTTTCAAAAAATTGGAAAGACCTAAGCTACATGCCAGAAGAGTTAACCTACATTGATTTCGTTCGTGTTGGCGCTGCAGTTTCAGGTGCGGTAGACAGTCAAAAAGATGCGATCTTAAACTTAGCTATTCAGCGCGGTGTGGTTGAAGATATGGGCGAGCTTCATTCTGATGAGTTTGAAGAGCTTGCAAGCGCAGCGAAGCAAATCTTCTTGTAAGTATTTTAAGCGACAAAATACTGCAAAGGCCGGTACTGAAGCACAACTTCAGTACCGGCCTTTTCGTTAGGGGAAGCTGACAAATGGAAAGCTGACAATGAAACAGCACAAAGCAAACAAATGCCGCTACGCGCTAACAGGCTTCTTTTGAACGTAAAGCAGTAATAAACCTAACCCCAATCCCCACACCGCTGAAGTCATGGAATATAAACTAAATCCTGACGCCGTACACAGCATGGTAAGCAACGCAGGAGCCCTGTGGTGCTCTACTTCCATGGCGCGAACCACCGCTCCTTGCAGCGTAGCTAATAGGGCTAGTCCAGCAAGCAGATGAATAATGATACTGGGCATACTCACAAATAGCGCAACGACCACAGACGCTAATAACCCCATGAACAAATACGCCACCCCCGCTGCTATAGCGGCTTTATAGCGCTGCGACTTTTCATCATCCGCTTGCTCGCCCATGCATAGCGCTGCTGTTATCGCCGCTAAGTTAAAGGTAAAACCACCGAAAGGTGCTAATAAGGCTTGAACAATGGCAATGCCTGACAAAATGGGTTTGTGGTCGGGCGTATATCCATGGGCGTGATGAATAGCTATGCCTGGCAAGTTTTGAGAAAGCGTGGTGATAAGAAAAAGGGGAAATGCTAATCCAATGGCAGCACTCAGTGAGAAAGTGGGCGTTACCCAAATAGGCTCGGGCAGGGTGAATATTGATGGCAGCCCTGGTGAGTCGCTTGATAGAGCAACCACACCATCTGCACTACTCATAAACAAGCTAATGGTCACCGACATGATCAGCAACAACAGCATAAGATAGCGGGGAAATAGTCGGCTTCCTACTAAATAAGCCGCGATAAATAACGCAACTAAGTACGGTGCGTCATTAACATCACTGAATATCGCAAGGCATATAGGTAAGAGAATGCCGGCCAAAAGCGCCGATGAGATTGCAGGGGGAATCCGACTTATTTGTTTGAGCAGGCTACGGCTTTGCGCAGTTACAAGAGAAAGCAAGGCACATAGTATAAATGCACCAATGGCTTCACTTAAACGGTAGTCACCGATACTGGTTAACAAAAAGGCCGCGCCAGGGGTAGACCAAGCGGTAACAACGGGCAGTTTGGATAGCCACGAAAACAGAATGCAGGTAATGCCCATACCGAGCCCAAGCGCCAACAACCAACTCACTACCATGTCGTCGCTGGCGCCGGCTTTACGCGCTACATCAATGATAATGACAACAGAACTACTGTAACCTACTGTAACCGCGGTTAGCCCTGCGCTGATATGACTTAACTTCCACTTGCTCATGAAAACCCTCGTGATGGAATTTCGATTTGGAATCGACCGAGCGATGAAACACGCTTTTAGTGTCTATCGAATGTGCTACTCTACCTTTTTGTGCGCTATAACGTACAATAGTTAACTTAACATCTGTGCGTTATAGCGCACAACTGGTTTATTAAACTCAGCGACAAAATAAAAGGCCTTCATTACATGACAAAAGCAAATGCGCAGCCTTCTGCTATTTCAAGAAGTATTGCACACCACCTGCAGTCTGTTCGTAAAGCTCGGGGGCTTTCCCTTGATAAAACCGCGCAGTTGACGGGAGTGTCTAAAGCCATGTTGGGGCAAATAGAACGAGGCGAGTCTAGCCCCACAATCGCTACCTTGTGGAAGATAGCAACCGGTTTTGCGTGTTCTTTTTCTTCTTTCTTGTCAGGTGATGAAACCGCACCTACGTCCCAACGTGCCGATAACAAGTTCGCTAACGACCCAAACGTAACCATAAAAACGCTATTTCCGTTTAACTCAGCCACCCAGTTTGAAATGTTTGAACTATGCTTAACGGACTTTCATGAGCAGCACTCTTCGGCGCATCAAATAGGCGTCACCGAACATATTCACGTACTACAAGGAAAGTTAGGGGTTTTGCAAGACGGTCAATGGCAAACCTATCAAGCCCAAGAGCAGTGTATATTACGCGCAGACCAGCACCACGGTTATCGAGATGAAGTAGGAGAAACGCGCTTTATTGTGGTTATTCACTATCCCACTTAAAGCGGTTGGGCAACTTTCTTGCAAAAGATAGGAGAAGGGTTAGGAAAAAGGCTAGGAAAAAAGCTAAGAAGTATTTGCGCTACATGACGGTTGCCAGTTCAAACAAGCAAGTTAATTAACAGAGCCTAATAAAAAGCCTAACTACCCCAAGGTAATTAGGCTTTTCGATAGCGCTAGGCTATCTTTCTCATCGGCTTAATATTTATTTGCCATAAGTTTATAAACTATCGTCGTTAAGATTAAGCGCACCACGAAGGAAGTTAAGCAGTGTACAAATTTCGGCTGACATAAGCGCGAACTCTGCATCAAGGCGCGCTTCAACCTGATCTTTTGGCACATCGTCAGTTTCTTCTTTAATGCGATCGGTGAACTTAACGCGTTTAATGGCGCCATCCTCACACATAATAGCCGTCAACGTCTCTGCATATTCGAATGCAACCTTTTGAACCAGCTTACCGGCATCCAAATGAATACTAATTTCTTCGCTATCTAGCGGCTGGTTTTTACAACGAATAACGCTGCCCGTGTCATCGGTAGATTTAAGCTCAGCTTCTTCAAGTAGACCTACACCTTCTGGTGTTGACTCAGTAACCCAGTGCGTAAGCTCGCTTTGAAGGCTTCTACGCGTAAATGGCACTACTGGAAGTGAGCCTATGGCTTTTCTTACCATGGCCAAAAAGGCTTCGGCTTTGCCATCAGATGATGCGTCTACTACGACTAAGTTGTCAGCAAGCGAAATAAAGCCGTGAGTGTAGGTGTTTTTCGTAAATGCCTGGGGCAGCAAGCGGGTTTGAATTTCTTGTTTAAGATCTGCCTTGGCTTTTTTACCAACCGGCGAACCGGTTTCCATTTCAATTTTGGCCACCATTTCGTCAAGCTCGGCATTTACCACTGCGCCGGGCAAGATCTTTTCTTGTTTCTTTAACGTTATCCAAAAACGCTGTTGAACAACATGGAACATGGTGCCTTGCTTACCCGCCTGAGAAAACGGAGAGGCGAACCCCATGGTTGCTAAGTCCTGGCTACCGCACGGGCGAAAAGCGTGTTCGTTAAGGGCACGTTCTAAATCGCCCTCGTCTAGCGATAACGGCTGAGTAATTTGATAGGCTTTTACATTTTTAAACCACATAGTGTAAGCATTCTCTTGATAAAAATAGGGCGCAAGCCTACCAACGTAAGACTCGCGGTGCAATTGAATAAAAGGCCCTAGAAAGCGGGCACCTTAGCTTGATAGTAGCAAGAAAGGTTAAGTACTCTTTTTCGGAAAACGAATGGTGTACTGTAAGCCGTTGCCAAGCGTACTGTCGGCCTCTATATGCCCATGCAGTGACTGTGTAACCAAGTTGTACATAATATGTGTGCCTAGACCGCTACCACCTTCTCCGCGTTTGGTAGTAAAGAAGGCATCAAACAACTTACTGAGCTCTTCTTCACTTAAACCTTTTCCGTCATCTTGGTAGTTAATCACCACGTTTTCACCGGCTTCTTTCACATCTAACGTGATTGTGCCCGCTACATTGTTTTCAAAGCCGTGTGTGATTGAATTAACCACCATATTGGTAACGATTTGAGCGATGGCGCCGGGTGCACAGGTCACAACTAAATTGTCGGGGCAGGATACGTTAATTTGATGTTCAGTATGCTTAAAACTTGGCTTAAGCGACTGAATGATCTCGTTAATGTAGTCGCCTAACACAAATTCGCGCTCGGTCTCGCTGGTTTGGTCAACGGCCACCTGTTTAAAGCTGGCGATAAGGTCAGATGCGCGCTCTAGGTTACTTAAAAGTAGTAGCGCAGTTTGTTCCGCTTCATCGATGAAGCTTGCCATGTTCTTACTGGTCAGGCTTTTATCTTCGAAGTCGGTTTTTAAATTGTTAAGTCGCTCTTGTAAAAAGCTGGCTGCGGTCACGCTCACGCCTAATGGCGTGTTTACGTCATGCGCGATACCGGCCACCAGACCGCCAAGCGACGCCATGCGCTCCGACTCGACCAATTGCTCTTGCGCTTGATGAAGTGTATCCATCGAACTGGCTAGCTCTTGGTTACGTTTGCGCAGTTCGGCTTCTATATACTGACGATTTTCGTTTTCCTGGCGAAGCTCTCGCTGGTGGGCAATAAGCTCGTCTTTTTGCTGCTCTAAGTCGAGCATGATCTGAGACAACGATGCGGTTTTCTTTGCCACTTCTTGTTCTAAAATCAGGTTTTGGTCGTCTAGCTTCTTGTTGGCAAGAGTGAGTTCATTCTGCGCGTCTTTCAGCTTATTGTTTGAAATAATAAGATCGTCGATTACGTGGTTGTATGATTCCTTAAGCTGCAATAGCTCGTTGTCATCATCGAGCTTTATGATGAGTTTGCTCTCTTCTGGGTGCTGTGGATCGAAATTACCCATTTGCTCGGTAATGGTTTGCAGCGGTTCAGAAAGCATGGTGCGAAATGCGGTCATAAACAAGAAGACCAGAAAGGTGGTTTTTACTAACGCATTACCGATAAGAAAAAATACGCCCACTTCAATACGGCTAAAAATAGTATCAAAGCTAGAATATAAGGTGACGTCGCCAACCGTAGATTCGCGACCTGAGAATTTAAATACTAGTGGGAAGCTGTAGCTAAATAAGCCGCCGGGATGATCTTCAATTATTTCACCGTCAACCGGAGCAGGAGAGCGCTGAGCACGGATGCCGTATTCGGCAATGTAGTTACCGTTTTCACCACGAACTTGAAGCCCTTCAACAATAGGCAATGACATAAGGCCTTCGGCGATGGCACGCACTTGGTCGTGGTTAAGTTCCCATAAAGCGCGGGTCAGGCTAGAAGAAAAGGTGTTTTTTAACGTTTGAAGCTCGCCTTCAACGTGATTTTTGGTGCTGAGGTATTCTGTAAAGATCTGTCCTACTGTCACTAGCAGCGTGAGAGAAAAGTACACTGACAACACTCTGGCTAAAAGTTTCCTTGATAACCCTGTCTTGACCGCAGCCATCGATAAACACACCCCTGTTACATCAGACCTTTTAAATCACCGACAACGCTTGATAGTTGCTCACCTTTGCAACAGTAACAGTCGGTTTTATGTAATTTCAAGAATATGCGTAATCGTATGAATAAACAAGATTATGTATTTAAACTTCGGAACAAGCTTGTATTAAACTTGACACATAAATGTAATCGTTTTAATAAAACTGTCACAGACCACATTAATAATAACGGCGTTTAAAAATGAGCAGGAATATTACGATGTCTCGTACAGTGTTGGTGGTTGAGGACGAAGCGCCTATCCGTGAAATGCTTAAGTTTGTGCTTGAGCAATCTGGTTTTAATATTATTGAAGCCGAAGATTTCGACATCGCGCAAGAAAAAATTTGCGAACCTTACCCAGATTTAATCTTATTAGATTGGATGTTGCCGGGAGGAAGCGGTGTACAGCTAGCTAAAAGTTTAAAGCAGCACGAGTTTACTCGTGACATTCCCGTCATTATGCTTACAGCCCGTGGCGAGGAAGAAGACAAAATTCGCGGCCTGGATGCTGGTGCTGATGACTACGTTACTAAACCATTCTCGCCGAAAGAGCTTGTGGCAAGAATAAAAGCAGTGATGCGAAGGGTAACGCCTACATCAAGCGAGGAGCCCATTGAATTTAATGGTCTTAAACTTGAACCGGTATCACATCGCGTAATGGCGAATGAAGAACCGTTAGACATGGGGCCGACTGAATTTAAGTTGTTGCACTTCTTTATGACGCACCCAGAACGTGTCTATAGCCGAGAGCTACTGCTAGATAATGTGTGGGGAACCAATGTTTATGTAGAAGACAGAACGGTAGATGTACATATTCGACGTCTACGCAAAGCTATCTCTCGCCACGGACATGATGCTATGATCCAGACAGTACGCGGCGCGGGTTACCGTTTTTCTACTAAGCTGTAATAAATGTAGTGTTTAGGGAGTAACATGGTGTTATTCCCTTGATGCCGCTGCGCCATCTGGGCATGCGCCCAATTCCACCTTTAACAACGCGAGCTATTTCATGTATTACCCGTTCTCTTGGTTGAGAAGTACATTGCGCTTAGTGCTATTCCTTGTGGTTTTTGCGCTAGTCGGGTGGTATTTAGATGATATGTTATTCGCCGTTGCCATTGGCGCAACGCTGCTACTGCTATTTAACTACTGGCATCTTTACAAGCTAAATCGCTGGTTATGGCATAGTCGTAAAATGTCTCCACCTACCGTGCGTGGCGTGTGGGAACATATTTATGAAGGGATTTATTACCTTCAACGTCGTAACCGCAATAAGCGCAAAGAGCTTGGTGAATTGGTAAAGCGCTTTAGAGAGGGTTCTGAAGCCTTGCCTGATGCGGCGGTAGTGGTTGATGCTAAGGCCTGCATTATTTGGTGTAACCGCCTTGCTCGCTTGGATTTAGGGCTTAAATGGCCGCAAGACTCTGGGCGTCGAATCGACAACCTGTTGCGCCATCCGGAGTTCATTCAGTACTTTCATGCAGGGAATTATAAATACCCCATTGAAGTACCGTCGCCTACCAACCCCAACAAAACCTTTGAATACCGGATTATGCCGTATGGAGATGAGCACTTGTTGCTGATTGCTCGTGACATAACGCGGGTGTCCCAGCTTGAAGAAATGCGTAAGGACTTTGTTGCAAATGTGTCTCATGAATTGCGTACGCCGCTAACGGTCATTAACGGATACCTTGAAATTCTTCCTATTGATGAAGACTCCGATCCTTTCATGCAAAAAGCGATGAAAGAAATGACATCGCAAACCCACCGTATGCAAAACTTGATAGAAGACTTGCTGGTGTTGTCGCGCATTGAAGCAAGCTCGGAACGCATCTATGAAAATGTTGTGAATATTCCTGTGGTCCTTGCGCAAGTGGAAAGAGAAGCGCAGGCGCTTAATAAAGAGAAAAACCACACAATAAACTTCCACATCGACAAAGAACTCTATATTTTCGGTGTAGAGACCGAACTGCGTAGCGCTTGTTCAAACTTGGTGTTCAATGCGGTGCACTACACACCTGCCGGTGGTGAAATTAATGTGTACTGGCGACGTAAACCCAATGGCGCGCAATTTTCTGTGGTAGATAACGGTGATGGTATTGAGCCAAATCATCTAAACCGCCTTACCGAGCGCTTTTATCGCGTGGATAAAGCGCGCTCTCGCAAAACCGGTGGCTCTGGCTTAGGTCTTTCCATTGTAAAACATGTACTAAGTCATCATAATTCCCGTTTAGATATAACCAGTACATTGGGTGAGGGCAGCAATTTCTCGTTTGTGCTGGATAACGAGTTGATTGCAGAGCAACTGTAACCCTAAGAGGCGAGAAGTGTTGGTGAGCAAAAAGCATGACAAGATGAAAGGGCAACGCTACCGCCTTTCAACGTTACTTTTAGTAATAGGCTTATTGTTACCATTTGGAGCCCTGGCTGATTTTCAAAATACTCAAAGCTCGTCATCTGCTTCTGGTAGCTATCAAGTACCTGCCTATGAACGTAAGCCTGGGGTGGCAGGAAAAATATCCTCTGTTGGCTCAGACACGCTGGCAAACTTAATGACCTTTTGGTCACAGGAATTCAAAACCCTTTATCCTCAGGTCGGCTTTCAAATACAGGCGTCAGGTTCATCTACCGCTCCGCCGGCACTTATTGAAGGTACTGCCACCATAGGCCCTATGAGCCGAGAACTAAAACCCAGTGAAATACGGGATTTTACGCGAACCCACGGTTACCCGCCTACGGTATTAAAAGTGGCAATGGATGCCATCGCCATTTTTGTGGATAGACGCAATCCGCTGCCGGGTATGACCCTTGAGCAAGTTGACGCGGTGTTTTCTGAAACCCAGTTTTGTGGCAGCAATACAGCCATTACCAATTGGTCTCAGCTCGGCGTTGACGATATAGGCTATCGTTCTCCTATCAGGCTGTACGGTCGAAATTCAGTATCGGGTACTTACGGCTTGTTTAAAGTGATGGCGCTGTGCGATGGTGACTTTAAGAATACGGTAAACGAACAACCTGGCTCTGCATCTGTAGTATTGTCCGTGGCCAGCGGTACAGGCGCGATTGGCTATGCCGCTTACGGCTATAAAACCGCAGGAGTTCGCGCTCTGCCTTTAGGTGAGTCGCTAGATAGCTTAATCCCTCTTTCTATTGATACGGTGCGCAACGAAACGTATCCGTTTGCCCGTTTTCTTTATTTAGTGATAAATAAAAAGCCTGGTGAGCCTTTACCTACTCTGGAAAGAGAGTTTTTGCGCTATATCTTGTCACAGGAAGGGCAGCAGCAGGTGTTAAGAGACGGATATTTCCCCATTCGTGAAGACGTACTGGTACGCCAACGCCGACTGCTTGACGAATAAAAAGTGCCATTCAGAATAACGCTAACCACTCTAATGCCGCTGAACAAATCAACAAGTTTTTTAGGTGGAAGCCTTTTTAAAGTCTACTTCACTCTACCTGCTATGTCATAATTGCGTCACAAATCAAAAGAGTATATTGACGAAAACTGACTAATTGGGATTGAAAGAAGGGGGCGGTTGACAAAAAATAGAGTCTACGTTCGGTCAATAAATTCAGGTTTTTACCAATTAAGTTTTGGAAAAATATACAAAAAACAAATCCCCAGTTGCCAAAGTAAGTCTTCTAAACGTTTTTTTAGCCCAAAATTGAACTTTTTCTATGAAACTTTTGTTACAGCGACTTAATGTAACAAATGTGTCATCTACCTCAGTTAAAGTTTCCGCGTTTTCAAAATCCATAACTATACCGTACCTGGAGAAACACATGGAACTTAAGCAACTTTTCAAGGCTTCAGCTATTGCTACTGCACTTGTTCTAGCAGGCTGTGGCGGCGATATTAATATCAGTGAAGGTGATATTGATAACAGCGTAACTAATAATAACGGTGGAAACACTGGTGGCGATACTGGTGGCGATACTGGTTCAGATGATACAGCTCCAGGTGAAGTAAGCTCTTTCCTAAGTGGTGAAGTTTCTGATGCGTTCGGCCAGTCGGTTGAAGTACGCGTTCTTTCTGGTCGTTTAACAGCTGATGATGCTGACGATCAAGGCGTTATCACGCTAACTAATGACACAGTGTGGGCACTTGAAGGTCCAGTATTTATTGGTAACGACAAAGCAGACAGCGTAACGCTAGCAATCGAAGAAGGTACAGTCATCTTTGGTCGCACTGGTGCAGATTACCTTGTAGTTAGCCGTGACTCTAAAATTGAAGCAGAAGGTACAGCATCTTCTCCAATCATCATGACTTCATTCAATGATGTTGTAGGCGACGAAGTTGGTGCTGGTCAATGGGGTGGTGTGGTTATTCTTGGTAACGGTACATCGACTAAATGCCCGCAAGACGGTTCTGATTGTGCGCTTCAGGTTGAAGGTGCAGAAGAGGGTGCAGTATTTGGTGGTACAGACGATACAGACAGCTCTGGTATCCTTAAATACGTAGTAGTGAAATACGCTGGTTTTGAAATTGCGCCAGACAACGAACTTAACGGTATTACGTTTGGTGGTGTTGGCTCAGGTACAGAAGTTGATTATGTACAAGTACACAGCAACGCTGATGACGGTGTAGAATTCTTCGGTGGCGCGGTAAACGCGAAACACTTAGTTTTAACAGCTAACCAAGATGACTCAGTAGACTGGGACAACGGTTATAAAGGTAAGCTTCAGTATGTTTATGTTCAGCATGCCGCTGACAACTCTGACGCAAACCGCGGTATTGAAGGTGACGGCGACGGTGGTGACGGTCTAGAATTCTCTAAGCCAATGCTCGCTAACATGACAGTTATCGGTAACACTTTCGACACTGCTGACGCTGACTCTGAAGGTCTTCTACTTCGCGACCAAACTGGCGCAAACCTAATGAACTTCCTAATCACTGGTCCAGAAGCAATGGGCGAGTGTTTAGAAATGGACACAGACGAAACGGTTCAAGCTAACCTTTCTGACGGTGATCTAACCATGACTTACTCAGCGATTGCTTGTTCTGAGCCGTTCAACACGCCAGAGGGTGCAGTAGACCTTGAAACATGGTTCACAGGCCAAGAAGGTAATCAGCTAATCGCATTTGAAGACCGTGCAAATCTTGGTCTTAACCCAGACGGTACACTTACAGCAGAAAGTGCGCTTCTTACTGCTGGTGGCGACGCATCTACATTGCTTGATACTTTCTTTGAAGCAAACACATTCATCGGTGCGATTGGTGAAGATGACTGGCGTCAAGGTTGGGCTTTTGGTTTTGGTGGCGGTAACATCGAACTAGCACAATCTGCTTCTGGCTGTCCATCAGGTACAACGTCAATTACGCCAGTAGACGGTTCAACTACTACGTGTGAAGTGTCTGGTACTATCACGTCTGACCTAACGCTTACAGAAGGTAATTTCTACGCGCTTTCAGGTGCAGTATTCGTAGGTGGTGATAAAGAAAACAGCGCAACCCTTACTGTTGAGCCAGGCGTAACTGTTTATGGCGCATCTGGTAACGACTACCTAGTAATTAGCCGTGACTCAGAAATCAATGCAAACGGTACTGCTGAAAACCCAATTACTTTCACATCACGTGACCACGTTGTTGGCGGCCTTGAGGCGGGTGAAGCTGGACAATGGGGCGGCATGATCGTTCTAGGTAACGGCGAATCAACTAAGTGTCCTCAAGACGGTACAGATTGTTCACTTCAAGTTGAAGGTGCACAAGAAGGTGCAGTTTTCGGCGGAACTGACAACACAGATAGCTCTGGTACACTTCGCTACGTTCGCGTAATGCACGGTGGTTTTGAAATTGCACCAGATAACGAACTAAACGGTATTACGTTTGGCGGTGTGGGTTCTGGTACTACTGTTGAGTATGTACAAGTTCACAAAAACGCAGACGACGGTGTTGAGTTCTTCGGTGGTGCAGTAAACGTTAAGTATCTTACGCTAACAGGCATTCAAGATGACTCAGTAGACTGGGATAACGGCTACGTAGGTAAGCTTCAGTTTGTACTTGTTAAGCACGCTGAAGATAACTCTGATGCTAACCGCGCAATTGAAGGCGACGGTGACGGCGGCGACGGCACAGCGTTCTCTAACCCTATGGTTGCTAACATGACTATCATTGGTAACGAGTTCGACACTGCTGATGCAGACTCTGAAGGTGTTCTACTTCGCGACCAAACTAATGCACAACTTTACAACTTTGTTGTAACTGGTCCAGCGGGTATGGGTGAGTGTTTTGAAGCCGACTTAAGCGATGGCGATACTACGCTACTTGCTAACATGGATGGTACCAACACGCCTCAGCTTACTTTTGAAACATCTGTACTAGCGTGTGCTGAAAACATCAAAGACTCTGGCGACTTTAGTCAAGAAGATTGGTTCACTGCGCAGGCAGGTAACAGCCTACTTGATAACACTGCAACAGTACTTAACGGTATTTACACAGTAGATGCAACAGTAGCGACTGACGTATCGACGCTAGACAGCTTCTTCTCTTCAGTAGACTTTATCGGCGCAGTTAAAGACGCTGATAACGACTGGACTGCGGGATGGACTGTTGGTCTTGAATAAGACTCAGTTCGCATAGCTAAAAACAAGCAAGTGCGTTGCAAAAGTGGCGCACTTGCTTTTAAGTTTGTAAAACACGAATAATTATCGTGAAAGTATTCCTTTCTAAAGAGGTTCATCATGAACAGACCTGCTAACAGGTTTCTTCTAAAGCCCATTAGCTTAGCCGTTGCAGCAAGCATTTTGTTTCCAACGACTATAGCCAACGCTCAATCAAACGAAGAAGAAGTGATTGAGGAAGTTGTCGCTACCGGTACGCGCTTAAAAGGTACCGCGACAGCAGTAATGGAAGAACGTAAAAATCAAGCCTTCGTAGCTGACATCATGGGTGCTGAGCAGATAGCTCGTACTGGTGACAGTGACGCTGCGGGCGCACTTCGCCGTGTAACTGGTCTAACACTTGTAGATGGTCGTTTCATCTATGTTCGTGGCCTTGGTGAGCGTTACTCATCAACACAATTAAACGGCGCAATCGTGCCAAGCCCAGATCCAACGCGTAACGTTATCCCTCTCGACTTGTTCCCGTCGAGCATTATCGAAAGCCTTGCGGTTCAGAAATCGTATTCACCATCTATGCCCGCGGCATTCGGTGGTGGTAACGTAAATATCCGATTGAAATCTATACCTACACAGCGTGTTTTCAACGTATCGGCTGCGGTTGGTATCGATACGGAAAACTCTGGTGATGTGTTAGATTATGCTGGTGGTGGACGCGATTGGACAGGTGAAGACGACGGTACTCGTGGCGTTTCAGCAGCTATTCAAGAACGTTGGGATTCAAAAAATTTCTTAGACGATCTTGAGCCAGAAGAAGCATTAGAACTATTCAAAGGTGTTAATAGAGAATACGGGCTAGAAAGAGAGTCTGCCGATCCTGACATGCGCGTTAATGTCACTTATGGTGACAGCTATGATTACGATGACGACTGGCGCTTTGGCTTTTTGGTAACTTCACGTTATTCAGCCCAAACCCGCTCTTCTGAAGAATACGAGCTACAAGACCCTGACTTAGTCGGCGATGACATTATCAATGTACGCTTCTTTGATGATATCCAAGGTACAGAGCAAACGGTGACTTGGTCTTCACTATTAACACTAGGTGTAGACTATAACCGTCAACATCGTATTGATTATAGCCTTATCGTGCTAAACGATACGCGCGACGAAATCCGCGAGATGTTCGGTAATACTGAAAACCTGAACCAAGCAGAAGGCTTGCGTATTAGAGATATTGATGTTCAGTACGAAGAACGCTCGCTATATACCAATCAACTTAAAGGCCAGCATACAATCCCAGAGCTAAACTTCATGGGTATTGACTGGACATACTCATTAGGCCGCTCGGTACGCTATGCGCCAGGTAACTTCAATGCACGCTTCGTTATGGAAGATGTGAATGAAGATGGTATTTTTGACGATGAAAACGAAATCTTCTTATCTGATGCACAAACTGCTGCTCGTTATACTTTCCAAAATCTTCACGACCGCTTGGAGAACTTTGGCTATAACGTGACTTACCCGATGACAATGGGTAAGTGGGAAACTGAGTACAAAGTGGGTGCAAGCTTTGTAACCAAAACTCGTACTGCAGAAAACCGCCGTTTCGATATCAATACGTTAGGTGTTGAAGACCGTTCAATATTAGATGGTAACGACTTTAGCGAAATCTTCAGCGACAGCGTTTTAGACACCCTGTCTTTGTCTAGCCGACCTATCATTCGTGATACGACTATTGCTGGTGATGACTATGTAGCGGGTCAAAAAATTGATGCGTACTATCTAGAAGCTGATTTCTTCTATGACAACAAGTGGCGTTTCACTGGTGGTGCCCGTTATGAAGACTTCCGTCAGGTAGTGGCGCCATTGGATCCGCGAACAAACCAATTTGACTTGAGTGATGAAGCAGATCGTTCACAGCTAGCGTTTCAAGAAGACGGGTTTTATCCAGCGCTTGCTGTAACTTACTTCTTAGAAGACGATATGCAGTTAAGAGCGAGCATCGGTCAAACAGTTGTGCGTCCTGATCTTCGTGAAGTGTCATCAGCAACTTACCTAGACCCATTAACTAACTTCCCGATTGCAGGTACACCTGGTGTAAGCACAACAGATATCATTAACTATGATTTACGTTGGGAATGGTACCGTGAAGCAGGCAACAACGTATCGGTAGGCTTATTCTACAAAGACATGGAAGCGCCAATTGAATCGGTACAGTCTCCAGCTCAGGATGGTCCACCGCTAATTCGTATTGCTAACGCAGAATCTGGTGAGGTTTATGGTGTCGAAGTTGAATTCCTACAAGATTTGGCCTTTATTGGTGACGGTATCTGGGACAACTTGTTTACTACAGGTAACATCACTGTCAGTGATTCTGAAATCGTATTAGATCGTCAGAATATTGTTGAGCAAACCGGTGTTTCTGCGGCGATTACTAATGTTGAGCGTCGTATGACGGGTCACTCTCAGTATGTACTTAACATGCAGTTGGGTTATGACTCAGATAACGGTGAACACTCTGCCTCACTCGTCTACAACGTATTTGGTGAGCGTATTCTAATTCCGGGTATCGACGGTTTCGACGATAACTTCGAACAACCATTCCATTCACTTGATATGGTGTACAAGTATTACCCAGACTTTAATAGCACTGTCACATTACGCGTTCAAAATATTCTAGGTGAAGATCGTGAAATTGAATTCAATGATACGTTGCTTAGGTCGGAGACAAGGGGTACAGGTATTAGGTTGTCATATAAATATGACTTCTAAACCTTAACTTATTACAAAGGCCGCTAACCAGCGGCCTTTTTTATGTGCAATAGATGACACTTTTGGTCTATTTATGACAGTTTCGTAATAAAACTGTCACAGAAAACTCCTATCCTACGCGCAGAAATTTATAGTCGGATACAACCGATTTCTTTTAACTTTAAAGGTTTGAATGTATGAAGCTTATCAATGCCTTGCTTGTGGCAGGTGCGCTAGCAGCGACACCCGTGCTTGCACAAGACGATGAAGTCTTAAAACCCGTTGTCGATGAGGCAGCGAAAATAAACGAGTCAGCGGCGAAATCGCAAGAAAAGATCAACGGTATTACCGATCAAATCGACAGCAAACTTCAACAGTTCAAAACATTGATGAAAGAAATCGAAGGCCTTGAGGTTTATAACACTCAGCTTCGTAAGCAAATCAATAACCAAGAACAAGAAATGGCAGACCTAAATGCTGCTATCGATGAAGTGTCTGTTGTTGAGCGTCAAATCACGCCACTAATGATGCGCATGATTGACGGCCTAGAGCAATTTGTTGCGCTAGACGTACCATTCCTTCCAGAAGAGCGCGCAAATCGCGTTGCTGACCTTCGCGCTATGATGGACCGTGCCGACGTTGCTGCGTCTGAGAAATTCCGCCGCGTAATGGAAGCGTATCAAGTAGAGATGGACTACGGCCGCACTATGGAAGCGTACAGCGGTATTCATTCAATTAACGGTCAAGAGCGTGACGTTGAATTCCTACGCCTTGGTCGCACAGCGCTAATTTATCAAACACGTGATGCAAGCATGCAGGGTGTTTGGAACAAGCAAACTCGTCAGTGGGAAGAGCTTGATAGCAGCTACCGTACACAAATTACAAAAGGTCTGCGCATGGCGAAGAAGCAACTTGCACCAGACTTGCTAATGCTGCCAGTGGCAATTACAGACTAAGAGGTTGATGAGAATGTTTAACACAGTAAAACGTATCGCTGTTGGTCTAGCAGCCCTTAGCATCAGCGTTGGTGCTTTCGCACAAAGCGACCGTGCCATGGACTTAGACGCACTTCTTAAGCAACTAGAAGAAGGTCAGTTCGCACAGTCTCAGCAAAACAAACAGCGCGAGCGTGATTTCCAAGCGCAACGTGCAGAGCAAGATCGCATTCTTCGCGAAACTCGTGAAAAGCGCGACCAAATGCTTGCACAATCAGAGCAGCTTGAAACTCAGTTCGAAGAAAACGAATTCAAACTGGCTGACTTAAACGGTGCACTAGACACACGTCTTGGTTCACTTAAAGAGCTATTCGGTGTGCTTCAGCAAATCGCTGGCGACACCAAAAACAAATTCTATAACTCAGTGGTTTCTGCACAAATCCCTGGCCGTGCTGACTTCCTTGATAAGATGGCACAAGACATGGGTTCAAGCTCAAAACTTGCATCAATTGAAGAAATTGAGCGCGTTTGGTTTGAAATGCAACGCGAAATGACTGAAGCCGGCAAAGTCACTACGTTCAAGACAGACGTTGTTGAAGCGGGCGGTGAAAAAGTGAATAAGTCTGTTGTTCGCGTAGGTCCTTTTGCACTTGTTGCTGATGGTAAATACCTAGAGTACAACGGTGTAACAGGTACAGTATCTGAACTTGTACGTCAGCCTGCTGACCGTTACATGGATTCTGCTGCTGAACTACAAGCATCAAGCGGTGAATTAGTGCAGTTCGGTATCGACCCAACGGGTGGTTCAATCCTAGGTCTTCTTGTTCAAGCGCCTAACCTTCAAGAGCGTGTAGAGCAGGGCGGTGTTGTAGGTTACATCATTCTTATCGTTGGTGCATTCGGTCTTCTACTTGCCCTTGAGCGTCTTGTAACGCTGACGCTTATTCGCATGAAAGTGAACAAACAGCTTAAGAGCAAAGAAGTAAACACAAACAATCCGCTTGGCCGTGTACTTAAAGTACGTGACGAGCACCCAGACGCCGACGTTGAAGCACTTGAACTTCACCTTACAGAAGCGATTTTGGGCGAAGTGCCTAAGTTAGGTCGTAACCTAACTATCATTAAGATTATCTCTGTTGTAGCACCGCTTATGGGTCTACTAGGTACGGTAACCGGTATGATCAACACCTTCCAGGCTATCACGTTGTTTGGTACGGGTGACCCGAAACTGATGGCAGGTGGTATTTCAACAGCACTTGTAACAACAGTACTAGGTCTAGTTGTAGCGATTCCAATGACACTGCTTTATGCAATGCTTAACACACGTTCTAAGAACATTGTGTACATCCTACAAGAACAGGCGTCTGGCGTAATTGCAGAGCGCGCTGAGCGAGGCTAATCATGATCGAGTTTCTAGAAGCAATTCGCGATTTCACAGAAACAGGTGGCCAGGTTCTCCTGGTCATCGGTCTGCTGATATTCGTTATGTGGCTTTTGATCCTCGAGCGTGCGATGTATCTGATGCTTTGGCACAAGCAAGCCAAGAAAGAAGCGATAGCAATGTGGACAGCACGTGCCGATCGCTCTTCTTGGTTCGCAGAGCAGGTTCGTCAGAAAACAATTTCACAGTTAACCATGCGCCTAAACGGCAGCATCCCAATTATCCAGTCACTGGTTGCGCTTTGTCCGCTGCTAGGCTTGATGGGAACGGTTACCGGTATGATTGAAGTGTTCGATGTAATGGCGATTGCGGGCTCAGGTAATGCTCGTTCAATGGCGTCAGGTGTATCGAAAGCCACTATCCCCACAATGGCGGGCATGGTTGGCGCACTTTCAGGCGTATTCGCCGCTACTTGGTTAACTCGTATGGTGAAATCAGAACGCACGCATCTTGAGGATGCATTGATTATTCAACGTTAATGCTAGCTAAGCGTTAAGGTAAGGTATTTATTATGAAGCAGCACTTTCAAAACTTAGTCGATGAAGAAGAAGCAGCCATCGACATGACGCCCATGCTGGACGTTGTATTTATCATGTTGATCTTCTTCATTGTGACTGCGTCATTTGTGAAAGAAGCGGGTATCGATGTTAACCGTCCAGAAGCAGCAACTGCTGTGAAAAAGGACCGCGCTAATATCCTTATCGCTATTTCAGATAAAGGCGAAATTTGGATTAACAAACGCCGTATCGACGTTCGCGCAGTACAAGCGAACATTGAGCGTCTTCGCGCAGAAAACCCACAGGGTTCTGTTGTAATTCAGGCTGACAAAAAAGCCACAACAGAAACCCTGATCAAGGTTATGGACGCGTCGCGAGCCGCTGGCGTTTACGATGTTTCGATTGCAGCCCAAGAGCAATAAATCATGCCACGATATTTAATCGCATTTGTTATTTCCCTTGCGATCACGTTAGGCCTGTTCTTCTTGATGCAATCGCTTATCAAGATGGGTGGCAGCGCACTAACTGAGCCGCCTAAGGGAAGCGTGCTTGACTTCGTAAGGGTTAAGCAGGATGAACAGGTTGAGAAAAAAGATCGTAAGCCGAAGAAGCCACCTAAGCCTGAAGAGCCGCCACCGCAAATGGAGCAGCCTCAAATGGACTCACCTTCTCCAGATGCAGAAGGTACGTCAATGGACTTTGGTGCTGAAGTAGGAGACGACATCTCGCTAGAAGGCGGGTTGGCCCTCGAATCCGGTGACGGTGAATATCTTCCTATTGTTAAGGTTGCGCCAGTGTATCCACGACGTGCACTTCAACGGGGTATTGAAGGTTTCGTTATTGTTGAATTTACAGTAACTAAACAAGGTGCAGTACGCGACCCAATTGTTGTTGAAGCTAACCCTTCAGGTATTTTTGAACAAGCGGCTATTGATGCGGCAATGAAGTTCAAATATAAGCCTCGAGTGGTAAATGGCGAAGCAACGGAAGTGTCTGGTGTACAAAACCGTATTACGTTCCAAATTGACGGGTAACAGAACATGATGAGAAAACAGACGAATACATTGCTTAGTGCACTGGCGTTTGCATTTGCATCGGCCACAGTATCTGTACCTACTATGTTCATTGCTTCTAACGCTACAGCGCAAGAGGCTGAGCAGCAAGATGGACAAGAGATAAAAGCTAGCGATAAGCAAACCCGTCGCGTGCCTACGCTTCGCGGTAAAGTCTACGAGCAGCTAGCCCGTGCACAAACGGCAGCTGATGAAGCGGGCAATGTAGAAGAAGCTATTTCCATTTTGAAAGAAGTGGAAGATAAGTCTCATTCTATGAACGCCTACGAAAAAGCGATGATGTACAACTTTTTCGGCTTCATTTATTACAACAACGAAGACTATGCAAAAGCGTTGGAGTCGTTTGCCAAGGTAGTAGAGCAACAGCCTATTCCTGAAAAGTTCGAAATGACTACACTTTTCAGTTTGGCGCAGCTTAACCTTATGCAGGGTAATTACGACGATACCATCACTTACTTAGAGCGTTGGGAAAGTCTAAACACCGGTCCAGTACCTGTAAAAAACAAGGTGATAAAGGCCCAAGCGTACTATCAAAATAAACAGTACGACGAAGCGGCAATGTGGATTTCTGAAGCCGTTGCTGATCACGAAGCAGAAGGCATGATCCCTGATGAAGGTTGGTTAATTCTTCAACGTGCTATTTTCTATGAACTAAAGCAGCCTCAAAAGGTTAAAGACGTTCTTATTAAAATGGTGAAGTTGTTTGACGAACCTAAGTATTGGATCCAGCTAGCCGGTATGTACGGTGAGCTAGGTGAAGAGCGTAAGCAGTTGGCTATCATGGAAACCGCTTATCAGCGTGGTTTTGTTAATACGTCAGCTGACGTGTTCAACATGGCGCAGCTTTATTACTATCACCGTGTACCTTATAAAGGTGCTAAGTTGATGGAACAAGCGATGAACGATGGTGTGCTTGAGAAAAACTTGCGCAACCTTAAGTTCTTAGGACAAAGCTGGTCACTTGCTAAAGAGCAAGACAAAGCAATTCCAGTAATGATGCAAGCGGCTGAACTGTCTGAAGATGGCGAGCTAGACGCGCAGTTAGCGCAAATTCTTCTTAATGAAGAGCGTTTTGATGACGCAATAGCAGCGGCTGATCGAGCGGTTGAAAAAGGTGACTTAAGAAACCCTGGTTTGGTTCACTTGATTAAAGGCATGGCGCTGTATAATAAAAAGCAGTATGCACTTGCGCTAAATCAGCTTGCAGAAGCGGAAAAGCATCAGAAAAGCCGTGCTATGGCACAGCAGTGGAAACAGTTTGTTCAAGGCGAAAAGCGTCAGGCAGACGCCATTGCAGCTGAGCTAGGTACAAGTTAAGTATCGTACTTTCGTTAATACATCATTTAAAAGGGTCGAATAATATTCGACCCTTTTTTATGCGCTAGGGAAAAGTACTTGAGGCAATAAGTCAGACACCGAGGCCATCTTTCCTTCTGCCTCTAACTGGTTCCAATAGCGTTTGGTTTCTAAAACCTCTTCCTTTATTGAAAGAAAGCAGTCGACCAATACGGGATCAAAGTGCTGGCCTGAACCTCGTTTAAGATGATCAAAAGCATCATCGTCAGCCCACGCTTTTTTATAAGGCCTTTTCATTGTAAGAGCGTCGAAAACATCGGCGATAGCTACGATACGTGCACTTTCAGGTATCGCCTCTTCCCTTAATCCTCTTGGATAGCCTGTGCCATCCCACTTTTCGTGATGACATAAAGCAATCTCGGCTGCGAGGTTAAAGAGCGGGGTATCACATTGAGACAGTATTCTGTGCCCTATTTCAGCATGAGAGCGCATAACCTCCATTTCGCTCAAAGATAATCGCCGAGGTGCTTTTAATATTGCGTCTGCAATACCTATTTTGCCTGTGTCATGCATTGGAGCAGCTTGCGCGAGCAGGCACGCTTTTTCGAAAGGCCAACCGTGAGCCAGAGCAAGACATTGGCTGTAAGCTGCCATCCGCCAAATATGATGACCGGTGTCGGTATCATTGTAATGACCAGCGGCAGCTAGCATGCTGATTGCGCTTTGTTGGCTTTTACTTAGTTCCTTAGTACGCGCCGCTACAAGGTTTTCAGCCGTCCGCATTTGATGGGCTAAACTAATGTGGGTTTTAACGCGAGCGAGGGTGATACTCGGTGATACGGGTTTGGTTATGTAGTCTACTGCACCTAGTTTGAAACCTTTTTCTTCGTCCTCTCCTTGAGTTAAGGCTGTAACAAAAATAACGGGTATATGGCTAAGCGCCTCGTTAGCTTTGAGCTTTTTACATACCTCAAAACCGTCCATACCGGGCATCATTATATCTAACAATATAAGGTCGGGAGTAAACTGCTGGGTAATCTTAAGTGCTATTGTTCCCGAAGGCGCAACCTTTACATCATAGTAAGGGCCTAAAATGCCTAATAGAATATCGATATTTGCGGGCTCATCATCAACCACTAATATGCTAAATCTATGTGCTTCACTACGTTGATTATTCATCGGTAATATCGCCTATAAGTTGCGTAATAACCGCTTGAGCACTTTCGAAATCGTAAATGGTAGCAAGCTGTTTCAATCGGTTAATTTTATGTGCATAGACCGACTCGCTGTAATTGGCAGCCAATACATTGATGTATTCAACCGCTTTCGCGTCATAAGATTGAAGCGCCTGCTCAACGTTGCGTAGGGTCGATAGCATGGAGGATTTATCTAGGTTAGTACCGCTTTGATGGATATTGTCGGTGTCGTTTTTATCGATAGTGTGAGCAATTAGGCGTAGCGTTGCATCTAGCTGAAACGATAAGTTTGTTACGTGTCTTGCATTAACAGCTTCATTTCTCTCTTGTGCTTCTATAAGAGGAAGCAGGCTTTGCTCAAGCGTTGTGGCGCCAATAAGCTGAGCATCTTCAAGCAGAGAGGTTAACAGTTTCGACGTGTTCGTCTGTGTATGAAAAATATCGAGCAAGTCAGACATAACACCACGCTGACTGTAGGTTTTATAAAACGTTAGTAGTGACGAGATAAACTGGCTCATCTCGTCCGGAGGGGTTATTTCAATGTAACCTGAATGTATGTGAATATCGATGGTATGAACGATTTCATCCGCGGTAGCGGGTTTGACTAAGTGCTGACACATACCGGCGGTAAGCGCGCTTTCAGAAGCCTCCTGAGACTCATCGGCACTAAGCGCAATAATTGGCGTATACCAGTCTGTTTTCTGAGTAAGTTGTTCTGCAACTTCATAGCCCGATATGCCGGGTAAGTAGCAATCCAAGAGTATAGCGTCAAATTTGCTCATTTCGCATAACGCAAGTGCCTGCTCACCTGATGAAGCAACAGCAACATTAATACCTAGATCAGAAAGTATTTGCTGGCTAATCTCTACACTAATTGCGTCGTCATCTACCACAAGCACATGTTTGTTTAAAAGGCGTCTGGTTCGCCCTTTTCGACTTTCAAGGCCTTCTAGTGTCCGCTTACTGAGTGATAGTTGAGCTGGAGATAGTGTTGAAATAAGTTCTGTGTCGGTAAACGGAAGCTCAATGATATTTATATTTTGAACAAGGGCACTTCCCATTCGCTTTTGCACGTCTTGCTTGTTGAGGGGACTGATTAATGTAGTAAGGTTTAACGACTGATATTCACCAAACTGCATGTGTTTAATGAAGCTATTCCAGCTTTGCTCGTCATCCGGTAAAAAAGCGATAGTTTGAGAGGCTTTACTCGGCAATAGCCCTTCAACTTGGTCGATTATTTGGCAGCGAATGTTATGTCTGTTCAATGTTGCCGCAAGTATATCGCATCCTTGGCTCACACTTTGGTGCGTTTGAATACACAGTACATTGTCTGGAACCGATACGGGAAGTTGAGGGCCTGTATCAGGGCCTTCATCAGAACAGACAGGTAATGCAAAGGAAAAACAGCTTCCCTTGTCTACCTCGCTTTCCAAGGTTAAGTCACCACCCATCAGTTCAACCAGACGCTTACATATCGCAAGGCCAAGGCCGGTTCCCCCATACTCTCTGGAAATGGATGCATCAGCCTGAACAAAGGCTTTGAAAAGTTTTGATTTTACTTGCTCACTGATACCCATACCGGTATCGGAAACACTGAATACTAATTGATTTTCACGCTTTTCAACCGTCAGTATCACGTGGCCGTTGGCGGTAAATTTTATAGCATTACTTAAAAGGTTGAGCAGTACTTGGTATATCTTTTCGCTGTCGCCGCGGCATTGCAAATTAGTATCGCACCGAATATCGAAAAGCAATTGAAGCTGCTTTTGTTGCGCCTTTACTTGAAAGACTTGAGCGAGTTTATCGATGATTTTTGTTAAGCTGAAGGGCTCATCAACTATTTCTATTTTATCTGCTTCCACTTTAGAAAAATCGAGAATGCTATTCATCAGGTCTAACAATGCTGTAGAGCTGCGCTGCACTTTTTCTAAATATTGCTGACGCTGTTCATTGTTGTTGGATTCTAGGGCAAGGTGGGTGAGGCCGATAATGGCGTTCATAGGCGTTCTTATTTCATGGCTCATTGTGGCAAGGAAGTCGCTTTTTGCCTTGTTAGCACTTTGGGCTTCGTCGTACGCTTTTTGGAGTTTTTGCTCAATGGCTTTTTGGCCGCTTATGTCGTTGAATACGCCCACATGTCCATCGGGTTTTCCTTCTTTATCGAGCAGAGGAACTGCAACAATAGATATGGGAAAAAGGCGGCCCCGTTTATCGGTAAAAAAGTCTTTATAAGACGTATAAGACTGACCGCTTCGGATAGTGAGGTTAACTGGACATTGCTCTCTAGGAAGGAGGGTTCCATCCCCTTTTTGATAATGGACCGTGTCGTGAAAACGTCGGCCTTGTAATTCGTCAAGCGACCAACCTAATAATCGCGAGGCAGCGGGATTGAGAAACTGTGTTGTACCTTCACCGTTTACGGCATACACACCCTCGCCGATGCTATCAGTGATACTTCGATAGAACGCGCGCCCTTCGGAAAGTCTCGTCTCTAATCGCTTTTGTTCTGATATATCGGTGGCAATAGCAATAAGGTGGTCTACCCGCGGCGGCGACTTAAAGACGGGAACCAGAGTGGCAAATACGTACCAAGGCTCGCCCAACTTAGTCAGACTATGTACTTCGCCTTGCCAGGTTTGGCCTTGAGATAGCGAAACAAAAATATCTGATTTTTCCTGCTCGGACATATTGGTAATATCGAATGCGGAGATATTTTCCCCAATTATCTCGTCAATTGAAAAACCAGATAGTTGGCTGCACTTGTCATTAGCGCTTAGAATTTTACCGTTTACGTCCATTGTCGCAACAATGCCGTGTTTATCCATGGCCTGCCGCTGTAAAAGCTGCGCGCTCATGTGAACTCTCCTACAACAATGTTGAATTGCAGGACAGAACTACGGCTAGTTTTGACAGACAATGTCATAAATTGCATATGTGCAACAAAAGTGAATGGGGTATAGATAAGTTATAGTCTGTACCGCGCTTATTTCCAATGAAATCAGATTATCCTTTGGTAGCAATAACCTGATTTTTCAATGGAAAACGCGTAAAACTAGGTATTAAGCGCCGCGCTGAATGTGCGGCGCAAGTGGGGGAGTCATTAAGCCGAACGAAGCTCTCTACGTAGAATTTTTCCGACGGTAGATTTTGGTAGCTCGTCAAGTATCGTGATCGACTTAGGGATCTTGTAATTTGTGAGGTGCTGTTTACAAAAATCAATGACGTCTTGTGTCGATACATCGCTTGAAACAGTAATAAATGCACACACTCGCTCACCGGTCTTTTCATCGGGTTTACCCACAATTGCAGCTTCCATCACGCTAGGGTGAGTTGTAAGTACATCTTCAATCTCGTTTGGATAGACATTAAAGCCAGAGACAATAATCATATCTTTTAAACGATCTACAATTTTAATTGCCCCAGATTCGGTGCGAATGCCAATGTCCCCGGTTTTAAAGAAGCCATCTTGGGTCATGACTTTGGCAGTTTCGTCGTCTCGGTTCCAATAACCCAGCATAACCTGAGGTCCGCGAACTGCAATTTGCCCCGACTCACCATCGGCCACTGGCTTATCATGGCTATCCAGTAACGCAACTTCAGTGCCTTCTAGTTCGTGCCCCACCGTGCCAATCTCTTCTTTACCAGGAATGTTAAAAGATACAACTGGCGCAGTTTCTGATAGCCCATAGCCCTCGGTGATGGTGTTCCCGGTTACGTCTCGCCAAATGGATACTGCGGCTTGAGTAAGTGCGGTGCCGCCAGACATTGTGAGGTGTAATTTAGAAAAGTCTAACTTTGCAAATTCAGGGTGTCTCCCAAGACCAACAAACAAGGTGTTGATCCCCATGAATGCTGAAATTTTATGGGGCTTGAGTGTTTGAATGAAACCATCGATATCCCGCGGATTGGGTATAAGAATTATCTGAGTACCTTTGGCAAAGAGCGCCATCATTCCAACCGTAAATGCATAAATATGATAAAGCGGTAATGGGCATACCAATACTTCTTCACCATCTTTGAAGCCCTCACCAATACGGTCGAGCATTTGGATGCAGTTAGCTAAAACGTTTTTATTACTTAAGGCTGCGCCCTTCGATACCCCTGTAGTACCACCAGTGTATTGCAACATGGCAAGTTCATCTAGAGCAATAGAAGGACGTTCAAATGCAGGCAGTGTATTGCCTAGCTCCACTGCTTGTGTGAATGAAACCGTACCATCGAGATTTGGTGCAGTGTTAGGGTCTAAAAGCTCTGTTGCCGATGTGGTGATAACGGTTTCGACACTAGTATCATCTTTTATGCTAGAGAATTTGGGGAGCAAATCACCCAGAATAACCAGAGCTTTCGCGCCACTATCAGTGAACTGGTGCTTCATCTCGCGTTCGGTATAAAGCGGGTTTGTATTTACTACAACAAGGCCTGCGCGTAAGGCAGCATAAACAACAATAGGGTTTTGAATTAAATTAGGAAGTTGTATGGCGACTTTGGTACCAGGAGACAATTTAGCTTCGTGAACAAAGTAGCGGGCTAACGCTGATGAGTTACGGTCAATCTCGGCAAATGTAAGTGTTTGTCCAAGCGCCGTATACGCTGGCCTGTCGGCAAATTTTTGCAAAACGCGTTCAATATAATCGGCTAAGCAGGTCACGTTATCAGGATAAGTTATCATGTTGCTTGTTCCTAGTAGGGCAAAGTAAGTAGGGTGTTTATGCCTTACAGTAGCAAACTTAACTTTTCATTTACATCAGGGTTGGGTTATTTAGTATTATAATTTTTAGTTATCAATTGTTTGTAGAACTATTACTTAAGTAACTATATAGCCCACCAGCACAGATGCCTGCCATGCATTGCGCGGTAAGTCCTAAGGTAGTGCGAGCGCCTGCAATTAGGGTCACATTCAATATGGGCTGCATGGCAATGAGCATTAATAAGAACGACAGGCCTCCCGCTATTGTGAAAAGAATAAATCGGGTCCGGTTGGAAGAGCCACTAGCATTTTGATTAATTCGTTTAACAATGAAATGTGTCGCCAAGAACGCCAACAATAAGGTAATGGCAATAATCACGCCGTAAGTAGGCAAAAGGCCTAGTGCATCTTGCCATATCATGAAAAACCAATCGCTTGGATTCATATCGACATCAATTCGAATGAGTCCGATTAAAACGGCACACGAGTGAAACGTACTTGCTAGTAGAAAGCCGACGGCCCATGATGGTAAAAAATGGAAAATAGTGCGTCGTATTAGGTTGTTCATTTTTGTAGTCCAAGATTTGTCGCACAGTGTATTAGAACAAGACTCAACAGGCCTCAAATAGTTTGAGCGTGGCAATAGGGTATACCATAGTATGTTAAGTAAAAGAGGACAATCACAATGAAGTCATGGCGTTCGATGATCAGTTTACTGGCTTTTTCTTCATTGGGAGCTGCTTTAGCTCCTGCTTTTGCCGTAACTACTGCCTCTGAACTCACTCATAAGGACGCATCTAATACTGAGCAACGTGAAGCAGGTAGCTCAAATCTAACGGCCTATGAAAATTTTGACCAGCATGTCGTGACAGAAGATATCGCTACCTCATTGGCGTTTCCCAAGGCCTTAACGACGGTTATCGATAAGGCTCAGGCAAGTACCCATATATTGATAGTAACGCGAGATGGTGAGCTGGTAATTATTGACAATAAGGGGGAAAGTGCGCGGTTTTCTTTAATGCTCGATGACTTGTACACCAAAGGGCAAGGAGGCGTACTCGATCTTCTTATACCTTCGCAATTCCCTGAAGACAGAACCGTGTTGCTGAGTTATTCCAAGGGGAGCGATAGTGCAAACCGTCTTGCCATAGTAAAAGGACAGCTTTCCCTTACTTCTGGCATAACTAACATTCAGCCAGTGTTAGCACTGGCACAAGCCAAAGACACGCCTGTGCACTACGGTGGGAAACTGCTTCAACTAGAGGGCAGTGCTTTAAACACAAAACAGGGCTTTTTGGTTACGACAGGAGATGGCTTTGATTATCGCGAGCAAGCGCAAGTTATCAGTTCACAACTAGGAAAAGTGCTAGGGTTCACAATAGACGGCAAGCCGTTGGCCAACCCTCCTTTTCCTGATAACCCCTTTATTTTTAGTATTGGACACCGCAATCCCCAAGGACTTGTAAAGGGGAGTGACGGCAACCTATTTTTGAATGAGCACGGCCCAGATGGCGGTGATGAAGTAAATCTTCTTCAACAAGGCGCAAATTATGGTTGGCCAGTTGTTACACTAGGCAAAGACTATTCCGGCGCTAGAATTTCGCCTTTTTCGACCTATCCGGGAATGACTGGCCCCATTGTAGACTGGACACCTTCTATAGCGCCATCCTCCATGATCTACTATTCCCATGGGCGTTTCCCGATGCTAGCTAATACGTTACTTGTTACCAGTTTGAAAGCTAAAGCTTTGTATGCTGTTAGAGCCGTATCGAACGAGTATATCTCTACAAAAATTTTTGAGGGACCTGGGGAACGGCTGCGGGATATTGCGCTTGATCATCAAGGTAACCTGCTTCTTTTGACCGATGGTGAAAATGGAAGAGTGATCGAGGTATCGCCAAGAGGAAATTAGGCACAGAAAACATTAATAAATGAAATTTTGTTTCAAAATTGATGGTAATTTGTACTGGTAGCACCATAAATAAAATGAATGTCTGTCATAAGTGCAACACTATTATTTATCTTTATTGGTCAAACCATTCAAGCTAAATATCGTCATTGATTTCAGATGGTTTGCTTCTAACTGTATGAAATAATTGGTTTAATTTTGCTTTTAATTAAAATGCATTTTTCTAGTAAAAATGTAAGTGCTTTAACATAACGACAGTTTAGGCGGGTGAATACCTAACTGTTTACTTTCAGTCATTACGTAACCGCTAAAAATCGGTTAAAATATCCCTCATTTTTATATGCGTATAGCTAAGACCGACTTAACACTACGCCCAAGTAAAACTAAGACCGAGAGAACTATATGAGTTTGTATTCAGAATATCTGGCAGAGATCGAAACCCGTAAAACGGAACTAGGTCTTAACCCTAAGCCAATCGACAGTGCAGATCTGCTGTCTGAAATTATTGCTCAAATTAAAGATACAACAAACGAGCATCGCGAAGACTCTCTAAAATTCTTTATCTATAACACGCTTCCAGGTACTACACCTGCGGCGGGTGTTAAAGCACAATTCCTAAAAGAAATTGTACTTGGCGAAGAAAAAGTAGAAGAAATTACCCCTGAGTTTGCGCTTGAACTACTTTCACACATGAAAGGTGGTCCGTCTGTAGAAGTACTACTAGACCTAGCACTTTCTGATGACGAAGCGGTTGCTAAGCCTGCGGCAGAAGTATTGAAGACTCAAGTTTATCTATACGAAGCTGACACTGAGCGTCTTGAAAATGCATTCAAAGCTGGCAATGCTATTGCTAAAGACGTACTAGAAAGCTACGCAAAAGCTGAATTCTTTACCAAGCTTCCTGATGTTCCAGAGAAAATTGAAGTTGTGACTTACATCGCCGCTGAAGGTGATATCTCAACTGACCTTCTTTCTCCAGGTAACCAAGCGCACTCACGTGCCGACCGTGAACTTCACGGCCAGTGCATGATCTCTCCTGAAGCGCAGCAAGAAATTGTTGAACTTGGTAAGAAGCACCCGAATGCTAAAGTGATGCTTATCGCTGAAAAAGGCACAATGGGTGTAGGTTCATCTCGTATGTCTGGTGTTAACAACGTTGCACTATGGGCAGGTGAGCCAACAAGCCCTTACATTCCATTTGTAAACAAAGCGCCAATTGTTGCTGGTACTAACGGTATTGCGCCTATCTTCCTTACTACTGTTGACGTAACCGGTGGTATTGGTCTTGACCTTAAAAACTGGGTTAAGAAAACTGATGAAAATGGTGAAATCGTTCGCGATGCAAACGGTGACCCAGTACTTGAAGAAGCTTACTCAGTAGCAACTGGTACTGTACTAACTATCGATACTAAGGCGAAGAAGCTTTACAATGGTTCAGAAGAACTTGCTGACGTATCTGCATCATTTACTCCTCAAAAAATGGAGTTCATGAAAGCCGGTGGTTCTTACGCAGTTGTATTCGGTAAGCAGCTACAATCTTTCGCAGCACGTACTCTAGGTACAAAAGCGCCAGCCGTATATGCAGCGTCGAAAGAAGTGTCTCACGAAGGCCAAGGCCTAACAGCGGTTGAAAAAATCTTTAACCGTAATGCAGTTGGCGTAAATTCAGATGCTCCGCTTCATGCTGGTTCTGACGTACGCGTTAAAGTAAACATTGTAGGTTCGCAGGATACGACTGGCCCAATGACGTGCCAAGAGCTTGAGTCAATGGCCGCTTCAACGATTTCTCCTGTTGTAGATGGTGCTTACCAGTCTGGTTGTCACACGGCATCAGTATGGGACAAAAAAGCACAAGCTAACATCCCTAAGCTTATGTCGTTCATGAACAACTTTGGTGTAATCACTGCACGTGATCCTAAAGGCGTTTACCATGCAATGACTGACGTTATTCACAAAGTGCTTAACGACATTACAGTAGACGATCGTGCCATTATCATCGGTGGTGACTCGCACACGCGTATGTCTAAAGGTGTAGCATTCGGTGCCGACTCAGGTACGGTAGCACTAGCACTTGCAACGGGTGAAGCGGCAATGCCAATCCCTGAGTCTGTGAAAGTTACTTTTAAAGGTAGCATGAAAGAGCACATGGACTTCCGTGACGTGGTTCACGCGACTCAAGCGCAAATGCTTAAGCAATTCTCTGGCGAGAACGTGTTCCAAGGTCGTGTAATTGAAGTTCAAATCGGTACTCTATTGGCTGACCAAGCATTCACATTCACTGACTGGTCTGCAGAAATGAAGGCGAAAGCATCAATCTGTATCTCAAATGACGAGACAATGATTGCGTCGCTTGAACTTGCTAAGAGCCGTATCCAAATCATGATCGACAAGGGCATGGACAACGAAGCGAACATGCTTCAAGGCCTAATTGACCTAGCTGATAAGCGTATTGCTGAAATCAAGTCTGGTGAAGAGCCAGCGCTTGCGCCAGATGACAACGCTAAGTACTACGCAGAAGTGGTTATCGATCTTGATCAAATCGACGAGCCAATGATTGCTGACCCAGACGTAAACAACGAAGACGTATCTAAGCGTTATACCCACGACGTTATCCGTCCAGTTTCTTACTACGATGGTAAGCCAGTAGACCTAGGTTTCGTTGGTTCTTGTATGGTGCACAAAGGCGACATGCAAATCATCGCGCAAATGCTGCGTAACCTAGAAAAGCTTAACGGTTCTGTTGAATTCAAAGCACCACTAGTTGTAGCTCCACCTACATATAACATCGTTGACGAGCTTAAAGCGGAAGGCGATTGGGACGTTCTAGCGAAATATGCAGGCTTCCAGTTCGATGATGCTAAGCCTAAAGAAGCGGCGCGTACTAAGTACGACAACATTCTTTACCTAGAGCGTCCTGGATGTAACCTATGTATGGGTAACCAAGAAAAGGCTGAGCCTGGCGATACAGTTATCGCGACATCTACACGTCTTTTCCAAGGTCGTGTTGTAGCTGACTCTGCTGAGAAGAAAGGTGAATCACTACTAGGCTCTACGCCGCTAGTAGTACTTTCAACGGTTCTTGGTCGTTTCCCAACGACAGAAGAGTACAAGCAAGCAGTTGCAGGCATTGACCTAACTAAGTTTGCTCCACCTTCTGAAGACTTGGCAGTTAAGCCTAAGTTCGAAGCAGATGTAGCCGTTAAGCGCGTATAAGTACTTAACGCTTTCAAACGCATTTAAAAAGCCCCAACCTCGGTTGGGGCTTTTTTGTACCCAAATAATGGGGTCAGAGTACATTAATAGGGTAATGATCCCAGCGGTAGCCAACTTGAATAATGGGGTCAGAGTACATTAGTACGGTTGTAGAGCCAGCGGTAAATAGCTAGAAAAGTACTCTGACCCCATTATTTTTATGCAGAGTTGTTGTTTGGTACTTATACTGAGTTATTAATCATTTAATAATACTTAGAAACCCTAATGCCAAAGCAGTACTCTACAAAGCCTGAATCATTTGGCGAAGTTACATCGGCCTTGCAAAAAGCTGGCTTCAAAATTCTGCTGGTTTTTTCTTTACTCATCTTAGCGGTAATCGTCATAGCACAACCCCAAAATGTGTATGTGGCAGTATTTTTCGGCCTGTCTTGGTGTGCAATTTCGGTAGCGGGAATTATCTTTTCTAACTACAAAGAACCTTTGGCGAAATTGTGGGCAATACTCACCATTCCCGTCGCGCCTTACCTTGTAATAAGCAATGGGCTCATGCCCGCAACCTTAGTTCCAATTGCTACTATTTTTCCCATTTTACTGCTTTCTAATGGTTGGCGAATAAGTGCAATGGTAGTACTCGCATGCTGTACTTTTCTTGTGCCGTTTTACGAAGGGGATTATGACAAGGGCCTTTGGCTAAGGCTTTGTGTGACCAACCTTGTTGTGTCCCTTCTTATCTATGCTCTAGCGAGCCAATTAGAGAAAGCCCTTGTAGAGAGTAAAAACAAAACTCTTGAGCTAAACAGGGCGCTTGCAAGCGAAAAGCAAGCGTCGGCTGCACAATCACGATTCCTCGCCACTATGTCACACGAGATTCGCACGCCATTAAACGGTATTTTGGGATTGACCGATGTAGTGCTTTCTCATGATATTTCGGAAAGTGCACGGCCTAACCTCGAGAAGATTCAGCGTTCAGGACTCTCGCTAAACCGTATTTTGAACGACATATTAGATCTCTCCAAACTGAATGCGGGAAAACTTGCGCTGGAGATCATTCCCTTTGACCTAAAAAGTACTGCCAAAGATTGCGTGGCGTTTTATGCACAATTGGCGCAGAACAAAGGTATCTCACTGAGAATAGAAGTAGATAAAACATTAAATACTTGTGTTGTAGGGGACGCAACGCGCCTTTCTCAAGTGTTAAACAACCTAGTGAGCAACGCGATAAAGTTTACGCATCAGGGCAGTGTCACTTTAGGGCTATCGAAAGGTGAAGCGTCAAAGACCCATCAATTTGTCAGATTTTCAGTTAAGGATACGGGGGACGGGATTGATGCTTCTGAACAAGAGCGCGTATTCGATGCATTTACACAAGCCAACAGCAGCATTAATCGAATGCACGGGGGAACGGGACTTGGTTTACAGATAGTAAAAAGCTTGGTTGAAGCTATGGGCGGCACGGTTTATCTAAAAAGCGCGGTAGGTCAGGGGAGTGAATTTTATTTCGAGCTACCGTTTGAAATTGCAGATAGTGTAATTGGCGCTAAAGAACAGGAAAGCACACCGTCGTTCCCAAACCTTACTGTTTTGGTTGCAGAAGATAACGACATTAACCAGGTCGTAGCAAAATCATTGTTAGAAGACACAGGATTGAAAGTTGCGCTTGCTAATAACGGTAACGAAGCAGTAGAGATTGCACTAAAGCAGCATTTCGACCTTATATTGATGGACTTACACATGCCTGAAATGAACGGCTCTGAAGCCGCTTTAGCGTTGCGAAAAGCTAACATCACTATTCCTATTATCGCGTTCACTGCTGCGGTGGTTGCCGAAGAAATAGATAAAGCGTTAGCATCCGGGATGAATGGATATCTCACAAAACCAGTCAATAAAACGGAACTACACGCTGTGCTAACTAAATACTTGGGCGGAGAAATGTCTACAGAAAGTTCCTGTATTGCTAAAGGGGAATATACAGAGTAATGTGGCTATGAAATTGTCATTAATCCGAATAAACCCCTGTTATACAATAGATAATAATAAAAGTTCGCTTGGCCCAATCAAGTAAATAGTATTACTGCGAAAAGCAAAGCGTCTTATAAAAGGATTTAAGTTTGAAGTCACAAATACATATTATAATTGCCCTGCTATTTCTTGCTTTCACAAGCCTTCCGGCTGACAGCGAAACAGGCAGCGACAGCCAGCGTTACGAATTGAAGGTAGAGAAACTCCAATCTAAAGTGCTAAACGAGCAACGAGAAGTGGTTGTTCAGCTTCCAAAAGGCTACGCCGAAAACCCCGACAAGAAATACCCCGTTATTTATCGTCTAGATGGTGCGGGAAATCTTACTATGATGAATGCAGTGCTAGAATCGCTGCAATCTCAGAATGCTGCACCGGAAGTCATTATAGTCGCCATTGAAAATACCGACCGACTTCGCGATCTATATCCCACAGCAAATGAAGATCCAAATGGGCCTGTAGGCTATGGCGGTGGCGGTGCAAACTTTCTTTCCTTTATAACCACTGAGCTTATGCCGATAGTAGAGAAGAAATATCGCGTGCATGACTTTCGAGTGATAGAGGGGGCATCAGCCGGAGGTGTATTCGCGTTGTACGCGCTTTCCCAGAAGCCTGAGCTTTTTAACGCCGCGCTGACTTACAGTGCTGCGGTGTGGTGGAACTATGGCGCATCTGCAAAAAGTACGGTTGCATTCTTAAAATCAGCCAATCATTTAGACCACTTCATTTACACGTCTATCGGCAATGAAGGCGCGCCCATGCGCCCGTATTATAACGATATGATTTCTGGAATGCGGGCAAATCAACCTGCCGGGTTAAGATGGGAGAACGAAGCCTACGAGGGGGTTACCCACAATTTGGTCTCAGCTGCGTCAACTTTCAGCGCTTACCATCATTTGTTCTTATCAGCTTATTTAAGGCCACAGCAGTTCAGTGGAGATATTAAAAGTATTAAAGACTATTACGCCCGTGTTTCAAAGCAGCGAGGCGAGAAACTCGACGCGCCGGAATGGGTTATTCGCGAGTTAGGTTATCACTATGTGGGTAAACAAAACTACGACAAAGCCATCGCCTTGTTTAAATACGATATTGCTGAGTATCCTCAAACGCCTGACGCATATAATGGCTTAGCTTATGGTTATGAGCAGATGGGCGAGTACAAAAAAGCGCTGGAAAGCGTGAACCAAGCTTTAGCACTTTCCACGTCTGAGCACGATGGCCATCAGGTTTATGTTAATAGACAAAAACGCTTGCAGTCTTTATTGAAGGATTAAGTTATCTTGAACCATAAAAGCACAGTTAAACACGTAACTTGGATCGCCACTGCGGTTTGTATGGTCGGAATCACCTTGGGAACGAGCGGGTGCAGTACCGTCACGACGGGACAAACCGATCGCTGTATTGAGCAAGCTAATAACGCGGATGTTCATGGGGTTTACACCGCCGACGAGCAGCTAAATGCTTGCTTGGAAACTTACAAACTGCGACGTGATAAAGAAAGAACGGCAGGTGAAGCGTTTGCTGAAGACGTGCTGATCTCAGTTATTGATATTATTACCGACTAGATCAGCTTCGATTAAGCGAAAAAACCTTCCTACGTACAGTTATAAAAGCAAAGAAGGCAGAGTAATTTACTCTGCCTTCTTTGTTTTTGCTTCTTTATTAAAAGCATAAAAGCAAGCAAAGGTTAACACGTTATAGGAAGAGCCGATGCGAAATTTTTTGACTGCTGTATATGTACTTTCAATCACCGCCATAGCTAACGTTAATGCTAATCACATGCTCGATACTGTCGAAGGGCTGCAGCTTGCTAAGCAATACGATCAAAGTCGCACTGATATTAACGTAGCTGACTATTGGGTTAGTGAGAAGCTAGACGGTATTCGCGCAAGATGGAACGGTACTGAACTACTTACCCGTAATGGGAACAAGATATTCGCGCCAACATGGTTCACCGCCAACTGGCCAGAAACCACTATTGACGGCGAACTTTGGATAGGAAGAGGGGAGTTTGAACGTACAGCTTCTATTGTGCTTTCAACGATGACAAACATCGAGCTGCATTCTGTCGCTAACGCTTCATCTAGCACAGTGTCTTCAGCAGACACTATAGCCGCAGCAAATTCTCTATCTGCAAAACGCTGGGCCAAAGTTAGATTTATGGCCTTTGACATGCCTATGATGGGTGAGCCATTTGGTCGGCGACTCAACAGGCTTAACAGCCTAAGTAAATCTACACCTAACCCAACGTTTGCAGTTATCCCTCAATTTAAGCTTACGTCTATTGCTTCACTTGATGAAAAGCTGAAGCAAGTAACCCAGGAAGGCGGAGAAGGGTTAATGCTTCATCATGAACAAGCGCTGTACACATCCGGGCGAAGTGACAAGTTACTCAAAGTAAAACGCTTTGAAGATGCAGAAGGGAAAGTACTGGCATTGCTTCCGGGAAAAGGACGATTTAAGGGAATGATGGGCTCGCTTCTTGTAGAAACGCGAGAAGGCATTCAATTTAAATTAGGAACGGGCTTTTCAGAAAATGAGCGCCAAGCTCCGCCCGCTATCGGTAGCTGGGTAACCTTTAAGTACTACGGCTTAACCAAAAATGGAAAGCCAAAGTTTGCAAGCTATCTTCGCACCAGACCTCAGACAGACTTGCCCAATTAACACTTACTTACTGCCAGTATAGTCACAATGAACTGCCTCTCACTTACTGTTGTTATACCAATCCGCATGGATAAGTGCCCACTCAGAAGGCGCTGGCAAGTTTCCTAGCAAAGCGTGGGAAT
>CEVQ01140045.1_pt1 | contig 45409 bp, 29 predicted proteins | sample 356551 | NCBI WGS metagenome assembly CEVQ01 (sample SAMEA2623756, study PRJEB7988) | marine metagenome | biome: marine biome (ENVO:00000447); feature: mesopelagic zone (ENVO:00000213); material: "saline water (ENVO:00002010), including plankton (ENVO:xxxxxxxx)" | depth 250 m | reverse complement strand
CATCACCCACTTTATGATAATGATTGAAATTGGTAAAATCGAATGTACTGAAGGTTTGTGACGGCACGCCAAAAGCTTCATGAAACGGGTAATTGTCTGAACGCTTGAAAAGATTGAACTCTTTTGCCTTGGGAAGGAACCCGGTAAACTCTATATCTGAGTAACCATTGGCCACCTCGGCCAGGTTCGATTGCTCGTAACCTGTTAAATAGGTAAGATGCTCTTTACCCTGCAATGGCACCCCTACCATCTCATAATTCAACATGGCATAAAGTTGAAGATTTTTTTCTTTCAACCTATTCGCCAAATGTTTCGACCCCAAGAGTCCTTTTTCTTCAGCACTAAAAAGTGCAAAAATGATACTTCGCTTATTGTTTTTCTTTTGACCAAAATACCGAGCCAACTCCAAAACAACTGTAGTTCCGGTAGCATTATCGTTAGCACCGTTGGCTATGCTATCGCCATTCTCAGCTTCAATTACACCTATGTGATCGTAATGGGCACCAATAATGATAAATTCATTTTTTAGAGAAGGGTCATTACCCTCAATCCACCCTACCATATTGTACGCGGGCATGTCAAAATTGGTTAGATTGTCTCTATAGCCTTCAAAATAAGGCTGAATACCGTTGGTTTTGAATACATTTTCAATAAAATCCGCCGCCTTTTCAATTCCCTCACTACCTGTATCTCGACCTTCTAGCTCATCAGAAGCAAGAAAATTCATTATATCCCCAATTTTTCCGGCGTTGGTAAATTGACCTTGTACCCCAGCAGCGGCTTCAGCTATGCCAATATCACTCGGTTTTTGAGGTATTTGCATTAGGCTGCGATCAAACTTTACCGCATCTTCACTTTGAAGGGTCACGGATTCATCAACCTTAGTTGAACCACAGGCCATTACCAACAGGCCTATAGATAAGAGGATAGCGTTTCTCATATAATATGTTTTGGCTACAATTTAGAAATTAAAAAAGGCATCTCGAAATAATCGAGATGCCCATATTACATAATTTTTCTGATAATCTAAGCAAGCATAGTTACCGGATTCTCAAGATAAGACCTCAAGGTGTGCAAGAACTGGGCACCAGTGGCACCATCTACTGTTCTATGGTCACAGGCCAATGTTACTTTCATTGTATTGCCTACTACAATCTGCCCTTCTTTCACCACTGGCTTTTGCACGATGGCTCCTACGGACAATATTGCGGAATTCGGCTGATTGATAATCGAGGTAAATTCTGAAATACCGAACATACCTAAGTTCGAAACGGTAAAGGTACTACCTTCCATTTCGGCAGGCGTCAACTTTTTATTACGTGCCCTTCCTGCCAAATCTTTGACCGCACCACCTATTTGTGATAGGGACAACTGGTCACCAAACTTAAGTACAGGTACTACCAAACCATCTTCAACCGCTACCGCTACACCAATGTGAACATGATGATTGTAACGCGTAGTATCACCATTCCAAGTTGTGTTTACTTGCGGATGCTTTTTAAGTGCCATGGCACAAGCCTTAACAACCATATCGTTGAAGGATACTTTAATATCCGGCAATTCATTAATTTGTTTTCTTGAAGCCATCGCATTATCCATATCAACTTCAATAGTTAGATAATAATGCGGTGCCGAAAATTTCGATTCGGACAATCTCTTCGCAATAACCTTACGCATTTGAGAGTTTTTCACCTCTTCGGTGCCTTCCTCGCCGACAGGTAAATTGATAGGCGCGGCAGGTTTACTACTAGAAGCTGCTGTCTCGGTAGCTTTAGGTGCTTCTGACTTAGCAGCAGGGGTGAAGTTCTCAATATCTTTCTTAATGATTCTGCCGTTATCACCGGAACCTGATACTTCCGACAAATCTATCCCTTTATCGGCTGCCATCTTTTTGGCCAAAGGAGAAGCAAAAATACGTTTGCCATCATTTACCGGCTTAGCTTCTTCTTTTGTAGCCTCTTTGGCTTCCTCCTTCTTAGGCTCTTCAGACTTTTTCTCTTTCTTACCAGAAGAGGGTTTGCTATTAAGTACGGCATCAACGTCTGTTCCTTCCGGGCCTATAACGGCCAAAACTGCATCAACAGGTGAAGATTCCCCTTCTTGAATACCTATATATAAAAGTGTACCAGAGTAAAATGACTCGAATTCCATAGTGGCCTTATCGGTCTCTATTTCGGCCAAAATTTCACCTTCTTCTACCTTATCACCTACTTTTTTCAACCATGAGGCAACAGTACCTTCCTCCATGGTATCACTCAAGCGAGGCATTTTCACCACCTCAACGCCTTCCGGTATCTCTGCGGCTTCATTCGTATCATCTTCATCACTTTCAGGTTCGGAATCATCAGAATCTTCTTCTTTTGCTTCAGGCTTCTCTTCAGAACTTTTACTTCCTCCTCCATTTAATAAAGAAGAAATATCTTCACCTTCTTCACCAATGATTGCCAACAACGAGTCTACAGGGGCACCATCGCCTTCCTCGATTCCGATATGAAGCAATGTTCCTTCATAAAAAGACTCGAACTCCATTGTGGCCTTATCCGTCTCGATTTCAGCCAATATATCGCCCTCTTCAACCTTATCGCCAACACTCTTTAACCACTTGGCCACGGTACCTTCTTCCATGGTATCGCTCAATCGGGGCATGTTAATTATCTCTGCCATTTACCTAAATTTATTTATGTTGAACAAAGGGAACATCTTCCTCTTCATAGACCATGTCGTACAGCTGTTGTACTGGAGGGAAATCGGATTCGTCTGCGAATTTCTCACATTCGGCCACCCTCTTTTTGACATCGGCATCAATTTCTTTTATCTCGTCGTCAGTTGCGTATTTATTTTCTTTGATAATATCTAGAACTTGGGTGATAGGATCTATCTTTTGATATTCCTGTACCTCTTCTTTAGTTCTATAATGCTGCGCATCAGACATCGAATGACCCCTATAGCGATAAGTTTTCATTTCTAAGAAAGTTGGTCCACCACCGGTTCGCGCTCTTTCTATCGCTTTACTGACCTCTTGGGCAACAGTCACAGGATTCATTCCGTCAACCGGGCCACAAGGCATTTCATAACCTAGACCTAATTTCCAGATTTCTGTGGAGTGAGAAGTTCTTGCCACAGAAGTACCCATAGCGTAACCGTTATTTTCACAAATGAACACTACAGGCAGCTGCCAAAGCATCGCAAGGTTCATCGCTTCATGAAAAGAACCCTGTCTAACCGCACCATCACCCATATAACATAGGGTTACATTATCTCTCCCAAAATATTTATCACCAAATGCCATACCGGCACCTAATGGAATCTGGCCACCTACTATACCGTGACCACCATGAAAACGATGCTCTTTTGAAAATATGTGCATTGATCCACCCATACCTTTTGATGTACCGGTCACCTTGCCATACAGTTCGGCCATAACAGCCTTCGGGTCAACACCCATACCAATTGGCTGAACGTGATTTCGATAAGCGGTGATCATACGGTCTTTGGTAAGGTCCATGGCGTGAAGGGAACCCGCCAAAACGGCTTCTTGGCCGTTATAAAGGTGCAAAAAACCCCTTACTTTTTGTTGAATGTATACTTGCGCCAGCTTATCCTCGAACTTGCGCCAAAACAACATATCTTCATACCATTTAAGATATACTTCTTTGGTAATTTTTTTCATTGATGCTTTTTAATTAGGATTCCGATACATCTTGGTATTCCGAAAATCTACCGGAACGACAAGAAAAACAAAAATACATATTAAATTATTAGTTGAAAAAAATTGACACAAAAGGTTACCCATAATTTACCTTGGCAAATCACGTCGTAAAACAAGCCTAATAAAAATGTAAATAAACACCTTCAAAATAGGCGTAAAAGAGAGAAAAGAATTCAGCCCAGATAAGAACTATCAAAGCCTAAGGGCAAAATATCGGCAACAGATTCGCATTTATACACCTCGCCTCTCTCTCCCATTAAAAGGAGCTTGATAGGGGAACCCTGCTTCACCTCATATTCTTTAATCGATTGCCTACAATTACCACAGGGCGCTACAGGCGATGCAACCTTTATTTTTTCTGAAGCGGCAGTAATGGCTATAGCTTTTACTATGGCATTGGGGTGATTGGCGCCAGCACTAAATATGGCAACCCTTTCTGCACACAGCCCAGAAGGATAACTGGCGTTTTCCTGATTATTGCCTTTGATTATCTCACCAGTATCTAAAAGAAGTGCCGCCCCCACATTGAATTGCGAGTAGGGCGCGTACGCTTTGCCTCGCGCATCTACCGCCATATTCATCAAATGACGTTCTTCTGTTGGAAGCTCTTCTAGCGAATCGTAAATCGAAAGTTCAAATTCTATTTTATGTCTACGCATACTTAATATAGCCCGAAAAGACAAAAACCTGCTTTCGCAGGTTGTTATACAATATTACTGTAGTTTTTAGTCATTATAATACTCATCCCCTAAATTAAATGTGAGGGAGAAGCGCAATGTATTCTCGACCGGGTTGGTAATTCTTGAGGTAGAAAATAAATAAGACAAGTCGATTTGGGCCGAACGGAACTTAAAGCCAGCGCCGAGGGTAAAATACTTTCTAAAACCCTTTACATCACTTTCATTAAAATACCCGGTTCTGAACATGAATGCATCTTGGTAAACATACTCTGCACCCAAAGCCCATGTCATTTCTTTGAGCTCTTCACCAAAACCATCAGGAGCATCTCCAAAAGACTTGAACACACCACTTAAAAAACCTATATCTTGATACTCATCGTTATCGGCGGCATCTAAATCACCATCATCATCAAAATCTTGTGGTGTAGGCACTAACAACTTATTGAATTCTGTCGTTAGACCTATAACATTGTCTTGATCTAAGATGAAATCGAACCCCAGACCTAAGCGCAGGTTGGCCGGTATAAAATTCTTCTGCCCGTTTTCATCGTAGGCAATCTTTCCACCAAGGTTCGAAATATTAAAACCACCTCTCCATCTTCCGTCAAAACGGTTATAGGCAATTTCCCTAGAGCGGTAAAAACCCGCTACGTCAACGGCAAAAGTGCTACCAGGTTTAGAATCGACATTGGCATCAGCCTGAAATTTGAGGTTCGAACGTATATAGCGCCCGCCTACTGCCATTGAGAAAGTAGGACTTAGTTTTAACGAATAAGAACCATCCAAAGCCAATTCGTTAGGCTTTACGATAGTGCCTTGATCATCGTAAGTCTGGCGCAGTTCAATTTCCCCTAAAGTGAAATATCTCAACCCTACGGCAAATGCACTTTGCTCATTGATTTTATTGAAATAACTGGCATTTAAAAGTCCGATACCAGATACGGTATTGCTCAAATAAGGCGTATAACCTAATCCAACACCCATTTGTCTTTCCGCAAAAGCAAATTTAGCCGGGTTCCATTGTTGGGCAAAGGCATCTGCAGATGTTGCTACACCCATATCACCCATACCTGCGGCCCTGGCATCAGCTGCTATATTTAAAAATGGCACAGCTGTGGTAATTACTCTATCGCTGGCCTCTTGTGCTGATAATCTTCCGGCAATTACGAGTAAAACTAGTATTGAAAATTTTTTCATTTTGAAAATAAGCTAATTTAAAGTCGGTCTTTTTTTCTTTTAGGGAATACTAAAATTACACGTGCGCGTAATCAATATTATCAATTAGATGTCGTACATGTAAACGATCAATTAAGCAATATCTTATATAGTAAGCAATTAATTTTCGGTATTTATAGGCCAGATACTAAAAACATCGACCAAACCACACTATAAATTTTAAAATGAAGCTTGACAAGTAGTCTTTAGGCCCCATAAATTTGCAAAAGAAAAACATAAGCTATACTATATCAACAAATACGTCGTTATGCTTTTTAGAGGGCCGATGTATATTGAAAAATATATGCACCGAACGATATCAAAAATAATCTTTTAGCTATAAAATAATATGTACAAAACACCGTTTTATATGCCGAAAGTTAAGACTAAAAAATTAATCAAAATACAAATATCCACCTACACCAATCAGTAGACGGACCATTTGAACTCAAGTCCTAATTATGAAGAAACAGGTTATCAAAGTTGTACTTTCTTGTGCAGTGGTTGCAGGAAGTTTTACGGTTACCAGCTGTAAAAATTCCGGATCTTCCAAAAACGTGTCGCGAGCCACAGGTTGGAAAATAAACGCAAAAGAAGGAGGTTTCCAATATAACACCGATTTTAAGGAGCAAGAAACTGCTCCTGGTCTTGTATTTATAGAAGGAGGAACCTTTACAAAAGGTAAGGTGCAAGACGATGTTATGCACGACTGGAACAACACGCCAACTTCTCAACACGTTCAGTCATTTTATATGGATGAAACGGAGGTTACGAACGTAATGTACCTTGAGTATCTTGATTATTTAAAGAGTGTTTATCCTCCGGAAAATCCGCAGTACGCAAATATTTATACCGGGGCTTTACCCGATACTTTGGTTTGGAGAAACCGACTTGGTTTCAATGAGACCATGACCAACAACTACTTAAGACACCCTGCCTATGCGGAGTATCCTGTAGTTGGTGTCAATTGGATCCAGGCTACGCAATTTGCCGAGTGGAGAACCGACCGAGTTAACGAAATCATGCTTGAGCGTGAAGGATATTTAGCAGAAGATGCCAAATACAAAGCTGCCACAGGAGAAACAGCCGGAACTTTTAGTACCGAGGCTTATCTTAACAGACCTGAGTCTGTTTACAACGGCCAAATCGATTCTCTTCAAGGCAAAATGAAGAAAGATAGTGTTAATGCATATGCCAAAAGAAGTAGCGGCATCATCATGCCAGAATACCGACTACCTACCGAAACTGAATGGGAATATGCTGCTCAGGCCAACCAAGGCAATAGAGAATATAACAATTACAGGGGTAGAAAGAAATACCCTTGGGATGGTGATTACACCAGAAACGGACAAAGAGTTGGTAGAGGTGATCAACTGGCCAACTTTAAGCAAGGTAAAGGTGACTACGGCGGTATAGCAGGCTGGTCAGATGACGGAGCCGATATCACTGCGCAAGTAATGTCTTACAAACCTAACGATTTAGGTCTTTATGACATGGCCGGTAACGTTGCCGAGTGGGTTGCCGATGTTTATCGCCCAATCGTTGATGACGAAATTAGCGACTTCAACTACTACCGTGGTAATATCTATATGAAAACTGCTATAGGTGAAGATGGAAAAGTTAACGTGTTACGTGATTCTATCGTATACGACACATTACCTAATGGAAAAGTAGTTGCCGTAAATCTTCCAGGCGAAATAGCAATGGTTCCCGTCGGCGAAGAAGAAACGTATTTAAGAACCAATTTCTCTACCAGCGACAACAGAGGTTATCGTGACGGAGATCCAGGATCATCTAGGTTCTTTGATAGGTTCAGCGACGAAGAAGAGGAAGAAGATACCAAGAAGATGTACAATTCTCCAAAGCACAAAGTTGAGCGTGATTCAGCTGGCCAGCTTATTCGTCAGTACGACAAATCAAACAACAGAACTACCTTAATAAATGATGAAGTTAGGGTTTATAAAGGAGGATCTTGGAGAGATAGGGCCTATTGGCTAGATCCTGCCCAAAGAAGATACTTGCCACAATACATGGCTACCGACTACATAGGTTTCCGATGTGCGATGTCTAGAGTAGGTTCTAAATCAAAGACAAAGAACAAAACACCTAGAGGAAAAAAGGTGAGATAATATCAAAATATTGAATTCAGAGAGAGTCCCGAGTAATTTTTTACCGGGACTTTTTTTATACTTTTATCTTCATGAATATTGAACAACTGCACCAGCATTTTCTAGAGAATGCCATAGTTTCTACCGACACAAGAAACATTTCAGAAGGCTGTATTTTCTTTGCCCTGAAAGGTGATAATTTCAATGGTAATGCCTATGCCGACGAAGCCTTAAAAAAAGGAGCGAGACTTGCCGTAGTAGACGAATCTGAGTATGCCACAACAGAAAAACACATTCTCGTAAACGATGTTCTCAAGACCTTGCAGGAGCTTGCTCGATATCATAGAAACCACTGCACTGTAAAGGTTATATCCTTAACCGGATCCAATGGTAAAACCACTACCAAAGAGCTCATCAATGCTGTTCTTTCAAAAAAGTATAAGACTATTGCTACCAATGGCAATCTTAACAATCATATTGGGGTTCCTTTGACATTGTTAAGAATTACCGATGAGACTGAGATAGCCGTAGTTGAAATGGGAGCCAACCATCAAGAAGAAATAGCCTTTCTCTGCTCTATAGCCGAGCCCGATTTCGGATACATTACAAATTTTGGCAAAGCGCACCTCGAAGGTTTTGGAAGCGTAGAGGGCATCATTAAAGGAAAAAGCGAACTGTATGATTTTCTAATAGCTAACGAAAAATCAATTTTTCTAAATGCAGATGACCCCATTCAAATTGAAAAGTTAGGTAGTTATATTAAGAAATATGGTTTTAGTCAACATAATTCTGAGTTCTATCCTATTACCTTTTTAAATGCTGACCCTTTCGTAAGCTTTAGATTTGATGATACAGAAGTTTCGAGCCGGTTAATTGGAAAGTACAATTTCACTAATTGTGCCGCTGCTACCATAATAGGTAAATTCTTTAATGTACCTACCAGCAGCATACAGGAGGCTATCGCAGAATACACCCCAAAGAACAATCGATCACAAATCCTAGAAAAGGGTGGACATAAGATTGTTTTAGACGCCTATAATGCAAACCCCACCAGCATGCAAGCGGCCTTGGAAAATTTTGAACAGATGCCCGCTGCGAACAAAGTACTTTTTCTTGGAGACATGTTCGAGCTTGGGGAAACGACAGGTAAAGAGCATCAGAACATAGCCGATTTGGCCGCTAAGATGAACTTTAATCAAACCTTTCTAATAGGAAAGAATTTTGACAAAACAAAGACTTCACTGACCAAGTATTCTTCTTTTGACTCTCTATCGGAAGATTGGAAGAATATTTCTTTAGAAAAAAACAGTTTAATTTTGATTAAAGGTTCTAGAGGTATGGCTCTTGAGCGCATTTTAAACCTTTTTTAGAAAAGATAGTGGGTTATACTGGATTCGAACCAGTGACCTCTGCCCTGTCAAGGCAGCGCTCTAAACCAACTGAGCTAATAACCCAAAAAAGTTGGGCAAAGGTAAAACTTATTTCGGATTAAGAAAATGAAAATTTAATCCTAATTATTCGCGTCTAAAACTTTCTACAAAACAAAGATCCAAATTCATAGACATCTTTAATTTTCACAATCAAAAATTTACAATTCCTCAAAGTTGTGATTTAAATAAAGTATTTTTATCAGATATCAATTGTACCAAGCGAAACACAATGAACCAAAATCAAAACTCAAGAAGAGACTTTATCAAAACGACCACCCTTGCTTCAAGTGCAAGTCTCATAACACCTATCAACACCTTCGGAATCATTACTAAAAACAACAAAAAAGAAATGGTCGGCCACGGAGACTTCCAATATAGCGTAGACAAAGAGTGGGGCATTCAAGACCCCTCTAAAATTCCCGTAAATGACTGTCACGAAATGGTGATGGATAGCAAAGGTCGCATACTAATGACCACCACAGGTGCCAACAACAATAATGTTTTAGTTTATGACAAATCAGGAAAGGTTCTTGAATCATGGGGCACTGAATTTCCTGGTGCTCATGGGTTATCGATAATGGGAGAAAATTCTGATCAATTTCTTTTTATCACCGACCCAGACACCCATAAGGTCACTAAAACCACCATTGACGGTAAAATTCTTATGACCTTAAATAGACCAAAAGAGGTTGATGGCTATACCAGCGACGAACAATTTAAGCCAACCGAAACGGCTATTTTACCAAATGGAGAATTCTATATTGCAGATGGCTATGGTGAGAACTATATTATTCATTATGATGCCAAAGGTAATTATTTAAGACACTTTGGAGGCAAAGGTACAGGCGAAGACCAGTTTAACTGTTGTCATGGTATCACCTTAGATACTCGCGATAAAGCCAACCCTACTTTATTAATAACCTCAAGGGCCAGTCAAGAATTTAAAAGGTTCACTTTAGACGGAAAACATATTGAAACCATAAAGCTGCCTGGGTGCTCTATATGCAGGCCTGTAATAAAAAATGGGAATATCTATTTTGCTGTTATCGTTACAAAAACATGGGACAGCTATGATGGCATGATAGCCGTCTTGGATGGCGACAATAAAATTATATCGCTACCTGGCGGAAGTGCGCCCGATTACAGTTCTGGAACCCTCAAAGAGCCTACCTATGATGGTAAGACCTTTAGAAACCCCCATGATGTTTTAGTAGATGACGATGGAAATCTTTATGTTCCCCAATGGAATTCAGGTAAAACCTACCCCATTAAACTAACAAGAGTTTAGGTTCTTTCAGGAAATTTATTCCGTTTTGAAGACACACAGAACCTAAAAACTTAATGAATAGAAATAAAAAAACCAGATTTTTTAAGTCTGGTTTTTTTCGTGGGCAATGAGGGATTCGAACCCCCGACCCCCTCGGTGTAAACGAGGTGCTCTGAACCAACTGAGCTAATTGCCCGAAAAGGTGTGCAAATATAGAATTCTTTTATTTACTCCCAAAGAAAAATGAAAATAAAATTTAAAGTATTTCAGCCACTGTAAAAGTGCTTCCACCAACGTACACAAAATCAACATTTTCCGCAGAACTTAAAGCCTCGGTGTAAGCTGCCCTAACAGAGTTAAAAGCAGTACCGTTTAATCCAAATTGGCTTGCTTTAGCCTCTAACACCTCTACAGGCAAGCCTCTTTCCAAATTAGGTCTACACCAATAGTACATGGCTTTCTGAGGCAACAAAGGCAAAATGGCGTTTAAATCCTTTCCCTTTACAAAGCCTATTACCATATGCAGGTTACGGTACTTTTGTTTAGAAATTTGCCTGACAATCAATGCCAAGCCTTCTTTATTATGGGCCGTATCACAAATTACCATTGGTCGGTCGTTCAGCTTTTGCCAACGCCCCATTAGACCGGTATTAGAAATGACATTTTTGAGTCCGTTTTTGATGTGTTCTTCCTTCACATCAAAATCATGCAACAAATTAATTACGCCCAGCACCCCCTTAATATTCTTTGCTTGATAATCTCCCAATAAAGCAACTTCGTAATTATTGTAAGATCGGTCTTCCGCAAAATAAATTTGGGCATTGCGCTCGTCAGCCAATCGCTTAAAAACATCAACGGTCTCTTCTTGAAATTCACTGATTACTACTGGCACCTTTTCCTTAATAATACCGCCCTTCTCATAAGCGATTTTTTCAAGCGTATCTCCTAACATGTCAGTATGATCCAAACCGATATTGGTGATAAGGGATACTTCAGGAGTAATTATGTTAGTTGAATCCAATCTCCCGCCCAATCCAACTTCAATTATCGCTATATCGACTTGCTCATCTGCAAAATGTTCAAACGCCATACCTACGGTCATTTCAAAGAAAGACAAATGTCTTTTTTCAAAAAAGGACTTATTGGCTTCAATGAAATCAATGACAGTATTTTTTGGAATGGGGTTTCCGTTAATTCGAATTCGCTCTCGAAAATCTTTTAAATGTGGAGAAGTATAAAGCCCCACCTTATAACCTGCCTCTTGAAGAATAGAGGCCAGCATGTGACTACTTGAACCTTTTCCGTTCGTACCGGCTACGTGAATAATTTTAAATCTCTTATGGGGATCGCCCAGATGTTCGGAAAAAGCAATTATTCCATCAAGTTTACCGCTGAAAGCCTTTGCGCCTTGTTGTTGGTACATTGGAAGTTGGGCAAACATCCAATCCAAAGTTTCCTGATAGGTCACTCTCCCAATTTAAAGTTCACGACAACAAAGCCAACTTGCTGGCTCGGCGCATTGGAATCTAAGTTCCACTTATGCTTAAAGGCTGTTTTCTTTGCAGGATCCAATAGGCACGGACTGTTATTTGTGGTTCCCTTGACCCCGGGAGTAGCGCTCACTACATTACCATTACGGTCTACCACGATTTTAACCACTACCCTACCTTCTTCGTTACAATCTTGTTTGACCTGGCCTTTACTGACTAAAGATCTACCGTTTAAACCATACCCTCCTGTACCACTACCAGAACCGGGAGCACCGTAGTAACTCGTGGCATAGGGATCACCTCCGGGCTGGCCTTTATCACCTGCCCTACTGTCATCACCTTCGCTACCCGAAGCCGTACCCTCTGACTTACTGATACCTCCTATCAGTTCATCAAGTTTCTTCTTTTTAGCTTCTTGTTCTTGCCTGGCTCGCTCTTCGGCTTCTCTTTTCTCTCGGGCTACCCTTTCAGCTTCGGCCTTTTTTCGCTCCTCAGCTTCTGCCGCTTTTTTCTTGGCCAAACGCTCGGCTTCCTCGGCCTTTCTTTTTGCCTCCTGGGCTTTCTTTATACGAATAGACTCTTCGTTTTCTTGAGTTAGCACCTTTTCGGATGGGGCTTCCTCGGCAACAACTTCCTCAGGTACTTCTTCTGGCACTTCCTCTTCAACAACTTCTTCCTCTACCGCTTGCTCTTGCTGGGTCGGTTCTACAGGGGGCGTATCTAAAGGTTCGGAACGTACAGGTTCTTTAGGCTGTACATTTCCGCTACCAAACTCCATTGTTCCAAAATTAACGGTGATCCCGTTCTCTTCTGGAGGATCCATATAAGTTAGGCCGATATAAAACATAACAAGAAGAAGCACGCTTAGTAGAAAGGTAGTAAGCGTGAAAGATTTTTTCTTGTGTCTCGTGTCTAGAAATGACATTAATTGGGGCGCACGGCCAAGATTACCTTGTAATTATTTCTATTGGCGATATCCATAACGTTTACTGCCTCTTTTATGGCCACGCTTTCTTCCGCTCTTAAAATAATAGTAGGCTTATCCTGTCCCTCAAGTGCTTTTTTTAGTTCAATTTCAATGTATTCTCCGTTGATCCGTTCATTATTGACAAAATACTGTAAGTTCTTATCAATACTTACGGAAACATTCTGCGTATTGGTAGATTTGCCCTTTGCCTTTGGCAACAACAAATCCAATGCGTTAGGTGAATTGGCAGTTAGCATGAAAAATATCAACAACAGAAACACGATATCTGTCATAGAAGACATGCTAAAATCTGGACTGACCTTATTTCTACCCTTTAATTTCATTTTCTGAGATTATAACGGTTCGTTCAGCAAATCCAAGAATTCTACTGCATTCGCTTCCATTTTATGCACCACCTTATCGGTTCTATTGACCAGGTGATTATAACCTATATAAGCGATAATACCTACTATAAGACCTGCTACGGTGGTTGTCATCGCCGTATAAATACCTGATGCCAATGAACCCATTTCAGCTTGGCCACCACTGGTAGCCATTTCATGGAATGCCAAAATCATACCAATAACGGTTCCTAAAAACCCAATCATCGGTGCCGCACCGGCAACCGTTGCCAAAATGCTAACGTTTTTCTCTAACTTATAAACCTCTAAGGTACCGGCATTTTCAATGGCGGTATTAATATCGTCAAGAGGTTTGCCTATACGAGAAACCCCCTTTTCGGTCAGCCTTGCAACCGGAGAATCGGTTTGTGCACATAGCAACTTGGCAGCTTCTAACTTACCATTGGTAACATGGTCACGTATTTGGTTCATGAAGTTCTTATCAATCTTTGATGCAGCCTTTATCGCAAACAGACGCTCGAAATAAATGTACAAAGCCACAAATAGAAGAATGAAAAGTACCGTGATTATCAACACGCTTCCCGTACCACCATTGAAGATAAGATCGATTACAGAAAGTGTTTTTTCCTCAGACATCACATCGCCCACAGCGGGGTCTTGCGCCACATCTTGAAATAGCATCATAGTATTCTTAGTTATTACAGTTGCCTCTATAACGGTATTTTGTCGATTAAATTATCCGTGTAGCACAAAATTTCTTATCAAGGCAAAAGCTACCGCACCACCAATAAAACCTACAAAGGCCAACCAAGTGATTTTCTTTAGATACCAGAAAAAATCAATTTTTTCCATACCCATAGCAACAACACCGGCAGCAGAACCGATAATCAACATACTACCACCTGTACCAGCTGAATAAGCGATAAAGTGCCAAACAGGATCATCAATAGGAACAGAGAACATACCCATACTGGCAGCCACCAAAGGAACGTTATCAATAACCGCAGACCCGATACCAAGAATCAAAACCACTAAATCGGAAACTAGTTCGCCAGCTGATTCGGTACCCAACATTGGTAGGTTACTTTCAAGGCTTTCAGCAAAATGGAACAACATTCCCAACGATTCTAAGGCGGCAACAGCCAATAAAATACCAAGGAAGAAAAGTATACTTGGCATCTCAATCTTAGAAAGGGAAGCGTGAACAGGACTGTGGTGACCTGCCGTATCATGGCCTTCACCATCTACGGTAGACAAGCTAAATTTAGAGCTACTGTAAATCTCGGCAAAGGTCGCTACCACGGCAAGAGACAACATCATACCCACATAAGGAGGCAAATGTGTAATCGTCTTAAAAAATGGCACAAATACAATTGCCCCTAAGCCAAGGTATAACATAGTAGAACCAAATTTTGATTTCGGTGCTTCATCAGCTTCAGAATCCATTTCTATAGTTCCGCTGAAAGCTTTATATCTACTAGCCAATAAAACGGGCAAAACCATACAAATAATTGAAGGGACCAATACGTGCTCGACCAAAAGCGGGGCGGTTACCTTATTACCGATCCATAACATGGTAGTAGTAACATCACCAATGGGTGACCAGGCACCACCAGCGTTTGCAGCGATTATAATCAAACCTGCAAACCATAAACGAGTTTCTCTTTCTTTGACCACTTTTTGCAAGATGGTAATCAAAACGATGGTCGCGGTCAGGTTGTCAATAATTGCCGAAAGAATAAATGCCAAAATAGAGAACAGCCATAACAGTTTTCTCTTGCTTTTGGTCTTTATATAGCCTTTAATTGTGGCAAAACCATCGAAATAATCTATGATTTCAACAATGGTCATCGCCCCCAAGAGAAACACGAGAATCTCTGCTGTTTTACCTAAATGATGAAGTAAAATTTCATCGATATGGGTGGGTTCCAGCTCTTTTAAAGCCGTGTTCACCTCAAAAACATCCATATGGGCCAAAGCGATTACTGCCCATAGAATGGCCATCATTGCCAATGCAGGAATAAGCTTGTCGATTTTTAGGTTATGTTCCATGGTTATCGCCAGATAACCTACAATAAATACAATGATGATAATTGTCTCCATGTTCTCTTCGTTTTATATTAGTTGTTTTAGTGCAATTTCAAATGCGGTTTTACTGATATTTTTTGGTGTTGGATTTTGGCTAAAGATATTTAAAATTGCCTTCCTAATAGTATGGGAAGTATCATTAAATATCATTTCATCATCCATGGCAACCCTTTTTTCCATAAAGTATGCAAACACCCGGGCCATACCACAGTTCGATATAAAATCAGGAATCAAACTCACCTTGCCATCGGCATATTCCATAATCGGCCCAAAGAAAATCTCTTTATCAGCGAACGGAACGTTGGCACCACACGAGACCACTTCAAGGCCACTTTGAATCATTGATTCAATTTGACTTTTTGTTATTAGACGGGAAGCGGCACAAGGAGCAAAAATCTCCGTCGGCATTTTCCAGATTCTTTCATTTATCTCCTCAAAGGAAATCAAACTTCCAGATTCAGGAATTAGGGTATTACCCATTTTCTTCAAAAAAAGCGCCCTTATCTCATCGTAGGTAAAACCCTCTTCATTGATCAAACCACCTGCCCTATCGATAATACCGACCACTTTTGCGCCCATTTGGGCCAAATAATATGCAGCGGCCGCACCGACATTACCAAAACCTTGAACAACAGCCCTTTTACCAACTACGTCACCCCCATAAATTTCGTAGAAATGTTTGACCGCCTCGGCAACACCAAAGCCTGTAATCATATCGGCAACGGTATATTTTCTAGAGGTATCAGGTGAATAACTTAGATTTTCGATGGGCTTAATAACCCCTAAGCGAAGCTGTCCGATTCTATTTATCTTATCAGCCTCCGTGGGCTTAAAATGACCATTAAAAACTCCTTCTTGCGGATGCCACACTCCGGCATCTTCGGTAATGGGAATCACTTCGTGAATTTCATCAACATTTAAGTCGCCCCCAGTACCATAATAGCTTTTCAGCAATGGCGATACCGCATGGTACCAGCGTTCGAGAACGCCTTTTTTTCTTGGATCATTGGGGTCGAAATTAATTCCCGATTTAGCTCCGCCTATCGGAGGACCAGAAACCGTAAACTTGACTTCCATGGTCTTCGCCAAAGAAAGCACCTCGTTCATATCGAGACCTTGACGCATTCGGGTGCCGCCCCCGGCAGCGCCCCCTCTTAGGGAATTAATTACCGTCCATCCCTCTGCATCCGTAAGGGAATCTTTCCAGTTAAAGACAATTTCAGGCGGTTTATTTTCGTAAGTATGAAGTAATTCTTTCATTGAATTGATTTAAAATTAAAAGACAGATGATGTGCGAATAAAAATGCGAAAGTTGCTTATGTAGAACCCCAAAAGGGGCTAATGCTGTCTCATAATTTTATTTTTTAATCAATTTTTAAGGATGCCAGACAAATATAAAAATTTGCGACCGTATTATATACTTTTAACAATTACTCTTAAAAATAATGTATCTTTCAAATCGGCGCATCGAACACGTACTTATACAGCCATCTCAAGGCTAAAATATTAACCCCCTAACACTCAACAACTACTATGGATTTTTCACTTTCTGAGGAACAAGAAATGATACGACAGGCGGCAAGAGATTTTGCCCAGAATGAACTTTTGCCCGGTGTCATCGAAAGAGATGAAAATCAAACCTTCCCAAAAGAACAAATCAAAAAACTGGGAGAACTCGGTTTTTTAGGAATGATGACAGACCCAAAATACAATGGCAGCGGTATGGATACCCTCTCTTACGTCATCGCCATGGAGGAACTATCAAAGGTAGACGCCTCAACTTCAGTTGTTGTTTCGGTCAACAATTCATTGGTATGCTGGGGGCTGGAAACTTTTGGAAACGAGCAACAAAAAGAAAAATACCTAAGCCGTCTGGCCTCGGGTGAAATTATTGGTGCGTTCTGTCTTTCAGAACCCGAAGCTGGTAGCGACGCCACCTCTCAAAGAACCACTGCAATCGACCAAGGCGACCATTACATTTTAAACGGCACCAAAAACTGGATCACTAATGGTGGTACCGCAGAGGTATATCTAGTTATCGCCCAAACCGATAAAGAAAAGGGACATAAGGGAATCAACGCCTTAATTGTTGAAAAAGACATGAAGGGATTCGAAATCGGCCCGAAAGAAAACAAGTTAGGCATTCGTGGGAGCGATACACACTCGCTCATTTTTAATGACGTCAAGGTACCCAAAGAAAATAGGATAGGCGAAGATGGTTTCGGATTCAAGTTTGCAATGAAAACATTATCTGGGGGCAGAATCGGAATTGCCGCCCAAGCTTTAGGCATAGCTGCCGGGGCATATGAATTGGCCTTGAAATACTCAAAAGAAAGAAAGGCATTCGGCACCGAAATTGCCAACCATCAGGCCATAGCCTTTAAGTTAGCCGACATGCACACACAAATTGAAGCCGCGCGACTACTGGTTTATAAAGCAGCCAGAGATAAAGATGAAGGAAAGAATTACGATTTATCAGGCGCCATGGCTAAACTTTATGCTTCTCAGGTGGCAATGGATACGGCTGTAGAAGCCGTTCAAATACATGGTGGAAACGGTTTTGTTAAAGATTATCACGTAGAACGTCTTATGAGGGATGCGAAAATCACGCAAATCTATGAAGGCACTTCTGAGATTCAGAAAATAGTCATTTCAAGGTCGATTTTACGGGATTAAGCCACAACCTTATAGCAATTCAATACAAACACCCCTCTTAAATAAGGGGTGCAACCAACTAAAAATTCCATATTTTGTTCAAAACCCTTTCATCGATAGGGTTATTTGTTACAAAAGACAATCTATTGACCGCCGACCCCTTCAAAAACTTTATTACATGAATGTAATGGCCTAAATTTACCATTCTGATAATTTAGAGGGGTTGATAATCCATATTTAAACATATTTTAACGATTTATTAAAAACGTTGAATTTTTATTCGATTGTCCCGAAAACACTGTATATAATGCATCAAAAAAGTTATTTTTGAGGAAATACCATAATATATGACGCTGAAGAAACAAGGATTGTACCTGCCGGAATTTGAACATGACAACTGTGGAGCTGGATTCATTTGTAGTCTTAAAGGTAAAAAGTCGAACGACATCATTCATAAAGCCCTAGAAATTCTGCACCGCTTAGAGCACAGAGGTGCAGTGAGTGCAGATGGCAAAACGGGTGATGGTGCCGGTATACTTATTGATATACCGCATGACTTCTTTAAGGCCGTTTGCGAATTCGAGCTTCCGGAACCTGGTGAATATGCCGTGAGCAATATGTTTTTACCGCAAAAAGAGAATCAGAGAAATTACTGTATCTCTTTGTTTGAAGAAAACATAAAAAAACAAGGGCTAAAACTTCTAGGGTGGCGTGATGTTCCGGTAAATCGCTCCATACCTGGCAGAATAGCCATGGAAACCGAGCCGTTCGTAAAACAGGTATTTATAGGTAAAGAAGATGCCGACCAAGACATCTTTCAATTCAACCTTAAACTTTATGTAGCTAGAAAGGTTACCGAACATGCCATCATTAAGTCTAAACTTTCTGAAAGCAAGTATTTCTACCTTCCTAGTCTATCTACGAAGATTATCATTTTCAAAGGGCTGCTAATGCCGAAAGACATTAGCCTTTACTATAAAGATTTGATGGATCCCCGTGTAGTTACCCGACTTTCTTTGGTACACCAGAGGTTCTCAACGAACACCTTCCCAACTTGGGATTTGGCGCAACCCTTTAGATATATGTGCCATAACGGTGAAATAAACACCTTAAGAGGTAACGTAACCAGAATGCGTTCGCGCGAAGAGTTACTTCAAAGCGACCTTTTTGGCGATGAAATAAAAAACATTCTTCCTGTTATCTTACCGGGTAAGTCAGATTCGGCCACGATGGATATGGTGGTAGAGCTTCTATTAATGACCGGAAGGTCATTGCCAGAAGTAATGATGATCTTAGTGCCTGAAGCTTGGGAAAAGAATGCTGACATGTCAGAGGCAAAAAAAGCGTTTTACGAATACCATTCTTGTATGATGGAGCCTTGGGATGGTCCGGCCTCTATTCCGTTCACAGATGGAAACTATATCGGTGCCGTATTAGACCGTAACGGCCTTAGGCCATCAAGATATTCGGTTACTAAAGATGGCTACGTAGTAATGTCATCTGAAACCGGTGTTCTAGACATCGCCCCTGAAAACATTGAATTTCACGGTCGATTAGAGCCTGGTAAAATGTTCTTGGTAAATATGGAGGAAGGTCGCATCATAAACGATGAAGAGATCAAAGAAAATATTGCCAAGAAATATCCTTATAAAGAATGGTTAGACAACAACCTGGTTCACCTAAGGGATATACCTTATAATGATTGCCCCCTTTTCTTGGGCGAAGCATCCCTAGAAAAACGCAAGGCTGCATTCGGTTATACCTTGGAAGATATCAATACCATCATTCTACCAATGGGTAAAAGTGCCAAAGAACCTATTGGTTCTATGGGTTCAGACACTCCCATTGCCGTGTTATCACAGCGTCCTCAGTTGATATATAATTATTTCAAGCAGTTGTTCGCACAGGTGACCAATCCGCCATTAGACGGTATTCGAGAAGAGCTGATTACAGATATTAGCTTGACCCTAGGAAGCGATCATAATATTTTTGATTTCTCTGAACTACACTGTAGAAAACTCAAAATACAGAACCCGGTTATCTCTAAAGAGGACCTTGACAAGATAAAAAATTACGATGCCAGTCCTGACTACAAGGTAGTATCTATACCGACTCTTTACGAAATAGAAAGAGGCCTTAACGGACTTGAAGATGCTCTTGAATCTATTTTGCAGCAAGCTTCAAAAGCAGTAGATGAAGGTGCCAACATTTTAATTCTTTCCGATAGAAATGTTAACGAGAAAGATGCACCTATACCTGCCCTATTGGCCTGCTCATTCGTAAACAGTGGTTTACAGCGCATGGGCAAACGTAACAAGATGAGCATCATCATCGAATCGGCCGAACCAAGAGAGGTACACCATTTCTGCCTATTGTTCGGTTTCGGTGCAAGTGCCATCAACCCGTATTTGGTCAACGAGATTATCGGAGAACAAATTGAGGAGCATGATATAACCGAATTTACTTTTGAGGAAGCCGTTAAAAATTACAATAAGGCTATCGGAAAAGGTATTTTAAAGGTGATGAACAAAATTGGTATCTCTACCCTTAATTCATACAGAGGTTCTCAATTGTTCGAATGTATCGGAATCAATACCACTGTGGTAGGCAAATACTTCCCCAATACGCCAACCAGAATTCAAGGTATCGGGCTTTACGAAATCGAGAAAGAAATCGCCAAAAGACACAAGAAGGCATTTGCTACCAAGGAAGTAGCCGCTACGCTTGATTTAGAAATTGGAGGTGAATATCGTTGGAGACGTGAAGGTGAAAAACACATGTTCAACCCATTGACCGTTGCAAAACTTCAAAAGGCGGTTAGAGGAAATGAACCTGGTACTTATAAAGAGTTCTCTGAAATGGTCAACGAACAGTCAAAAAACTTGATGACCATTCGCGGGTTGTTCGAATTCTCGAATTTTGACCCAATCCCGTTAGAAGAAGTAGAGCCTTGGACTGAAATCGTCAAAAGATTTAAGACAGGTGCCATGTCTTACGGTTCAATTAGTAAAGAGGCCCATGAGAATTTGGCCATAGCCATGAACCGTATCGGAGGTAAGAGCAACTCTGGTGAAGGTGGTGAAGATTCAGAACGTTTCTATAAAAATGCTACTGGAGATTGGCGAAATAGTGCCATTAAGCAGGTGGCTTCAGGTCGTTTCGGCGTAACATCCGATTATCTGACCAATGCCAAAGAAATTCAAATAAAAATGGCCCAAGGTGCCAAGCCAGGCGAAGGTGGTCAATTACCAGGACCAAAAGTAAATCCTTCGATTGCTAAGACCCGAAATTCTACTCCTTATGTAGGATTGATTTCGCCACCGCCGCACCACGATATTTATTCAATTGAAGATTTATCGCAACTTATTTACGACCTTAAATCTGCGAACCGCGAAGCACGTGTCAACGTGAAACTGGTTTCAGAGGTGGGTGTAGGTACCGTCGCCGCTGGTGTTTCAAAAGCAAAAGCAGATGTAGTTCTTATTTCCGGTTTTGATGGAGGCACCGGTGCTTCACCGTTAACATCCCTTAAACACGCCGGTCTACCTTGGGAGCTGGGTATTGCCGAAGCTCAACAAACATTGGTAATGAACGACCTAAGAAACAGGATTGTGCTTGAATGTGACGGTCAATTAAAAACAGGTCGTGACGTAGCAGTAGCCTGTTTGTTAGGTGCTGAAGAATTTGGCTTTGCCACTGCGCCGTTGGTTGCTTCCGGGTGTATTATGATGCGCGTATGCCATTTGAATACTTGCCCTGTTGGTATAGCCACACAAAACCCTGAACTCAGAAAGAAATTTAAAGGTAAGCCCGAACATGTTGTCAATTACATGTATTTCGTAGCCCAAGAATTGAGAGAGATAATGGCCCAGCTTGGTTTCCGTACGGTAAATGAAATGGTAGGTCAGGTTCATAAATTGGACAGAAAGGCCGCCATAGAGCATTACAAAGCTGCCGGTATTGACTTGACTCCTATTCTATACCAGGTAGACGTTCCAACAGGAACGAAGTTCTACAATACCCAAAAGCAAGATCACGATATCGATAAGTCGATAGAGTTCGATATAATTGCGAAGGCCAATCCTTCTTTGTTCCGTAAAGAGAAGTTAACGTTAGATTTCCCCATAAAAAATACTGATAGAGCAGTTGGTGCTATTATCAGTAATGAAATTTCAAAGGTTTACGGGGCGCAAGGTCTGCCTATCAACACCTTGAAACTCAATTTCACTGGTTCTGCAGGTCAAAGTTTCGGTGCATTCGCTACCAGAGGTTTGACCATGACCGTCAACGGTACTACCAATGATTATTTAGGCAAGGGGCTTTCAGGAGCCAAATTAGTGGTTAAAGTGCCTGATGGTTCGACCATTGTTCCGGAAAACAACGTCATAACCGGTAACGTTACGCTTTATGGAGCCACTGCAGGTAGAGCCTACATCAATGGTAAAGCTGGAGAGCGTTTTTGCGTGAGAAATTCTGGGGCTAAAGCTGTCGTTGAAGGAATCGGAGACCACGGTTGCGAGTATATGACCGGGGGTATTGCCGTTATACTTGGCGAAGTAGGTAGAAACTTTGGTGCCGGTATGAGCGGTGGTATCGCTTATATTTTCGATGAGAAAAAGACCTTCAGAAACAGATGCAATAACGAGGCATTGAACCTTTTAGAGGTAACCGAAGACAATGATATCAAACAGCTAAAAGATTTGATTGAAAGTCATTACAACTCGACCATGAGCCCGTTGGCACAAAGAATACTTGAAAAGTGGGATACTTGTTTGCCACAATTCATCAAAGTATTGCCAGAAGAATACAAACAGGCTTTGATTCGATTAGAGAAAGAAAAATTAGAAACGATATAAAATCGAGAAATGGGAAAGATTACAGGATTTTTGGAATTCGATAGAAAAATAGAATCATATACACCCGTCGAGGAGCGTATTAAGAACTATAACGAATTCACTAAACCCTTAGAAGAAACAGAACTTAAAAACCAAGGTGCACGATGTATGGATTGCGGTATACCGTTTTGCCATAGTGGTTGCCCATTAGGAAATCTTATTCCCGATTTCAACGATGCCGTATATCGTGGTAAATGGGATAAAGCCTCCGAAATTTTACATGCCACCAATAATTTCCCCGAGTTTACAGGAAGATTATGCCCGGCACCATGTGAAGAAGCTTGTGTGCTAGGTATCAACGAAGACCCGGTAACCATAGAGAATATTGAAAAAAACATTGCGGAAACCGCCTTTAAAAAAGGATGGATTACTGCCAAACCACCTAAAACCCGTACCGGTAAAAAAGTAGCTGTGGTGGGTTCAGGCCCTGCAGGTCTTGCCGCCGCACAGCAATTGAACAGGGCTGGTCATCTGGTTACCGTTTTTGAAAGAGATGAAAAACCTGGAGGCCTTTTGAGATACGGAATACCTGATTTTAAAATGGAAAAATCAATCATCGACCGAAGATTGGCCGTTTTGGAAGAAGAGGGTATCGAGTTCAAGTGCGGAGTGCACGTGGGCAAAGATGTCAAAGCCGATGAATTGAAAAAAGACTTTGATGCCATTGTGTTATGTGGTGGTGCTACCGTACGTAGAAACCTACCGATTGAGGGCTCAGACCTTAAAGGAGTGGTTCAGGCAATGGATTTTCTTCCGCAGAACAACAGACGTGTTTCAGGCGTTAAAGAATTCGAGAATGAAATTATGGCTACCGGCAAAGATGTAATCGTTATCGGTGGTGGTGATACCGGATCTGACTGTATCGGAACCTCCATACGTCACGGTGCCAACTCTGTATCGAATTTCGAGATTATGCCAATGTCAACACCTGAAAGACCAGAAGGTCAACCTTGGCCTTTTTGGCCAATGCGACTTAGAACGAGTTCATCTCACAAAGAAGGTGCCGAGCGGTTTTTCAGCATATCGACCAAAAAGTTTATCGGAGACGAAAAAGGAAACCTAAAGGGCCTAATTACTACCGAAGTAGAATGGGTAAGACAGCCAGGTAAGGCTATGGTTCTAAAAGAAGTAGAAGGAACGGAGAAAGAATGGAAATGTGAACTTGCCCTATTGGCATTAGGTTTTATAGGTTCTGAAATGACAATTGCCGAGCAACTGGGCCTTAAAGCCGATGGCAGAAATAACATCAAAGCGGCTGAGAACGATTACATGACCAATGTGCCTGGCGTATTTGCCGCAGGTGACCAACGTCGTGGCCAATCGCTTATCGTATGGGCCATATCAGAAGGTAGGCAAGCAGCTCACTATGTTGACGCCTATCTCATGGGAGAATCAGAACTTCCTTTAAAAGGCGAAGGCGACCTGCCAAGGGTTTAGTCAATACTTGAGGGCGACCCTCAGAATAGAAAAGACATCCAACCCAATGATGGGTTGGATTTTTTTTTAATCGATGTAAAAATCGTTAAGAACCGTAAAGCCTAGATGAATTTAAAAAAAGTACTGACCTACATGACCCTGGGGGCACTTTCCTTTACCATAATGAATACCATGGTAAAGCAGCTGACCGGTTACAATGTCTACGAAATTGTTTTTTTTAGGGCGCTTGGCTCTTTAGTTATCACCATGGCGATCATTTACCGATTGAAGCTCAACTTTTGGGGCAATGAGAAAAAATTATTGGTTTTAAGGGCCATTACGGGCACCTCATCAATGACGCTTTTCTTTGCCTCAATGAAGTATTTATCGGCCGCAACCGCTGTCTCATTGCGGTACCTCGCACCGATTTTCTCGGCCATATTCGCCATTTACTTTTTAAAAGAAAAAATTAAACTCCCTCAATGGCTTTTTTTTATTGTCTCTTTTACCGGAGTAATCATATTAAAGGGGTTTGATACCAATGTCAACAATATTGGTTTAGGCCTCATTCTGTCGGCAGCGGTGCTAAGTGGCCTTGTATATATCTGTATTAGTAAAATAGGGAAAAGGGACCACCCCATTGTAATCATAAATTACTTTATGTTGGCTGCGACTCTTTTCGGTGGTATCATGGTTATTCCCTACTGGAAAACACCTATCGGTTCAGATTGGCTACTCTTCTCAGGGCTTGGTATATTCGGTTTTGTAGGTCAATTTTTTATGACCAAAGCTTTTCAAATCGCAGCGAACAACCTCGTAGCTCCGTTAAAATATCTAGAAGTGCTTTTTACAGGAATTTTAGGGTTTGTTTGGCTTGGCGAGATTTACACGGTTTATAGTTTGTTAGGTATTGTATTAATTGTTTCCGGTTTGGTGGCTAATGTTGTCTATAAGTCAAAAATGAAACCCAAGCAAGTCTGAATTTCTACAAATTACTTCTGAATAACTTCGTCGTAGAGCTCCTTTAGGGAAAGTGGATCGTCCATTTCTTTCTGAAGCTCGATTAAATCAGAAAATAAAGATTCAACCTTTGAAGCATACTCCATTGTTTCCGATAAATCGTTCATTTCGTTTGGATCATTTTGCAGGTCGAACAACAGCACCTTTTTAATTTTAGGATACACCAAAAGCTTAAACCCATCTTTACGAATCATACGTTGAAGGTTCATATAAGCTCCGTAAATTCCGTTATAACGGCTTTGAGAACGCGTCCCATTAATGATATCATGGAAGCTATTGAACTGAACATATTCTGGCTTCTCGATTTCCGCCAATTCTAAGGTAGTCGCCATGATATCTTGAAGATAAACATCATGATGGCGAACTTCACCTTTAGGAATACCCGGCCCCATCACCATTAAGGGAATTCGAATACTGTGATCAAAAAGACTCTGCTTACCAATCAATCCGTGATGCCCCACAGAGAGACCGTGGTCGGCACCGAAAAAAACATAGGTATTTTCTAAAGCTCCTTCGGCTTCTAACTTGTCTAGAATTTTCCCAATTTGCTCATCCATATGGCTTAAAAGAGCATAATATTCCTGGCGATGAACTTTAACGGCGTATTCCGTACGTGGGTAGGGAGCCAGAGCCTCATCCCTTAAACTGGGTTCGTTGCCCATGCTGTCTTTGTACGGATACTGGGGCAGAAAATTTTCCGGTACGCGAATATTTTCCAACGGATACATATCTAAAAAACGTTGCGGGGCCTGTCTTGGGTCATGTGTGGCATTAAAAGCCAAATACATAAAGAATGGGCTATTGCCCTTGGTTGCAGATTCAATGTACTCTAGGGCGTCGTCTTTAACTACTTCACTCCAATGTTTGCCACCTTCCCAAAAACCGCCCATCAGCGTATCGGTCGGTGACCAATCCGTATCCTCAGGACCTGTAGGACGACCATAGCCCAATGGCATATAATCGTTCCAGTCTCTCATATCTCCTGACTCTTCTCTCCATTTTTTTATGGCTGCACCCAGCTCATTTCTTCTATCGCCAGGCATACCAGGCCTTACATGCTGCGCCGTTTGAAATACATAATCCGCCTCCGCTTCAACATGCCATTTACCTGTCATAAATGTTTTGTACCCTTCTTTTTCCAGCAACTTTCCCCAAGTTTGTTCAAGAGCTATCGAATCACCCTCAGCCCATAACCGGCTTTTCTTTTGCGCATTCCAAACCGAGGTACCGGAAATTATCATTGCTCGCGAAGCAACACAAATGGCTCCGTTCCACCCGCCCATATTATATGCATGGCTAAATGAAGTGCCGTTTTTGACCAAGCGGTCAAGATTGGGCGTATAGACCTCATCAAAACCCAGGGCAGCAATACTTTCATAAGTCTGATCATCTGCAAAAAGAAAAACAAAATTGGGTTGACTACTAGCGGAATTATCTTCAGAGCTTGAATTTTGTTTGCAGGAGACTAGCAAAAGGGCCAAAACTAGTATTTGAAAAACAGTTTTCATGGTATTATGTAAAAGTGAACTTTGAATGAAGTCAGTTAGAAATCCTATTATCGTTTAATCATTGGTCGACATGCTTCCCCACCAATCTTTATTAGGTTTAAAATCTTCTGAAAGAAAAAGCATTCGCTGCTTTTCCAGTTCGGGCCATTTCTCTTCAACTATATACTTCTGCCTCCGTTCATCTAAATCTTTATTATAATTTTCATCGGGTTCTGGGTAACGGGCACCTACTTCTTCAAGCCAAGCAAGAAGCTTTCCCCTTAACTCTTTGGCAACAACAGGATTCTGATTGGCCACGTTCGACGATTCGCCTGGGTCTTTAGTTAAATTATAGAGCTCATCACTGCCGTCTTCCCAATAGTGGATGAGCTTCCAATTTCCGAGTCGAATTATCGAAGAAGGATTCCCTCCTTGATTACCATAGTGGGGATAATGCCAGTAAAGAGGTCGTTCAACACTCATTTGCTTTCCTTCAAGAATTGGTTTTAGGCTCACCCCGTCAATATGTTGACTTGGCAACAAATCAAGATGCGCCAGATCTAACAGGGTGGGATAGAAATCGGTGCCAGTGACAGGAAAATCAGTTTCTTTAGTCTTCTGACTCAACCAAGGGACTTTGATGAAATAAGGCTCCCGAATGCCTCCCTCCCACTGATAGCCCTTACCACCTCTCAAAGGAAGATTAGAAGTCGAAAAAGAATCTCCGGAGGCCACGCCCCCGTTATCAGAGGTAAACACAACAATGGTATTTTCATCAAGACCATTAGCCTTTAAGGCCTCAAGTACTACCCCAACGGCATCATCCATACTTTCTACAAGACCAGCGTAAATGGGATTGTCCTGTACCTGTCTAATGGGTAGAACGCGTTCCATTTTGTACCCTTCCTTTGCCAAGCCTTTCTCACTGGCTTTTTGGCGGTATTTTGCCCATTTATCTTTGGTAGTTTGAATGGGCCCATGCACGGCATAAAAAGAAAGGAAGGCGAAAAAAGTAGTATCCTTATGTTGTTCAATAAACTTTGCGGTTTCCTTGGCGAGACGCATGCTCAAGTTTTCACCTTTCTGTTGGTTGGAAAGTTTTGGGTTTTCCCAAGGAGAAAAATATCCGCCTATGGGACTTCCTTTATCCCATCCGCCTACATTTATATCGAAGCCGTGATCCTCAGGAAAGTTTCCCTGATCACCCAAGTGCCATTTACCCGAGAAAAAAGTGGTATACCCATTTTTTTTGAAGGCTTCAGCAATGGAAATGTCAGATTTGGGCAGTGCATGAACGTAATCTGCGGGTAAAAGCATGTCATGTCTATCATGCTTCCGCCAATCAGCACCATGGGCGGCCCCTATCCAATCGGTGATACCATGCCTAGCGGTAAACTTTCCCGTCATGACGCTGGCCCTAGACGGACTGCATACCCTACTAGCAGCATAGCCTTGGGTGAATACCGTTCCTTCTTTGGCTATTCGGTCAACATTTGGTGTTTCATAATATGTACTTCCCGTAAATGAGAGGTCATACAGACCTAAATCATCTACCAATATAAAAAGTACATTAGGTTTTAAGGCATCTTGTTTTTTGGAGTCGACTGCTCTTTTACAGCCAAAAAGATAGAAAACAGCTATAAAAACTAGAATTTTTGAAATTATTTTCATAGCTGTCATGTTTCTTATTGAAGGCTTTCTATCATCAATTTTTTATCGGGCCAATACTCATCTTTTCGAAACTCAAACTTTGTAGGCTTGTAATCACCTACCAAATCAACCTTGGCTTTCTCAGGCACCTCAAAGTCTAAAAGCCAGAAAATACCATTGACCAATAAACGACGGGTTCCCTCAATCAACATGTCGTTAGCTGCCCCCACGGTAGTCGTAAAAGCTTTGCCCTTATCGCCTCCGGGCAACTGATAACTTTTCACCCAGGTGACCGGCATCATAGGATCGTTTAGTTTAAGTCCGTCATTATTGATTGTTGCAGGCTCGTCATCAGTCGGCTTCATGCCAAAAAATATGTCCGTTTCATCATACTCCCCTTTTCGATTCATTACCTTACCCAGAATTATGGGTTGGGCATCTCCTACCAAAGGCAACCGTACACCATATACATCGCTTGCCCCCCAAACATCACCATCTTCAATACCGTTAACAATACCCGTTGCTTCCGCCCCTTCGGCAATAATTCCTTTTGTACTTTGATGTTTATGGTGACCATGGTGATTGATCCATTTTTCACCTAAGACCAATCGCCCGAAGCCGCCATGCCATTCTTCTATATCGCCCTCATAATAATTACCATATTGAGTATACTTAGAATCGGAATCTTTGTCGAAATTAAAGGCATGGGTAGCCGTTCTGATACCCATCACTGGTTTTCCTGATTTCAGATAATCATCAATATATTTCATTTGATTATCAGGCAAGGCGCGAAATCTAGTAAAAATCACCATTAAATCGGCACTTTCCAAAGCCTCAAGACCAGGAATATTTTTCAGATAATTGGCATTCACCATACCAGGTTTTGTCTCTTCTTGAGCAAATAATACCGTACAATTAAAACCATGATGTTTTGATAAAATCTTTGCCAATTGCGGAAGGGCCTCCTCGGAACGGTATTCTTCATCCCCAGAAATTAAGACAATATTTTTACCATCGCTCTTACCTTCAAACGTAAGCCATTGCTTTGGCTCATTGGACATCTGTACTTTTGCATCGACAATCTCTTCTTTCTTTTTCTCTTCTTTACAAGATAAAATCAACAGAAAGGCGATTAAGGGCAATATTCTTTTCATGATTTGGTATTAGAGTTTAAGTTCGCTTTTCATGCCTTCTTTTATTAACTGAAAACCTTTGGTGTAGATTTCTTCAGCTGGCGAATAATCACGCCATACATTAATAGCATTGGCAAATTCGGGAATGATGGTACTAAATGCTTCAATGGTCAACCAACCATCATAGCCAATATCTCTCAACCCCTTAAAAGCAGATTCAAAATCGACCTGTCCGCTTCCTGGGGTTCCTCTATCGTTTTCACTTATGTGAACATGTTTCAAATAGGGAGCTATGGTCTTTATAGCCTGTTCTTGGCTTTTTTCTTCAATGTTACTATGATGTGTATCGTACATCGCTCCTAAATTGGGGTGATCCACCATTTCTACCATTTCTTTGAGGTCGGCCATGGTATTGTAGAGATAGCATTCAAACCTATTAACCGCTTCAGGTGCCAAAATTATGTTTGATTCCGCGGCATATTCAGCAGCCTTTCTGAGCATCTCAGCGCTCCATTTTTTCTCTTCGAGGGTTGGCGGTTTTCTGGTAAAGAAGGCAAAGGTTGAGTGAAATGGTCCGCATATGACCTCAACATTTGATGCGGCCGACATATCGATGGTCCATTTTAGTTTATCAAGCCCCGCTTCACGAACCTTTTTATCAGGACTAGTGATGTTTTCTTCGGGAGATAGCGCCCCAACAGCGGTGACGCCCATACCTATATTAGTAAAGTGCCTACCTAACATCGCATAATGTTTTTCATTACCCTCAGCCAAAAACAGTTCTATACCATCATAACCGGTACGTTTCAATTTGTCAACTATATCAAAATGTTGCTCCGTAACATGGTTGGTCCAAAGCAGCATGTTCATGCCTATTTTCATATTCAATGGTGTGTTTATAAGTGAAAGATGGTCTCCATTCCATCGCTTTCACTTGAATGCCTTTATTTATTGGTTAATCTAGATTCTTTTATTTTATGGGAAATGTTACAAAACTAAACTTTAACATATTTCAATAGTTCCTTTATTTTGCCAAAGACCTACATTTTTTTTCAACTCAATCGTTTTCGTTAGACTGTATATTAAAAAACATTTGACGGTACTCGTGAGGACTCAAACCTGTTATGGTCTTGAATTGACGGTTGAAATTAGACAATGCGTTGAAGCCACATTCATAACTAATTTGAGAAATATTAAAATTATCTTCCAACAACAATTTTCGCGCATGGCCAATTCTGATCTCATTTACGAATCTGGTAAAAGTCTTGTTGGCTCTAGGCTTGAAATATCGACAGAAAGAAGAAGTGGTCATGTTCAACATTTCGGCCACTTCATCTAAAGCTATCTTATCTCTAAAATTGCTCATTACATAATCATATACCATACTCATTTTTTCAGAATCGCCACCCTTAAAAGAATTGACATAACTAGGGCTTGTCAATAATGAATAATCGTTCGTGTGGGCCAGAATATCAAGAATTTCAAGCAGTTTAAGAATTCGCTTAAAGCCACGCTCTTGCGAAATTTGCATCAACAGTTCATAAATTTTTGCAGGTGTATCACCATAGAATTCGATACCTCGATTTGAATTCTCGACCAACTTGTTGATAGCATAAAATTCTTCATGCTCTAAAAGGGTTTTACTAAAGAGATCGTTGTCAAAATAAATGACCAAACCTCGAGTCTGAAGGGTACTGTCTGGTTCGAAATAAGGGTCGTAACTCCTCCATAAGTGAGGTAAATTCGGTCCCGTCATGACCAGATCACCGACTGTAAAATTATGAACGTGATCACCGACAAAACGGGTACCTTCACCTTCGGCGATGTACGAAATTTGAAATTCTGGATGAAAGTGCCAAATAGGGTTAAAGTGCGGCCCTACGAGATCTTTGAAGATAAAAGTCTCTTTTGCCGTCAGTGTTTTTTCGATGCTTGGAGTACTCATAAATTTCTCTTAAAATTCAAATTCGGATAAATATATGACAAAAAAGTACCAACCTTTAGCAAGAAACAGGAAATCTCTATTGAAAATCTGTTTTAATTTTACAACATTAAATTAGGAATACGTGTATTATTATGTGAAAAATTACGAATTTAACAATCGAAACGTGTTCAGAATGGGCTTTTTAAAGAATCTGGTAATCGGAGAGAAATCCCTTTCTAAATCAAGCATTACTTGTCCTTAAATAGTTATGGAAAATACCAATCTCACACATAAATCAAACTAAACGTACCGAACCGAAAAAATTCAATCCTAACCCTCACACCACTTTCTTTTAAACCATGAAAATTTTTAAAAGACCTTTTACCAAAATACTTTTTCTCGTTCTCCCAGTCGTTCTTTTATTCTTGGAAAGCTGTGACAATGATGACAAAAAAGCCGGATTACAAATCAATCCGAATTCGCACATCGTTCTTATTGGCAATAACCTTTGTTCGAGAATGATCAATTTCGGTCATTTTGAGACTGAACTACAAATGCGTTTTCCGGCTGATTCTCTTTTTATAAGAAATATGTGTGATGGGGGTAATACTCCGGGTTTCAGACCTCATTCTTCGAGAAACTCCCCATGGGCTTTTCCAGGAGCCGAGAAATTCCATCAAAACGAACATGCCAACGACTCTGGTAGCATCGGCCATTTTCCAACGGAAGATGAATGGCTTACCGAACTAAAAGCAGATGTTATTTTAGCGTTCTTCGGTTACAACGAATCGTTTGAAGGCCCTGACGGTTTAGAGAATTACAAGGCCGAGCTAAGAGCTTTTATTGCCCATACCAAAAACCAAAAATATAACGGGAAGAGTGCTCCGCAACTAGCCCTTATTTCTCCGATAGCGTATGAAGACCTATCCTCAAAAATGGATTTACCGAACGGTGAAAAGGAAAACAAGAATTTAAAACTGTACACTGATGCCATGCGAGAAGTGGCCCAACAAGATAGTGTGCTTTTCGTTGACGCCTTCGCCCCTACTCAAAAATGGATTACTGAAGAAAGTGAAGACATCACCAATGATGGTTTTCAACTTAATGATTTCGGATACAAGAAATTGGCATCCCTTTTAGCTTCAGAAATTTTTGGTGGTGAAGATGGTAACGAATCAAACCGACTTCTAGTCAATGAAGCGGTCAATGAAAAAAACTGGTTTTGGCACAATGACTTTAAAATACCGAATGGCGTTCATGCATATGGTAGAAGATATGATCCTTTTGGGCCAGATAACTATCCGTTCGAAATCGAGAAAATTCGCCAAATGACGGCAATTAGAGATACCGCTATTTGGGAAGCTTTACACGGCGAGAAAATGGACTTGGCGATGGCCGATTCCCGAACCAGAACATTACCTCCGGTAGAGACCAATTACAAGGAAAGCGACAAAAACGGAACCCCAAAATATCTATATGGCGAGGACGCCTTGAACGAAATCAATGTAGCGCCTGGCTATAAAATCGAATTGTTCGCCTCAGAGCAAGAGTTTCCCGATTTGGCCAATCCGGTTCAGGTTTCATTTGACAACAAAGGTCGCCTATGGGTCGGGGTTATGCCCAGCTACCCACACTACAAACCGGGAGATTCAAAACCGAACGACAAACTGCTCATTCTGGAGGACACCGATGGAGACAATAAGGCCGACAAGCAAACCATCTTTGCCGATGGCCTGCATCTGACCATTGGTTTTGAATTCGCTCCTGAAGGGGTTTATGTATCGCAGGGCACCAATTTAATTCTATTAAAAGATACCGATGGCGATGACCACGCCGATGAGCGTGAAATTATCTTAAGTGGTTTTGATGACCATGATACCCACCATGCCATCAGCGCATTCACCACAGACCCTTCAGGTGCCCTTTACATGGGTGAAGGTGTTTTTCTACATACCAATGTTGAAACGGCATATGGTACGGTTCGCGCCACCAACGGCGGCTTTTACCGCTATAGCCCTCAGCAACATCATTTAGAAAGAACAGCTCAATTGCCCATACCAAACCCATGGGGCATTGCTTTTGATGATTGGGGCCAATATTTCTTCGCACACACTTCGGGGCCCGATATGACATGGATGATGCCTGGCTCTATATTTCCTAGGTACGGACAAGCGAATCCTCTACCAGAAAATTTAATAGAAGACAAACATCGCGTTCGCCCCACTTCAGGCCTTGAATTCGTATCAAGTAGGCATTTTCCTGATAATATTCAAGGAGATTTATTGATCAACAACACCATTGGTTTCTTGGGCACCAAACAACACACCATGGTCGATGATCCCAATACGGCAGGCTATCTAAGTAAGCACAGACAAGACCTCGTGTTTTCAAGTGATAAAAATTTCAGGCCTGTAGATATGGAGTTCGCCCCTGATGGATCATTATACCTAATTGATTGGAGCAATGTTTTGATCGGGCATATGCAACACAACGCGCGCGATCCACTTAGAGACCACGCACATGGTAGAATCTATAGAATCACCTACCCATCAAGACCCTTGGTAGAACCGGCAAAGGTTGACGGTGCAACTATCGATCAATTGCTTGAAAACTTAAAGCTGCCAGAATATAGAACCCGTTATCGTACAAGAAGGGAACTGCGTGCTAGGGATAAGGAAGAAGTTTTGTCCAAATTGAATTCATGGGTCTCCAATTTAGATAAGAACGATAGCAATTACGAACATAACCTTTTAGAAGCCCTTTGGGTTTCGTGGGGATTGAATGACATTGACCAAAACTTGCTCAAAAGTCTAATGAAAGCCAAAGATTACAAGGCGAGAGCTGCAGCTGTTGGCGTCTTACGCTTTAGCGGTAATCAAGTTGCCGATAAAGGAGATTTGCTTATGCAGGCCGCTAAAGATGATAATCCGAGGGTACGGTTGGCTGCTTTGGTAGCAGCCTCTTGGATGGATAAGGAAGTAGGGATACCCATTGTAACCGAAGCTGGTAAAAAAGGCCTCGACAAATGGATGCAAAAACCTTACGAAGCTGCCTTAGCACATTTGAATGGACATAATTTAGGTGAAGAACCGAAGGAAATAATCGAAACCAGTCTCAAAGGCCGTGACCTTGAACTGCTTCTCGCCGGTCAGGAAATTTATGAGCGGGAAGGCTTTTGTGCTACATGCCACCAACCTGACGGAAAAGGATTAGAAAGTTCAGGTTTCCCGCCATTAGCAGGGTCTGAATGGGCCACTGGAGATGAAGAACGCTTAATTAAATTGACCTTAAAAGGAATGATCGGGCCCATCGAAGTAAACGGCAAGAAATTCCCAGGTCAAGTTCCAATGACCCCGTTTGGTGGTATGCTCAATGATGAAGAAATGGCTTCGGTACTGACTTTTGTGAGAAATTCATTTGGTAATGAAGCTGCGCCTATTTCCCCCGAAAAGGTTAAACAGGTAAGGGACAAGGTCAAGAATAAGCAAGGTTTCTATACTTCAGAAGAGCTGTTAAAGGAACATCCTTTTAAATAGAGTGTGCAAATTTTCGCACATTTATTTATCAATAACACTTTATTGTCGCATTTAATTTAACAACTTCATATTTTAAAGACAAAAAAATAGAACTATTTGCAATGTAAGAGGTGGATTCAAGCTTAGTACGAATATACCTTTGGATTGATGGTGGATTAGAAGCCATTCGTTTAAACTCAATCCAATTACATTATGAAAAAACTACTATTAACAAAACACTACCTAAGCCTTTGGATATTGGCTTTCAGTAGCGTTTCTTATGGAAACTCATCGAGATTAGATGACGTTTCCTTAAGCAACAAATTTAATTTTGAGAGCATTTCTTACTTTCAAGAAACCACAATTACAGGTACTATTCTTGACAGTAACAATCAACCGCTGGCTGGTGCCAGTATCGTGGAAAAAGGGACCACTAACGGTACCCAAACCGATTTTGACGGTAATTTTCAATTAGATGTGAGCAACCCAGATGCGGTATTGGTCGTATCATATATTGGTTTTGCCTCGCAAGAAATTCCATTGGCCGGAGAAACATCCATTAATGTATCCTTAAAAGAAGATGCGGCCAACTTAGATGAAGTAGTCGTTATCGGTTACGGTACCCAGAAAAAAAGTGATTTAACCGGTGCCGTGGGCTCGGTAAAATCTGAAGAACTTGCCGAAAGGCCTGCTGCCTCGCTTAACCAAGCGATGGCAGGTAGGGTCGCCGGGGTGAATGTTACTTCAGGTTCCGGTAGGCCAGGTGGGCGTACCGTTGTACGTATTCGAGGTAATACTTCGGTAAGTATTGCGAATACCCCACTCTATGTAGTCGATGGTGTTATTTTAAATGCTGTCAATCTACCTAATGGCAGCACACCGATTGACTACATGAACCCAAATGACATTGAATCTATCGAGGTTTTGAAAGATGCCTCGGCAACGGCCATATACGGGGCACGTGGGGCCAACGGTGTTATTTTGGTAACTACAAAGAGAGGTACTACTACCGGTGGCTCTCACTTAAATTATGATGCTGACTTCAGCTTAGGCACCTTGCCTAAAAAAATTCCCCTTTTAAATTCGGAAGAATTCTTAAGGGTCGAAGAGATTGCCTATGCCAACGCAGAAAAGTTTGATCCCGATGGTTGGGCCGGCGGTCGCTATACCGACCCTCGCTTAAAACGTACCGATCCCCGTTTATTCGATTCAGAGGGCAATCCACTTTACGACACCGATTGGCAAGATGAAGCCATCAGGGCCGCATTTACCCAAAACCACCAACTCTCTTTCACAGGAGGCGATAGAGATTCCAATTACGGGCTTTTTATGGGCTTTCGTGACGAAGAAGGTCTAATAGTCGAATCTTGGTTAAAAAGGTTCTCAGGTCGCTTTACTCTAGACACTGAGATTACGCCTTGGTTAAAGGTTGGAGGTAGTTTAAGCTATAACGACCAAAATGAAAAGCAAATCGACCAATTAGGCGGCGGCGGTATCACCACCATGCGCCAAGTGTTAGAAGCTTTGCCTATTATACCGGTTCGATACGACGATGGTAGCTGGGGGTCCAATATCGACTATCCAGGAATGGAAGGTGGTGGTAGCCCGGTGGCCGTAGCCAATGATAGGCGCTATTTCTTAAAGACCCAAACAGTATTGGGTAACTTTTATAGCAACATTAAAATTACCGACAATCTACAACTAAGAACAACGGTCGGTGCGAATATCATCAACCAACGTAACGATTATTACGGTGGTCGAGACCTAAGGTACATTGCCATGCCAGACGGTGCAGCTTCTGTTACCAACTCTCGTTTTAACTCGTGGCAATTCGAGAATTATCTAACGTACTCCAAAGATTTCAATGAAGACAATTCTTTGACTGCAATGCTCGGTCTTTCATGGCAGCATGTAGATGAATTCAATGCAGTGGCCTCTACCCGAGGTTTTGCCGACGACTTTTATGGCTTTAATAACTTGGGGGCAGGATCAAATCCGCAAACACCGACTTCCGGTAAAGTTGCTTACGGACTCAATTCTTATTTCGGTCGTGTCAATTACGACTATAAGAACAAATACTTATTGACATTGACCGGTAGGGCCGACGGTTCTTCAAAATTTGGACCTGAAAACCAATTTGCATTCTTTCCATCGGCGGCATTGGCTTGGCGAGTTTCAGGTGAAGATTTTCTGAAGCAAAACGAAATAATTTCGAACCTCAAGGTCAGGGCCAGTTACGGGGCGACAGGAAACTCTGAAATTCCAGCATATCGGGCATTGGCAGGTCTGCAAAGTGGATCCGTCATCTTTGGTGGCGACCGTGCAGCCTACAGTGTACCACAAAGAATGGCCAACCCAGATTTGAGGTGGGAAAAAACCGAGCAGGTAGATGCGGGTGTCGAAATAGGTTTGTTCAACAATCGCATAGCATTGGAGTTAGATTTTTACCGCAAACTTACTTCTGACATGTTGCTCGATGCCCCGGTACCTTCCGCAAGTGGCTTTACCAATGTATACAGAAACGTGGGTAGCATGGAAAATAAAGGGGTTGAAATCAATTTAAATACCATCAATTTTGACAATGAGATGTTCGGTTGGAGTTCTAACTTTAATATTTCCATCAATAAAAACGAAGTATTGGCCCTATCGGGAGGATCTGACATATTTCTTGGTTCTACTCTAATTCGTGTTGGAGAACCCGTGGGTACGTTCTTTGGCTATATTGATGAGGGTACTTGGAACACTGACGAAGCCGAACAAGCTGCCATTTACGACAGATTACCGGGAGATATCAAATACAGAGACCTAAATAACGATGGAGCCATAAACAGTGATGACAGAGCCATAATCGGCAAAGGTATTCCTGATGGATTTGGTACCTTCAGTAACACTTTCAGATACGGAAATCTTGAATTGTTGGTAGATCTTCAATTTCAATATGGCAATAGTCTTATGTACCGAGACGAACATTCGGCAGAAGACAGGCAAACCATCGCCAATAGCTTTAAGACAGTTCTTAATGCGTGGACACCTGACAACCAAGACACCGATATAGCTCAAATTAGGCCGATTGCTGCCGGTTATGATACCAACAATGACTCGGGCAAATTGAAAGATGCCTCATTTTTAAGAGGCAGAAACCTAATGCTATCGTATGTGTTTCAGCCAGAATTAGTTCAAAAACTACATTTGAGCCGACTAAGGTTGTACACTTCGGTACAGAACTTCTTTGTGTCTACCAAATTTCCGGGTTATGACCCAGAAAGTTCGAACGGTGGGGGCACTTTTGATCAAGGTTTTTCACTGTATGATTACCCAAGACCGAGAATATTCATGCTTGGCCTTAACGTAGGATTATAATAATATTAAAAGATAAAAGAATGAAAATCTATAAAAATCCCATACGATTTATAGCGGTCTTCATCTCCATTTCATTAGCAACCGCATGTAGTGATTTCTTGGATGAAGAAGATGAGTCGAACTTTACGACAGATACGTATTTCACAAAAGCAGAACACGCTGAAAGTGCTGTCAACGGTATTTACCAACCATTGATTCCTATCACGGAAAGCGGTTTTGGTGGTGGAACGTGGTTAATGCTTGAATTTGCCACTGGTCTTGCCAACACCTCACTAGGCCAAGCTACCAATATCTATTTGGTAAAAGACCTCATTAACAACTCGGATAATGGTTACGGAAGCAGTTATTGGACAGAGTATTACAGGGGAATTTCAAGGGCAAACCTTGCTATTGAAAAAATACCCGACATTAATATGGATGAAACTGAAAAACAAAAGTACCTGGGCGAAGCCAAATTTTTCAGGGCCTATTATTACTTTGGTTTGGTACGTATGTTCGGCAACATTCCTTTAATCACTTCTTCGGTCGATTTAGGATCGGAACAACTTTTCGCCGAACAAGTAAGTACTGATGCTATCTACGATTTGATTATCAGCGACCTTACAGAAGCTGAAAATTCTGGCCTACCTTGGAGAGATGATTCAGGAAGAGTTTCGTTAGGAGCGGTAAAAACTCTTTTGGCAGATGTTTATCTAACCACTGCAGGCTTTCCATTGCAGCAAACTGCCAACTATGCCTTAGCCGCAGCAAAAGCAAAAGAGGTAATCGATTCCAATGAATACACTCTATTTGATACCTATGATGATCTCCATAATCCTGCCACCAAAAATACCGGTGAATACATTTTCATGACGCAATTTGCGGCTGGTATTCAATCCGGCAACTGGCAACCCGCCATTTTACCTTACAATCTTGGTATTTCGGCTTATTCGGCCCAAACCGGAGGTATCTTTTCGACCAATGAATTTGCCGAATCTTATGAAGTGGGCGATAAAAGAGCGGAGGAAAAGCAGTTCTATTTTAGAAGCTATTCGTTAGAAGCTGACAGAAACGATAGCATTAATCTTGGAGCACCCTATATTTTTAAACATTTTGATGTGGCGGCCAATGAAGAATCGGCCCAGTCAGACCTTAATTGGAGTCTTTATCGCTATGCAGATGTGCTTTTAATGTATGCGGAAGCAGCAAATGAAGCCGAATCGGGGCCAAGTGCCGATGCTTACGAAGCTGTCAATTTAATAAGGCAAAGAGCTGAAATAGCCGACCTAGAAGGCCTTACACAAGAATCATTTAGAAATGCAGTTCGAATCGAAAGAGTTCATGAGCTCAGTTTTGAAAACAAAACCTGGTACGATATGGCACGTTGGAGAAAGGCCTATAATCCTGAAACCAACCTTTTGGAAGATTTTGTCGGCCATACCTTCAGCTATCTTCCAAATAAAGCCTTAACGGAAAGAGAACTATTGTTTCCGATACCAACAGGTGAAATGCAAAATAATCCAAATCTAGAACAGAACCCGGGTTACTAAAATCTAGATTTCACGATAAGTAGTTAGTTAATAGTGAGAACAACCTTCGGTTTCGGCTGAGGGTTGTTTTTTTATTAGAACACCTTTTTATTCTGCCCTTCGTGCGCCCAATATAAAAACTTCAACAAGTGAAGCCGTAATTAACGTAGCGAAAAGAATTAATTCTGATTGTATGCCGAAAAATTGGGTCGGCATAACACTCAATTTTGAAAGGATAAAAAAGAGTAACCCCCCTAAAGTAACCAATGGCATGAGTGAAGTTAGCTTTTTCGAGCTTAAAATACCCGTCAAAATCATCGGCGCCATGATAGCCGTACCAGTAAAACTGGTTCGTGCCAAAAGAACTAAATGTTCTGTGCTAACAATGCTAAAAATTAGGGCCAACAAGCCAAATACTACAATAAAAAAACGTGTAATCTTAATTGATTTGGCATCCTCCAAATTAAGAAGCGACCGTAGTTCGGAACCTAAAGCAAATATTTGAGAATCTGAAGTTGATATGGCCGCCGCCACTAACCCTATCAAACCTAAAGTAGCTATGGCAGGAGCTTGATCATAAAGCAACACATGCCCTATAAAATCTTGAGTGGAAGAATCAGGGTAGAGTATGGCCCCATACATACCCATAAACAAAGTAGGTAGAATGACCAAAATTGCTACAACGCCTAGGCCGACGGCCATTTTTTTGAGTGATGCGCTATTTTTCATGATAACCACCCGTGTGGAAATCTGGGGTTGAGTAAAGGGTAGACAAATAATTGCTATCGCAGAAATGATAAAAAACTGTGCGGTAAAAAGACCCTTTGGTCCTGGTACTGACAACAACTTTTCATTAAGCACCTTAACTTCTGCGAACATCGATTCAACACTTCCGAAATGGGCAATACAATTGTAACCTACTACCCAAATAGTAAAAAAAAGTAAAATACCTTGAAGGGTATCATTATACATAATGGCCCTTAACCCGCCAGTTTCACTATAGACTACCATCACAGCGACTATGCCCAAACTCCAAGCCCATACGGGTAAGGCTTCGGGAAAAGCAGCATTTAAAAAAATGGATATACCACTGATTTGAACGGCAATATAGGGTATGAGAAAAATGACAGCACCACCAAAGGTCACATATCCGGCAAGTTTTGATTGGTAGGTGGAAGCCATCAAGCCGGACATCCCCTTGAAATCTAGGTTTCTTGCTTTTCTTCTTAACACCTCACCTACGCGTATCAGGCCATATACCATCATTGTATCGGAAACCGCCAGAAATATCCATGCGCCAACACCGTGGGTTCTAAAAAAATCGGGCATACCCACTACGGTAAATGCACTGAACAAAGTAGCAGCTGTAGTGAACAACCCTATGACAAAGCCTATATTCCCTCCACCTAAAAGATAGTTACTCGTCGTCTTTTCTTTAATTCGAGTACGTCTGACCAAAAAAATCAATATTGCCAGATAGACGGCACTTGCGATAATAAAATTAGTCAGCATGCTCATCTTTCTTTTGAAGCAATGAGACACAATAGGTGAGAACTACGAAAAAAACACTCAACAAAAAGCTTGTCCACATGGTGTATGGTAGGCCAAAAAGCTCCGGCTCATTTGTATTTGTCGGAATAATCAGGGGCGTAAACGTGGCCACAAATGCGATTATCGCCAATAGGTCGATTACCAATAAATTCTTTTTCTTTGGTTTCACTATTCCAGTTGTTTATAAGGTCGGAATTGACATTCCCCCGTCAATTTTGATTACTTGCCCCGTTGCATAAGAGATTCTTTTTTCTACCAATGCTCTTACCGCCAGGCCCACGTCTTTAGGTGTTCCTAAACGAGGTTCAAGGGTCAGCCCATCTTCTACGAGTTTTTTATATTTCTCTAAAACGGTAGCGGTCATATCGGTTTCAATAACTCCAGGCTGTATTTCATATACGGGTATACCGTGTGGAGCCAATCTGACTGCAAAGAGTTTACTCATCATATGAAGACCCGATTTTGAAAGACAATATTGCCCTCTTGAAATTGAGACCGTTTCAGCGCTTACCGATGTTATATTGACTATACAGCCATCAAAAGCGTTGTTTTGAGACTTACTTTCAATCATTTGGCGTGCCACTTGCTGTGTTAAAAAGAAAGGTCCCTTTAAATTGATATCCATGACCCTTTCATAACTCTCCAAAGACATTTCCAAAAGGTCATTTCTCTCTTTTGGGGCCACTCCTGCATTATTGACAAGCGCGTTTAAAACGCCTAAATCTTTATCTATTTTTGATAGTATGTCATTCCGTTCACTCGGTTGAGATATATCGCCTTGGCAGTAAATCACCTTCGGGCCATAACTTCTCAAAGAGCTCAATACATTGTCAACCTCTTGCTCAGACCTTACTCCATTAATGGCTAAGTTGTAGCCTGCTTGCACCAATTCATGAGCAATGCCCAAACCGATACCTCTGGAGCCACCCGTTATCAAAATATTCTTTCTCATAACCGAATGGCTTTTTTAATTTCTTTTAGCTGGGCTGCCTCAGGCATTTTTTTGTAGTAGGAATCTAGTGGAAAACATCCGGAAAGCATTCCTTTTCGGGGAGCTGTTGTACAATCGGAAAAAGTTCTGCAGATACTACCTCTGGCCAGCTTACGCCCTTGTAAAATATCGTCAGGCATTTGCGGGTAACTAAGAACCATTCGGCCCAACCCGATAAAATCTGCCATATTTTCATCTATCACCGCCTCCGCAACATGGGGAAGCCATTCTTGCAAATAGGAATAGCCAGAGCCAACAATTTTTAAATTTGGAAATCGCTTTTTAATCTGTGCGGTTATATCGATATGACGAGCTACACCGACCAATGGATCTTCCGGAGGAAGATATCCGTCTGAAGGAGGAAAAATAGCAGGCCTTGTTAAATGCGGGGTATAGTATGGGCTTCCGGCAGTAATACATACCATTTCAATACCCATTTCTTCAAAATGCCTAAGTAATTCGAAAACTTCGGTCATGTCAATTCCAACACCCGTGCCATCGCCACCGAATGCCTCGTTATAGTCTCTTCCCATAGCTTTTGGAACACCAATATTCTCCTCATCTTTAACAAAAGGGATAAAATCGATTGCGCTTAAGCGTACACCCACAGCTATTTTAGAGGTATTTTTAATACCCTCTACAACCGACCTTAAAAATCTTAATCTGTTTTGAAGAGAACCACCATATTTACCTTCTCTAGTTTTCGCACTTAGAAATTCATGACCAAGATAACCATGACAATGCTTTATATCGACAAACTGAAAACCTGCCTCTTTTGCCAAACTAGCCGCCTGTATAAAATCGTTTACCAATTCATCAATTTCTTCATCGCTCATAGGGATGTGGGAATCCGGTAAGCCAAATTTTTCATCTAAAACTGAATGCTTATATAGTGTGAAAGGTTTTCTCAGCCTATCTCGATCAGGTACAGCAAATCTACCCGAATGGGTCAATTGAAGGCCGATAACCAAATCATTTTCTTTACCAAATTTAGCCTTATGATCTCTACGTAAATTCTCATACAAGTCTTTGAAAGCAGTGAGGTTTTTCTCATTGATCATTAATTGATTAGGGTTTGCTCGCCCATCATGACGAACAGCCACAGCCTCGCAACCCCAAAGTAGTTTAGCACCGCTTATAGCAAAATGATGCCATCTTCTTTTCGTATGTTCACTTGGCAGACCATCGGTTGTACCGTCCCACCCTTCCATAGGGAGAATACAAAAACGGTTTCCTACCTTTTCGCCTGATTGAAGAAACAAGGGGTTGCTTAATCTCGAAGAGCCTTTTGGATTCAGATATTCCTTGAAGGGCATCGACACTTTGATCTCTTGCAAATGACCCAAGAAATCACTTGACGTTTTTAGTTGTGCAACACGTGTTATTTTCTGTTGGGCCATTATTCTGAAACGATATCTTTAAAAAATGTATAGTAGTAATCACCATTGATTAGGCCCTTGAGGTAATAGGCAAGTTCTCGTAAGTGGTAATCACCCCACATACAAGCTTCTCCATTTGGTATTTTACTACCTTTTGGTATGTGATCCCATCCGTTCGGTCGATGGTATATGGTATGAAGCAGAAGCCCCTGATGGTTCGGATCAGGGCTTAAATAAGGTTCTGAAAGTAGTGAATGGGCCACTGTAAGACCAGCAGACACATAGATATTCCCGTCTTCTAATCCTTTCCGATTTAAATAATTACCCAATCTTAGAAGTCCTTGGGCACCGATGGCGGCTGCAGAACTATCAATAGGCTCATAATCGTTAAATGGATTTGATTTTGTAGTCTTCCAATCCTTTAAATAAAAGAGACCCGGTGCGCCTGTATCCCAATAAGGAATTCCGTCAGATGCCGTATTCTCAATATAAAAATCGCAGGTTGCCTTTGCAGCTTTCAGAAAGGTCTCCTCCACATATTGCTTTCCTCCTAAACTCTCCAAATCGTCGCCAATTTTCAGCTCGTTCAAAAATTCCAATTGTTCTGCAAAACCAAGCATGGCCCATGAAAGACCCCTAGTCCAAGTTGAGAAACCACTATACCCTTGTTGTGTTGAGGGCGAACGATAGTTTCCATCATTTGTATTAAATATTATTTCATGCGCCGTGCGGCCCTTTATGTCATAAGCGTCACGCCCTTCTCCATAGTAAATTGAGTATTCGGCGGTTGTCAGACCATGCTCACAAGCTCTTTTTAGAAGATTAAGACGTATATCGTTCTCTCCTGAAGAATAATGCCCTAATAGGTGACCCACTCCCAATATGCGAATCGTACGTACAGTATCTACAAATAAAGAATGCGGTCCATTAAAAGAATAGATATATCCCTTATTGGATAATTGTGTCCATCGTTGGGCTTGAACTGATGAGGAAAGCTTTAAAGCGAGCTCACAATAACTCTTTAACCATTTATCATTTTCAATCTTACCCTCATTAAGAAGTCGGAGTAAATTTCCGTAAGTGCTTAGATTATTAAAACCATGGTCATGTACCCCAAAATGACTCACATGAGAGGTCATTTTTGATTTAATGTTATCGATTGCAATATTGAGAAAAAAGCTATCTCCCGTTGCATCAAATTGAAATAATTCAGACCCATATTGGAACCCTTGGGTCCAATCGGTCCAACTACGTGGCTCATATATTCCATTGACCGTTACTACGGGCGAACCCTTACCTGACTTGAGGTGAGCGTTCATGCTTTTTATTTTATTGGCAGAATGTGTCCAGAGATTGGTAAGCTTTTCAGAAAGTTCTTGAGGGGCAATTTGGTAATCTATCTGCATTTTCGTTATTGGTTACCTAATAAAACTAAGGTAAAATTGAATTATACCAATAGTTTCTCTTAGAAATTTAACAAAAAAGCAATATGAAAAGTTGTTAGGGGCTGAATATACCCCATAAAAAAAGGGCCCGTTCACTTTAAGTGAATGGGCCCTCATAGGAAGGCGGCGACCTACTCTCCCACCTGGTGTGGCAGTACCATCGG
>CEVQ01140892.1_pt1 | contig 46040 bp, 44 predicted proteins | sample 356551 | NCBI WGS metagenome assembly CEVQ01 (sample SAMEA2623756, study PRJEB7988) | marine metagenome | biome: marine biome (ENVO:00000447); feature: mesopelagic zone (ENVO:00000213); material: "saline water (ENVO:00002010), including plankton (ENVO:xxxxxxxx)" | depth 250 m | reverse complement strand
ATGAGGCGAGGCGATTACATTATCCATTAATAAGAGCGGGTTACTTTTGGGTGTAGGCTCAATTTCGAAAACATCTAATGCTGCGCCAGCAATCTCCTTGTTATTTAAAGCCGATATTAGATCAGACTCATTGTGAGTAGCCCCCCTGCATGTATTTATAAAGTACGCAGAAGGCTTCATGCTTTTAAAAAGTGAGGCATCTGCCAGACCTTTAGTATCAGAATTTAATGGAACATGCATTGAAACATAATCTGATTCTGGACCCAAAGATTCCAAAGATTCTACTCTTTGTATCTCGTATTCTTGCGCCACCCAAGGTTCTAAATAAGGGTCATACACTTTTACGTTAATGCCGAAAGCTTTTGCTTTTCTTGACACATGTCTTCCGATGTTGCCAAATCCCACTAAACCTAATGTTTGCCCATATACGGCAGGCATTGGAAAAAGACTTTTTATTGTCGTGCTAGTCCACTCACCATTTTTAACTAATTTATCAAGCTGTATAAGTCGTTTAGAGCACGCTAGTAAAAACATTATCGTATGATTAGCAACTTCATCAGAGCAATATCCGGCGCAATTAGCAACCATAATTCCCATATCAGTAGCTGCTTGTTCTTCTATATGATTGAAACCATGTCCTAAACTAATAATTGCCTGAGCTTTATTCATATGTTGAATAACCGATTTTCCAAGTGGAACCATTTCATCTAAAACTAAGTCGGCATCCCGTACTGCTTCAATAATTTCACCTTCGCTTGAGACCATGTGCACCTCGAGGTCGTGATCAACTAGATCCATATGCTGTGTGGTTAAAGACAATTCGGCATTATCAGACCAAAAATCTAAATCAGCAGATCTTATCCAAGCGACTTTAGGTTTTGTCATTTTAATTCATCCTCCACTTAAAATAATTTTTCCACATTATACGATTGTTTATACGTGTTAATGTATTATTACTTTTTAGTGCTAGAATTTTTAAAAAGTTGAAAGAGGTCTGAAATGTTAAAACTTGAAATTTTTCATGATTACATATGACCGTTTGCCTATAATGCAGCCGTGTGGCTGGATAAGGTAAAACGAGATGGGATGGAACTGGATATTACTTGGAAGTCATTTGTATTAGATGCAAATAAGGATGGCGTTGATTACGAGTTGTTTTGGCAATCACCAATTGAAGAGCAAGGACGATCCATGTATGCTCATAAAATTGGCAAGGCAGCACTGCGACAGGGTCAAGAATTATTTGACCAGTTCAATTTAAATATTTATATATCTCGACATTCAGGAAAGCGAATTCGTCTTGATAAATATGATGAGTTACTAAAAGTATCAGTTGAATGTGGACTCAATAAAGAACAACTTTTATTAGATCTTGAAGACCCCAAATTGATTTTAGAGATCAGAAAAGATCATGATGAGGCATTAGGAACTCACGGTGTTTTTGGCACCCCCACCTTCGTTTTTGAAAATGGTCAGTCTGCATTTGTAAAAACTTTAATGCCTCCTGAATCTGATGCCTATCAAGCTTTCAGTGATTTTATAGCTTTGTTCGGTGACAGAGATTACATCGGAGAAATAAAACGCCCTCAACCCCCTTGGCCAAAAAACGCGGATTAACAGAGTGATAAAGGCCAATAATAATCTTGATGGATTAGAAATCAAACTTGGAGTGAAGTTTAAGAACCTTGATCTATTAAGAAATGCATTAACTCATCCATCTGCTACCAATGAAATGGGTGTCAAACGACAAGAATCTAATCAGAGGATGGAATTTTTAGGGGATGCGGTTTTGGATTTGATCGTAGCCAACTATCTTTATAAGCAAAATAAAGAATGGAACGAAGGTGAATTAACAGTTGAATCGGATAAGTTAGTTAGTGGTGCCACATTGGCCAAAATAGCAGCCCAAATTAACTTAGACAGATATTTAATTCTTGGGAAAGGACTGATATCTCAATCAGGAAGAGATAATCCGTCAATACTTGCTGCAGCATTTGAAGCAGTGGTTGCGGCTGTGTTCATTGAAGGGGGATATGCATTGGCACATAATATGGTTGTACAACTTTACAGTAAGTATCTTTATGCAGTAGAAGAGGTTGAGAATAGTAAAAAACAGCTACAGGAGTATCTGCAGAGTCAGAAACGGCCTATACCTGAATATAGAACAGTCGAATCTATAGGAGAGCCTCACAAATTAACATTTACTGTGGAAGTTGTGATAGACGAACAAGTGATGGGCGTTGGTGTTGGTACAAAGAAAATAGACGCCGAACAACGAGCAGCTAATAATGCACTCAAAGAGTTAAACGCTTAATATTTTGTAATCCTAATGATCGATTCCTGGAACGGGAAATCCCGACGTTAGATTGATCACATCATTTTTTATATCTGCGAGCTTAGATTCATCATCTTTATTTTTTAAGGCACGGATAATCAGCTCGCCCACCAAGCTAACATCTTTTTCCGAAAAGCCTCTTGTCGTTATTGCAGGAGTGCCCAGTCTGAGGCCACTAGTTATCCTTGGTTTTTGAGGGTCATATGGTATCGCATTTCTGTTTGCTGTAATGCAAACTTTATCCAGTGTTTCTTCTGCATCTTTACCAGTTATATTGATTGGCCTGAGATCCACTAATACCATATGAGTGTCTGTTCCTCCGGAAACAATCCTTAAACCACCTCTAGCTAAAACATCAGCAAGCTCAATAGCATTTTTAACTACCTGCTTAGAGTAATCAGTAAATTCCGGAGTCATTGCTTCGCCGAAAGCAACAGCTTTCGCAGCAATTGTGTTTTCCAGAGGACCTCCTTGTACGTTTGGAAATACTCCTCTGTCTACAGCTTTACCATGGATCTCTTTTGATAAAATCATGCCTCCTCTGGGACCTCTGAGAGTTTTGTGAGTAGTTGAAGTTACCACATCAGCATATGGAATCGGAGAAGGATGCACTTTTGCTGCCACCAATCCTGCAACATGAGCCATATCGACCATTAATATTGCATTTACGCTGTTCGCAATATCCCTGAATCCACTATAGTCAAATATTCTTGGATATGCGGTTGCACCTGCCACAATAATTTTTGGTTTATGTGCCTGAGCTAATTCCAGCACTTCATCAATGTCTACCAACTCAGTTTCCTTATCTACACCATAAGAAACAAAATTGTAGTGCTTGCCAGAAAAGTTTACTTTACTTCCATGGGTTAAATGACCACCTTGATCGAGCCTTAGTCCAAGAACAATATCTCCTGGTTGTAAAAGTGAGTGGTATACTGCCATATTTGCCTGCGCACCAGAGTGAGGTTGCACGTTTGCATGCTCTGATTCAAATAATGCCTGAGCTCTTTCTATAGCTAATGTTTCAGCTGCATCGATATGCTCGCAACCACCGTAATAGCGCTTTCCAGGATATCCCTCGGCGTATTTATTGGTCATAACAGATGCTTGTGCTTCCATTACAGATTTACTTGCATAATTTTCCGATGCGATAAGATTTATATTTCTGAACTGTCTCTTTTCTTCCAGTTCAATTGCAGAATATATTTCAGGATCAGAAGTCTTTAATGTATTCAATTTAAGCTCCGGTTTAGTAAGCAAGTTATATTGAGTTAATCATTTAATTTCAGATATAAAAATAAAATATAGCGAAGAAAAAATTAAATAATCAGAACGAAAACTAGTGTTTACAAATCTATATTAACAACTGTAATTCTATGGGTATTTTGAACTGTATTCAAGTTGGATAATTCATTGAGGAACTGGTATAAATAACTAGTATATGTATTCTAATGTTAATTAATATGCATTAACGCAAATAATACGTAACTTTAATAAACATATGATCGGTTTCTCGGCATATGTTCGAAAGATCAGGTGATTCAATTCTAAATCTTAATATTGAGGAAGTAGTTTTAAATAAAAAACCTATTGATGCTTCTTTTATAGGCGAATGGGACGAGTTATTGAATCGAGTAGACAGCTCATGCATGTTTTTTTCTTATTGGTTTTTGACATCATGGCACCAGTTATTTTCCCCTGATAGTGAGCTAGTAAATTTTGCAATCCGCAAAAATAATCGACTGGTGGGTATGATTCCTTTGATAAAAGATGGTTCAGGTCTGACCCTTGCGGGCGATCCTGAACTGTTCGATTATCAGCAGCTTATTATCGAAAAAGATATGGAAAGGGAAGTAATAAACACATTCTTTGATTACTTGTCACAAAAAGACTGGAAAGTGCTAGAATTTCCTTCTGTGGCAAGCAACTTACAGAAAAATGTATTAATGGAGATTGCCGACCAAAGAGGTTATTCCATCAAAGCTGAGCAGGTTTCTGTATGCCCAATATTAGATCTCCCTAATTCATGGGACGTTTATGTCTCATCCTTGCGTAAAAAGTATAGGCATGAGCTTAGACGTAAAATCCGACGCATTGAAAGTACTGGAGACGTCTCCCATATATCTATTAATAGTCCATCCGATACAGATATTAATGAATTTTTTAGGCTGATGCGTCTTACCAGTGATGCTAAATCAGCATTTTTGAAGCCTAGTATAGAGGAATTTTTTAGGCTATTAATTCGAAATGCATCTGAACGTAATTGCGTTAATTTGTCATTTTTAGAATTTAATACTAAAAGAGTGGCAGGTTGCTTGCTTTTCGATTATCAAAATGACTTCATGCTTTACAATAGCGGTTATGATTCTTCGAATCGTCAACTTGGCGCAGGCCTGATTAATAAAGCATATGCAATAAAAGAAGCAATTGAAGTGGGTAGATCTCGATTTAATTTCTTAAAAGGATCAGAGCGTTATAAATATGAATTGGGAGGCATAGATACTCCAATTCATAATATATTGATATCAAAAAAATGAAAATGAATCAAAAGCAAATAACTTTTTTGAAGCGAGGAGTGTAATTGGAATACCGAGTAGCATTTCTTAGCCTGCATGGCTGCCCAGTGGCTCGCTTAGGCGAAAAAGATACTGGCGGTATGAACGTTTATCTAAAAGAAACCGCAAAGCATCTTGGAAAACTAGGTGTAAAAACGGACGTTTATACCCGAGTTCATGACCCTAATGATGAGGAAATTATACAATTAGGCATTAATGCTAGGGTGATTCATTTAAAAGCAGGTGAATCAAGTGATACTAAAGAAGATTTATATCATACAGGTCCTGAATTTATAGAGAATGTTTTACGTTTTCAGAGAAAAGAAAATATTGAATATAACTTAGTTCATTCACACTATTGGTTATCGGGATATCCTGGAATTAAATTATCCAAGTTTTGGTCTGTACCTCTTGTATCGACTTTTCACACTTTGGCTAAATTAAAATTGAAAGCAAAAGCTGAAGAAAAAGAGTCGCAACGCCGAATTTCGACGGAAACTGAAATGATTTTAGAGTCTTCGGGCCTCGTTGTTTCAACTGCTTCTGAGGTAGATGATATTAAAGAACTATATTTCAAAGAGGGTACAAATTTTACTGAATCTAAAATTAAAGTTATTACTCCGGGAGTAAACCTTAATGTTTTTAAACCTGGAAATCGTTCAGTTACAAAACAAAAACTACAGCTACCGCCTACAAAAATGGTTTTATATGCGGGCAGAGTAGAGCCTTTAAAAGGTATTGATATAGCTATACAGGCCGTTGCTAAGCTAGAAATAGATGAGTTAGTAGATTTGATAATTGTAGGTGGAGATGCAACATCAGAACATATCGTGTCTGATTTAAAAAACCTGGCGGGATCTTTGGGAATAACAAAAAGAGTTAACTTTGTTGGTTCAATTAGTCAATCCGAATTAGCTGATTTTTATCGAGCTGCTGATGTTCTTATATTTCCTTCATATTACGAAAGTTTTGGATTAGTAGCACTTGAAGCTATGGCATCTGGAACACCAGTAGTTGCCTCACGAGTAGGAGGATTACCCAAATTAATAAGGAACGGTGAAACAGGGTATTTGGTACCATTTAGATGTGCTGAGTCTTTTACAGAAAAGCTTGAGGTAATATTGTCCAATCCATCATTACAAGATGCTATGAGTAATTCAGCACGTTGTACCGCTATGGGATATGGGTGGGCAGGCGTGGCTGAAGACTTCGCCAAATTTTATATGTCCTTGTCTGATGAGTTTAGCTTAGTGCCGGAACACGCTGTTGAAATAGTTTAATTTTCAATGCGTTAAATTCAGTTCGTACCAAACCGTTTCCTCGAGCAATTCAAAACCTAATGATAGATACAATTCCCTGGCTGACAAGTTACTGGCATCTACTTCTAAAGTTACATTAGGTATTTTTAGAGCATTTAAGTAATTAATACCAGCTTGGACAATGTAACGTCCTAGCCCTAGTCCTCTGAGCTCAGGGAGAACTCCAGTCATTCCAATATACCCTTGGTCTGAGTCAATTTTTTTCGGTCGATGAGTCCAGTTGTATCCAACCATTTGGTTGGTTGAATTTTCTAATATAAGAATCCCATCGCTTTCCCACTCAGTGAGCCGGACTTTAGACCGGATTTGATTAACCGTGTTGGGACTGAATCCCCAGCTGCCGGTAAAAGATTGGTTTTGTAATTCTGTAAGCGCTTCTTCATCCTGATCGATATTGAAAAATCTTAGTTGGTAACCGGGTTGAGGTATGTTTTCATACACATCTTCGTTTTTCTTAGTTAGTTTCCAGTATCGTCTTACTGCAGCAAAACCAGCTTGTTCCAATAGAAATCTTCCTGCATCATTATTAACTGCAACTTGAATATGTAATATCTCTGTATTCAATTGACTCGCATGGTCAATGGCTGTTTGTAATAAGTGCCTACCTATACCACTTCGCCTGTATTGGGGGCTTACAAATAGATTGGCTACGGCTCTATGTATTTCAGCTTCATGCGTTACTCGCAAAATTCCAACAGGTGTGTTTTCAACATCAGCTATAAAACAATTCTTTTCTGGTCCAACATCAGGTTGTCTTAAGAATAATTCTTTAGAATTTTGAGTAATGTACAGATCGTTATCAGAAGCCAAACCATGGTTTAGAATTTCTGTCCATACACCTAATTTATCCCAGGCAAATGTACTAATTACAGCGGTGCTTTGCATAGAAACGTAATATTAATAGTATTAGTTTTACTTAACATAACAAGCGGTGGGAGTGTATCAGAGGGATAATTCACTAACAATACCTTTTTGGGTAACTGTTAAAATCTCATAGCGTGATTATGATTTCAATGAAAGTTTTTAATATTTAAGTGGATGGTTATATATGTATATTCCAACAAGTTTTATGGTTGTTACACCACATCCGGATGATGCTGAGCTAGGTTGTGGGGGGACCATGTCTAAATGGATTTCTGAAGGAGCATCTAGTGTTTTATTAGTCTGCACCAACGGAGATAAAGGTTCTGCTGAACCTGACATGACATCTCAGAAGTTATCTGGTATTCGTGCGGTAGAACAGGAAATGGCTTCAAAAGCGCTTGGGTTACAGAAAGTTGTATTCTTTGACTATCCGGACGGCGAATTAGAAGACTCCAAAGAATTTAGAGAACGGATAGTTAAGAATATAAGAAGATATCAACCAGAAGTAGTATTGTGTACCGATCCCATAAGACAGAGTTTTTATATTCATAGAGACCATAGGATTGCAGGGCAGGTAGTTCTTGATGCTATTTACCCTTATGCGAGAGATCGTTTGTATTATCCCGATCATGAAAAAGAAGGAATTTTAACTCATAAGGTCAAAGATGTTTTATTTTGGGGGTCTGAGAATCCTAATGAGACAGTTAATATAACGGAACATATTGATACCAAAATTGAGGCACTCAAGCAGCACTCGAGCCAACTTTCAGATATAAAAGCTGTTGGATCAAGGCTTAAAGGTAGCGCAATACGAGCTGCATCGGATGAAAATTATCAATACGGTGAAGCTTTTAGACGCATAACTTTTCGGCAGTAGCCATGTATGATATTCACGCCCATATATTACCGGGGATCGATGACGGTCCAAGAAATAAAAATGAAAGTTTAGAATTAATTATTGAAGCTTCACGTAGTGGAGTTGACACATTAATTGCCACACCTCACATGAAAGACGTAAACGAAAAAAGATCAGTTAAGTACGCCCGGGAATTACTTAAATCATTGCAGAAAGATGTTAAGGAACTGAAGTTAAATATTAGTTTAAAGATGGGCATGGAAAATCATCTTACTCCAGATAGTCCAGCTATGTTCGAAGTTGGTAAATCTTTGCCCATTAACGAAACGAATTTCGCATTAATTGAGTTGCCATTTTTTGGGCACCCAAACTATGTTGATGATTCTTTAGCGCAGCTTCAGAAAAATGGAATTATCCCTCTTCTGGCTCATCCAGAAAGGATCGAACTAATACAAAACAACCCTGCTAAATTGGAGCAATATGTCCGTAAAGGCATGATTTCGCAAGTGACAGCCGGAAGTTTAACAGGCCAATTTGGTCAAGAGGTAAAGTCTTTCACGGAAATGCTAGTGACAGAAGGCCTTGCACATGTCATGGCATCAGATTGCCACAGGCCTTTTGGACGCCGGTCACCTGATTTATATGTTGGATACCAAGCTGCGGCTCGTTTGGTTGGAGAGTCTAAAGCAAAAATGTTGGTGTATGACAACCCTAGATCAATTATTAATGGGACTTATGAAGGTTACTGATTATGAATCAAAGAATTCAACCACTTTATTTGGGGTAAAAGTAATTAAAATAAATTCACTGGTTTGTTTAATTTCATCACCATATTTTTTCCCTGCACTTTCACCTAAGTATTTAACAGATAGCTCTATTAAAAGTGGTTCATACTCGCAGTCAGATATTTTTGCATGCCCCTTCAACATCACATACGAGTAAGGTGGATCAGTTTTTGAAATTAAAATCGCGACTCTTTTGTCGTTTTTAATATTTTTGACTTTTACTGTGTTAGGTTCAGAAAGTATTAGGTAATTTTCACCATCATACTTGTACCATACAGGCGCAATATGGGGTGATCCATCAGGCATTATGGTAACTAGATCCGCTAGGTATTTACCTTTTATTAACGATTCTGCATTTTTTGAAACATTGATCATTTTACGTTTATATCGGATGCATCTATTACATCTAAAGCTAACGATAATATATGTTTAGACAATGTTTTTTCATCTAATGTTCCATCCACGATCTTCCATCGGTCTCGGTTTTCATTAGCTAGCTCTATGAACCCATTTCTGACCCTTTGATGGAAATCATTTGATTTCGTTTCAAACCTGCTGATTTTACCTGTTCGCGATATAGTTCTAGCTATTGATGTTTCAATTGGACAGTCGATGAGTATTGTTAAGTTTGGTTTAAAATCACCGATGGAGTTCGAATTAGCTTGTTTTATGAAATCAACATCAAATCCAAACCCATATCCCTGATAAGCAACAGTTGAGTCGATGTATCTATCGCAAACTATGACGTTATTTGGTTCTAACAAAACAGGGCCAATTCTTTCCGCCACTAACTGAGCTCTTGCAGCCAGAAATAAATATAGCTGAGACATGTCAGTTAGGCTGGTATGATTTCCTTGACTGTCATTGAGTATTTCTCTTAAGTTTTCACCTAGTTTGGTACCACCAGGCTCTCTCAAGGCAGTAACGTTATATCCTTTATTAATTAAACCTGCTGATAGCAAACTTGCCTGTGTAGACTTGCCTGACCCATCTCCACCTTCAAGCGTGATAAGAATCGACATGATTGCGTCCAACAGTAATTAAATTGAGTAATTTAAGTCTATTTAACATAGTTATTTGTATATAATAACCTTTCTTTTTGGGTCACGACCTGTACTGGTAGAAGATATGCCATACTTATCAGCAATGGCGTGTTGCAGGTGCCTGATATATGCCCCTTGTGGCGTTAGCACTATTTCTTTTTTACCTTCTTTCACTTCAGAGGCAGCTTTCTTTGCTTCGTCTAGTGCATTGGAAACCGTAGGAGTGTAATTATTAAACTCATTTTGACGTGAAATAGCTTTAATGAACTGTTCAATTTGCTGAGAAGTGTTACGTCTAACTACATATACCGGCTTGCCTTGATTTTCTGCTTCCCGCAATGCTTTTGTTCGTTTTCGGTAGTAATTTTTGGTTGTTAACATTAAGTCAGCGTTTTTAATGTCATTTACAAGATCAATTTTTAAGTTAGAAGTAGTTATAGCCTTTTGTAATCTACCTTTATTAACTCCATATGGCATTATTCTAGTGGTTCTTACGTCTGTTTCAGAGTCAAAGGTTTGATTTATGTTTATATATTTATCGTTAGATGCGTTATCTTCCAGTAGTACGTCAGTTGATTCGTTATTGACTAACACATTCCCTGAACTGTCTATACTTCTTATGTCCCGCTTGAATAAAGAATCTCGTAAAATTTTATCTACCGTGGACGCCACATCTTCATGCACGGCAACTATGTTCCTGCCTTGGATTTCGATTAAAACTTCAAATGTTGGAGGAGAGCGTCTTTCAAGAACGGTTTTTTGTGTGCGTCGTCTCCGAGCTTCATCATCTCCTAAGGTGACTGTATGAATACCACCAATTAGGTCAGAAAGAGTCGGGTTTCTAATCAGGTTTTCAAGGGTGTTTCCGTGGGCTGTTGCAACCAATTGAACACCTCTTTCAGCAATAGTTCTTGCTGCGTTAGCTTCAAGCTCAGTACCTATTTCATCAATTACAATGACTTCTGGCATGTGGTTTTCCACAGCTTCAATCATCACAGAGTGTTGATTTAAGGGAGTAGATACTTGCATTCGGCGGGCATTTCCTATACTTGGATGGGGTATGTCTCCATCACCAGCAATTTCATTTGAAGTATCCACTATAACGACTCTCTTATGAGCGGTGTCAGCAAGTACCCTTGCTACCTCTCTGAGCATAGTGGTCTTGCCAATACCAGGACGACCTAATAATAAAGTGCTTTTACCTGTAAGAATTAAGTCTTCGATGATTTTTATAGTTCCATAAACTGCTCTGCCTACCCGAAGTGTTAGTCCAATTATTTTATTAGACCTGTTACGAATGGCAGAGATTCTATGCAAGGTTCGCTCTATGCCTGCGCGATTATCCTCCCCAAAATCTCCAATTCGTTGAGTTATATAATTTATATCCTCGGCAGTAACCTCTCTATTTCCTAAGGAGTTTGTGCCTGTTGTAAATCTAGCTTGCGGAACTCGACCTAAGTCGATTACAACTTCCAATAAATGAGGCAATTCTTCTATTGCAAGTAATGGTTCTTTGATATTACTTGGTAATATTTCCGTTAGAGTCTCAATATCATGGCTCTCTACAGAGTTATAGGCTTGTTGTTGATTATGTAACATATCCTACAGCGGTCTCCTCTACAGCTAATTTTTGACTTGCGGTAATCGGCAAAACATAGATGTCATAAATAGTGCTTTTAAATAAATCAATTGCTGATGCAGCTTTATGAGTACTAATATGAAAATCTGGTATATAAACCTTTACCTCGTTTATCTCATTCAAAACCGTTAAACTAAATTGTAACAAGTGTTTAATAATATTATAGTTATATTCTGGATCAGCTATCAAAGTAACAATTTGAGTTCGCTTTGACCGATACGTTTTTAAATAAGCTGTAACCTCAGAATTTTCTATTAGGGTATATTCATTGGCAATATTTTTATATTGTCCATATATATCTTTCCAGTCAGCTAATGTGGGACACAGCAAGGATCTAACTTTTACGGGAGTAGTTTTGTTGTAAAGCCTAAATATTGCCAGATCATCAGATTCACATTTATTGTTAATTTTCATCCTGGTCTGATCGAGTTTTGTTGGCGTTCCTTCAAATAACGATTCCGTATGTGAATATTTAAACCCAGATTGTTTTAGAAATTCACCCAAAATCCCGTTCTTTTTAATTCTTACAACTATTCTATTGGCACCTAATTTTGCCAATTCTTTAGCCATTAATGCTACAAGTAATGGCATAGTTTCTGTATTCCTGGTTGAAGCTGCTAATCTAGTTATCATCCAATTTCTGTTGTTTACTACTGGGCACGCAGTTAACAATGATAAATCTTGTGTGTTTACGAACGTTTTTAGGTTCTCTGGCCGAATAAGTTTATTAATTGATTCAATTAATAATGATAATGAAGATATTTCGGAACCATCGGGAATTGTTGGTGTGCAGGCAAGATTAATTCCAGCTCGATTTTCTGATAATAGATATGGGAGCAAGTCTATAGGTTGGAATATTTTTACGTTGCTAATACTTATGTGGAATCCTCAATCATTTTTGCAAATAATAAATGCATTCGGGAGTCATTGGTTAGTTCAGGGTGAAAAGCAGTTGCCAATAGATTCCTCTGACGTACCGCTACTGCATTTCCATCTTCAAGCTTGGCCAGTATTTCTACGTCTTTGCCAACTTTGGTAACTATTGGTGCCCTTATGAATACTGCCCTGAAAGGCCCATCGGTTATTCCCTCAACACTTATATCAGCTTCAAAGCTGTCTACTTGCCTTCCAAAAGCATTACGAGTTACAACGACATCCATAAGTTTTAGAGGATCAGGTCTTTTGTCTGTCAACTGAGATGCCATTACTATCATGCCGGCGCATGTTCCCCAAATAGGGAACCCATTTTTAGATTTTGCTTTTAATGAATCTCGAAATTTATATATATCAATTAATTGGACTATAGTTGTGCTTTCGCCGCCAGGAATTATTAAACCATCTACATCGTCCAGCTGTTCTGGAAGGCGGATTTCAACTGATTGTAATCCCACACGCTCTAATGCGTGAGAGTGTTCTATAAAGTCACCTTGAACAGCAAGTACTCCTACTCGAACCATATTAGTATCTTGCTGCCTTATTTATATTGCTACCATCCACGAGTAGCGAGCTGCTCTTCCTCTGGCATAGTCCTCACGTCCAATCCAGGCATTGCATCGCCTAACCCAGTTGAAACTTCTGCGATTATGTCTGGGTCTTCATAGTGAGTGGTTGCTTTGACTATGGCATTTGCCATTAGTTGCGGATTGTTTGATTTAAAAATGCCTGAGCCAACAAACACTCCTTCAACACCGAGTTGCATCATAAGTGCAGCGTCAGCGGGGGTGGCAATACCACCGGCTGCAAAATTAACAACAGGTAATTTACCAGTTTCATGGATTTCTGCTACTAATTCGTAGGGCGCTTTTAGGTCTCTCGCGGTAGCCATTAATTCAGTAGCATCCATGTGTTGTATGCGAGTTATCTCTCCCAAGACTGAACGTGCATGCCGAACTGCTTCAACAACGTTTCCCGTTCCTGCTTCCCCTTTGGTTCGAATCATGGCTGCTCCCTCGCCTATTCTACGCAGCGCTTCTCCTAGATTACGACATCCACACACAAACGGAACTTTAAAGTCATGTTTGTTAATATGGTTGTTTTCGTCAGCTGGGGTTAATACTTCTGATTCATCAATATAGTCAACACCTAAAGCCTCTAATGTCTGAGCTTCAACGAAATGGCCTATTCTAGCCTTTGCCATAACTGGTATCGTTACCGCGTCTATTATTCCTCGTATCATTGTTGGATCGGACATTCTTGCTACTCCGCCATCAGACCTTATATCAGATGGGACTCTCTCTAGCGCCATTACTGCACAAGCACCAGCATCCTCGGCAATTTTTGCTTGATCAGGCGTCACTACATCCATAATGACCCCGCCTTTGAGCATTTGAGCTAGTCCGGATTTAACTCTCCAAGTAGCTGTCTCGGAAGCATCTTGCTTTTTGGGTTTTGTTTCAGTTGCCATATTGTTCTCCTCTTAATAAACACATATTAATAATAGACTATAACTATATTTTACGTACTTAGCAGGCTATTATAAACATTGTTATTATTTATAAGCAATTTTAGTTAGTTGTTTAGGTTTTTTTCTTAAAAACCAAGCTTAGAAATATAGTTTGTTAAGTCAGCTGTTCTACAGCTATATCCCCACTCATTATCATACCACCCCACGACCTTTACCAGGCTTCCATCCATTGACATAGTTGATGGACCATCGATTATTGTGCTGTGGGTATTCTGTTTAAAGTCACTACTGACTAGTGGTTCATCAGTATATTCTAATATTCCTTTTAGTGTTGACTCAGCAGATTTTTTATACGCATTATTGATGTCATCTACTGAAGCAGATTTATTTAAAACAGCAGTGAAATCGGTTACTGATACCGTGGATGTAGGCACTCTATACGCCATTCCATGTATTTTGCCATTGAGGTGTGGCAATACCAGTCCAACAGCTTTGGCAGCACCTGTGGATGTGGGTATTATATTCATTGCAGCAGCGCGTGCTCTTCGTAGATCTGAAGCCACTTGGTCTAAAACTTTTTGATCATTTGTGTAAGCGTGGATCGTACTCATTAAGCCGTGGTTTATACCAAATTCATCGTCAAGTATTTTAGCCATAGGGGCGATACAATTAGTCGTGCAAGAGGCATTAGATAGAACGTTATGTTTACTTGGGTCGTATTGGTTTTCATTGACGCCCATCACCAATGTAATATCTTCGCCTTTAGCTGGTGCCGATATTATTACTTTTTTTGCCCCACCTTTTATATGGCCTGAAGCTTTATCACCGCTAGTGAAGAATCCGGTTGATTCGATAACTACATCTACCCCTAGTTTTCCCCAGGGTAAATTACCTGGATCTCTTTCAGCAAGAACTGAAATTGAATACCCTCCCACCACTATAGAATTCTCAGTAAACTCTACAGTTTCTGGTGATATTCCATAATTAGTGTCATATTTAAACATGTGAGCATTTGTTTTTGTATCCGTTAAATCATTAATCGCTACAACCTCAAGAGTTTCAGGATGTCTTTCTCTTATAGCTCTTAATACTTGTCTACCTATTCTTCCAAAACCATTTATTCCTATTTTTGTGGGCATTCGCTTCTTTTATTCTCCCTATTATCAAAGTTTGTGTTTTTTGACTTTACCATAACTAATGGTAATTTGGCCTAGTTGTCTAAAATTTGTTGATATGCGGATTCGCCAGCAAATGAGACCTTTTCTGCAAGTTCTGCTTCGATGTTTAGTAACCGATTATACTTCGCAGTTCTTTCACTCCGAGCGGGTGCCCCAGCTTTTATTTGTCTAGTGCCTGTACCAATTGCCAAGTCAGAAATCATCGTATCTTCAGTTTCAGCTGATCTATGACTTATTATTGCGCTCCATCCGGCATCTCTAGTCGTGGCTATAGCATCTAGCGTTTCAGTTAGCGTGCCAATTTGATTTGGTTTGATTAGAACTGCATTACTGGCATTTGAAGCGATGCCGTTTTTTATAATGGATGTATTTGTTGCATAAAGATCATCACCGACAATTTGAACTTTATTTCCTAATTTTGATGTCATGTTTTGCCATCCCATCCAGTCCGTTTCAGACATTCCGTCCTCAATGCTGATTAAAGGGTATTTACCGACCCAATCATCGTATACTTCGATAAGCCTTTCAGAATTTAGTATGGTATCGACACTAGTTAAATCGTAATGATAATCGACATTTTCTGTTTCGCTGCGCACTTCAAGTTCAGTTGCAGCCACATCGATAGCGATATAGCAATGCTTGCCTGGTTTGTATCCGGCCACTTCTATGGCGGTAAGTATCCACTCCAAAGCTTGCCGGTTATTTTTCAGGCTAGGTGCAAAGCCACCTTCATCTCCAACAATCGTAGTTTTACCTCTTTCTTGCAGAATTCGTTTTAAATTATGATATATTTCGGCACCAGCTCTTAGAGATTCCTCATAAGTTTTGAATCCACTAGGAATAACCATAAATTCTTGGAAATCTGTAGATTCATATGCATGCTTGCCACCATTTATAATGTTAAACATAGGGACTGGAATGATGTAGTCTTCATTAGCTTTTGATCCACCGTACTGGTCAGCTATATAGGAATATAAACTCTGTTCTAGGCTAAAAGCAGAAGCCCGTGCAAATGCTATAGAAACCGGAAGTATTGAGTTCGCCCCGAGTCTACTTTTATCCTGTGTGCCATCTAATGCAATCATAGCCTCATCTAGTTCTCTTTGATCTTTATATGCAATACCAATTAGTTTCTGGTTTATATCTGACTTAATATTACCCACAGCCTTTAGAACACCGTAACCACCGTATCGATTTTCATCTCTGTCTCTAAGTTCAACAGCCTCACGTGATCCAGTACTAGCTCCGGATGGTATAGAAGCTCTTCCTAAGGATCCATCTGATAGTTGGACGTCGGCTTCTACCGTTGGATTACCTCTTGAGTCCAAGATTTCTCTGGCGGTTATATTATGGATCTTTGGCTTATTCAAAACTGTTTTATATCTCACTTGACTCGATTTAATGTATCTCTATTATTAGCTTCCTGTATAGCTATATTGACTGCCTCTGATGGGGTCTTAGCAATAGTGAATAACTCATTCTCCAAGTTCTCTTGATTAAAATACCATGTTCTTAACCCAACAACTGGAATATTGTCTCCCAGAGCATGTCCAATCTCGGATAATGTGCCATAAGCCCCACCTACTGCAATAACTGATAATCCAGTTTTTACAACAATCACATTCCTAGCGTATCCCATACCAGTACATATCGGTATATCCACGAATTGATTTGCAGATTTCGGGTCATTGCCGGGAAGTATACCAATAGTCATACCTCCGGCCTGTTTCGCTCCATGACATGCTGCTTCCATTACTCCACCTAAGCCACCACATACCATGATAACTCCATTTTGAGCCAATTCGTATCCGACTTTGGTCGCAAGTTCCACAAGTTCTTCATTTGCTTCTGATGAGCCAATAACTGCAATAATCATGTAATTCTTTATAATATATTCGACTGTTAATGGTCGTATGTCTACCAGTTTAATAAGGTAAGTGTTTGTATGTCTGACAATTTTAGAAGAACGGTTTTGATCACGGGAGCCTCATCAGGTATTGGAAAAATTACATCATTATATCTTTGCGAAAAGGGCTATAAAGTTATTGGATCTAGCAGAAAACTAGGTAAATTAGATGCAATAACCGAAAAAGCTAATGAAGCGGGTGAGTGTTTTTTCCCGCTTGAACTCGATATAAATCTAGGCGATGGAGAAAAAGGTTCTATTGAGGAAGTTTTGCCCGAGTTGATTTCAGAACATAAATCTATTGATGTTTTAGTCAATAATGCTGGTTACGGGTTATGGGGACCAATAGAAGGAATTTCAGTTGCTGAAATGGAAAATCAGTTCAAGACTAACGTGTTTGCGCCATTTCGATTATCTAAAATGTTAATTTCAAGTATGCGTGAAAAAGGTTATGGAAGGATAGTTAATGTCAGCTCTGTGGCAGGTTGGGTAGCAACTCCGTTTAATGGAGCTTATGCTTCTTCAAAATTCGCCCTAGAAGCCCAAACTGAAGCTCTTCGGATGGAATTATGGCCATTTGGGATAACCGTTTCTTCAATACAGCCTGGCCTTTTTGATACAAACTTCCAAAACAATATGGTGCAGGGGAGCGATGCTGAATCGGAACAACTACCTTATAAGGATTTCATAGATAACTATCGACGCAAGCACAAAAAGTGGCGAAAAGTAATACATGATCCTATTAGGATTGCTAAATTAATTGAAAGTATTATCGAGTCTAAAAGACCACGCTTAAGATATCCTATTGGATTTGAGGCGAGAGCGGGGATGCTCGGTTCAAAAATATTTCCTGAGCGCATATATCAGGGGATGATAAGCCGTACTTCAATGTAGTTCGACTGTAATTATTTCACTTCTTGAAAAAAAGTTCGCGATCTAATTTTCCTGTCGATATGATGGTTGGTATGCAGGTTAAGAACATCATTTATTTCTGACACCAAGTTTCGAGGGATCGAAAATTTTTCGATGCCATCGATATCAGTGCTTTCGATAAATCTCAATACTTTAATTGCATTAATGGATAAATTTATCAAAGCACCGATTTGTTTTGGGGAACAATTTGGACAGATAATTCCTCCAGCAGGTGCACTGTATAGATGGTCTTGTTTAGTCAATTCATTTCCACATTCAACACACTCTTTAAATTCTGGAGCTAGACCAGAAATAAACAGTAAATTCAATTGATAATAAGCTAGTAATTTGTCGGCATTGCTTTCGTTGGTTGTATTTAATTTATTTAGTGTTTGATCCAGTAAATCATAAATAATCTCATTTCCAGGACCTTCCGTCGACATGTTTAGAGCGAGTTCAGTAATGTTCAATGCGCAGGATACACTAGCTAGGTTGGTGTTTATTTTATCCAGTGTTTTTAATATTTGAACTTCGGTTATCACGTCTGTGTTTTTCCCAATAGCAAGTGAAATTCTGACTTTGTAAAAAAGTTCTAAATGCCCTGTGAGTTTAGCCGTAGAACGACGAATACCTTTAGCAAACCCTTGGATTTGACCCAAATCTCGAGACAAAAGAGTCACAAACCGATCGGATTCACCATAGTTTCGGTATTTAAGTACTAGAGCTGTAGTTGTGTAAATACGTGGTTTGGCCATATGGCCACCTGTTAATGAAACTTACTTAAAACGTTTGTCTGCCTTCCATTGCCCTAGACAAAGTGATCTCGTCCGCATATTCTAAATCTCCGCCTACCGGTAATCCTCTGGCGGGCCTGGTGATATTAACTTCAAAAGGTTCTAGAAGTCGTTGGATGTATAAAGCGGTCGCTTCGCCTTCAACATTGGGGTTAGTAGCTATGATTATTTCCTCGACTTCTAGTAATTTCAGCCTCTTAAGCAGGCCATCAATGCGCAAATCGTCTGGGCCTATATCGTTCATCGGGGATATGGCTCCGTGCAGAACATGATATGTTCCTGAGTATGACCTAGTTTTTTCAAGAGCTCGAACATCGAGTGGTTCTTCAACTACACATATGCGCGCTTTATCTCTGGTGGTGTCGGAGCATATATTACATGGATTATTTTCAGTTATGTCAAAACATTCAGAGCAGAAATCAATTTTTTCTTTGACTGCATAAATTGATTCAGCCAATTTGGACGCATCATCTTTTGGTATTCTCACGAGATAATACGCCAATCTCTGAGCAGTTTTTGGACCAATGCCTGGTAGCTTATGTAACTCCGTAACCAACCTTTCAACAGGACCATTATTTATATTGTTAGAGTTCACAGTTTTAAGTAATGCCTGGAATGTTTAAGCCACCAGTGACGGCGCCCATTCTGGTAGAAGCCATTTCTTGTGCTTTATCTAACGCTTCGTTTATTGCAGCTGTTATGAGGTCTTGTAATAAATCCACATCTTCTGAAACTACCTCTGGGTCTATGGTGATAGAGTCCACCCGCATTTTACCTGTAACAGTTGCTTTGACTGCTCCTCCTCCGGATGATCCTTCAATTTTTGCGGTTTCAAGCTCAGCCTGAATTGTCATCATTTGTTTTTGTAGTTGTTGCGCTTGTTGTAAAAACTTTTTGTTCAATTATCTAGATCCCTTTTGTCGCTTTGTCCAATAACTTGAGCTCCCATTGACTGAGCCGCCCGAATTAATGGACTTTGTAATTCGTCATTTGTTTTATTTTCTCTTAAACTAACATTATCTTTTTCTACGGCTAATTCATATTGTTTGTTCATAATTTTTGTAAACGCATCACTCAAGGTTTTTCTGCTTTCGGGAATAGTTAATTCATGTTCCATTCTCTCTCGATGCGAAGGGTGTGAAAATCCTAGAACTATAGAATCATTTTCAAGTTTACGCGTAGTGCAGGTAACTAGTAACGCCTTTAAGTTAAATTTCTGTCCCTTGGTGTACCTTAATGATTCCAAAATTTCCTGCCAGCCATTTTCAAGTTTTTCGTCATTTTGATCAGTATTGAGTGGGCTAGAGTCTTCATTTTTTGGCGCGTTTGTTTCATCAATTTTTACGGTGGGTTCTAACTCAATACTTTCATTCTTGATTACTTTTACTGAATTTCCCTTTTCTTTTTTTTCTTGAACATTTTGACCTTGTTGCGTGGCAACCTTATCGATACTTTTAGGAACATGAGTTTTAATTGTTTGAGGTTTGTGATCACTGGACTGAATTCCGGTTTCCACAATTGCTAACTCAAGACTCAGGGGATTTGATGAATCCGTCTTTAGATCTGGGTCAGTCAAGATTTTCAGACAACTCAAGATTGAATCAAGCTCACAATTTTGTGCAATTAATTCAATTTGCTTATATATATTTTCGCTGAAATCTGAATGCAGTTTTATATTCGACTTTATTAAAAGGATCGCTCTAAGGTATTTAATTAAACCCATATGAACATATCTCAAATCAGTTCCTGAATTGGTAGCCGCATTTACAGATTCCAAGGCTTTTGAAATGTTTTTTTCGAGCAGGTGTTTAACCAACTCTATATAAATTGTGTCATCACCTATATCGAGTAAATTTCTAACCTTGGATTCAGAGATTGGTGGATCGTCTGAAACAACAGACTGTTCTAATATATTTATGGCATCTCTTAACGCTCCATTTGAAAGGTTAGCTATTAAGGCCAAGGCATCTGTTTCAACATTAAACTCTTCAACTTTGCATATTTCATCCAACCTGTTAGAAATAACATCAGTAGTAATTCTTGCGAAATCATACCTCTGACATCGAGAAAGTATAGTTGGAGGAATCTTGTGAGATTCGGTTGTGGCAAGTATAAATATCACTTTATCTGGAGGTTCTTCCAGCGTTTTCAGTAGTGCATTAAATGCTTGGTCGGTCAACATGTGAGCTTCGTCTATAATGTATACCTTATGGCTTGCTTCGTTGGGTGCATAACGAGCCTTTTCCCTAAGATCTCTTATATCGTCTATACCCCTGTTACTTGCTGCATCTATTTCTATTAGATCTAAAGCAACACCTTTATCTATTGAAAGACAAATACTACATGGCTCTGTAGGTTCGCATGAATTCTTTAATTCACAGTTAATCGACTTAGCTAGTATACGTGCGGTGCTTGTTTTGCCTGTTCCTCTTGGACCACAAAACAAATATGCATGTGCAAGCCTCTCACTTTTGACTGCTCGACTCAAAGTTTTAACTACGTGAGGTTGGCCGACAATATCGGAAAATTGTTTTGGTCTCCATTTTCGGTAAAGAACTTCAGTCATGCTAAATAATTGACGTCTATTTGACTACTTGATTCACCTAACATTGCACAAAGCGTTTTCCTGTGTAAATTTTCCATTTCAATTCTTTCATCTTCTGTTTCATGGTCCCACCCTAATAGGTGCAAAATTCCGTGAGCCAACAGAAATGCTATTTCTTGCATAAAGGATATGCCTTTTTCATCAGCTTGTCGCTCTGCCTGTTCGCTACTAATTACTACTTCTCCAATAAACACTGCAGTCAGCACGCCCTGTTCTTCTTCGCTGGCAACGTTTTTTTTATTTGGTGAATGTGTGTTCGAAAAGGATAACACGTCTGTGGTGCTATCTATACCCAAATGTCTCAGATTTAAGTCTGTCATTTTCTGGTCATCTGTTATCGCAATCTCTATTGATTTATTTCCAGTTACACCGAGACAATTCAGGGCGTCATCAGTTATTTGGCAGAGCCATTCTTCAGTTATTAATTTGTCAATAATAGTAATGTCTGGGTCGATAAAAACCGCAGTATTTCTTCTTTGCAATAAGGAACCTTTGTGTCGACAACTGGTTTTAATGGAAGGTTATCATCTCTACAGCAAGACAGGCTTAAAAAAGTGCAACATTACACCTATTTTAAATAGGATTTATTGGGTTTAAATCGGATGATCTAAATATAAGGGTAGTATTTAAATTAAGACCTAATTACCGGAATCTGGCTTTGGGGATTCCAAATATGTGAATAATTCAGAGTCAGACGGCAAAATTACTGTGGTGTTTTCTGTAAAAACCTTTTGGTATGCCTCTAGGCTTCTTTGGAATCTATAGAATTCAGGATCCTGCTCTAGAGCTTCAGCGAAAATTCGTATGGCCTCTGCCTCACCTTCACCTCTTAGGACATTGGCATCTCTTTCAGCTTCTGCAGTTATGATTTGAGCTTGTTTGTCAACATTGGATCTTATTTCAAGATCTGCCTTTGCTCCTTCTGCTCTTTCTGCATCAGCTATACGTTTACGTTCAGCTTGCATTCTTGCGTAGACTGCAGTCGCAATTTCATTTGGGAAGTCAGCTCTTTTAATTCGTATATCAACAGTTTTCATTCCAAATTCATTTAACTTGGGTATGACATCATATTTCACTTCTGTCATTATCCCTTCTCGTTTATCGCGGATAATGTCAACTTGATCGTCATCAGCTATTTTTCTACGTAATTCAGAAGCTACAAGGTCGTTTACTCTTGTGAGTGCTCTTTGAGAATTTTGTAAAGTTTCCCTGAATAGTAAAGGGTTGGTAACTTTTGCTATCGCATATGTATCTATCACTAGACGTTTTTTGTCAGCAGTCAACAATGCGTCTGGGTTGGTATCGAAAAGTACATTGCGTTTTTCAAAATATGTAACGGAATCCACAAAAGGAGTTTTTGCTCTTATTCCAGGGCTAACAATTGTTTGTTTCACACTTCCAAATCTAGTGACAATTGCTAGCTGCGTTTCATCGACAACGAAGAAACTTTGAGGGCCTAATATACCTACTAAAATAATAAGGACTACGAAGATAATTGCTGATCTATTAATACTCATAATTATTCCGTCAATTGCTCCAGAGAATCAAGGGTTCCATTTTCATCATTGTTTGTTAATGGTAAAAATTGTAGTAAGTTTCCTCCCACTTCTCCATCAATAATGAACTTTGTCACACCAGGCATGATTATTTCCATTGTTTCAAGATATAACCTTTGTCGTGTCACATCCTTTGCCTTGTTGTACTCAGCTAAAACTGATAGAAATCTATCGGATTGTCCAGTTGCACTGGCAACCTTCTCCTGTTTGTATGCCTCAGCAAGCTGGAGCACACGTTGCGCTTCACCTAATGCCCTAGGTATGATGTCAGCTTCGTAAGCTTGGGCCAAGTTTATTGTTCTTTCTTTATCTTCTCTCGCCCTGACCACGTCATCAAACGCGTCCTGAACCTGAGAAGGAGGACGGACGTTTTGGAGTTTTACTTCCGTGACGTTTATTCCTGTATCGTATTGATCAAGCAAATCCTGAAGAAGTAATTTTGTTTCTGTTTGCACGACTTCTTTTTCAGTGGTTAGCACATCATCTATGTTACGTTGGCCAACCACTTGCCTAAGAGATGATTCTGCTGCTCCTTTTATTATTACCGTGTCTGGGTTCACGGATTTAAAAAGAAATGCCTCTACATCTTTGATGTTATATTGAATTAGTAATTGCACGTCTACAATATTTGTGTCACCGCTTATCATTAGAGATTCAACAGGAATAGGGGTTTCGCCTCTAAAGCCAAGTTCTAATCTCCTGATTTCGTCTACTGCAACTACATTTAATGTTCCAATCGGTGCTGGGTAGTACCAATGGAGTCCTGGATCAACTCCACCGACAAAACCACCGCTATCTGTTGCAATTCTATATTTACCGAAGTTTCTTATAGCTGCCTGTTCTCCTGGTTGCACTGTATAGAATCCAGTGCCTAGCCATATGAGAGCAGATATTGTGAAAATTCCAAAAATTATAATTCCAGGCAGGCTATTTTTCGATGGGCCGCCCGAACTTCCAAAAATGGAACGCAATCTACTTGCGATATCGTCTAAATTAATTTCTGGTTCGCGTTGTCTATTAGGGTTCATTTGATTAAACAACCAGCAAAAATGCTAGTTAATAAATATTTAGTTAGTAAACATATTCTCGTATATCTACTGACAAATAAATGGTACCACAGTTGAATTACTATGTGTTCTTTTTGATGGCAAGTTCTTTTGACTTAGATGCTGTAAAGACCTTTCAAACTCTTGATAACTGCCTATTTTAGAAATGTGGTTTACAAATCCACTTAAAGTATCGAAGTAAAGACGATATTCATTCACCTGTGGTCCAATAATGCTGATTGAACCTGGGGAGTCCGCATAAGTGCCATAAAAGGCAAAGTACGCTTGATTTAATTTCCGGATGGGGTACCCATTAGAATTAAAAAGTAGTCTCCGGTTGTCCATGTAAAGTTCTGCTTCAGATACTTTGCCTTCTGAGAGCAACCATTCCGTATTTAATCGAGTCTTATTCATTTCATTCGAAAAATTAAATTGGTTATTTGTTTCGGATATGGGTTGTTTTATCAATTCGCATAAATCAAGTTCTGGGCTACTATCTTCATAGAGCAAATTAAATGCAGTGTGCCCAATCTCTTTTCCGACTATATTTGCCACTGTTTCGTTTAGTATCTGCATTTCTATGCTTTTGAACATATTGAAACCTAAAGGTCTAAAAACCATAAAGGTATGCAGCCATTCATGACTTGCAGTTTGTAGATTCCATAAAATGTCATCGTTTTTACTAACTATAACCGGATACGTTGCAATACCACCGATTGGAATAACTAGAGATGATAAGTTTTCTTGTTCGAAAAGTTTATTTTCCATATCAATAGCTTGTTGTAATGATAAATCCGGATCTAATAAGGCCTCGTCACCCCTTAAAATTTTTTCTCTCGGTGAAGTGATTAAAATGTTGGGTGCTGAATCAAGAGTAATTAACACAGGAGGAAAGATTATTCGTCTTAAATATGTTAAACCCTCGAATTTGATCGCCTCACTGATTAAATTTTCGATGCTTGCTTCTACATCTTCAGTAGATATTCCATATAAATTATTTTTGCCATCATTAAAGTATGAATATATATTTACGAATCGTTTAGATTTTGTCTGTTCATCATTTTTAAGTAACGACTTAATTTTGTAAGACCACTTATCTGGTAACTTGCTTAACTCCCAATCTAATATGCTGAAAAGGTGATTTTTGCCTATCTGTTCCGGAACATTAAGTCTGTTTATATCTGTGACAAGTAAGATTCCTACCAACAGAGCTGCAGTCAGGGCCAATTTAAATAATTTGAAACAACGTTGCATTGACTATTAAACCTACATTTTCATACTAGATCTTATTGGACTATTATGCCTGCATATTGTTGGTAATTATGAAGATGTTACCTATTGGGGATTTGATAAAAACCCCTCTATGCTTTTGGTTGAAAACGTTACCCTGTCTACGAAGTAAAAGCCACTCTTGTTAATTTAACTTTGTCTGTACAAGGAAAGAAATCTTGATTCATAGTGTTTGAAAAGACCCCATCGATCTAGTTCAGATTTGAGATTATCTCGATCTTCCATAGATGATGCTTCATTGAATAGTTTTTCGATTCTATCTATTGCCGCTTTAGGAGCTCCTTCGAAACGCTTCTGGGGGTTTAAAAGACCTCTTGATGAAAACTCTTGAAGGTTTGTTGTGGCTGAATTTGATGTGAACTCATATATAAATTTTAGTAGAGCCACGTCCCACCATTCATCCACTCCTACCATAACCACAGATAAATCCTGGTCTTTTTTATCTAAATCATCTGCTATCTTATGAGCTATTTCGGATGGTTCTCCTTTAACAATCTCAAAGTTTTCGGGTTCATTTTTATATTTATATAAAATGCCTGGTGCTTGAGGTCCCATATTCAAAGAAATCTGTTTCAGGTATTCGTATGCTTCAGGCCTGAAGCCTTCTAAATTTAACGCGTAAGTAGGAGTTATAATAGTTGGTTTTTCAGCTAATACCCGCCCTTTTCTTACAACACCTTCTTGACCGCCTTGATCAATTTCTCTATAAATAGGCTCTGTAACAACATAATAAGCAATGTTTGTTATACCAAATGTAGCTAAATTTTGTTTCGGATATCGCACTATCCAGGTTTGTTCAATAGCACGTATCCAATCTTGTAGGTCTTCCATATGTAAAATTATATATCTAACTTTGGTTATTTGGTCCAATATTTTGTTCACAGGAGGGTTCCAAACATGCATGTAACCGTTGCCAAATTAAGTTTATCTTTAGAAGATACACATAGTTTAAAGTCCAAAAGAAATATAATCCGGCCTGTGATTGAAAAAGTTAAATCCAAGCATAACGTATCTATTTCAGAAATCAGCCGTAATGACGATTATAAAATTAGTGTTTTAGGTGTAAGTTGTGTGTCCAATAGCACTCAAAACAACATCAAATTGATTAATGGAGTATTGGATTTTATTGATTTTCTATCTGATGGGTTCGTGGTAACAGATACACAAATTGAAACGATGACGGGTTTCTGATCAATTTGAATATTAAGCGCTTAAATGATAGTAATTTAAGTTCACATAAGTCGGGGTGTGGCGCAGCTTGGTAGCGCACCTGCATGGGGTGCAGGGGGTCGCCGGTTCAAGTCCGGCCACCCCGACCATAAATAATTTATATTAGACCAAAATCACTTCTTATTAGTGTGTCGATATGGCTGATTACAGTAGTTATTTCGTTAAGGTGCTTACTAATCGTTCGGCAACCATTGCCACGGGTATATTCGTATTGCCTCTTGGAACATTAGGCATTATAGATGCATCAATCACATATAGATTATCCACTCCGTGAACTTTACCCATGTTGTCTACTACTGCATTTGAATCGGATTCAGGTCCCATCTTGCATGTACCTACAGGATGATAATAGTGCAACGCTAATTTACGTATATCGTCGAGTGAGACTATCCTGCTTGTTTCGATTAGTTCGTTACCTATTAATTCGGAAATATCCTTTTGATGTGATATTTCCCTGCTAAGTACTAACCCTTCCATTAAAATTTCAATATCTTTATCCTCGGAGTCGTTTAAATATCCTTGATCAATTATTGGCTGTTCAAGTGGGTTAGCGCTGTTAAGAGTTAAATGGCCGCGCGATATAGGCGCCATATTGGCTGAATAAATTGCACAATCCCATTTGCCATTACTGTTCTCAGTAACCCCAGTGACTGGGTATACGTGTAAATCAAAGCCTTCTTTGCAATTCTTACTTTTGGTTTTAGCTATAGTCTGCTCGCTATAAACGATATTTCCATTTTGTCTAAACTCTCTCATCAAATTTGATAGTAGAGCAGTTCCTTGGAATTTGATATTTATAGACGGGTGATCATGTAGATTTTCGCCAACACCATTTAGGTTGATTTGAGGCTTAATTCCTAAGTCAGGCAAATTCGATGAGCTGCCAATTCCAGAGCGCATGAGAATACAAGGAGACTCATAAGCACCACCAGAAATAATTATTTGGTCAGCAGTAATATTAATACGCTTTTTATTAATAATGGCGTCTACTGAGCATGCTTTATTGCCACGTAAATTTATTTTGTCTACTAATGCATCTCCAACAATTGTTAAATAACCATTTTCTCTTACTGGATCCAGATAACCGAATGCTGCGTTAAACCTTTGTCCATGTAAATTATTGACCGGAGATATATCTACTCCATTATCTTCGTACAAGTCATTTAAATTATTGGTGCGAGGTATGCCGATTTTTTCTATCGAGGTTACACACGCGCTGTGGAAAGGTGTAACTTCCGACTTTTTGAAATCTCTAACACCAAGGGTTTTATTTGCTTTATTAAAAAATGGCAATACTTCCTTAGCGGACCAACCTTGATTTCCATAAGATTCCCAAGTGTCATAATCAACATAACTTCCCCATATGGCAATACAGCCATTATGTGAAGAACATCCTCCGATCACCTTAGCTCGTTCAAGGCTATGATTAGGTTCACCATTCTGGCTTGAGCTTTTGTATCCCCAGTCATGTGTTTCTCCAATGACTGTCCCATTAAGCAGATCAGCTGGCCATTTTTTATTATCGAGTGGACCGAAATCTGGCCCTGCTTCTAATAGAACAACATGTTGATTTTCTTTATTAGCAAGACGACCGGCAATTATTGATCCGGCAGTTCCAGCACCAACTACTAATGTATCCGCATGTGTTGGAATGTTTGACAACTCCATGATTTGCCCTTTTTGTTTTACTAACTAAGAATTGATTCTAAAGCTATGATTTAGCAGGTTATGTTAAATTTAGCATATTGATAGTGAGTCGGAAAATATTCTATGTTAAATATGCGGATCATTTCTGATGAGGAGTAAAAATAGTTGAAGTCGTCTGTTAATGTAGCAGTAATTGGTGGAGGCATAATTGGAGCTTCCACAGCATTTTATCTTTCTCAGTTGGGTTCGAGAGTGACGATTTTTGAGAAAGGCCAACTTGCATCTGGGGCAAGTGGACATTCTTTTGCATGGATTAACTCGTTCAATAAATTTCCTCGATCGTACCATGACTTTAATCATGATTCTATGGAACGATGGAGCCGTTTTGAGAGGTTGTTAAATCAAGATGTTGGTTTGAAATGGGGAGGGAATGTTACTTTTGCAACAGATGAATTAAGTGGAACCGGGCTTGCCCAAGATATCAATCGATTACAAAAATGGGGTTATCCTTCTAGGCTGATAACGAAAAGAGAACTGCTTGAACTTGAACCATCATTAGAAATATCTAAATTTCACCTTGCGGCTTACACATGGTCTGAAGGACACGTGATGACTGACAAGGTTATACATGCTTGTATGAACAGCATTGTTGAAAATGGGGGAAAAGTAATACTGAACAGTAGGGTAGACTCAGTTAGCCAAGACAGTTCAGGTGCCTCGGTCACAGTTGAAGGGAAAAGTTATCCATTTGATATAGTTGTGGTTGCTGGAGGTGTTAATACGAGTCAGCTATCTGAAACGTATGATTTAAAACTGCCTCAAAGAGTTAGTCCAGGAGTGGTTGTTAAGACTAATCCAATCAATCAAATTTTACGATCATTATCGGTGCTACAGATTGTTAATGGAACAGGCCAAATAGATCAAATACATGTGAGGCAAGATGCCCACGGCGCGGTTATGATTGGTACGGGCAGCCAAGAACATGAAACCTCAGATGATTCTCAGAAACATGCAGATAATTTGGTAAACGAAGCTGCTAGGTATATACCCGGATTACAAGATGCTACTGCCATTAGAGTACCTGTAGGGTTTCGTCCAATGCCAATTGATGAACTTCCTGTTATAGGATTCACTTCTGAAACGCCTAATATCTATGTCTTGCTAATGCACAGCGGAGTAACACTAGCACCACTAGTAGGTGAGTTAGCTTCAATGGAGATTGTTGAAAATATTGAAGTAGAATGCTTGGCCAAGTATAGACCCACAAGATTCTGAGGTAAAATCAGCAATCGAGTCCTCTTAACGCAGCAAAAATCAATTTAAATTGTACAAAAAGAAGGATTATAAATTACCGAATAGTTGGATAATTCGATCATAGCTATAGGTTTACCTGCTAAGGAGGTAATTTAATGCGGCGATCAATGCTAGTCTGGTTTTCAGTTGTTTTTGCTGGTTTTGTAGGTGTCTCTTTATTCTTAATAGTGTCTTCAGTGAACGAGTCAGAAAACAATGTTGAAGAGCAAATAGCTTTGGCTCGACAAAGTTCTGGAGACGGAATACAGGTTCATGGTAACTGGGAAGTGGAAATATATGACTTGAATGGGCTGTTACTACAAACTCATGTTTTTCAGAATGAATTGACGACAGAAGCAAAACCTATTTTGATAGATTTCTTGAGGGCATCATGGCCTGAAACCCATGGAGTTACGAAATGGGATCTATTTGGATATGGGTTTGAGAAAAATGGGGTTCCATACCAACCATGGAGTTCAGGAAATCTGGATGAGTTACTCATTTATTCTGTTAATGAGCTTGCAGCTTCTGATATCGAAACTGTTTTCATGTCTGGGGATGATACTGGTGCTGAATGTGATAATACAAATTCCACAGCACCTGCTGGAGCAACAGCAATTATGCTGTCAATCTCATGCAACTTTAATCAAGATGCAAACATAGGGTATTTTTCAACATATTTCGAATATTATGTTTCAAGTCCAATTGAGGATTTTAAATATAAAAAGTATCTTACATACAAGAGAGTAGACCCCATAACTGTTCTGGCCGGCCAAAAAGTAGCGGTCAATATGAATATTTCCTTCGAATAAAGTCATGATTAGATTTTTGATTTCGTTGATTATATTTGGCTTGCCATTGCTTTTTGTTACTGGCGTTGTTTTTGCGCAGGAACCAGATATAGAGATTAATATCAATGAAACGATCTCTGTAGGTGATAGTAAAAATTCTGAGAGAGATTCCTTAAAAGAGGAAATTCATGTTAATGACACTTTCATCTCAGAAAATGATACAGAAACAGAGTTGATTAACTTGGTTGATGAAATGGATGTTGAAGTTTCTGGTGAGCCTATTGTAGTCGAGACCCCGGTTATATTGGAAGATAAATCTGTGGAAAACAATTCTCTTGAATCAACAGATTTAAATGGATTAGAGGAGACTGATAAAACAAACATTGAATCTTCCACAAGCCAACAAGAACCTAGCGAAGAAACAATAAAGGATTCTGGTCGTAAAATAAAAGTTTCTTCTGGTTCAAGCAAAGATTCAGGCGCAGATTCCAGTTCTATTGACACAGATGCTGATGTTGAAAAAGAAGTCACTCAAAATATAGAACCGGATGAACTATCAGATGTCGATACGGCTGAAATAGGGCAAGAGTCTATTATTGATGTAAATACAAACACCCAGAGTAAAGATAAGGAAGCGAGCTCATCAATAGTATCTGAGTCAGAAGTTAATGGTGGTGCTAGCGGCTCTTGTTCTTCAACGCAAAATCAGGGAGTTGATGCCTCAATAATTGTAATGAGCATGATATTGGTACCCTTTGCTTTTAGGCGATTACGGCATTATAAATAGTTGGAATCAAATCCGTTACTTGTGCTTTAATGGGTCGAGTATTACAACTGGTATAGTTCTTCCGGAAAGCTCTTCATATTTGCCAAAGCTGGGGTAAAATTTTAAAAGTTTTGGCCAAACCACATTCCGTATTTCATGATCTGCCACTTTAGCTTTTGCATTTAATTTCATGCGTGGTATATGAACCGTTACGTTTTCATTTTCTTTTATGTTAAGTAGCCAAGCGGGTGGTTTGGGGTTGCCTCCAAATGACGCAACGATTAAATACTTATTTTCCCATTCAAGATATATTAAGGCCGATGTCCTGGGTTTACCCGTACGCCTGCCTGTTGTGGTCAGCAGTAAACTCGGTAGCCCTGCAAGTGAACCGAGTAGCATTCCATTTGTTGTCCGAAATAATAGGATGTGTATTGAATTGAAGAGTCTTATTAGAAAGTAATTTTGTGAAAATAAATCTTGAATTTGTTTTAGAAATAACATAGTTATCCTGCATTACGAGTATTTCTCAAATGTGCGAGCTAATCATACTATGGTTTATACAAAATGATATGTAACTATTGTGGAACATAAAAAACGTTCTTTAAGCAAGTTATAATTGCTTTAGCTAATATTTTATGTGCGAGCACGTCTATATATTCTGAAAAGTGGAACTAGTGAAACGGGATCAATTATTTAATGTCATTTTAATAGCTTTGTTGATATCTGTTGGTTTTATATATACCAATTGGATGGATAAGCTAATTTTTGGAGTATTTTGGGTCGTTCTTTCAGGAGTTTTCATTGTGCGGGCAATAGAATTGATGGAGCGACCACAGTTCAGTAAAACTGTACTTAAAAGGTCTCAGTATTTCATAACAGCAGTAGCGCTTGTATTTATGATAATAGGATTGCTTAGATATTCTTAGTTTTGAGTTTCATAAATCAAACTAAGTAACCCTTTAAGTTTCAATTAGTCCTGATACACTTCTACAGAAGCAAGCATGCCATCTTTCCCAACTCCTGCCATTATCAGTACTCTTCCGTCTGAAAGTCGAGTGACAGCTGGACGAATTCGACCGGTGTTCAGAGATCCAGCAACAGTCCATGTTAGGGTGTTGGGGTCAAAAAGTTCGGCATCGGTAAGATAGCCAATTCCGCCAGTAACTAATACCGATCCATCTGCTAAAAGTAACGCGGCATGGTCTCCTCTGGACGTGTTAGTTTCGCCAGCAAGTGTCCATGTGTCTGTCTCTGGATCGTATATCTCAGCCAATGTTAATTTACCTTTACCTCCAACCACTAATACCTTCCCGTCCGATAAAACAGTTGCAGTGTGGGCGACTCGACCCTTTGTCATATCTGCACCAAATTTCCAAGTATCCGTATTTGGATCGTATATCTCTATGGACTTCAAATATGGTCCATCTGTTTTCCCTCCACCTAAAACTAAAACTTTTCCATCTTTAAGAACCAATGCTGAGTGGTTAGCTCTCTTTTCCGACATAGGAGCAGCTTCTGTCCATGTTCCAGACTCAGGGTCAAATATCTCTGTTTCTTTACTTAATGCAACTTGGAATCCGATATCCTCATCATAAGATGAACCACCAATAACCATGAATCGACCGTCATTTAAAGTGACCGCACCCATTTCATTATGAGATCTAATCATTTCAGGGCCCATGCTAAAAGTTCCAGTATTTGAATCCAATATCTCAGTTGAGATTAAAGGGTCTCTGGCACCACTTAATCCTCCTATAACCATAACGTTCCCGTCTGGTAGCTCGAAAAGAACAGGCGACATGCGCTCCTCTTTCATTTCACCAGTGAATGTCCACTGATTTTTAATGGGATCGAATATCTCGACAGTACGATTGAAATTGCCGCTTTGTGCTTGCATGCCTACTTCTTTTCCACCTGCAGCAATTAAGTTTCCATTACTTAAAACTAATAGTGCAAAACGATCACGCTTAGACTCTAATTCTTGACCGATTTCGAATGACAGAGACTTTGAATTGGTGTCAGTCTGTACCACAGTATCGGATTCGTTTGAAATCGCCTGCGATTCTGACGTGTTCTCAGATCCGCAGGATATTAGCGTTAAAATCAGAATAACTGTTATCCCCAAAGACAATAATTTGTAGTTAATTGGTAAGTGATTACTTAGAGTCATATATTTAGAGCCTTAATTCGATTTATTTTTGATGGTCAGCCTCATCAATTACAGGCGTATTTGAACTTGAGTTAGTAACCATTTTACCTATGTATGAGAGCTTAAATATAATTAATGATATCGATAACCAAAAAGTGGTTAGACCACCATAAAGTCCAACAAGAATAACCCATTTAAAAATAAGCCAATCAGTGCCTGTTTTTTCGTCCCGAAATTCTGGCACCAGTCCTGAAATGATTAGAAATCCTGCTGTGGCAATAAGCGCCAGAATGGCAGCAATATCATATGTCCTGTCATTTGAATTATTTCTACTGGAAATTTTTATTGCAAGGCCAGAGACCAAGATAGTAATAATTGGTAAAACGTAAGGAAATGCTGATCCAGCTGATGAATCCTGATTGTTAGCAAATGATGAAAACCAAAAGAATATAGATGCTGCAGCAAAACCCGTTGCAACTAATCCGAAAATCAAAATTAAGGAATCAAAGAGCTTCATAGAGTTGTTAGTTACTGTGGTTAACTTAATTTTCATAACAATTATGCTTATTTTTCCATAATAATGCGTTTTAACCAAGCATTAGTGTAAAGTCGTAATTGAACTTGTGGCTGATTGACGCTTTTTATTAACCAAATAAACTCATGATTTATTCTTGGCAGACTTGAAATTATAAAATGAACAAAAAACAATTCAAAGGGCAAATCAATACTGTATTAGGTCCGATATCTCCCAATAATTTGGGTGCAACCTTAACCCATGAACATCTGTTAACTAGCCTGGATTGTTACTTCCAAATCCCAGAGGAATCATCGGAACGTCTATTAGCTAGTCAAAAGCTTTCTTTTAACAATATTGGCAAAATGCCTGGTAAATGGCTTCATCATCCTGAATCCATGAACTTGTCAGATATATCAATTGCAATTGAAGAGGTTATGGATTGGAAATTAGAAGGTGGCGGTGCAGTTGTAGATGCAACATCGATTGGCATCGCAAGAGACCCAGGTGGCTTGGCTAAAATTGCGAGAGCTACTGGACTCAATATAATCATGGGGTGCGGTTATTACCTGCCCTCAAGCTATGCTGTAAACATGGACTTAATAGCACAAAAAGATATTTCGAATCAGATTGTAAAAGATTTGATAGCTGGAGTAGGTGACACAGGAATAAAGAGTGGAATTATAGGAGAAATTGGGTGTGACTTTCCTTTAACTAAAAACATTAAAAAAGTTTTATCTGCTGCGGTTGAAGCACAAAAAGCTACAGGAGCTCCTATTTTGATTCATCCAGGTCATAGTCCTCATGCTCCAATCCAGATAGTTGATATTTTACTTAAACAAGGTGCAGAAAGTGACAATATAATCATTGGACATCTAGATGCCAGAATTGTCGATTATTCAATTTTGCCAGAATTAGGTAACACTGGCGTGTTTTTAGAATTAGATACCTTTGGCATTGAGGATACTGAGTTTGGTGGTAGTCATATGGCGAGTGATATACCTAGTGATTTCCAACGTATTGAGATGGTTAAGTTTCTAATCGATAACGGTTATGAAGACCAAATTTTGATAGCGCATGATGTGTGTGATCAATGGAGATACAAACGTTTCGGTGGCAAAAACTATGGCCATATATTGAACTCTATCGTTCCAAGGATGCTTGCTCATGGAATTTCAAGAAAACAAGTCAAAAAAATAATATATGATAATCCAGCTCGTTCATTAACTTTTAAATAACGGATAAAAAATGAAATTCTCAGAACGTAACTTACAAACAGGATTACCTGACACAGATTCCAATCTCAATTTGACGGGTTTGCTATCTACAGTTGAAATCAATAGAGATAAATATGGTATCCCTCATGTAAGAGCGAAAAATGTAAAAGATGTTTTTTTTGGTCAAGGATTTGTGACTGCCCAAGACCGTCTATGGCATATGGATTATGATCGGATGCGTGCATATGGAAGATGGGCAGAATATGCCGGTGAGCACGGGTTGATGAATGATTTATTTGTAAGACCATTGCAGATATATTCATCTGTCATCCGAGACTACTCAGAACTAGATGAAACTACAAGTGAGATGCTAGATGCCTACACGTCAGGAGTTAATGCATTTATTCAATCCTCATCAGATCTACCCTTAGAGTATGAATTAATTGATTCTAAGCCAGAACAATGGGAGCCCTGGGACTGCTTGGCTGTTTACAAAATAAGACATGTCATGATGGGTGGGTTTGAATCGAAGTTAACTAGGGCACTACTAGTTAACGGAATTGGCCCAGAAAAGACCTCTGAGTTGTACAAAGGTTATCAGCCAAACCATTTGTTGGTTGTTCCGCCGGGACAAATCTACTCAGGACCATATGCAAAAGGGGAAAGTATTTTTAAAGAGATGAGTCAACATATATTAGGTTTAACAGAACCTGATTCAGGCTCGAACAGTTGGGTTTTGGATGGTACTAGAACGAAAAGCGGATTACCTTTGATTGGAGGTGATCCTCATAGAGGCCTTGATGTGCCAAATGTGTATTATCAGAATCATATTGCATGCGATGAATTTGATGTTATAGGGATGTCTTTTCCAGGATGTCCGGGATTTCCACATTTTGGACATAACAACAATGTGGCTTGGTGTGTAACTCATGCCATGTCAGACTATCAAGATCTCTACATTGAGAAATTTAACCCAAATGACACCAGCCAATATGAATACGAAGGTAAATGGCTCAATGCTCAGATTATGCCTGACACTATAAAAGTTCGTGATTCTCATGATCGATCAATTGAACTAGTATCAACAATACATGGACCGATCATTTCCGGTAGACCAGCTGACGGAAAAGCAATAGCAATTAAATATACCGCGCTCGAAGCTGACAATAAAAACGCACAGTCGATTAGGTCGATGCTTTCAGTAGAAAATGTAGATCAGATGGACGCTTGTATGAAGGACTGGGTTGATCCTTGTAATAACTTCGTTTTTGCTGACATCCAAGGATCAATTCAGTACTTAAATCGGGGTAAGATACCGATTAGACCTGAGCAAAATGTTTGGTTGCCCGTGCCTGGTTGGACAAGTGAGAGAGAGTGGGATGGTTATGTAAAACATGAAAATCTTCCTAGGATTGTTAATCCTGAAGCAGGATTTATTGTCACAGCTAATCAAAAAATTGTAGACGAGAACTATCCTCATCTACTTTCTTTAGACTATGCTCCTGGATATAGAGCTCAGGTAATCCATGATTTAGTTAAAGATCTGAAGAGCGCTGAATTAAAGGACATGACTGGAATACATGCAGCATGTCGATCGATTCCTGCTGAAGTTTACTGCAGTTTGCTTAAAAATGTTGATTCCCCAAGTAAAAGATTCGACGAAATCAAAAACTTGTTGATTAATTGGGATGGATCTATGAATAAGGATTCCATTGAACCTACGATTTATTCAGCTATGAGAATCACATTAAATAAAAAGCTTGTAGAACATAATTTGGGTGATATTGCCGAAAGTGCTGCAGATGCTGCAGGCACTGGAACTGGAATACCTGGCCTGATGAGGCAGCTAGAGGCCTTGTTTGTAGCTCATGCTGAGGACAACAACACCGAGCTGTTACCTGATGGTTTAGAGTGGAGTTCATTAATCCAAGATTCTCTAGTTGATGGGATTAGATGGTTAACTGATTGGATTGGGGAGGATATACAGCTTTGGAAATGGGGTAACGTACACAAGACTGATCCGGCTCACACGCTATCAGAGACGTTCCCTGCTATATCTGATTTTATTAATCCACCTCCTATATCGTTAAGTGGAGATGGAGACACCCCACACGCAGGTTTTTATGGCCCATCTAAACCGTTTAATATAATGTCTACTTCAGTAGCACGATATGTTTTTGACTTGTCTAATTGGGAGCAGTGTCATTGGATAGTTCCATTTGGGGCCTCTGGCCATCCAGGTAGCAAGCATTACTATGACCAGATGGAGATGTGGAGTGAGAGTAAACTGATACCTATGTTTTACGACTGGCAGGTTATTAGAGATAATTCAAAATCGTTTCAGGTTTTAATGCCTTTAACTAAGGAAGATAAATGAGCAAGAATCAATATCAGGGGTCAGCGCAATCTTTTGACTCTACATGTGATCAGAATGTCATGATCACTGCCCGCGACGGAATTAAGCTGGCTACAGACATATACTTTCCATCTTTGAATGAAACTAAAGTTAACGGTAAATTTCCTGTGATCTTGGAACGTACACCTTATGATAAATCGGCTCCAGTTAACGTATATAAAGCTAAATTCTTCGCTCGACGCGGATATATATGCGCTGTCCAAGACGTGAGAGGCAGATTCCAATCTGGAGGCTTATGGTATCCATTTGCTAAAGAAGCAAACGACGGTTTTGACACAGTCGAGTGGTTAGGCACGCAGAGCTGGTCTGATGGTAATGTCGGAACTATGGGTGATTCATATGCAGGTAGTGATCAGTCTGCGCTTGCAACCTTAAATCCGCCCCATCTATCGACGATGATAGTCGCTGTGGGTGCTTCCAATTATTTTCATTCATCTATGAGGCAAAACGGAGCACTGGAGCAGCGTTTTCAAATCTACATTTTTCGAATGGCTGCAAATAGTAAAGAAGCTGAGGCCAATCCGGCTCTTAAAAAACGCCTTGAGGCCATTTGGCCTAACGGCCTGCGGGAAATAATCAATGATTTTCCTATTCGTAAAGGGACAACTATTTTAAGAGAGCTGCCAAATTATGAACAATGGGCAGTGGATATATTAACTAACGTTAAGTATGACGATTATTGGAAACAACGAGGTTATGCAATAAACGAATATATTGAGGAACATGCGGACGTACCTTCTTTATACTTGGGTGGATGGTACGATACTTATCCAAGGAACACGATACAGAATTTTCTGGACTTTTCTGCTACCAAAGATTCGGACCAAAGACTTTTAATGGGCCCATGGACCCATGGTGAATATGAGGTTACATATGCTGGAGATTCTGATTTTGGAATAGAATCACACATTAATTACAACGACTTGAAACTTAGCTGGTTTGATCATTATTTAAAAGATATGGATACCGAGATAGCTTCTTGGCCTGAAGTAAAATTTTTTACTATGGGTACTGGAGATGGGAATATTGATTATGAGGGTCGATTGAGAAGAGGAGGTTATTGGAGAACTTCTTCAGAGTGGCCATTGAAGTCCACACAATACAAAGAATTTTATTTAGATCGGAACGGTAGGCTTACTTCTGAAATACTCGAGTTAGATAATCAAAGTTCTAGTAAATACACATTTGATCCTAAAAACCCAGTTCCTACAATAGGAGGTTCATTATCTGCCGCTGCTCCATGGTTGTGCCCCGGTGCATTTGATCAAAGAGGTAATCCTGATCGATTCATTGGTAGCAATAATAAATTACCGTTAAATTCTAGAGACGATGTTTTAACTTTTCAAACTGAAGAATTAGATATGGACATGGAGGTAACGGGACCTATTAAGGTTAAATTATGGATTTCATCTTCGGCGAAAGATACTGATTTTACTGTTAAGTTAATAGATTTATTTCCCTCCACAGAAGAATATATTGATGGTTTGGCAATAAATATCACGGATTCAATCATGAGGACAAGGTTTAGAAATGGATGGGCAAAGGAAGAGTTAATGGAAACAGGAACTCCTTACCTTATTGAATTTGATCTTTTTCCGACTTCGAATATATTTAAAGCTGGCCACAGAATTCGTATCGATGTTTCTTCTAGTAATTGGCCTCGATTCGATGTCAATAACAATACCGGTGGCAAAATAGGTGTAGATAAATCATATATATCTGCAGAGCAGACTGTGTATCACAATCAAATTATGCCTTCATCCATAGTTCTGCCAATACAGCCTTCACGGCATTTACTACTTCCTGATCCATCAATGGGTCATATTGGGTCGCCCACCGGAATTTAATAGGTTACAAAGATTAGTTCAGCGCTTCCGATTTAAACACATAAGCGTCGCCAACTTTTTCTATAAGATTCCATGAATCTTTAATTTTTTGGATTTCTGGGTTGTTATTATTGAAGACTAATTCGCGATCACAATTATGGAACAGACTGCCGTCTAGTATGGAATCCTCTGTGATTAGATTTTGCTTTACCATTAGGTTTAAAGCAGCAGCTCCCCATTTGTCTAGCCCCATATCTTCACCTTCGCGTTCGAATAACCGGAGGGCTAACTCGAGTATCTGGCTTTCATGATCAGGGGTGTTGTTTATTTCAGCGACTAACCATGTGGCAAAGTAATGGGCTGCACCTTCAACAAGCCAGTAGGAGTTCGAATTTCTTTCGTCCCGCTCTCTCATATCTCGACATTTACCTTCCATTTCTAAGTCTTGCTGGAATGCATGATATAACTCGTGAATTAAAAAGTTTTGGAAATTTTCTAGCGGCTCGTAAAGTCGCATATTTTCAGTTACGCCCATTGCAACAATCCGGGTTTCTTCACATACTCCATGCATTGTGGAGGCATCTGCTCCATTTTCTAACCAACTTCTGTAATCACTCAGATTGCGTTTGATGTCTCTGCTATCCAGACAAGGGTCACCTGTAAACCAATCCTCTATTTGATCTAAAATCGATTCGATATCTGTTTGAGTCAATAATACTTCATGTGCTAGGAACACCCGATCAGCATAATCCGATCTGACAGGTTCTTCTGGCCTTTTAAGGTCTCCGACCGGATATATGAAGAAAAGGATCCGTGCTCTCCTGCTTTTCATTTTTGATTCGGCTAGATAAATCCAGTTTTCCAGATCACTGATAGAGTAATCAGTATAGTTAATGATTTCGATTTCAGTAGATGTAGTGCTGTTGTCTAGTTGTTTTTCGGCAACTTCATTTTCAGGGCCATCATCACTGGCATCTATTAATTGCATTTCCACAGCTGCTTCGCAGGCTATTCTCAACTGCTCTTCTTCTAGGATATCGCAGTTGATGGTACCCATTGACTCCATCATGTCTATGATGTCCTCTATATCCATACCCTTGTCTGCAGCAATGCGACACATATCTCTTTGTTCTAAATCTATAATGTCATCGCAAATGTCTCTGGACCTACTTAATGCCTTTAAAAGAATCTTATCCATTTCATGCAGTTCTTGGTCAATTTCGGGATCTAAATCGCTGACAACTTCTTTTTCTGCTTCTGGAGTTGGCGGGACTTCATTTTCTACTTCGACAATCTCTACCGTCTGTTTTTCCTCACTTGTTTCACTAATATCCGTATCCGGTAAGTTATCAAGTTCAAAACTATCCCCTGCATCGCCAACTTCATCAGGAAGCACTTCGTCAACAATATCAACCTCTTCGGTGGAGCTGACATCGTTGTCTATATCTTTGTCAGTATTGTTGGAACATCCTGACAATATGACTATTAATATCAAAGCCAGTAATAGAGTAATACATGAATTTTTGATCATGAGCTTGGATTTATTGACGATATTTTTACTTTTGATCTTATTTATCAATACTCAAAAACGTTAACGAGCCATCATATCTGTGAAACACTCATCAAGTGATATATCTTTACCTCTCATATGTTGTTGCTTGAAGTGCTCAAACCAACCCAGCTCTTGGATCCTTTTCTCGAAGATTTCTACTGTTTCTTTATCTGGCATTTGCCATAAAGCAAGATACTCGTAATCAAGCCTTTCTGCGGTTTCCGGGTCATTTATTGCCCATCCAATAGCCTTACAATCCGGCTCTAAAATATCTTTAACTCCATCACTTATCTTTTTAAAGAACTCTGATTTTTCGGTTTCAGATAATGATAACCAAGACTCTTTTGCGCTCCATAATTCGAGGAATAAATACATGATACTTTCTCTCCTAACAATACTATTTAAAAGTCATCTATCGAAGTTTAGCTATATGCACTCCGGACATCAACCTATTCTGATATGGGCTAAAAGATAACTCAAATAGTTTTTCTAGTTGATATAATTATGTCAGATACCAGCTTGTAATAGCGCATCATTTTGAAAGTGTGAGGCATGAAAATATGCAAGATAGATATCAAGAAATCAAACTTATCCGTCAGCGAGTGTCTGACCTAATGGTGCGTCTTTGACGTTGAATCAAAGCAACTACAAATAGAAAAACTAGAACGAGAAGCATCTTCATCTGAGTTTTGGGCTGATTCCAAAATTGCCCAAAACAGCATGAGAGACTTGGCTCAATTAAAAAAACAAGTTGATGATTGGAACACCTTACTCACGGATCTAGATGATTTGGCCGAATTGATAAAACTATGTATAACTGAAGAAGATTCTTCAATGTCTGAATCTATTGTTGATGACCTACATACGGTCACTACTAAATTGGAGCGACTTGAGTTGGATCTATTCCTATCTGGTGAATATGATAATCGAAATGCAATATTGACATTGCATGCAGGTGCAGGAGGTGTGGATTCACAAGATTGGGCAGAAATGCTGTTACGAATGTATTCACGATGGTCTAATTCAGCCGGCAATGCAATTGAGATTCTAGATTCATCCCTAGGCGATGAAGCGGGCATAAAAAGTGCGACGTTACAAATTAAAGGAAACAATGCGTACGGATATTTGAAAGCTGAAAAAGGAGTTCATCGTTTGGTTAGGCTCTCACCTTATGATTCTGATCATGCAAGGCATACGTCTTTTGCTTTAGTGGAAGTGGTTCCAGAGGTGGAAGAGGGCGTTGATATTGAAGTTGATACCGACGATTTACAGATCGATGTTTTCAAAGCAGGCGGAGCTGGAGGTCAAAGCGTGCAAAAGAACTCCACAGCTGTCCGAATAACACATATTCCTACAGGTATAAAAGTTTCCTGTCAAAATGAACGATCTCAGCATCAAAACAAAGTTATAGCAATGCGTATATTGGTCTCTCGACTAGCAGACCTTCAGCGGATAGAGCGCGAAAAACACATTTCCGAAATCAAAGGGAAACACGTTTCTGCAGAATGGGGTAACCAGATACGAAGCTATGTTTTGCATCCGTACAAATTAGTTAAAGATCATAGAACTGGTGAAGAGACTGCAAATGCAGAGAATGTTTTAGATGGAGACATAGATCAGTTTATTAGAGCTTACCTTACCTCAACTGTTGGATAATTTGCGAAATTTAGAGCAACTTTAATTCACGTTGATTCGTTGTAATTATTGAAGGAAAAAAATAAACATAAAACATTGGAGCTAATATGAAGAAGTTTGGTTTATTAATAGTATTTTTGTCGATCGTTTTAATCGTTGGGTGTGGAGATAGTTCTTCAAATGAAGACACTTCTGTTGTGGAGGAACAGGAATTACGTCTAACGGATGCAATTCCTGAAAATCCTGTTACAGAACCGGCTACAGAAGGTGTGTTTAGGCGTATCTGGTCGGATCCTCCTACTCTTGATCCAGCATTAGTATCAGATACGACTTCTATGGGCATTGTAGCTGAAGTTTTTAGTGGTTTGGTAACACTTAATACGGATTTACGCCTCGAGCCTGATCTGGCAGAAAGTTGGGAGATTAGCAGCGATGGCACGGTTTACACATTTAAAATTAGAGAGAATGCTAAGTTCCATAATGGTAAACAAGTTACTGCAGTAGACTTTAAGTGGTCATTGGAAAGAGCTGCTAATCCGCAGACTGTATCTCCAGTTGCAGAAACTTATCTTAACGATATAGTTGGTGTAATGGATGTAATTGAAGGCAGAACATCAGACATAACAGGCATTAAAGTGATAGATGATCTCACCTTACAGATTACGATTGATGCTCCAAAGGCATATTTTCTTGCAAAATTAACATACCCGACCGCATTTGTAGTTGATCGTGAAAATGTGGAGTCTGGCGGCCAAACTTGGACTGATGAAATTAATGGAACAGGGCCATTTAAGCTCAAGGAATACAAAATAGGTGAACGTATCGTTTTGGAACGATTTGAAGAAGCTGATGAAAACACGGGGGGCGTGGAGCTAATTGTCATGAATCTGGCTGGAGGCCAATCCATGGCGATGTATGAAAATAACGAAATCGATATAACAGGTGTAGGGCTTTTTGACTTAGAGAGGGTTTTAGATCCTAACGAGCCCTTAAATCGTGAATTAGTAATAGCTCCACCAGACTTTTCAATTTCATATATTGGTTTTAACACACAAATGGCTCCGTTTGATGATGTGAAGTTTAGACAAGCGTTAAACCACGCCATCGACAAAAAGTTAATTGCCGAAGAGGTACTATCAAACCTGGTTACACCTGCTTACGGTATTTTACCTCCTGGTTTTCCTGGATATAACGAACAATTGGAAGGTCTTAGATATGACTCAGAATTAGCACAACAGTTGCTTGCAGAATCGAAATATTCTGATCAGGCTACTCGCCCAAGAATTGTTGTGACAGTACCAGGCAGGGGAGGCAGTGTAGGTCTGGATATGGAGGTCATCTTAGAGATGTGGAGACAGGTGCTTGGTGTGGAAGTTGAAATTCAGCAAGTAGAATGGGCCACATATTTGGAGGACTTGAATCAGAATAAATTCCAATCTTTTGCTGGCCTTGGATGGGAGGCTGATTATCCTGACCCACAGGACTTTCTGGACATACTTTTCCACTCTGACAGCAAACTAAATCACGGTCAATATTCAAATGGGCAAGTTGACTTAATCTTAGAAAATGCGAGGATCAACCCAGACCCCGTTGATAGAATCAATCTTTATCAAAATGCTGAGCAACTGATAGTTACAGATGCCGCCTGGGTTCCTCTATGGTTTGAAGGTGAAAGGCATGTTTTAATCAAACCTTACGTCAAAGGGTATAGATTAACGCCAATGATGGTGCCTAAACTAAGCCAAGTTAAGATAGAAAAATAAATAGAATAGGATCTGGAAAACAACCATTAGTAATTATAATCATTTAGCGGGTACATGAAATGTGGATCTATATCGTTCGCAGATTGGTGTGGATCCCAATTCTTCTATTATTTGTATCTTTAGTTACCTTTGCTTTGGGTAGATTTGGACCTGGAGATCCGGTCGTTGTGATGCTGGGCAATCGGTATGACGAAAGTACAGCCGAACGATTAAGAGATGAGTTGGGATTAAACAGGCCATTTGTAGTTCAATACGGTGACTACATGTGGGGGTTTTTTAGAGGAGATTTTGGAGAGAGTCTTAGGTTTAGAGGCCGGCCTGTGCGAGATTTGATCGTCCCCAAGATGTGGGTCTCCGCTCAGCTTGGCTTTGCTGCGTTGATAATTAGCGTAGGGATAGGCTTACCACTTGGTTTTTTTATTGCTACCCGGCAGGGTAGTTGGATCGATCCCACATCCGTAGCATTGAGTCTTTTTATGATGTCGATTCCGGTAATGGTTATTGCCCCAGCATTTCTATGGGTGGGATGTCTTAAATTAAGCTGGTTCCCATGCTCTGGTTGGGGAGGCTTTTTTGACTCTCGATTAGTTATACCTGCGATTGTAATGGGAGTACCGGGTATAGCCGGTATAACAAGAATTATGAGGGCCAGCACGCTCGATGTGCTTGGGCAGGATTTTATTCGTACAGCCCGCGCAAAGGGTCTTTCTGAATGGCGTGTTAATTCAGGACATGTTTTTCAAAACGCGATGATACCAATAGTAACTATTTTGGCATTCTCTTTTGCGGGTCTAATAGGAGGGGCCTTTATTACTGAAACTATTCTTGGCATCCCAGGTATTGGTAGATTTGCGGTCGACTCAATTTTTGATCGTGATTATCCAGTAATTATGGCTATTACTTTAATTGGTTCAATTGCTTTCGTTATTGCTAATTTAATTGCTGATATATCTTATGCATTTATAGATCCTAGAATAAGGCTGAATTAGATTTGAAAATCAAATCCTTTATTCGGGGCATAAAAACTAACGATCGGCAATTGCCCAGATCAATGCAACGCTTACTACGTAAGAAAATCGCCATAGTATGTATCTTGGCACTTGTGGTTCTTTATACATGTGGCATATTTGCTGAATGTGTAAGTCCGTATGGCTACACGGATCAAGATTATTCTTCTATATTGCAATCGCCAAATTCGGATCATTGGGCAGGTACAGATAGAACTGGAAGAGACGTATTGACTAGAACCTTATGGGGGGTCCAGAACACTTTAATACTTACACTTGTAGCAATGTTAACTGGAGGACTGGTAATAGGAGTAACTTTGGGTTTAGTCGCTGGGTATATGGGAGGTAAAACGGACGGTGTAATAATGCGCATAGGAGAGATATTCGCCTCATTCCCAGACATTTTATTAGTAATAATTCTTGCTGCTACACTCAGGCCCAGAATTTTGGAATTAGCACGATGGTTGGAAGATAACACTGCTTTAGAAGGAATAGTAAGGACTGGGGTGGTAGATTATTTTGTGGTTTCTTTTGCCCTTGTGGCTTTCGGTTGGGTTGGTATGGCTAGATTAGTAAGAGGGCAAATTTTAGCTCTAAGAGAGACCGATTATATACAAGCTGCTAAGGCAATCGGGGCGTCAACAAATAGAATCTTGTTTATGCATTTGTTACCTAATTGCATTAGTGTAATTGTGGTAACCGTCAGTATGGGGATGGGTGCACTAACTGGTACGGAAATTGTGCTAAGTTGGCTTGGATTAGGCATCCAGCCTCCCAGACCAAGTTTAGGAACTATGCTTTTAGGAGCAGGAAATATTGGCACATTACGTGATACGCCTTGGGAATTGCTAGTGCCAGGACTAGCGGCTTTTATAATGGTGGTTGCATGGAACTTGCTTGGTGATGCATTAAGCGATGCACTAAACCCAAGAACTCGTTAGCCTTAGAATTTCCTTCTCAGGTTTCTAGTACTAAGTACTGCGATAAATAAGAACATTGAAACTACCCCAACATCGGTTCCTTTGTTAGATTGAGCGTTGCAGGAGCTAGAGGCGGTTTGGATTTCTGGTGGCTCTTTATCGTCAATCGAATCTGAAACGGTCATACCTCCTGCTTTTGGAGTTAATGTGAAAGCCTCTACTGTTGG
>CEVQ01115215.1_pt1 | contig 46131 bp, 41 predicted proteins | sample 356551 | NCBI WGS metagenome assembly CEVQ01 (sample SAMEA2623756, study PRJEB7988) | marine metagenome | biome: marine biome (ENVO:00000447); feature: mesopelagic zone (ENVO:00000213); material: "saline water (ENVO:00002010), including plankton (ENVO:xxxxxxxx)" | depth 250 m | reverse complement strand
GTCTGGCTATCTTCCGACGAATCAAACGGTACAAACGGACAACGGTTCATTGGCTACTATTGGGATGAAGACGTGCCTTTAGAAGAACGCCTGAAAAAAGCCGCAGCCCCCGCTGCTTGGCCCCAACTAGGCGCCCAGGCTATTCGGATGGGTTCACAAAACCAGTGACCCTTTTAATTACGCCTGAAGACTAAAGTTTGAGAATTTCACTTGACTCTTCAAAAGTTCGCGGTCTCTACACTCTCGGGAACGGGTTTTAAAGCTGGCGACAACGAGTCATTACATCAACACGGGATGATCTGCCATCTGTGATCGAATTTCCTTGCTCGCCGCGGCCTTACATGGTTGTCGGTGGTGTATAGAGCGGGTGAGAAAACAGCCTCAACTAAAATGCCCTATCTATTGCCACTTCAAGTTACCTATATTCTGCGGAATAACTAGTACCAATTATTCTAGTTATTGCATTGGACTACCGGGATTTTATCTAATTCGGTATTCCTAGCAGTAATCAGTATCAGATTGCCAAAATGTCCGGCATAATTCCTTTTAATCCCATAAGAGTTTCCTTAGTGCCGGAATAAATCGACGTTCCAGGTCTTCTTATAGCAGCGATATTCATACTCACACTTCCAAACCCCATTTCCTTTAACGATCTGAATTTCTCCAAGCATTCAGACGGGGTTCCGGCAATGGTAAACAAATCTATCAACTCTGGACCTACCAGTTCATTTAGGTCATCCGGATAAGTTACGTCGGGTTGAAAGTACCAACCACTAGCAAGCGATGCTGAACGCTTGATTGAATCGTATCGCCACTTTTCCATGATCGATTCATCGTGATCGCCCAGAGTAGAATAATGGGCGGTATAAAGGACCACGCTTTTCAGAGCAATGTCACGGTCATTAGAAATGCAGACAGTGACCCTGGGCGATATCGCTACATCATTGTGGGACCTGCCCACTTCGTCGGAAGCCCCATGAATCCAAGATACGTATTTAGAGAGCGCATGATCAGAGATTTCTCTGGTACCAACGACCACTTCATCAGCCAGCCTGCCAGCCATTTTACAAACGCGCTCACTTCTACTACCGACGATAATTGGAACTTCTCCGACAATGTCTTTCGGTAAACCTAAATCCCCGATTGAAAAGTAGTTACCGCTAAATGCTGCACTGTTTCCATTTAATAGCGCTTTAAACGTTAATATAAATTCTTCTAATACCTCCGCAGGTTTTGATTTAACGTAACCTAGTTGAGATATCCCGGAGCCGACCCCAATCCCCAAAAACATTCTTTTGTTAGATATTTCATTGAGAGTAGCGAAGCTTGCCGCAACAGAAACAGGATGTCTTAAATAGGGATTGGTTACTAATGGTCCTATCATTACGCGATGAGTGTGCTCGGCGCATATAGCCATAGTTGTATAGACGTCCCTAAAGAGTACAACGTCCGAAATACCAAGGCGGTCTGCTCCAGATTGATCAACGATCTGGGCTAATTCTAATGTTTCAGCTGTGCTTGAAACAGGAGTTAATTCAATCTCGACTTTCATACAAGTTTTAATCCATTAAATATTTGTAGTAAATAACCTCGATTAACCGGAAGCCTAAAATAAATTTAATTTATTGATTAACCTCTATCAAACCATGTAACGCTACCATGCATCATTTAATATTTGAGATGCTCTTTCAGCCAACGTACGAGCAAGTGGCTCAGAGCCGTGAGAATTTTGGTTACTAAATTCAAACGACAATCTGTCTAGTCCATTCTTGGGGACACCTACGTCGCGTAAGCGAGTCGGCAAACTCAACTGGACAATAAGATGTTCCACGCGGTCAATCAAACTAATTGACTCGCCCTCGTTGATTTGGTCAGAAACATTATGTTGAAAACGCATCAGGTCACTAGAAATCTGGTCAATCCGATTTTTAAGTGTCCGATCACGATCCGCATAGTGTCGTAAGCACGATACTAGTGTGGTCGCCGCAATCAGACCGTAAGGGACCTTGTATTCTGCCGCGATTTGATAAGCAAGCGCATGACCATACAGAATATTAGGGTTGCTGGTTCTAGGTCTAACACGCATTGGAGAATGGTCTGCCATCCAACTCGCAACCTGACAGAACTCTCTAGCGGCGTCTATGTTAGGTGAACCTAGAACACCTACACTAACAGGCAGATGTTCCAGTAGGTTTGCAGCCGATGTCAGCTTCAATGAATCGGAAATCATATTTGGTGGAGACGTAACTAAAACTTCAATTGCATGGTTCAATGCCATCACTCCACTGGATGCCCAGAGCTGCGAAGGAGTATCTCTAGTCGCAACTGGGTCATACAATATAGTCTGCGACGAACAAAGGGATTCTGTGAGTGATAGTTTCTTTTTATTAGAGAAATCTGTAACGCTGAAACTCCGCGTATACTCTGCTCCAGAGAGGGTAGTTGGGATACTAATTTGGGTACAAGGCGGAGTATCCAGGGTATTCGGTGAGTGAATGAAGTCGACAATCTCTTTATGATTACGCATCCCAAGAGCATTGAAAACGCGCAATCCTTTCGCTAGGTCGATTGTACTTCCCCCTCCCAAAGCTATCACGACATCAAATTTATGCTCCCCAATCTGAGTAATCAGATTTAGTAGCGCTTCTATTGGTACATGTTCCGCTGAAACCGAAATCTGATTTACTGTTAGATCTTTAAGTAACGATTTTATGAGTTCCACTATTTTGCTGGACTTCATAGAATTAGGTGTGATCAACAGAATTTCATGAGCACCAGTTAGATTAATCTCAGAAGCGAGAGATTCCTCAATCACATTTTTGCCAAATAAAATTGTTGAGACAGTTGGTAAAAACTGCACTGTCCCACCTTCAATACCACCGAACCGTACACGATTAGAAATCATAATTGGTTTTCAAATCTCTTTTGAAATTAAAAAAACGACTATCACTTGGCGATTACTATATTCGCTTAACTACCTGAACAAGCGAATATAGTAATCAGAAACATAAATTCACCGCTCAGCAGGATATACCACCTGGCATCACCTCAAGTCTCTAGTTAAATAGTATATGGGTGCTCGCCTGATTTAAGTTCATAAGGTATAGCAGTTCTGTAGTGGAGTACTTATTCTACGGGCCGTTTGTTTCGGCGAATATAAATATCGGCCAATACGACAATCCAGTGAGATATTTATTGCATCGCCATTCGATAACGAGTCATGCGAAAAGTCGATTATTACGCAGATGTTGGCTCGTCGTTCAGCAACAAATTCAATTTGTGTTGTCGATAACTGAATATACGTTCTATATCTCGTCGGACAAATAATTTATCAACAATTGACCCGCCAGGCGAGTTGTACCGCACGGTATCCCTTACTAAAGTTGCTCCTCCCGATGGCTGAAATTCATGCGTGTGTTCCCAATGACGATACGGACCTTTTTTCTGTACGTCCACGAAAAAACGTGGCGGGTCCCATTCAGTGATTTCTGATTGCCATCTAATTGGGATCCTGTGAACACGGAGCTTGTAATCTATAATTGCCCCTAAACCAACGCTGAGCGGTTGGGGAGAGATGATCTTAAAATTTAGCCAAGGCGGGGTAAGCTCTTCCAAGTTTGCAGGGTCTGAGAAAAACTCAAACACCTTATCTATAGCCACATCGACCAACATTTCAGTTTGAAATACTTTCAAACCATTCTGGTTACGCTGTCCTCTCTGGATAAGGTCTGTTAATGCTTGAGACAGCGAAGGAAACAAGAATTGATATCCACTAGTACTACTTGTTGCTCTACGACTAGATATTAGTTCACACGACATCTCGCCGATTATTGCTCGCAATAGGAATTTAGGAATTTGAAACACTCTAGGCCGACTCAACACCTTAGCTAAAGTGTCTGCAAATTGAGTTTGGGTGACTTCCTCTGGGGCAACAGCGTTTATCGCAGAGGTTGGTGGGTCTGTTCTTAAAGCATGGTTGATTATCCCTACAGCATCATCGACATGAATCCATGGCCACCACTGAGAACCATCTCCGATTTTTAATCCAAGGCCTAAGTTCCATGGCAATAACAGCTTTTTTAAAGCACCTCCTCGATCACTTAGAATCATGCCCAATCTGAGTGACGTACTTTGGATTCCGGCTTCAGTGAGTGGTTCCAGCGAACTCTCCCATCCATCTACCACATCAGATAGAAAACCATGACCACGGTTTGAATATTCTGTAAGTTGTTCATCTCCTCGGTCGCCGTAATAACCCACTGCACTAGCGGATACCAGCTTAGTGGGAGGGAGGTCCATAGACTTCAATGCCGAAACAAGGTTACTTGTACCCAATACTCGACTTTGAAGTATTCGATCTTTTTTTGTTTTAGTCCATCTCCCCTGAACTGATTCTCCTGCTAGATGAACAACGGCATCTGATTGTTCTAAACTTTTCAGCGGAGGCATGCATTTAGAAGGGTTCCAATGAAACACGTCAACATTTAATGGAAGAATGTTTTTGGCATGCTGTACGTTTCTTGTAAGAACTGCGACCGAATCTCCGTTAATGATCAATTGGGATATTAAGGCCTTACCAAGTAAGCCTGTGGCTCCTGTAACTACTACTCTCATAGATATACCTGTTCTTGATTTTATTCATGACCGCCTAACGTCATAGGCATCGATCACCAACGGGCTTTAATTGATTCTCTCATTTATTTTATTAAATCTCTAAGAGTATCGATGCAAATATAGTATCTAGTCGGTATTCATCTCATTCAGTGGTTTGATAATGTGAGCAATTATTTAAGGCCAACTAATATCGATATCAGAGCAGCACCAGTACCCAGTCGAACCCTAATCAGCGAATCATAATCAACTCCCGCCATTGCAAATCGAGACTGATACTACGCGGCTAAATCCAGCTAGGAAACGTTTTTACGATTGATCTACAGCATCAAGTCAAGCACATAATCGCCGGAACATTAATCACAGACCAGCTTGTTTGATATTTAATATTGACATCCTTTGATGCAAATTATTAAATGTCGTCATATTTCTCGATCAAAACAGTCACAATCACTTTAGCTAACAATAAAACAAACGCTCTAAACCCCATTTGGAAGGAGGAATGAATGCCGAATCAAGATATAGCTTTGATGGCCCACCTTCTGCGCCGCGCTGGTTATGGCGCAAGTCGAGATGAAATCGAATCCAGAGTCGCCCAAGGCTACGACAACGTAGTCGCAGAACTTTTAAACCCGGGAGACGACCCCGGGATAGACGAAGACCTAATGTATCGTGCCTACCCTTCCTACTTCGACAAGGCCGCCATTGAAACTGGTCAAACGGAATGGGTCTACCGGATGATCAACAACAAATACCAGCTGAAAGAAAAAATGTCCCTCTTCTGGCACACCATACTCTGCGCTGGCGACAATAAAGTGGACAACGCTCGCACCACCGCGATTCAAATTGACAAGTTCCGAGACATGGGCATGGGTAACTTCAAAGAGATACTAATGATGTTATCAACCGACCCAGCCATGCTCTACTACCTGGACAACATCGAAAGCCACAAGACAGCAGTCAACGAGAACTACGGTCGTGAATTATTAGAACTGTTCTCCATCGGCGTCGGTATGGACGGGGAGTCCAACTACACAGAAGATGATGTTAAGGCCTGCGCACGTGCCTTCACGGGCTGGAACCTGGCTCCTACGATCCCCGTCTTCCCTTATGGTCGGACACCTTTTGAGTTCCGATTCGATCCGGCAGACCATGACTATGGGGAGAAAACTTTCCTAGGCGAGACCGGAAACTGGGACGGCGAAGATATCGTAAACATCATATGCAAACAACCGGCCACCGCCAGATTCGTCTCCCGTAAACTCTACGACTTCTTTGTGGCGGACGAGCCGCCAGTACCAGCTTGGACGTTGAGTCCTCCCAGAGACATGGATGCCATCAAACAATTAGAGAAGGCTTATTTCGACTCCGGATATGAAATTACCGCAATGCTCACTGTCCTCTTCAACTCGGACTTCTTCAAGGATGAGGCAGTCCGGTTTGCCAAGGTAAAGAGTCCCGCTGACGTAGTTATCGGGACCATGCGCATGGTGGGGGACCATATGGAGCCCAAACCAGGCCTGTTCTTTGTCGCCATGGAACCCAAGTACATGGGTCTGGATCTAATGAACCCACCCACGGTCGAGGGGTGGCATATGGGCCGTGAATGGATAAACAGTGGCAGCCTCATCGACCGCATCAACTTCGCATCTTCCATGCTCGGCAATACTGAACTGCCAGGTGTCCGGTCTATTATCGACCGACTTATGGCCTTGAACGAAGTCCCAAGCTCTGAACAGTTCCTAGATGGCTGCCTCGATCTAGTAGGCCCGATGTCCCTGGCCGACGAAACCCGCAATCAATTGAAAGAACACCTGGATGCCGGTGGAGCCCTGAATCATCGCACTGATTCTGAGCAAAAAGAATTCTCTCGCCGCGCTGGCGAAACTTTACAAATGATTGCTACAACCTCGGAATTCCAATTCGGTTAGAGCCCAAGTTAGGCTACTCAATTATAAAAACAAACCCAGATTAAACCAGCCATAAGGCTGCGGGCCGGAGGATTAAAGATGGTATCAACAGTAAAAGATCCGGTATTGGCAGTGATGTCACTGTCCGGCGGAAATGACGGACTGAATACGGTTATTCCTTACAATAATTCCAAGTACCGGGATTATCGCCCCTCTCTCAGCATCGCCTCAGAGTCAATCATCCCAATCAACGACCAATTGGGCCTCCACCCAGCCATGGCACCACTGAAGAAATATTGGGATGAAGGCCATCTGGCAATCATAGTGGGCGTTGGCTACCCCAATGGCAGCCTATCGCACTTCCGCTCAATGGACATCTGGGCCACCTGCGAGCCTGACGAATTAGGACTCACTGGATGGCTAGGCAGCGTTATACACGATGTAGACCCCAGGGGCGAAAATGTGCTTACTGGAGTTAACTTTGGTCGCGGTCTACCCAGGTCATTGGCCAAAGAAGGCGTGGCAGTGGCCTCCGTTGGTGATCTCAGCACCTACGGGCTACTAACAGATATGGGAATCGAGGACCAACGAGCCGAAGCCCTCGACCTCTTCGGGCGCATGTACGCTCCGGCCATCGGCCAAGGAGCAGTAGACGACTATATCCGCCGAACCGGGATAGAGGCCTTACAGGGAGCTGACATACTCAGTGCTGCTCCCGGCCTGTACACGTCAGATGTTGAATACGCCAGCACTGCCATGGGCGGCTACCTGCGGGATATGGCACAGGTGCACAACGCCGACTTCGGCACCAGGGTGATGTTCACCACTGCCCCATATAACATTTTCGACACCCACGCCAATCAATCGGTGGGTCACGCCAATCTATTGCAGGACGTGTCCGTTAATGTCGACGCTTTTATCACAGACCTGCGCCAACTAGGGAAAAGCGACAACTTAACATTATTCTTCTATTCTGAGTTCGGAAGGCGCGCTATGGACAACGGGTCCGGAACCGACCACGGAACCGGCGGGGTGGCCTTTGCAATCGGTGATCACGTAAAGGGCGGCATCTATGGCGAATACCCATCGCTAGAAGAAGGCAAGTTGGAAGATGGCGGCAACCTTCAACACAACGTGGACTTCCGTTCCCCCTACACCACGTTGCTTGACCGCTGGATGGGCCTGGATGCTAAATCAATCGTCGGCGGCGACTTTGAAACCCTTGATTTCATCTAAAGAGTTGATCCTCCCAGAGATTTATAATCTCCTGGAAGGACAGCTCAACAACGAACAGGAGAATGGAAATGGCTAGTGTATTCCTGGGAATCAATGACCGGACGTTCACCTACAGCTTCACTGCTGGGCGCTCCGAGTTCCAGGGCACCGGATTCCGCAATCCAATGGACTTTGCATTGGGGCCCGATGACCTGGTTTATGTCGTAAACCGTTCCTATGAGTCACGCTCAGACGGTACTCGAATAAACTTGTTCCGCATTGGGGAAGACAAAGAAGAATACATCACTGAATTCGGCTCCTACGGGGAGGAAGCAGGCCAGTTCATCTGGCCGATGTCCATAGCCTTAGACAAAGACACCAACGTCTACGTGACTGATGAGTGGACTCACCGTGTCACCGTATATAACAAGGACGGTGAATACCTCAACCACTGGGGCATCCATGGATCAGGAGACGGAGAGCTTAACCGGCCATCCGGTATCACCATCAGCCCTGACAACACGGTCTTCGTTGTGGACAGCCGCAACAACCGAGTTCAGAAGTTCACCCTTGATGGCGCGTTCCTAGGCAAGTTCGGCCACAAAGGTTCAGACGACGGCGAGCTGGACACCCCCTGGGGGATTTGCCTGGACAAAGACGGCAACGTGTTCGTAGCCGACTGGCGAAACGACCGAGTTCAATCATTTACTAGCAACGGAAAATGGCTAGCATCCTTCGGGAGGCCAGGCACAGGCGGTGATTGTACCTTCGCCAAAGAGCAGGGCGGCATGGTCTACGTCGATGCCCCTGTTGGTCAGTTCAACCGACCTTCAGGCGTTTGTGTCGACAACGACGGCGATATCTACGTCGCTGACTGGCTCAATAACCGAGTTCAAGTATTGACTGCCGAGGGCCGCTTCATAACAGAGTTCACTGGCGATGCTGCACTATCCAGCCTAGGAATCGACAAGATCAAATCCAACCCAGACATGATTCGCCAACGGAACGGAGTACGGGACTTCACACCTGAGAAAGTGCTCTGGGCACCTTGTGCAGTACGCGTAGACCACCGTGGCCGCGTCCTCATAGCAGACACATCCCGACACCGATTCCAAGTGTATCAAAAAAATACGGAACCTCAGCTGATTTAAACGGCAACAGTAATCAAAATGGCAACAAACAGGTGATTGGATAAGTGCACTCAATCACCTGTTTATATTTAACGAAAATACACTAGTTGCCGTCTGCCTTTCCTACAACTAAATTCACTCAACTTATTTCGCTATGCTCACAGACCGAAATATAAGAATGATGTGAGCCAAATACCTGAGTAAGCTTCTCAAGGATTTCAGACAAAACAAATTAGTGCAGTATTAAATAGATTCCTTTGATAAAGTCAGAGAGAACCCGTATACCAGTCTCAAATTATCATTTCAGATTCGATTATTTGGCCTAGATTTATTAACAAAAGAGGGATATATTTCTCAGGCTGCAAGTTGCTCTGATTTCGTTTCTGATCCGGCCTCCAAGGAATTCATCTGCAAGGTTAGCTCTAAAATGGACGCAGCAATCAGACAATTTGGGGCTAGAACACCCATCCAAGACTAGCAGGGCCAGGCCGCAGACCGGCCCCGCTTTCCCCTCTACATAGCATGCCGTATAATGTAGTCGCCTCTTTTATAAGGGGACTAATCTCTATTCCGATTGACCATGCCCATCGGACAACCCAACGGAAGTGACCAATAATGGAAGTAGTTTTCACCCAGGACGTCCCCAACAAGGCCAGAGCCGGAGAGGTTCGTCGTGTGCCGGACGGGTACGCCCGTAACTATCTTTTACCCCAAGGCCTGGCAGAGATTGCCACAGAAGAAGTAAAAAAGCGGATTCACAAGATTACCGCCGTCGGTGACGAGATTCGCGTTCGCGAAACCGCCATTATGGAAGAACTGGCAAAGGGTATGGACGACGTTACCATCACCCTCACCGCAAGAATCACCCCCAATGGACGTTACTACGGCGCCATTACCAGCACTCATATCGCCATGGAACTAGCCGAAAAGCTTGGCAGAGAAGTGGAGCGTCGATGGATTGAGATAGCAGAACCCATCCGGGAACCCGGTGAGTATGATGTAACCCTCCGGTTCTCGACCGAAGTCAGCGCCACGATTCACGTCAACGCGGAGATAGAAGAATAGGAAAATGTACGCGGAGAAGCTGTTACCCCATGACTTGGAGGCGGAGGAAGCGGTTGTTGGGTCGGTTTTAATCGATGGGGACTGCTTCTCCCGTATCGCGCCGCACATCAAAGCAGACGATTTCTACCGAGAGAGAAATCAGCTTTGTTTTGCCGCCTGCGAAGCCCTATTTCAGCGCGACGAGGCCATTGACCAAGTAACTCTAGCGCGTGAGTTAAGCAGGGCCAGCCAGCTGGAAACAGTGGGCGGTATGGCGTATCTCAGCCACCTAATATCAGTAACTCCCACCTCGGCTCATTCAGAACACTACGCCAACGTAGTCGCCCGCACTGCCACCATGCGGAAGCTCATCGACGTCGCCTCCCGCATCTCCAACCTGGGCTATCAGGACACCGACGATGTGGACGCCACTCTCAGACAGGCTGAAGATGCGCTCTTCACAATACGCGGCCCAGGGTCACAGCGCGGCTTCATGCCACTCCGGCAGATCTATGACCAATATCTGGAAGACCAAGCCGCCATAGCTGACCCCGTCATGGAGAACTCAGGTCCGGTGATAGCCGGGTACACCGACCTAGACGAACTACTCGGCGGCATCCAGCGTTCTGACCTGGTTATCCTTGGCGCACGGCCTTCCTTGGGTAAAAGCACCTTAGCCTTGAACATTTGCCTCAACGCTGCCAAAAACGGCTCTTCAGCTGGAGTCTTCAGTCTAGAGATGAGCAGGGAACAGCTGGCTCTCAGGATTTTGTCGTCCGAGGCTGAAATCGACTCTCACCGGTTACGCCTGGGCCTACTCACCGATGCCGAATCAGAGCGGATCACCGACGCAATTGGTCTGCTGTCAGACCTACCTGTATACATCGATGACACACCCTTCCAGAGTATGGTTGAAATGCGAAGCAAATCGCGCCGATTGTCCTTAGAGCACGGGCTGGACTTGTTGGTCGTCGACTACCTACAACTCATTCAAGGGCGCAGCGGGCGCAGCGACAACAGAGTCCAGGAAATCTCAGAGATATCTAGATCTCTCAAGGTCATGGCAAGAGATCTGAACATCGCTCTAATCACTTGCTCTCAGCTTAGTCGCGGTGTTGAACAGCGCACTGGACACAAACCCATGCTATCTGACCTACGTGACAGCGGCAGCATAGAGCAAGACGCAGATGTCGTCATGTTTCTGCACAGAGACGATGTCTACGTATCAGAAGAAGAATGGGTCCAACAAAACCCCGGTCAACCGTATCCAAAGAACGTGGCCGATCTGATCGTAGCCAAACATCGAAACGGCCCAACTGGCAACCTACAATTGTTCTTTCGTGACAACTTCGTACGGTTTGATTCATTCGCCCGAGTGGACAGCTTTTAAGAGTGACTCTTCCAGGGGCTTCCTCAAGATTCGAGGGTTTCACCGGAAACACGCTTTACACTCCGGTACCCAATCCAATGTTCGGTCCCATTTTGGAGCAAATCCAAGACCTGGCTGAACTGAAGGTTACTTTGCGTGGTCTATGGTTGTTCCACCGTAAAAAGAGCGCAATCAGAGCCGTGTCGCTGAATGAATTTTTAGCCGACCAATCATTGGCCAAAGGTCTGAAATCCGAAACTGAGTCTACTTCAGAAAGAATACGGCAGGGCCTGCGACTAGCGGTCACTCGGGGGACATTCCTGACCATTCAATTACCAGATACCGGCACGGTATTCTTATTGAACACCGAAGCCGACCGACGTGCCGTTACAAAACTCAGCCCAGCCGAGATATATAGAGATATCGACCATAAGCAGATAGATGACGCTCCCAAATTGGAAAAGCCCAACATATTCTCACTTTACGAGGACAGCATCGGATCGCTGTCGCCCTTGTTGGCCGAAGAGCTAAAGGAAGCTGAAGGACGCTACCCCGAGACATGGCTCAGAGAAGCTTTCACCATCGCAGTTGCTGAAAACAAACGTAGTTGGCGTTACGTTACCGGCATCCTGAGGCGCTGGACCGCCGAAGGCAAAGAATCCAAAGGTGGCGCCGGAAGGGGGGAGAATGGAAAGCCTGGGCGACATACTGAGGCGGATAACCGCCAGAAATATCTCGACGAATACCAACGGCGACGGGGTTCACCTTCCGGATAGCGAGCCGGACGAGGTACTTTGCCATCAATGCAGTGGTAGCGGATGGGTGACACGACGTGTCCACGTTGGCCATCCTGAGTTTGGACAAGCGATTCCCTGCACCTGCCAGGAAACCCAAGACACACACACTCGTGCGGCCGCTTTGCGCCGTTATAGCAATCTTGGGCCGCTCTCCCGTATCACGTTCGCCACCACCAATCAGGAAGGTCCTCAATCTGACGTGCCAAACCATCAGATGTTCACTGATGGCATGGCTGTGGCCGCCCAGTTCGCTGAGGAACCTAGTGGCTGGCTAGTTCTAACCGGTCCCAGCGCCAGTGGCAAAACCCACCTGGCCGTAGCAATCGCCAATCGGTGCATCGAGAGAAGTCAGACTACATTCTTCATCGTAGCGTCAGACCTCTTAGACCACCTAAGAGCAACCTACTCCCCTGACAGCCAAGTTTCCTATGACGAATTATTCGAACAGGTACGCAACGTTTCTATGCTGGTCCTGGACGACCTAAGCATGACTAATGCTACTCCGTGGGCCCAAGAAAAATTATTTCAAGTGATTAACCACCGTTACAACAACGCACTGCCCACCGTAGTCACAGTTAGGGGGCCACTGCAACGCCTAGACGATGCGCTGCGCACCCGATTGGAAGGCGCAGACAACACCGCCAAGGTAGTCCAACTGGGGAACTTCAACAGCAGAATGATTCAAGGCATCGGTGAAGTACGTGCCGAAATGCTGCAACGGATGACCTTTGAGAACTTCGACACCTTGGGCGGCGCTGGAGCATCCCCACAAGACCAAGAATCCTTAGATCGGGCCAAACACACCGCAGAAGAGTTTGCTAGCAACCCTGAAGGCTGGCTGCTCTTCAACGGCCCACGTGGATGCGGTAAAACCCACCTGGCAGTCGCAATCTCCGGAGAACGAATCAAAAATGGCAGCCAGGTGTTCTTCGCATTTGTTCCAACTTTACTAGATCACCTAAGAGCCACTTTCAGCCCCGACAGCCAAGTTGGTTACGACGAACTATTTGAACAAATAAACTCGGTACCATTACTGGTCTTAGACGACCTAGGCGCAGAAAGTAGCACGGCCTGGGCCGAGGAAAAACTCTACCAGATAATCGTCCACCGCCACGAAGCCCGCCTGCCCACCGTAATCACCACGGTCTCCACTATAGAAGAATTGGAAGACACAAAATCCCGTATCGCTTCCAGACTAGTGGACGGGTTGGTAGTAGACTGGTTACCAATCATCGCACCCAACTACAGGGACCAGCGACGCCGGAAATAGAGTAGTTGCTTAGCATCGAAAATCCCTCCAGCTGTGCGGACTGTGTTTACACCCTTTGTCCTTCGACGAAATAATTTTAACGTCCCTGGCCTAGAAGGCCATCATATTAGGGAATTTAATATTTAAATTCTTCCCGAACAGGGCTAAAGATATCCAAAGCTATGGCTTTGACATCGTAAGCCTTGGCGTAGTGCTCCACATTACCTGGGATGATATACATATCACCTGGCTGAAGCAGCTTGACTTCGCCATCAATACCCATCTCCAGTTCTCCCTCTACTACTATCCCTCCCTGTTCATGAGGGTGAGTATGCATCGGGACCAGTGCGTTGGCGTCTACTTCAACCAATGAAAGCAGCATCTGCTCTCCCCAGAAAGTCTTGGTCCTAGCCCCAGTCGCTAACTCCTTGGTTTTCCGGTCACGCGCGTCAATAAAATACGCCATGATTAACTCCTTGGTGTTTCCGGCAAAGTTCTTCTGAACCTCAGCTCGTTTTCATGCTTTCTCGCGTAGTACTACTCACTGCCAATCACCCAATATTCGAGACACCCATTCACAAAATCTTTTATTCCTGTTATGCAATTTTTTCTAGGTGAGAATTTTCGGAGGGATTGCTGCCGCTCACTACGAAGCCAGAATCAAGAGTAGTCTCTGTTAGGATAATAATAATTTTTGAGGCTTAATCTAAAGTAGATTTTAAAACTTAGAGTACTGGCCCTCGTCCCTAGTTATAAATTCCAACACCACGGTATTTCCAGCCTCGGTCTCAGTCACACCCCTTTTGATAGCGCCTACTATGTCGTCTGGAGCAGTTATCTGCTCAGTATAAGCACCCATTGCCCGAGCGACCTCAACAAACTCACCAGACAAGCCCTTAATATTGTACTTCTCCATGGCCACCGGGAATCTACTGTTGTCGTAGATGGACATATAGGCGTTGTTGATGATGATGGTCATCGTGGGAATCTTACTGCGTACAGCGGTCTCCACATCCAAACCAACGGTACTGAAGGCTAGGTCACCCATAACATTGATACACAACTTATCCGGTTCTGCCATCTTGGCACCCATAGCGAGGCCAAGGCTGTAACCGAGCTGAGTGGACTTACCCCAACCAACAAAGCTACGTGGTGCTCTAGCCTCCCAGAATGGAACAAGATACTCCCTAGCACTCCCGGATTCATGGGTGATTATAGTGTTATCGAGGTCGACAGTGTTCATCAGATCCCAAACCACCCTATAAGGATTCATGGGCACTTCATTAGAGGTCAGTTTAGGCATCCATTGGGCGAGCCATTGCTCTTTCACCAACTTGATATCATCGACCAGAGCCTGGTTCGTAGACCGACCGCTTCCGGCCTGGCTCTTTAATTCATCCAATAGTTGACGCAGAACCAGTTTGGCGTCACCTAGCATGGCCAAGTCTGTTTTGAACTCCCGTCCGATGGCATCTTCATCGTTAGTCAGGTGGACTAGTGTTTTACCATCAGGTATAGCTTGAGCAAAGTTGGTTTTGGTAAAACTACAACCCACACCCAGAATCAGGTCAGATCCTTTCAAGTACTTGTTCACCATTCCAGTAGTGCTCGGTCCGCCAGCACCTAAGGCCAACGGATGGTTCTCCGGGAATCCGCTCTTTCCAGATAAGGTGGTCATCACGGGAGCTTGCAAAAATTCAGCCAACTCCACCAATTCAGCCGTAGCCTCGGCATAAAGCACTCCCTGACCTGCGTGGATTATCGGGTTTGCAGCCGCGAGTATCGCCTTGGCAGCACGATTTACATCAGCCGGGTTCGCCTGCTGCAACACCACTCTAGGCGGCTCATAGTTAAAGAGTTCCTCGGGTAATTCAGCAGCTGCTATATCAGCCGGTATTTCCAGTAGTACTGGCCCCAAACGTCCGGAACGCAGCTTGGTAAAAGCGCGGCGCATGAGGTCAGGTATCCGCTCCACCGTATTCATCTCTTCCGACCATTTTGTGATGGTTTCGTAGCTCCTGGTCGGATAGAAGTTCGGGTGGACTCCCCGTTTCTCTCGGGCCATTCCCGCTGGCAGAAGAAGTATGGGTACCGATTCCGAATAGGCCTGTGCCACACCGCCGAAGCCGTTCTCTGCTCCTGGGCCATTCTGCATCATGAATACGCCCATACGTTTGCCATTGGTCACTCTGGAATAACCGTCCACCATGTGTATCCCGGTGCCTTCTTGTCGAAATACTATGGGCCGAATTCCAGCTATGGCCGCCGCTTCTAATAAAGGTTGATACGGGACGCAGCCAATAAATTCGACTCCCTCCAAACGCAAAATATTGGCAATCGCTGTGACTCCGTCCATCGGTTAACTCCTATATATTGCGCAACCTAGATTTGGCTCGCATGAGGCGTGATTTCGGGCCAGTGTAGATTGCCTGCAATTTAGTGTCAACTTAACGAAATAGTCATGGAGAGCATTCATCAAGGTTCGGGCTGAAAACTCCAGGGAACAAATCTCGAGGGAGTTATCTTGATAACAGGGTTTGCATCCAGGTCCATTGACTCATATTGAGGGTATTTCTGGCGAAGAATAACTATGGCCTCAGCCCATTCCTGGCCTGACTCCAGCAGTTCTGCATTTCCGATGATTAGTATATATCTAAGCTTCTTCCAGTCTTCATCATAATGGTCTACAACCAGTGAAACCCGCGGATTTGACAGGATATTTCGCACTCTGCGCAGTTTTCTGAGAGGAGTGGCCTTGGGTTTAGCGTCGAGCACCGAGTAAATTGATTCACCATCGAAGGCATAGCACACGGGGATCACATGAGGCTGACCATTATCATCTGCAGTTGCTAGATGACCGTTACGTGCGGATCGAAGAAAGCGGTCTTGGGCCAATGATAGCGCGAGCACTAGGTTCACCGAGTGCTACAAGCCACCGAGGTAGCCTTCTGGATCGTCGTCAAATTCCAGGTCGTCCAACTCCAAACGGGCTGCTTCCCCCAGGTTGGAATCACCATCATTCACTAAAGAAGTGAGCACTTTTTTAGCCAATGGGCCACCGATTTTACCCAGGGCTGCTACTCCAGCGAGCTGAACTTCTGAGTCGTCATCTTCCAGAAGCAATATCAGGTGTGGAACGGCATCTTCTTCCCCCAACTCGCCGCAAGCATGGGCTGTCTCGTACCGAATGGCGGGCTCGTCATTCTCAAGCTCTTGAAGAAGGATCGGAAGCCAGCCAATTTCGCCAGTACGTCCCATAGCAAATATCGAACTGGCACGAAAATCTGGATCTAAACTCTCGTAAGCCAACGTTATCCGCTGATTAATCTCCATGGTGTTAAAGGGGGCCACTGCTTCCATACACCTTCGCCGCACATCCAATGGTTCTTCTTCGTCTTCCAGAACCTGCATCAAGCTATCATGGACAAATTCGCTGTCTTTGACTAACAGCTTATTTTCTTGGGCTAGCACGGAAAAACGACCCAGAGCACTTGCCACTGCGGAACGAACTATATACCCCTTATCTGACCTCAGAACCTCTACCAGAGCCGATATCACAGAACGGTCTTCCTGCTCCCAAAGGCCATCAATCACAATTTCCAAAAGGGGTTCATCATCGCCTTTAAGGCACATTTTATAAATGGAAGTGAAGTCCAGTTCTGGGTTGTCTTCAGCAAGGTCTACCATTGAAGAAGCTATGGTCCGCTGCCGCTCTATAGGCAACAAATCCCATGCGGACGTGAAGAGTTCCATCTCCGCAGGAGAAAGATCGGAAATCTCATAGAAATCTACCGATGAGATGCGGCTTGTGGGGTCAGAAACGTTCTCGAGAAAGAATTCGAAAGACATTTATCTTCGGTTCCAACTGAGTTATTAGTACCGATAACAACGCTGGTTTACGGGCGAATCAGTCACGTTTCCAGTATATCATAAGGTCTTACGGGCTTAACCCTGCCAGAGTCTAGTAGTTAACTTTCCATTTCCGTAAACGCTGAAATGTATCGGGTATCTGGGACAACAAGTCTGACGCTGCCAGGCCGGTGTCCCCATGGTTATCAACCACATCCCGACCGGCCTCACCGTGCAAATAAACGCCGCAAGTAGCTGCTTCGATCGGAGGCAAGCCTTGGGCCATTAATCCGCTGATAACCCCACTGAGCACATCTCCAGTGCCCCCAGTCGACAGGCCAGGGTTTGCCAAGGGTGCCAGCCTAACAACGCCGTTCGGCTGGCTGATAATAGTATTCGCGCCTTTAAGAACCAGGCATACACCCCAGCGAACCGCATATTCCCGAGCTACTCCAACCCTGTCTTGTTGAATATCCACAGTTGTCAGGCCGGTGAGGGTAGACATCTCTCCAGGATGGGGTGTGATCACCATTGGACCCCTTTCTCGCTCCCACCAGCGGTCGATTTTAGCCAAATTGTTCAACCCGTCGGCATCAACCAGTGCTGATAGATTCGTGAGATCCGAAAAGTCAGAACTTTCCCGATTGAATAGCAGGTCTTCAACAAACGCCATGGTTCCATCGGAAACGCCAAGTCCGCAGCCCACCAAGATATTCGTATAACGGCGGGTACAATCACGGAGTGCCTTGGCAGCACCGGCCGCAACCATTCCCTCAGAACTCTCCTCCAAAGGCAGATGAATAGCCTCAATGGATTTAGCAGCTACGGTGGGGTAAATGCCTTGGGGAGTGGCCAGTGTAGTGAGGCCGGCGCCTACTCGCACGCAGGCCTGTGATGCTAGATAAGCAGCTCCAACATAATTTTTGGAACCAGCCACCGCCAAGACGTGGCCAAAGGTACCCTTATGAGAGTCCATAGGACGAACGGGCAAATGTTCCGCCACCCAACCGAGGTCTACAGTCTCAAGCATTATCTCTGACTCTTCTGAGAGGCCTACCGGAACTCCAATATCCAACACCTCTAGCTTGCCAGCGTAAGCAGCACCTGGAAAATTTAATAACCCAGTCTTGGGATAACCTAGAGCAAACGTCACGTCATAAGGTACGGACGAGGAGTCCAATGCTCCTGTATCACTGTTCAGGCCGGTGGGCAAATCTAGCGCAAGTAGTATCGGAGGTTTGGGAATGGACCTGGTATTAGACAAAACCTCCATGGTCTGCTTTATGATGCCTTCCAGCGGACGTGTTTGACCAGTCCCTAAAATCGCATCAATTACCAAAGCTGACCTCGCAATCATCCGGTCCATCATGTCAGGGCTCGCCTCGTAAATTAATCCGACACCGTATTCAATTGCCAAGTTCAATTTAGGGTCTTCTTCAGGTCGTCCTCCCAGAATAAAACAGGTAACTTCCGCGCCCCACCGTCGTAAATGCCGAGCCGCAACCAAACCGTCCGCGCCGTTATTACCCGGACCGACCAAGACCGCAATCCGCACCCCTGCGGCTCCGACCAAACTTCGTACGCCCTGGGCAACGGCTAGGCCCGCACGCTCCATTAGATAATCGGGACTGACTCCAGATCTCTCCGATGCTGATTCAATAGCCCTCATCTGCGCAGCTGTAACGATCTTCATCAGTTATTCCAAGATAATATTCACTGATTAATCTTCCCGTTGTGTAACTACAAAAGCAACGGCGAATTCTCTCGAATGGGAAATGCTCAATGAAAGTTCACTAATCTGAAGCCGCTCCGCCCTACCTTTAGCTCTGCCATGAAGTTTCACACTTGGGGCGCCACTATCGGCACGAACAACTTCGATGTCTTTCCAACTAACACCTCGTACACCGGTACCGAGAGCCTTCATGGTAGCTTCTTTGGCAGCAAAACGACCGGCCAAATTTGGCGCCCTACCACGACAATAAGAAATCTCAGCTGCAGTAAAAATTCGTTGCAGAAACCGGTCACCATATCGGTCCAGCGTTTGCTGGATGCGAGAAATCTCGATGATGTCGACACCTGTTGTAAGCATCGTGGTTAAACGCCGGATTATAATACCGAACTAATCTTGCCGCAGGTGCCCAGGAATCATGAGATTATCTAGGATTCGAGATACCGAGTAGCTGCGATTCAATACGTAGAAGTGAACACCAGGCACACCCGCATCCCAAAGTTCTCGCACTTGTCCGGTCGCGTACTCTACACCCATATCCCGGGCACTATTATCGTTATCAGCATACTTATCCAAAAGTTTATCCAGATCAGGCGGTATATCCGATCCGCAAAGGGAAGTGAAACGGCGAACCTGGCTGGAATTCAAAACGGGCAGCACCCCCGGGATTATTGGAACTTCAATCCCAGCAGAACGAGCCCGATCAACAAAATCAAAATAGTGTCGATTGTCGTAGAACAACTGAGTGACCAGGAAGTCGGCCCCGTTGTCCACTTTCTGCTTAACGTATTGCAAGTCCGAATCAAGATCAACGGACTCCGTATGGCCCTCTGGATAACACGCAGCAGCTACGCCGAAATCAAAGTTTGCCTTTACATGTTCCAACAAGTCAGAAGCGTGTTGGAAACCACCTTCAACTCCCACGTATTCAGAATCACCCTTAGGGGGATCGCCCCGAAGTGCAATTATATTCTCCACACCCTCTGCGTCTAAACGTTGAAGAACGCCATGGATTTCTTCTTTGGTTTGGCCAACACAGGTCAAGTGAGCCATGACCTCTACACCAGCTGTCCGTTTGGCTTCAAATGTTATTTCTTCAGTGAAACCTCGCGTTGAACCACCGGCCCCATAGGTCACTGACACGTAATCGGGGCAATAGGCCTTCAACTCATCCAACGTTTCAAGCACCGCCGGTATGCCGTCGGCAGCCCGGGGAGGAAAGAACTCGAACGAGACAGGACGTGTATTAGCCAGGATATCTTTTATCTTCAAGCTGGGTATCCAATTTCTGCTGAACAAGATGAACTGATGGAGAGTTCAGCAAAGTCCGATTCACTAATCAAATTATGGCCCGCAAGCATAGGTCCCCTCGGGTCATCACTCCAAATGATAGCACGTTACGGATAGTGGCCAGGTCTTCCAAGTATAAATTCTTCGGGACCCATATCTAAAACTCCGGCTGTCGCTTTTCCAAGAATGCCTTGATTCCCTCTGCAGGATGGGGGGAAGTGGTCAAAAATCTGGCAAAAGCAAAACTCTCCAGGGCAATGCCATCTTCCATGGACAGGCCCATACCCCGCAAGGTGACGGACTTGACCAAAGCCAAACCATCTCGACTTTTAGTACGCAAGGGACCAAGTATTAACTCCAGTTCTTCGTCCAATTTTTCCAACGGAGCGGCGCGCAAAGCCAGGCCCCATTCCACGCCTTCAATCCCAGAAATCCATTTACCGGTGGTCAATAGTTCCATTGCGCGTTGCAGACCAACTCTGCGGGGTAGGCGCTGGGTGGAACCGCCACCGGGCACAAGACCAAAGTTCACATGTTGGTCTCCAAGGCGGGCATCTTCAGCGACCACTGACATATCACAGGCCATCATCAACTCAAGACCTCCCGCTAGGGCAAAACCGTGCACCACGGCAACGGTAGGAAATGGAAGATTCTCTATCTGGCTCAGAGCATCGTTGATTTGGGTTATGTAGTCAGGCAGGAGTGTAGGGTCAGCCAGAGCTTTCTGAAAATAAGCCAGGTCGGCTCCAGCGCAGAAAGACCGCCCCTCGCCCCGCACCACCAAAGCCTTGATGGACTCATCCCCGCCGACATCAGTCAACGCTAATGATAGCTCCGACAATAAATCGGGACTCAAAGCATTCAAAGAATCTGGCCGGTTCAGCAGAATTGTCGCCACCCGGTTCGCTTTCTCTAATTTTATGTTGGTATATTCCACTGGATATTACCTCAACCAAGTCTGTGCACGGTCGACAACGGACTTAATATACCAGAGTGAATTTGCAAACGGCTTGAATATTCGTCTGGCCCATACTTTTCTATTTTGTTTAGCACCTATCATTGAAACTATAATTGGTAAGCCAATATATTCAACCTAAAACTTGCAGATACCTGTCCCGCTAACATCCTCTCGAACTAGGTGGGCAGAGTTTATAGCGACACGCCGCGCCTACGAATAACCACGCCACCTATTGGCTGCAAGGTAAACATCGTCAGCATCACACTGTTGGCAAAACATTGAGAAACAGAAAATCTCAGATAGAAAGCAAACGAGGGAACAACCTCGGATGAAATTGGTATCAATAAACTCTTTAGCTGCACAAGAAATCCTCTTCCGAATAAAAGCCACTATCAATAACTAACTTAATGAGGTCTGAAGAAGCTTTGAAAAGAATGAACTTTGACTGGATTTTACAAAACGAACTGGCCGGATCCCAGGGACCTGCCAGTTTGGAAGACCTCTCGTACCTGCACCACCAGGGAGTTAGGGCAATCATCAGGATGGAGAAACAAACAATAGCCGCCGACACCGAGAACCTTGTGGATATGGTTGACATGTTCGAGATGGTTCCAGACTTCACGCCTCCTAAATTGGAGCAGATTAAGAGAATGATTGCATTCATAGACGAACAGCTCAAGGCAAACCGTCCAGTGACCGTTAGTTGTTACGCAGGAATCGGCCGGACAGGGACAGTGCTGGCCTGCTATCTGGTTCATCGTGGTGCAATTCCTGATGACGCGATTTATAGAATACGAAAGTTGCGCCCAGGGTCAATTGAGACCCCTGAACAGGAAGAGACTGTTTTCCGGTATGCCCGATTGGCTAATTCCCAATCTGACAACTTTATGACAGAACCTGACTGTTAGTAACAACGACGGTTTCGAACTTTCTATCATCTGCACGGTAAATTCATCGGACCCTGACCTATATGAACCTAGATACGAACCTATCCTCCAACTATTCATGGAATCGCCGATTACGCTGTTCACTCTAGGATTCCTCTGATATATTCAACCAACGATTATGTGTCTTATCTCTCTTTAACGATAAACCCCTTGTTTTCCCGATCTTCCAGCGGAGTTAACCTACTTGGTCCAGATTAAACAAAAATTTATCGACGAAATGGTTGCCCACTCCAAGGCTGACCTTCCCAATGAATGTTGCGGTATTCTTGCTGGTCCCGACGGACAGGTGATGAAGACATACCCCATGTCCAACGTGGAGGCCAGCCCGTTTCGTTTCTCTATGGACCCCGTCGAATTGGTTCAGGTAGATTCCGAGGCGGGCGAGAACGACTGGGAACTTCTGGCTATTTACCACTCCCATACCGGCAGCGAAGCCTACCCATCCGACACGGACGTTCGAATCGCCGCCGGCACCGCCGGACTCTGGCCGGATGTCCGTTACGTTCTAGTGTCACTGATGGACATGAACAACCCGGTCGTTCGCATCTTTGAGATATCCGACGGTAGAGTTATTGAAGAGCCACTAGAGGTCGTCTAATCCGGGCCATTATGCTTCGCTGGTTATTTGTACCCATTATCAGCGTATTCGTCTCCGCCTGTACCAGCGCAGTGCCAACGCCTGCTACGCTGTCCATAACAACTGGTGACTCACCCACAACTCTCCCTCCTCTCACCCAATCTTCAAGCCATTTAACACCTGTCCCGTTGCCCACTCTACATACAGACACCACATCGTGGGTGGAAGAACGACTTGACGCAGTAATCGCTCTGTATCAACCCACCACTGCTGGAGAGGCATTACTACGTAGTATTGACCTCCGGCAAATGAAAGGCGAGCCCGGTTACTTTGGAAGCTATGGGTTTTCTAAATGGGCTGGGGTTGGTGAAGCTAGCCCCATCGGTGTGATTCATGAGCTGGGCCATTCATATTGGGGCGGGTTCCCGGTAACGGGACAGCCAAACCTGAGTTGGAAAAGAACCCTGAACAATGGTCTGTCCACAGCGATGCAAGCCTACCATCGGGACATATTGACCTTCATGGCACAGCCTCCCGACGACTTTGAGTTGCTTCGGCAGCGCTTGCGAAACCTCCCAAACCTGTCTAGTGACAACCCCGAACCATTATTCCACCATCTAGAAGCTGACATACCCTACACCACCGGAGGGAGCCTGAATTTAGTCCCACCAATATTGCGCAAGTATTGGGATAACTTCCTACCAGCCGGGCGTTTTATCGATTGGTACGAAGCAGCCGGATGGTTCCAATCCCTATCCAGCGAAAACGTAGCGGCCACTGGCAAGTGGCTGGGATTTGAACACCTAGATCTTCGGCAATACCCATCACTGGAACAGGCAGAGCCGACAGAGCCGATACTCGCCGTTGCCAAAAATGTGCTAGATATTGAAGAACGACAACGCCTCCGAGACTTAACCTACCAATTCGATCTACTTATTGGCGATCCGCAAAACAAAGAGGATTTCGATTTCTGGCGGAGATACCTGCTGGACAAGATTGATCTCTACAAGACCCATTCTTCATACCTATTGAGTCTCTCCCACCCACGAGCGGTCGAATTGAATTCCGCCCTAGCATTCCTCTCCAGTCAGACTTCCGGCACTCCTTTAGAAAAATCACAGATTTTAGCCGCTCAACTGTCCAAGGAACCATTCTTGGTTAACTTTCTTCCCGCTGTCGACAACCAAGTACTAGTGGAACTCTTCTCCGTAGGCGCAGAACTCCCCACCGGCGAAACCCTTCAGGCCACTGCCAGCTTCGTAGAACGCCTAAAAGTGTTTAGCTCAAAGGTTGAGTCGGTATTGAACTCCGGAAAGATGTCACCCGCCCAGGGAGCCGCCGAGCTTGAGGTCTTCATCAATCAAATTGGTCTCGACCAAACAAACGACCTTAAACTATTCTTTGACCTTTTACGAGACAAAGACCCTGAGGCGTGCAAATTAATCACTTCGAACCTCCCAGATAAGGTTATCCGCAGCCTAATGACGCCTGTACCAAATCAGCTCAGAGCAATACTCGGCCCAGAAGAATTGCTACCTAAACTCGGAATCACGTCTGATGATCTGGAAACTATGAAGACCGGAATTGCCCTATTGATTAACGAGCCTTCAGGCAACTTTCGAATTGATGAGCCCTTCTTGAAATACCTTTATTGGGTTATGGCCGACAAGTCAAAGAAAGAACCGGGAAAAACAGCACGGATAATGTTAGATACCCCTTTTCCGCTGGAAGGCTTCATATCCGCCGAACCAGAGGGCACTGCTCGTATATTTGCGGAAAATATAGATATTTCATTGGCATTGATACAAACCAGTGATCCATTGCTAGCACCAGCGCCGAGAATCATATACAAGCTCATAAAAGAGAATCCCGGCCAAGCTGCTTACATATTGACCCAGTTATATGAGCAGGATGAAATCGATACGATATCTGAAAGCTTAGCCCATCTTGCCTACGACAAAGATAGATTGAAAAGGTCCCCGCAATTGCCGATTTCCATGGAAAGCAACGTAGATTTCTTAACAAGGCTTCTTGATCTAAAAGGAGAAGATTGGCTGGAGACCAGACTTAGCGAATCAGTGAACCTGTTCAGAATGCGCTCAATCAACGGTGAAGTAAGCCCGGACTTCCTACTACATTACCGGGAAAGTTTGGAGTTTATAGCGAGCATCGGTAGCAGCAATGAATCAAGGCGTCTGGCTCAGATTATCCGTCACTCATTTGAGATAGAGTGATATCAAGATTTCCACGGGCTCACCTTTAAAATTCTTATTCTTATTATCCTCCAAGTGATGCCGCAAAAATAACCCCGGTAAAGTACACTCCAACCATCAGCGCCAACCCCGCCATGCACAAGCCCGGGTTGATTCGCATACGCCCGACGATTAGCACCAGACTTATCACCATCAGCGCCAGCGCACTCCCACCAGCCACAAAATGAGCCGGCTCAGCTTGATTGATCAATATACCATCGCGATAGAATAGGTCGGAGTAGAACAAAATTGTTGCGTTGAAGCCACAGCTACCGAACAACCCTCCAACACCCAAATCTGCCGCCCCCATGCGGGCTGCAGCAACTGTAGAAGACACCTCAGGCATGGAAGTCACCACAGACAACAAGAGTATACCCAAAGTGCTGGATGCGACCCCAGTGATGCCTGCTATTTCATCGGCACTCCAGGCAAGAAAAAATCCCGATATGACCACCCCCGCAGAGACCAAACCAAAGAGGATCCAAGCTCGCCCCAAACTTATGCTGATAGCCTCATCTGACTCTTCACTTTCCCCAGGTTTGGTTTTGTAGACCAACCACATGCCGACAATGAAGACCATCAAAAATGCGAAAGATGAAACACCAACCTCCCAAATCGACGCTCCTATCTTCAAACTACCTAGGAAAAGAGCCAACCCTGTCAATACCGCGGCCACAATCACTAGATACTTTTGCTCGGGGGCAACCTTCACCAAGAAGCGTTTACCTCCAAAAACCAACGCGACGGAAGCTAGGATGAACACGTTCAGCATATTGGAACCCAAAATATCGCCAAGTGCCAACCCTGGGTTAGGTGGATCCAAACGAACCGCCGAGATATTGGTGGATAATTCAGGCAATGACGTGGCCAAGGCAATCAACAGACTACCAACAAAAAGCCGCCCCAATCCGGTGAGCGAGGCCAGTGCATCACCATACACAGCGAGCTTAGCACCACAAAACATCACTGTCCCTGCGCTAGCTAAGAAAACTAATATGGCGACAGATAACTCTTCGCCCATGTCGACGTGACCTCTTATAAGGTTAGATTATGCGTGTATGAAGCCTCGGGAACACCCCCTTTTTGGAGAAGATCTCGAAAGGACTACACCTTCACTTAAACGTAGAACGTTTCCTAAGAACTAAGAAATGAACTAGTTGCCCCTTTCGATTGCGGCCACGACCAAGTCACCCATCTCAGAAGTGGTAACGTGTTTGTCTTCGCCGATGACCAAATCCGCAGTACGAGCGTTTTGTTCCAGAACCTTGTCCACTGCCCTTTCAATAGCCGCGGCTTCTTCAGTTAAGCCCAAAGAGTAACGTACCATCAAAGCGACACTCAAAATAGAACCGGTAGGATTGGCGATTCCCTTTCCAGCAATGTCCGGTGCTGTGCCATGAATCGGCTCATACAATCCCCCAGAGCGTTGTCCCGCCTCCGGAACGCCCGCCAAACTAGCCGACGGTAGCAACCCCATGGATGCAGCAAGCATCGATGCCTCGTCGCTAAGAATGTCTCCAAAAGTATTCTCCGCTACGATCACATCGTAATCAGTGGGTTTTTGGATCAACTGCATGGCGCAGGCGTCAACAAGCACGTGTTCCAGTTCAACGTCTGGATATTCTTCTCCCAGTCTGGTCGCCACGGTTCGCCACAAGCGAGAACACTCTAGTACGTTGGCTTTATCTACAGAGGCCAGCTTTTTGCGCCGGCCGCGGGCCAATTCAAACCCAACTCGGATCACCCGCTCGATCTCACCCTCGGTGTAGCGCATAGTGTCTTCTGCCACAATGCCATTAGGCGTCTCACGCCTGCCCCGAGGCTCCGCATAATAGAGGCCACCAGTCAATTCTCGAACAACCACCATATCTACGCCGTTAATGACATCGGGCTTGAAGACGCTGGACTCTGCCAGCCAAGAATAAACCTTAACCGGCCTGATGTTAGCAAACACACCCATATGGGCGCGCATATCCAACAATCCCATCTCCGGTCTCACCTTCGCATCCGGAGAATCCCACTTTGGGCCACCCACCGCGCCAAAAAGAACCGCGTCATTAGAATCCAACAATTCCCGAGTTTCATCAGTTAGTGGGATTCCGTGTTTATCGATGGAAATCCCACCGATATCACCATAATTGAGATTGAAGCTATGCCCGAATGCACGGCCCACGGCTTCCAGGGAACGAACACCCTGTTCTGTCACCTCTGGACCGATGCCGTCGCCACCTAATACGGCGATATTGAACTCCACGTGATTCCTCCTGTCTGGCTAAATTAAATAACGATTGATGCGGCTCAGTCCAAAACTAAACCATTCTTGACGCAAATCCCGACCCAGTATACCCATAAACAATAAGGCCTACAAACACGGTATGGTCGCACAATGAGTGTTTCATCTGCCCTAAATTAGCATTCGAATAGTGATATCTGCCTAGTCTGGCAAACCCTTTGGTTTTGCTCTAAAATCTCACCTAATCTGATCATAAATATGGCTTCAGAAATGGAATTCAGCGTTTTTTTAAAAGGCCTCCAAAGGATCGTCGGCGAACAGAACGTGGTTTACCACTCTGATGATTTACTCGTTTTTGAATACGACGGTTCAATAGATCGACGAGTGCCTGAAGCTGTAGTGTTTCCAAGCAATACCAGAGAAGTGAGCGAGGTTATATCCCTGGCGTACAGCGTCGGAATCCCAGTTGTGGGCCGCGGAACTGGCACCGGCCTCAGCGGCGGGTCAGTCGCCCCACCAGGTGGTATCCAAATTGCCTTCCCACGCATGAACAACATCCTAGAAGTAGATACAGACAACCAAATCGCTCTAGTAGAACCCGGAGTCATCAACCTGCATTTGGACACCCGCGTCCGAAAAGACAATCTCCGCTACGCTCCAGACCCCTCCAGCCAAAAAGCTTGCAGTCTAGGAGGAAACATCGCCGAGAATTCCGGAGGGCCTCACTGTCTGGCCTATGGGACCACTACCAACCACGTACTTGGAATGGAAGTCGTGTTGGAAGACGGTTCGATCGTGAACCTCGGTAGCCTGGCCCGCGAGACCATCGGATACGACCTGCGCGGCGTATTCACTGGTTCCGAAGGCACATTTGGAATCGCCACCAAGATTGCTGTGAGACTACTACCGGTTCCGGAGGCGGTGCGAACATTCCTCGGAATTTTCCCAAACGTGGAATCTGCCTGCACCGCGGTCTCAGCAATCATCGAGCACGGCATAGTTCCCGCGGCTTTAGAGATGATTGACGCTCTCACTATCCAAGCTGTCCAAAATGTCAGCGACGCTGGTTATCCAGACGACGCCGGAGCTGTACTGTTAATCGAGCTTGAAGGTCTGAATGACGAAATCATCGAGATTGGACATGAAGTTGAAGCCGCCCTCTGGGACACGGGAGCAACCCAAGTTCGCACTGCCGAAGCAGCTGAAGAGCGCCAAAAACTCTGGGCTGGCCGAAACGGTGCTTTGGGAGCTCTAGGGAGTGTCGCGCCGAATTATTTCCTAGTCGACGGCGTGGTTCCACGAACTCAATTGGCTCGCGTTCTAGGAGAGGTGACAAAGATCAGTAATAAATACGACATACCGATAGCCAATGTCTTCCACGCAGGTGACGGCAATCTCCATCCCTGCCTCCTCTTCGACGAACGACAGGCTGGAATGTTGGAACGAGTCATGGAAGCCGGAACCGCCGTATTGCAAGTATGTGTTGACGCCGGAGGTACACTTACCGGCGAACATGGGGTAGGCTTGGAGAAAAAGGAACAAATGCCATTAGTGTACTCGGATGAAGACATGGCTGCCATGGTCATGGTTAGAGACGCCTTCGCGCCGAATAACACCCTGAACCCCGGAAAAATATTCCCGGACGGCGTAAAATCGATACCACAATCCCAACCCACATTCCCTGGCATGCCGGCCTAACCAGGCTCATTTACACAGGAGTTTTTGTTGGAATCTCCCCTAAGCGATCGTCTGGCTGGACTTTTAGGTGGTAATGTCGTGTTACCCGTTAGCGACATTGAGATTGACGACATAGTGCCACAGGCGGTAATTCGCCCCACAGATAGACTACAAATCTCTGAATTACTCCTCTGGGCGGCCTCCGAGCATATCAGTGTCATGCCTCGTGGTGGCGGAACTCGATTGAACCTCGGCAACTTGCCAAAGAGCGCCGACGTTGTTCTTGACCTCAGCGCCATCAATCAGCTCGTTGACTACCAACCCGCTGACATGACAGCAACAGTTGAAGCAGGGATGACCCTATCCTCATTCCAAGAGCGCCTAGCACCCGGACGAGAATTTGTACCTCTAGAGTCCGCTGAAGCTGACCGATCTACAATCGGCGGCATTCTATCTGTAGGGGCTAGTGGACCTCTGTCCTATACCTACGGATTACCTCGGGAATGGCTCATTGGCATAAGCGTGATTGGCACTGACGGAGTCGCTACCAAGTCAGGCGGAAAAGTAGTCAAAAACGTAACTGGTTACGACCTAAATAAACTGTACACCGGATCATTAGGCACCTTGGGTATAATAGTTGAGGCCACATTCAAGCTGCTGCCTATCAACCCACACAACGGGATCCTATTAGCTTCGTTCTCGGAATTGTCGAGCTCAGTTGTAGCCAGTAGGACTCTGCTTCACTCTCCAGCCGCACCAATAGGATGCCTTAATGTCACCTATCAGATCTCCAGGAGACTCCAGGACTCGAACCTAGCCGCATCACACAATCTAGGGCTCTTGGACGAGGGAACCGCATTATTTCTAGCATTTTATTCGGGCCGCCCTCAAGCTACCAGGCGGCGGTTGGACGAGGCAGAAAAGACGCTTCTCGCTAAGGGGGCCAACGCAGTTCAACGTATAGAAGGCCCAATAGCCAGAGATACGCTCCGGTGGATTACAGATATACCAACCCAAATCTGCAATGATGCAGCGCTGGTTATGAAGGCGTCTGTCCAATCTAAATTAGCAGCAAAAGCCTCCGCAGAATTCAGCACCGTTACCCTTTTCGGAGAATACCCAGATCAAATCGCCGACTCAGGGTTTGGGAGCATACGCTTATTCTGGCCCAAGTTCGGCGATCTCCAATCCACCCACTCTATGGAACCACAACCCATAATAGACACGATCCAACAGGTTCGGCAAATAGTCCAACATTACGATGGCTCTGCAGTAGTGGAACATTGCCCAGTAAGAGTCAAATCCCAAATAGATATCTGGGGTGATTACCCAGACAGCTTGGCAATCATGCAGAACATCAAAAAACGGTTCGATCCCAACGGCGTCCTCAATCCTGGTCGCTTTTTAGGCGGTATATAAGATGGCTCAGTCCACATCAGAACCATTGAATCCCATCCCAAGAGGATTCACCGGGCCTGATGCTCCGGCAGAATCCGACCTGTATCGCTGTGTTCATTGTGGTCTCTGCCTTAGCTCGTGCCCCACATATGTAGAAACAGCTTTAGAGATGGAATCACCTCGAGGTCGGTTGGCACTAATGAAAGCTGTGAACGAAGGTCGCGTAGAAATCACGCCAAGGATAGTCTCCCACTGGGAAGCCTGCCTCCAATGTCGCGCCTGCGAGGCAGTGTGTCCTTCCGGCGTGCCCTACGGAAGAATCATGGAACGGACACGTGCCCAAGTGAAAACCGCAGGACTGCAATCTAAGGAGCTAAAACGGTTTAGTCGATATTTCTTAACAACCGCCTTACCTAAGCCCTCGCGTCTCAAACTCGGAGCTCACCTAATCCGTATTTACCAAAGGTTTGGCTTGCAAAAACTTCTTCGGCTTTCCCGCCTACTCCATCTGGTTCCAGGCGGTGTAGCTTCGCTAGAGTCACAATTGCCGGCATTAAGCAAAAAGTTCTTCACTCCTACAGATGTCACCCATCCAGCTCAAGGCGAAAAGAAAATGACTGTAGCCCTGTTATCCGGTTGTGTCATGCCACTGATGCAAGGTCCAACTATGGAGGCAACAGTACGCGTTCTCACCCGGAACGGCTGCGATGTGATAGTGCCTAAGGGCCAGGGATGTTGCGGAGCGTTGAACACTCATGCTGGCGACATGACTAACAGCCGGGCAATGGCCCGCACCAACATTGATACACTAATGGCCGCCGGAGTGGAACAGATCATCACTGCTTCTGCGGGTTGCGGTTCCAATATGAAAGAGTATGCAGAACTCCTCAAGGATGACACCGAATACCGGGACAAAGCAAACCAATTTAGCGCTATAACAAAGGACGTAACCGAATTCCTGGCTGAATTGCCCTTAATTCCTCCAGAAACAACTATCACCCGAAGGATCACATATCAAGATCCTTGCCACTTGGCTCACGCCCAGAGAATCACCGCTGCACCCAGAATGATCTTGAAATCCATACCAGGCTTGGAGCTAATAGAGATGGAAAACTCCAGCCTATGCTGTGGCGGTGCCGGAATCTACTCCTCAACGCAGCCAGCACTCTCCAAGCGTCTAATGAACCGCAAGATGCTTAGCATAAAGGCAACAGGTGTCCAAGAGGTAATCACCGCCAACCCCGGCTGCATGCTGCAAATTGAACTAGGATTCAAATCCCAGGGGATACAGAGCAAAATCCGCCACGTAGTAGACATTTTGGATGAAGCATACGGGCTGTAGTAGGTCACACATCCCACAAAGGATTATCTCTACTTACCCTGCGTCCTGGTGAACCATAGAAGCCACACTATCCATACATCTATGATCTAACAAACCCGGGGAGTACAGCTATGTCTGATAGAGTCCACGATTACCATGACGGCAATAGATATTATCAAGACCTTTTCGACACCCGGCGGCTAGCCGACTATATAACGAAAACCAGAGTTCAAAACAGAATTGATGAAGTCGCCAAGAAAGTCATACAGGACGCCGATATGTTTTTCTTGGCGACTTGCGATCACAGAGGGTTGCCCACTTGCTCCTACAAAGGAGGTGATCCTGGGTTCATACAGGTGCTTGATGAAAAAACATTGGCCTTCCCAAATTACGACGGAAACGGCAAATACCAATCCATAGGCAATTTGCTAAAAAACCCAAATGTCGGTCTGCTGTTCATAGATTTCGCAGATCCCAGTCGAATACGGCTCCAAGGTACCGCTACAGCTCACGAAAATGATGAACTACAATCACAATATCCTGGTGCTCAATTTATGGTTCGTGTCCATGTATCAGAGGTCTATGTAAACTGTCCTCGATATGTCCACAAGTACCAACTTGTCGAACGATCTGCTTTCGTTCCCAGGGAAGGTGTGGAAACTCCAGTTCCTGCTTGGAAATTGGAGCCAGAACGCAGACCATTATTGCCAGCAAATGATCCAGCGCGGGAATCGCCAGAGACTAACGAGCTTAGCGATTAAATAAACAAGGTCTCTAATCTTCGTTGCTCTGTCGAACCGCCTCAGGTGGCAAATCGAACCAAGCTTTTATGTAACCGAATGGCTCATTCGCACTCTTCAAGTGCATCCAGGACAATCTAACTTATTCAAGGGGTAACAAAAAGGCGGGGATTTATTCCCGCCTTTTTTAATGCGCTACTAGATAATTTTAACGCAGCTGTTATTCATTATAAGTTGCTATGGCTCTTTGGGCTGCCGATAGGCTAGCTCCAAAAGCCACTTCATAACCTTCTTTCGAGAGTATGGTCTCCAATGCCGATAGCACTGCGAAAACATTCCTTTCTCGAGCCGATTCGCCCATAAGCCCAATCCGCCAGGCCTTACCAGCAAACTCACCAAGACCACCACCAATCTCGATATCGTAGTCGTTCAACAACGACGCTCTTACCTTGCCGTCTTCAATCCCTTCAGGAATCGAAACGGTGGTCAGGGGGTTCAACCGGTGGCCTTCTTCAGCCAGTAGACTCAACCCCAACGCTTCTGCACCAGCACGAAGCCCAGCAGCAACACGAGCGTGCCGATGGATTCTATTATCCAAACCCTCTTCCATCATCATCCGCAAGGACTCACGCAGAGCATAGGTCATATTGATGGGCGAGGTATGATGGTAAGCTCTCCTAGTTTGATTCCAGTAGGCCTCCAGGTCCTGTAGGTTGAAATAAAAGCTCTGAACCTTGGTTGACCGTTTAGAAACCACATCCATCGCTGACTGACTAAGGCTGATGGGAGCCAACCCGGGAGGGGCACCTAGGCATTTCTGGGTCGCACTATAACAAACGTCTATGCCCCATTCATCCATCCTCATATCGTGGCCACCCAGAGATGTGACAGCATCCACTATGGCCAGCGCACCAGCCTCATGAATAACGTCAACCAATTCTTTTACTTCGCTCAAAACTCCGGTAGAGGTTTCAGCATGAACTACGCCCACCGCCTTAAGACCCGGATGTTTCTTAAGTTCGTCGCGAAGCATCTGCGGATCAACCGATTTGCCCCAAGGTGTATCCAGTAGATGAACTGTAGCACCACAGCGCCCAGCTATGTCACCAAGGCGGACACCAAAATAACCGTTACGGGCGATTAATACCTCGTCACCTGGCTCGATGACATTGGCGCACGCGGTTTCCATAGCTCCTGTTCCTGTAGACGATATGGGCACCGTCATTTTGTTTTCAGTATGGAACACCATGCGTAGCATCTCGCATACGTCATCCATAACTTGGAAGAATGCCGGGTCAAGATGACCCATCACGGGACTAGCCATAGCCGCCAGCACACGTGGGTGCACTGTGCTTGGTCCGGGTCCCAGCAGCACTTTTTGGGGTGCGCTCAACTCTGTCATATAAGAGCTACTCAAGTTCGAAGACCTCCGGTCATTTAGACCTTATGTTTATATTTAAATTTAGGCCACACTGACCTTATTTAGCGAATGTTAAAGAACCGCGGAAGCACCACCATCCAAGTTAACCGCTATACCCGTCAGATAGCTAGCGCGCTCAGAGGCTAGGAACGTAATCACATCTCCGGCCTCTTCAGGTTCAGCAACTCGGCCTATAGGCACTGACCGCCCTTGGGCCAGCTCGGAATAGAATGTATCCAGCGTCAGGTTTGGTTCCTTCTCTATGCGAGCGTCATATCGGCGTTGGTGCTGGCCGCTCTTAACCAAACCGATACAGACGGTGGTTACCAGGATGTTTTCCTTGGCCAAGTCCTTAGACAAGCCCTTGGTGATGGCGATTCCTGCTGCGCGGGAGATGGAAGTAGGCATGGAAGCGGGGCCAGGAGTCCTGCCACCAAGGTTGGTCACGTTGATGATGCGACCGCCACCAACCTTACGCATTTCCCCAATCGAATCCTGCATCAGGCGAACCGCAGCCCAGACTTTCAATTCAAAATCTCCCTGCCAATCCTCCTGGCTAACGTCCTCAAATGGCTTTGCCATTGACGTACCGGCGTTATTAACTATGATGTCCAAGCGACCGAAATTATCGATGGCCGTCTGGATCATCTTTTTAGACGCACCGTCTGTGGTAATGTCTAGCGCCAGGGAAACTACTGAACCTTCTGTCGCCGTCTTGATCTCTTGAACCGCTTGGTCCAAAACCTCTGGTCGACGTGCCACGATGACTACATTGGCGCCTTCTTTGGCCATGCTCAGCGCAGCTGCTTTGCCGATGCCATCACTACCACCAGTGATGATAGCAACCTTGCCCTCTAATCCCATGTCCATAACGGTGTCTCCTGCTAATTTTAAGAAATCTTCAACTTAACATAACCAGAGAACACTCAGGCATGGCTCTGGCGAATCGGCAATCATTGTAGCACAAGGATTTCTTCTGGATTACGTTAGGAATATCTTCGAGAATAAATACCATATACAGAGGGTGATTCGTCTAAATCTGAAGTCCAGAAGACTGGGCCACTATATCGATATCCTTGTCTCCGCGTCCACTAAGACAAACTAAAACAACCTGATCAGGAGTAAGTGTCTTGGCCAGATCAACAGCTGCAGACACTGCGTGAGAAGACTCCAAGGCCGGAATGATACCTTCGGTGCGGCACAGCAGATGAAAGGCGTCCAAGGCTTGACCGTCTGTTACATCACGATATTCGGCCCTCCCCGAGGCTTTCAGATAGCTATGCTCCGGGCCTACACCGGGGTAATCAAGCCCGGCTGATATACTGTGGGTCTCCATGACCTGACCGTGTTCATCCTGAAGGAGGTAAGACATCGAACCATGCAACACTCCAGGCCGCCCTGCGCTGAGGGTAGCCGAATGATTGCCTGTTTCAACGCCTTCTCCTCCAGCTTCTAGACCAATCAGCTTTACATCTTCGTCAGGCACAAAAGGGTAGAACATCCCTATGGAGTTGCTTCCTCCGCCAACACAGGCCAATACATAATCAGGGAGTTTACCTTCAATCTCTAATAATTGAGCGCGGGCTTCCCGTCCAATGGCCGTTTGAAAATCACGAACCATAACAGGATATGGATGAGGGCCGACAACACTACCGATCAGGTAGTGAGTAGTCTCAACGTTGGTCACCCAGTCCCGAATGGCCTCGTTAATGGCGTCTTTTAATGTCTTGGTACCCGAATCCACAGGAATGACTTCAGCCTCAAGCAACTTCATCCGAAAGACATTCAACGATTGGCGTTTAACGTCCTCACTACCCATATACACGATGCATTCCAGACCAAGCATAGCGCAGGCGGTAGCCGAGGCTACGCCGTGTTGGCCAGCACCGGTCTCCGCAATAATTCGATTCTTGCCCATGCGTTTAGCCAGTAGCGCCTGCCCCAGGGCATTATTGATTTTGTGAGCTCCAGTGTGTGCCAAGTCTTCACGCTTGAGGTATATCTTGGCACCTCCGCAAGCTCGCGTCAGGTTCTCAGCTAAATACAGGGACGTGGGTCGTCCGGCATAACTGTGAAGCAAATTAGCCAGACGAGTTTGAAAGTCGTCGTTTTCTTTAGCCTCGGTATAGGCTGATTCAAGCTCGGACACAGCCGCCATCAAAGTCTCTGGTATGAATTTCCCACCAAAGTCTCCAAACCGGCCTCTGTCATCTGGAAAAAGGCGATTTGCTTGGTTTATATCAACCATTAATTGTTCCTTCCTATGCCTTAAATCGACTTACCGGCGGCCGTTCTAGCATTGATTAAAAACTGTCTGATTTTGCCATGGTCTTTATTGCCATCAGTTTCTACTCCGCTGGAGACGTCTACGCCCCAAGGAGCAATGGTAATAATGGCTTCGGCCACATTTTTCGGTGTTAGTCCACCGGCCAGTAAGAACGGGTGACCAGCCAAAGACAGTGACGCCGCTACTCCCCAGTCGAAACATTGCCCTGTTCCGCCTTGGAAACCTTCGACTAACCTATCTAAAGTCACCAGATGACCCAGCCCACTAAACTCTTTAACTCTAGAAACCGTTCCAGCATCGTCATCAACGGTCGCCGACTCGGCCACGTGCACTACCTTAATCACATCACAGCCAAGCTCCCCTGCATATTTAACGGTCTCTTCCCCGCAGAGCTGAACAAGATCCAGGCCGCAATAATCAATGATACCGCAGACTTCTTCCGCCGACTGGTCAGCAAACAACCCTACCATCTTCGGGACTACGCCTCCCGATCCGCGGACTCCATCAACTATGACTTTGGCATCTTGAGGGCTTACCCGTCGGCGACGTTCTGGCACAAATACCATGCCTATATAGTCGGCGCCGGCCTCAGCGGCAACCAGTGCATCATCCAAGGCACGAATACCACAAATTTTAACTTTCAGATAATCGGAATCCATAACTAAGCCGTAGGAGCTCTCTGACCCGTAAGTTCCCGCACTTTCTCGCCGACATCCGGCGCCGTAACAAGAGCTTCACCCACCAGAACTGCATTGACCCTAACTTTGTTCATCTGTCTAATATGATCCCGGGTGAAAATACCACTCTCGCTCACAATCTGCTTGCCCCTCGGAATCAACGGCGCGATGCGCTCTGTCACAGACAGATCAGTGGTGAATGTCCGAAGATCACGGTTATTAATGCCGATGATCTCAGCGCCAGCTTCCAATGCGGTTTCAAGTTCAGTCTCGTCGTGGACCTCAACTAAGCACTGCATCCATTGTGATTGGGCCGCTTCCAACAATTCTTTCAATTGGGTCCGCCCCAAGATAGCAACTATAAGCAGCAGGGCGTCTGCACCCGCAGCTCTGGTTTCCGTCACCTGGTATAGATCAAATATAAAGTCCTTGCGGATGACCGGTGCACGCTGCGACGCTCCAGTTTCTTTGATTTGACGTAAAAAGCTCAATTCACCCTGGAACCTCAGGTCAGTCAAGCACGATATGGCCGCCGCGCCGTTGTTGGCATAAATCTCGGCCAGCTTTAGGTGATTAAACTCAGGCATCAACAAGCCCTTGGAGGGCGATGCCTTTTTTACCTCTGCAATCAAACGCACACCACCACCCAACAGGGCCCCAGACAAATTTAATGGACGCGGCAAGTCTGCAGAGGCCGACTTAAGTTCGGCCTCTGATATTTGTTTCTTACTCTCAGCAAGTTCAACACGTTTGGCGGCGACTATTTCATCAAGGATGGTTGTCATGTTTCTTCCATTCTGGGACTGATCCTCAGGCACTCATTATACTTAGTCCAAGAAATGTAAGTCAGATTAGCAGCTCTGGCTAACTTCAATCATGGATTCCATGCGGTCTTTAGCGGTCCCGCTGTCGATAGTCCGTGCCGCAAGTTGCACCCCATCTCGGATGTTGGAGACCAGATCTCCAACCATCAGTACCCCGGCGCTATTAAGAAGGACGTAATCGCGCACTGGCCCGCCCTCACCATCAAATAGAGCCCGCATGGTAGCTGCGTTGGCTGTCTTGTCGCCTCCTTTTACAGCCTCGATGGGTGTGACTGGTAAACCAGTGTCGGCAACCGACAGCGTCCAATTGCTTACTTGACCCTGTTTCACTTCTGATACGAACGTGTCACCTGATAGTGTCATCTCATCCAAACCACCGTCTCCGTGGACAATAATAGAATGGTGGGTCTCCATCAGACGCAGCACATCAGACATCTTCTGCCCCAGTTCAGGGAAGGCCACTCCAACCAACATAGACTGCGCCCTAGCCGGGTTAGTAAGCGGTCCCAGGATGTTGAAAACCGTTCGGATTCCAATATCTCGCCGGACAGGGCCGGCATGGCGCATAGCCGGATGAAAGGATTGAGCAAACATAAACCCGATTCCACTCTCCTTGATACACCGTTCCACATCCTCCGGCGTCAGCTCAATCTTGACGCCTAGCTCTTCAAGAACGTCGGCACTCCCACAGGTGCCAGAAGCTGCACGATTACCATGCTTAGCAACCTTTAACCCAGCACCCGCAGCAACGAAAGCCGCTGCAGTAGAGATATTGAACGTATTTAAGCCATCGCCCCCTGTTCCGACTGAGTCAACTAACATGCCGTCCACACTGACCCGCAGGGAGAACTCGCGCATGACCATGGCCATACCGGCAATTTCCTCGTTGGTCTCGCCCTTTAGTCTAAGGGCAGTCAAGTAAGACCCTAATTGAGCGGGTGTGGCCTCACCGGACATGATCTGGTGCATCACCGACCCAGCTTCTTCCATTGAAATGGAATCCCCAGAAGTAGTTACGTCTATAGCTTCTCTGATATCCAATTTATTCTCCTATCGATTGGCTAAACAGCAGCCGCAGCACTGACCTGATCCAGGAAATTCTGTAACAGATGTTTCCCATCTGGGGTCAATATGGACTCAGGATGAAACTGGACGCCCTCGATAGGATATTCCTTATGGCGCAACCCCATAACCAGCCCATTATCAGTCCTCGCGGTCACTTCCAAAGTGTCCGGTATGGTCTCAGGATAGACCACCAATGAGTGGTATCTGATAGCTTCAAACGGGTCGGGCAAACCTGCCAGGACTCCGACCCCGTTGTGTGTCACCATGGACGTCTTGCCGTGAAGAATTTCGTCTGAACGGTCCACTTTGGCACCATAAACGTAGCCGATACACTGGTGCCCAAGACACACCCCCAAAGTCGGGATGTTAGGTCCGAAATGACTTATCACATCGTTGGATATTCCTGCCTCTAGTGGAGTGGACGGCCCAGGAGAGATGATAATCCCTTCGGGATCCATATCAGTAATCTCTTCGAGAGAGATCTTGTCATTGCGTACCACCTCTACTTCTGCGCCCAATTCACATAGATACTGGTATAGGTTGTAGGTGAAGCTATCGTAGTTGTCGATCATTAAAAGCATAATTACTCGAATACATCTGATTAGTGCTCAAGAGTTTAGAGAAGCTCGATGAACTCCAGCCAATTGCCATCGGGGTCTTGTGCATAGGCAGCCTTTCGCAACAGATTACCATCGTCGTCGAACAACGATGCCGGAGGATTGTTATAGGTGATTCCCTTATGGGAGGTCTCTTTATAGAAAGTCTCGATATCTTCAACTAGAAATGCCAAATGGGACGCTCCCAGGTCATTCCGGTGCAGCTTGTTCTCTCCACTGGCCGGGGACAAGTATTGGATCAATTCCAATTGATGCCCGTCCCCCATATCCAAGAACCCTCCCTTTATGTGCGCATCTGGAAAGGCCAACATCTGCTGAGCAAACTCTCCTTTACGTTCGGAGCGGCCAGCTATCCGCATACCCAATACATCGGCATAGAATTTGACCGACTCCTCAATGTTCTTTACTACAAACCCGGTATGAAAAAATGACTTCAACATTTTTACCTCCAAGTATTTGCTAAATAACTAGAATTCCTCTCTAGTCTGCACCCTCAGCCAAATCGATGGCACGCATCAAAGCTCCGGCTTTGTGGCGAGTCTCTTGGAACTCATCCTCGCCAACGCTATCGGCTACGATACCACCGCCCGCCTGCACATACATGACGCCATCTTTGTATACGCCTGTGCGCAGCACCAACGCGGTGTCCATATCTCCAGAATATCCAAAGTAACCCACAGCACCACCATACGGCCCCCGTTTTTGACCTTCGACTTCGGCGATTATCTCCATGGCCCGAATCTTGGGCGCGCCAGACACGGTACCGGCAGGGAAGCAAGACCGAAGAGCATCGTAAGAAGTCATACCATCACGGAGGTCACCTTCTACATGGGATACCAGATGCATCACGTGCGAGAATTTCTCTACATCCATCAACTGAGTGACTTCCACCGTGCCTGGTTTGCTAACTCGACCGATGTCGTTACGTCCCAGGTCCACCAGCATGATGTGCTCCGCTCTTTGCTTTTCACTACTCTTCAATTCAACTTCGTTCGCATCATCCTCTCCTGGGGTCGTGCCCCGGGGTCTAGTGCCTGCAATGGGGTGAGTCGCTGCCCTTCTACCATGTACCGTAACGACTGTTTCGATCGCCGCTCCCACGATTTGGAAATCATCCAAGTTCAAGTAATACATATACGGAGAGGGATTGATGCTACGTAACGACCGGTAAATCTGAAATGGATGGGCATCTGTACGACGGGAAAACCTCTGGGAGTTAACGACCTGAATCACGTCACCGGAGTAGATGTATTCGACGCATTTGTCGATAATCTTGCCATAATACTCTGGTGTAAAATTCGATTCGATATTCCCAGGGACCATATTGGCCCTCCTATCAGGCAAAAGCTCTGGCGATAATACCAGCGGTTGAGCCAGACGGCGGACCATTTCGTTTATCTTGGCTATAGCTGTTTTGTATTCAGTATCGATATCACCATCCAGTTTGACATGACTCACCACCTTGATGTCGTGCCTTATGTGGTCGAACACTAACAAGGTGTCACAGAACATGAACACCGATTCAGGTACGCCCACCGGGTCCTCCGGCATCTCCGGCACTCTGGGCTCAAAGTAGCGAATGGTGTCATAAGCAAGGTAACCCACCGCTCCGCCATGAAAGCCAGGTAAGCCTTCCACTGGTACTAACTGAAACTGATCCATCTCTTCTTGAACCGGATTTAGTGGATCTATCTCACCTAGTTCCTCATTGACACCTGTCTTGACCACCCGGTAGGGATCTGTGCCAATAAAACTGTAGCGGCTAATTCGCTCTCCACCCTCCACGCTCTCCAAAAGGAAAGAATAAGGTCCTCGGGCTACCTTGAGATAAGCAGAAACAGGCGTTTCTAAGTCTGCGTTGATCGAACGGTAAACCGGAACCAGGTTTCCCAAATCGATCATGTCCTTAACTTGCTCTAGTGTCGGTGTGTACATCTTACTGATCCAGTTCCCAGTTTATTGGAAAATCCAAATTTTGAACCAAAGGCGCTTAGCTGCAACATAGCCAGTTACATATTTCATACACTCTCGGCCAAATAATATTTCTCATAAAAAAAGACCCGTTCCCAACAAGGGACGAGTCAAATTCGTGTTGCCACCCCATTTTGCCGGCGGTTCCCCTAGTTGTAGACGGGGTGACCCAGCTTCTCAATCGGCGGGGAGAGTCTAGCCTACGTTGTACCCTCATGCCGTAGGCTTTTAACAGTGCCCAACCGTCACAGCCTAGCTTGATCAAGGATCAGATCGGCCTGCAGCTCCAGGGTCCATTCGTTCTTCTGCTCAAAGCACCGGCTCGCACCAAACCCGGCTCGCTTAACTCCGCTGGAAGACTACTACTCCCTTTCACAGCCTTTTTACATATTATATTGTGTGATGACGAGTATAGAGCTCTAAAATTTTTGTTGTCAAGCTTCTCGTATTCAACGTCCCGGATTACGATCTAAACCGTCGCACTTCCCAACCCGCCGTACTCCACAATCACCGCCTCATCCCCGCCTGGCCAAGGCGGAGTAGTATGACAAATAAATTTCAATGAACCGCCAGTATCTGCACTAAACTGGAAGCTCCAACCGACGGGGATTGCCAAGGCATCACCTGGGGAAACGGGAACGGCAACCACAGACTCCGGTGCGACTCCCATTGGACAACGCCAAACTTTACCGCTCCCTTCTAGTACATACCAGATTTCTTCGACCGTATTGTGCTTTACTGGTCGGGTGACTTCTCCGGTGGCAAGCGTGACCTCAACCACACTGCTTTTAGTCGCGCCGTTCTCAACTCCCACCAAATACCGTACCTCTGACCCGTCAGGGGCAACAACGTCAGGGGTTGGGGAACTGTGTCCTATGGGATGAACAAGATTGCCAGAGATCGCACTCATATCGCCCTCAATAAAAAAACACTTTCACTGTGGTCTAAAGGGTTAGATTTTCGCCTATCAGATTCCAATAAGGCAGCACGATGATGAATAACACAGCAATAGCAATCGCCGTCATCGCAATGCCCATGCGGACCACCTCCGATGCCCTGATCTCGGCACGTTGATAAATGAACACGCTACCAGTTGCACTGGCCGGGTAATACACCACGGAATCCCCTACAACCGTGACCGCCAAGCCACAAACAACTGGATTCAGCCCTAATGCTGCACCAGTAGTCATAGCCACGGGGATTATGAACGCTAGATATCCAGATATGTTCGGCATGATGATCCTGACCGCTGAGGCTGCGAAACACATTGCCAACAATACTAGCGTTGAGTGGCCTCTTAGACCTTGCACACTCCCCACTAACGTTTCAGCAAACCACTCCGCTGCTCCGCTGACAATCAAAGCATTGGCCATAGATAATGAAGATGCAATAACAAAAAAATTAGTCCAGCTCATGTTGGACTCAAATTCACGCCAAGTAAGAATTCCGATACCAGGCATCAGGATAACCGTCATAGCAATCAGTGCTGGAACTGCTGGATGCAGCCCATGAGCAAAATCTGTGAACCAGAGTAAAGCCGTACCCACAGCGATCAACCCAGCCCTGATCTCTCTACTTTGAATCGGACCCGTCTTTAGCTCCACCGCTTCCGCTTTATCAGGCAAAGTGAAACCGGAACGATACGCCAAGTAGACCCATAGTCCACCAAAAATCAAGATTAAATAGAAAGGCACGGCCATCAAAATGAACCACTTGGTCCACGAAAAATCGTCGATCATACCAAAATCGGATATCAACGCAGATGCCACTACCGGCGTTATCCCGCCGGCTAGAAGAGCCGTAGAACCAAGACGGTTCAGGCCACCCATAGCAATCATCACTGCCTTATTCAGTGGCGAAGCCTTTTCCACTCCCCAACGTTCCATAACCTCTTCATATATATGAACCATGATGGCCCCGCGGGTACTTGCCGACGGCAGAGCAAAAGTCAACCCAGCAAATGTTGCCAGCATCTGAACATAAAGAGTCTTTGGACTCCCGCCAGCAAACCTGATGATATGAACTGCAAGGCGCTCAGCCAGACCAGACTGATGTACCCCAAGTCCAAGAGTTAAGATTCCAACCAGGAAGTAGGTCACTGGCTGGGAAAACCCGTACAATGCTCCGTTTATATCGTCCACCCCGTCTAGCAGAACGAGCATGACTATACCCAGAACAGCAGTAACGGCTATGTGCAGTGACTCCATAGCCCATAGGACTACTGCAAACGCCATCACAGCCAACGCTCGTTGACCCTGATCTGTCAATCCGTCCGGATTCGGAGCCAGAATCACAGCCAAGAATACAGAGACGGGCAATCCAAATCGCAATGCTACGTGTTTGGGGTTCATTCCAGTGATGATTGAAGAGTTAATCAAATGAATAATTAGACATATTCATAGATGAACGAAATCACTCCAAATCTAAATGGTCGAGAACGATCAATCCAGCTAACTAAAAACTTGACTTGCCTTGTCTCAACACTTACTAAATGGCAAATTATGAAACCCGGGGCTTCCGACCTTTTCGAGACAAAAAGTCCTTAAAGCCATCCTCTACTGTCAGACCCTTGAATCGGCCTTTCCGACCTTCAATCTCTGTTTGAAACTGCGTCTGCAGCGCCTCTCCGGTATGCTCAATTAGAAGCGACTTGATATTAGCTACGCCTTCAGACCGGTTCTTCGCGATACCGGCTGCCACTTCTACGGTCCGATCAATCAATTCGCCGGATGGAACCAAATGGTTGATCAAACCAATGTGATATGCCTCATCAGCAAATACTTCACGACCACTGTAAAGGAGTTCCTTGGCTTTGGGCCACCCAACCATGGTCGGCAAGCTCCAAGTGGCGTTCAGTTGACCGTAGTTAACCGCCAAGAAACGAAAACTAGATTTTTCGCATCCTATAAGGAAGTCCAAACCAGTGGCCATTACCGTGCCACCGCCATAGCATAAGCCATTAATGGCACCGATTATTGGCTTAGAAGATATTGCAAGGTGCCAAGTGTACTCAGCCCGCTGCGCCGCTCCTGCTGCTCGCTCTTCGTCAGAATTCTCCCGGTTTTCATGGATGTCTGCGCCGGCAGAGAATGCTCGCTCGCCAGCACCGGTGATAACAATAGCACCGATACTGTCATCCGCTTCAGCGTCAGTCACAAATTCGTCGAGTTCCCGCACGAGTTGCAGGTTCAGTGCGTTCAAAACTTCTGGTCGATTCAACGTCACTATAGCTACTCTATCCACCTGGTCAGTCTTGATCATCTCGAAGCTCATACAGTCAGTCGCCCCCTAATATTAACCAATCTATCGCCCTCAACCCTACCAGATTATCAGTGACCTACTAACTCTAGTGGGTATTGGCATCAGGATTTAATAAACCATACCAAGCTCACAAAGTAAACTTCTAGCCATTTTCTACCAACACTATTTCTTCGATGATCAAAAACAAATCCCCAATCGAGATCCAACACACATACCCCACGACCCTTAGCTTTCCATCGTGCCTAATCCTGCTGTAACCTACCACCAAACCCCAGCCGAACCTAGGTTGGCTGCATTACAAAACGGGAGACGTATATGAAAACGATACGCGCTTACGAAATTGGCGGACCCGAGGTTTTGAAACTGGAAGATGCTCCAGATCCAATAGCAGGGCCAGGAGAAGCTATAGTTGACCTTAAATCCATCGGAGTCAACTACACCGACGTGTCCAGTCGCAAAGGCACCAACGTACCAGCACATTTTCCATGGACTCCGGGTCGAGAAGGTTGTGGTGTCGTTACCGCCATAGGGGAAGGTGTCACGGAAGTGATAGTAGGTGATCGGGTTGCCTACGCGATGCATACCGGCTCATATGCTGAAAAACAAGCTGTGCCGTCCTGGCTATTGGTCAAAATCCCCGACACAATGGATTTTGCTACCGGTTCTGCTTCCCTCCTCCAGGGCATGACTGCCCATTTTCTGGTCTTCGGTATCGCTCGGCTGAACCCGGGTGACCAAGTTTTAGTCCATGCTGGAGCCGGCGGAATGGGTCTTCTTCTAATCCAGTTGTTGAAACGCCTAGGCGTCCATGTATTCACTACAGTTTCAACGGAAGCCAAAGCGGAGATAGCGACCAATGCGGGAGCTGACGAGATAATCCTATACACTCAACAAGATTTTGAAGAAGAAATTCACAAAGCAACTAATGGCCTAGGCGTGAACATGGTCTTAGACGCGGTGGGTCAGACCACTTTCGAAAAAGGGTTCAAATGTCTTGGTCGCAGGGGCTATATGGTCTTATACGGACAGGCTGGTGGTGCTGTTACAGACACCAACACCCGTGCTCTTCAGAATGGTTCTCTCTACCTAACTCGCCCCAGTCTAGGTGATTACACGTCCACCCGTGACGAGCTTCTCCAGCGAGCCCAAGACGTGCTTGCTTGGGTTCAGTCCGGTGACCTCAAATTACACATAGGCTTGACTCTCCCTCTAGCCGAAGCCGCGGAGGCACACCGCCAACTAGAAGGACGAGAAACCTCCGGTAAAATTCTACTAACGCCCTAACCAAGTTAAGCCTAGACCTGAATATTTTCAATTGATAGGTCTTTTTATGCTATTCATTTTGAGTAAACTTCTTTTAAATTGGTTGGAGCTGGTTTTCCAACAGTAGATATTTAGTGTGTAAAATAGCGCCTGCACCAATTGTGAATGAAGGTTTGTATTAGAGGTTTTCCATGGCTAAGAAGTTTTCCGGAGTACATTGGATGCTGGCGACTCCCTTCCACGAAGATGAAAGCATTGATCTTCAAGGACTGGGAAATTTGGTTGCTAAGGCCGTTTCCTCAGGCTGCAATGGAATGGTCTGCCTAGGCGTGACCGGTGAAGCTGCACGTCTAACAGACAGTGAACGTTACTACATCGCGCAAAAGGTCATCCAAGACTCGGGGGGGCTGCCGGTCACAGTTGGAACGACCGCTGACAGCACGGCGGCCG
>CEVQ01101021.1_pt1 | contig 46624 bp, 43 predicted proteins | sample 356551 | NCBI WGS metagenome assembly CEVQ01 (sample SAMEA2623756, study PRJEB7988) | marine metagenome | biome: marine biome (ENVO:00000447); feature: mesopelagic zone (ENVO:00000213); material: "saline water (ENVO:00002010), including plankton (ENVO:xxxxxxxx)" | depth 250 m | reverse complement strand
GCTCCAGGGCCAGCGTGAGTGCCTAAACCAGGCCCCATACGAGCCAAAAGAGGGTCTGTATTATCTGGTGTTAAGGTGTTGAGGCTTTCGATTATCCCAGAAGTCTCTGCGGAATCGGTACTATACATTACAGCTGCCTCTTGCAAATTACCAAATTCCATCGCTGTTTCAACAAGCTTATTTATCCCTTTTCTGCGACTTCTAGGGCGAGCAAAAGGATGAACTTCTCCATCGGATAGTCTTAAAATCGGCTTAAAATTCAATAAGCCTCCAATCAATGCAGCACCTTTCCCTAATCTGCCGCCTCTTTGAAGATATTCGAGTGTGTCTAAAAGGGCGAAACATTGTACTTTGGGAATAGCCGAATTCACTTTGCTGTAAACGGTTTCTAGATCATCTCCATTTTCAACAGCTTTAGCCGCGACCAATGCCAACATTCCAATTCCCATAGATGCTTGCTTAGAATCGACAACTTTAATTGGGATGTCCGATTCTACATGGGCAGATCCTTGAACTGCAGAATTATAAGTACCGCTTAATTTGGACGAAACATGAATTGAAATAATTCCGTCAGCTTCGTTAGACAAACTCTTATATAACTCAGCAAATTCACCAACCGCTGGTACAGATGTAGCGGGCCATTCGCCTGATGCAACTCGCTTATAAAAATCGTCTGCTTTTAACTCGACTCCATCTTTATATTCATCTTCACCAAATCGAACAATTAAAGGCATAACGTTAATGCCGTATTTGTTTATGAGCTCACTCGGCATGTCCGAAATACTGTCAACTACAATTTTAATATTCACTAAACTCTCCTATTCCAAAGAAATCATATATACGCAATGGGACTGTCCTCCATCAATTAACTCAAACTCAATATTTTGAAATTTTGATGCCACTTGTTCATAATGTGCCTCTGACTCCTCTATAGTCAAATCAGCTCCACGATATAAGGTTACAAGTTCCACATCATTATGGCCCTCAAAGTTCAGTAAGTTACCAAGAACTTCATCAATTGTCGATGCCGAGGTAATCAACTTACCATCAGTAATGCCCACAAACTCTCCTGCAGATACGGTAACACCTTGAAGTGTAGTGTTTTTATAAGCCGTAGAAATCTCGGCACTTTTTATTTCCTTTATCGAATTAACCATATGTTTTTTGTTTTTCAAGAGATCATTTTTAGAGTCGAATTCCAAAGCACAATTTATGCCCTGTTGAAGTGTTTGTGTGGGCACAATTTCAACACTTTTCTTGGTCAATTCTGATGCTTGCTGTACTGCCAAAACAATATTCTTATCATTCGGCAAGAATATAATATTTTCGCTCGGTGCTGACTCTATTTTTGCTAATATATCGCTAACACTGGGACTGTTATTAGGGCCCCCTTCGATAATCTGGCTTGCTCCTAATTCAATAAAAATCTGTTTGATACCCATACCATCAACTACTGAAATCAATGATGTTATTTCGGCGTGGTTACTTTTGCCATGACCTGCTGCAAACTCTTCCTTTTGCACATCCATATCATCGACACTGTGAGACTCCACTTTGCCAAGAGTTTGAGCATATTCAAGCAATTGTTCAACCTCTTTAACATGGGCATGTATTTTAAGCATACTGGACTCGTTAATAACAACCACAGAGTCTCCTATTTGACTGACAGTCTGTTTTATTTGATCAGTCTGAGTCACGTTATCAGAAATTAAAACCTGCGCACAAAAACCATACTCTTGGTTGATAGATTGAGTTAAAAAAATCTTACTTGGTAGAGCAAAGCTCTTATAATTCTTCATTCCCGGCACAGGTATCTCTACGTCTGCAACTGGAAGTCCATTGAGATTACGACGCAAGCCCTCAAAAATTATATCCAACCCATAAGCACCTGCATCAACAACTTCAGCTTCGGCAAGTATAGGTAATAATTGTGGTGTGTTTTTTACTGTCTCCTTAATCTGAATACTTGTTTGATTGAAAAGAGACTCCAGCGTGTCGCCATTTTTAGATGAGACGTCTGCTTGTCGAGAAACCTCAGCAATAACTGTAAGCATTGTGCCTTCAGTTGGATTTCCAACTGCTGAGTAAGCACTTTCTTTCGCTTTTTCCATACAAATAGCCCATTCTTCAACATCTAAAGATTTTTTATCTCCAACTCCTTGTGCTATACCTTTAAAAAATTGTGACAGAATTACTCCACTATTACCTCTGGCTTCCATGAGGGATGCCCTGGCCATCACACGAGATATATCATCTAGGTCATTAGATTCGGAATTCAAAGTGTTTGTAATTGCTGCTGAAACAGCTTTCATTGTCATAGCCATGTTGGTGCCAGTATCTCCATCTGGAACAGGAAAAACATTAAGGCCATTGACTAGCTCAATATGCTTATCGATTAATTGATATGAAGCAATAAACATATCAGCAATCATTGCGCCAGTTATATGAGATGGCGGTTTATTACCGGTTTTTAAAGTTAAACTACTCATTGATCAGGGTCTTTCCCTATGATATGTTATTTATATAAGACATGGTTAATATGTAATATCATGTATTTTTTACCAAATACTACTAATTAAAGCCATGTTACTCCCCTATTAAAAAAAGGCAAATAATGGCTAGATGTGAAAATTGTGGTAGATCACGAATGGCAGGCAACAATGTCAGCCACTCAAAGCGACGTACAAAACGACGCTGGGACTTAAACGTTCAGAAAGCTACCCTTGACGTTAACGGGACTCGCAAGCAAATAAACTTGTGCACTAGATGTATGCGTACCAGTCAAAAAACAAAATTGACTATTCAAAAGTAAGAATTAACTAATTTATACTTTAAAACTGCTATCGTATTCATACTAGTAAAAGTACTGGTAAATATATCTGTGAAACAGTATCTACTTTTCTCTGCGGATTAAATATTTATGTTGAAAAACAAAAATGTCCTTCTGACAGGAGCGACATCTGGCATTGGAATCGAGACCGCTAAACTTCTAATATCTGAAGGCGCCAAGATAATCGGTATCGGTTCTTCGAAAAAATCATGCGCTAACGCATATAAAAAACTCGAGGGTTTAAAAGGTTCCATAACCTTTATTGAATGTGATCTCTCGGACCAAGATTCGATTCATAATTTGACTGGATTGATTAATGAGCAATTCACTTCACTTGATTGCCTCATCAACAACGCTGGAGCAATATACTTAAAGTTCCACAAGGATAAGATCGGAATTGAGAAAACGTTTTCGGTAAATTACCTTGGTCATTATTTGCTAACAAGGTTGTTATTACCAAATTTGATGAATGCACCTAAATCTATTATCGTCAATGTAACTTCTGTAGCCTATAAAAGTGGCTCTTTAAACTTAGATGAACTTAGGTCACCCAATATAACAGCTAAGGACGCATACACCAGAAGTAAATTAGCTCAAGTTTTATTCACTCAGACATTAGCAAAAAAACTTAATGGGTCAACAGTTTCAGTTAATTGCTTGCATCCTGGCCTAATCGGAACAAATTTACTAAGCAAGAATGGCTTAATTGGATCGATATTAACCGCTGCTCATAAAATCGTCGGCCGATCAGCAAAACATGGAGCAGAACACGTAATGTATAACGTGCGATTAATGGGGCAAAACGATACCAATGGACAGTATTATTCAAATTCAAAAAATGAGAAGTTGTTGCCGCATGCTGTAGATAATCAAACAGCTGAAGGTCTTTGGGAAATAAGCTCTAAGCTTTGTGATTTACCAATAAAACTAGTCTAGTGTTAAAGGTTCAACAGCTGTCATTATAGAATTGTTACGTTAACTTGACTGATGCAACACGTTCAAAGCTGAACCTGCCTTTACCCAACCTATTTGCCCCTCACTGAGCGAGTGACTTAACTGCAAAACATCCGTAGTACCATCTTCATGATGTAAGACACATTTAACTGTCTCGCCAGACTTCAATTTATCTAGATCGAGCAAACTAATGCTATCTGTTTCCTGAACCAGTTCGTATTGTTTAGGGTCTGAGAAAACAAGTGGTAGTATTCCTTGTTTTTTTAAATTAGATTCGTGAATCCTGGCAAACCCTCTGGCTATTATTGCCGCAGCTCCAAGCAGTCGAGGGGACAAAGCAGCGTGTTCACGACTACTCCCCTCACCATAATTATAATCACCTACCACAACCCAACGACGTCCGTTATTTTTATAATCTTGAGCGACTTTTGAAATACTTATACCAGATTCACCTGTCAATTGATTCATTGTTGTACCGGCGTCACCAGTAAAAGCATTGATAGCACCCATAAACATGTTCTCACTGAACTTTTCAAGGTGTCCTCTATATCTGAGCCATGTTCCCGCAGGGGAAATATGATCAGTAGTCGTTTTACCCTGAGTCTTAACCAACAATGGGATTTTTTCATAATCACTGCCATCCCATTTTTCCCATGGTGTAAGCACCTGCAATCTCTCACTTGCAGGATTTACTGAAATCTCTAGATCCGTTCCGTTTTCTGGGGGAGCAACATAGAATTCTTTTCCTCCGGTAAAATCGGCTGGAGGAACCTCAGGTGCAGGCTTAGGCGGCTGTAATTTGAACTCAACGCCATCGGCACCTGTAAGTGTATCTGTTAATGGATTAAAACTTAATTTTCCAGCTATAGACAATGCCACAACAATCTCTGGGCTAGCTATAAAATTCATCGTTTCAGACCTGCCATCATTTCGGCGAGGAAAATTTCGATTATATGAAGTTACGATAGTATTTGGCACACCATCCAGTACTTCTTCTCTTCTCCACTGTCCTATACAAGGGCCACAAGCATTTGCCAATGTGACAGAATCAATTTCCTGTAGAGTTGCTAGTTGCCCATCTCTTTCAATTGTAGACCTAACCTGCTCTGAACCAGGAGTGACCATCAAGGATGCTGCTGACTTAAGTCCGTGCTCGGTGGCTTGTTGAGCTACATCAGCAACCCGACTCATATCTTCATAAGATGAATTAGTGCAACTTCCAATTAGAGCTGTGTCTATTTTCTCAACAAAACCATTTTTCTCGTCATTAACTTCATTAATCAACTGCGAAATTGGTCTGACACGATCTGGGGAGTGAGGTCCCGCGATGTGCGGTTCTAGTTTAGACAAATCGATTTCAACTACGTGATCGAAAAATGCTTGGGGATTCTCTTCTGTCTCTTTGTCTGGTCTCAATAAATCTTGGTTCGCGTCAGCTAGCGATGCCAATTCAGATCGACTAGTTGACTTGAGGTATTTTTCCATACGGTTATCGTATGGAAAAACTGAAGTAGTGGCACCTAATTCTGCACCCATATTAGTAATCGTGGCTTTGCCTGTACAACTAATGGATTTAGTTCCTTCACCAAAATATTCGATTATTGAATTAGTTCCACCAGACACGGTCAATGCACCTGCTAAATAAACTATCACGTCTTTTGGTGCAGTCCATCCACTCATCTCTCCAGTCAATTTAACCCCTATATGTTTAGGAGCCAGTAATTCCCATGGAAGTCCTGCCATAACCTCAACAGCATCTGCTCCACCAACCCCAACAGCACATGCACCTAAACCACCAGCGTTAGGGGTATGAGAATCAGTACCTATCATCAAAGCTCCAGGAAAAGCGTAATTCTCCAAAACCACCTGATGAATTATTCCTGCGCCTGGCCCCCAAAATCCAACACCAAACTTCGCTGATGCATTTTTTAGGAAGTCATATACCTCTTCATTTTCTTGTTTTGATTGTAGTAAATCCGACCCGCCTTCAACCCGGGCTTGAATTAAATGGTCACAATGTACCGTTGTAGGAACAGCAACGCTATCTTTAAGCGTCTGCATAAAATTGAGCATTACCGTTTGACCTAAAACATCTTGTAAGGCCACACGGTCTGGACGTAAGAGAAGGTAGCTTTCTCCAGCTGTTAAATCAGGATTGCTAGGATCGTCTAAATGGGAAAATAAGATCTTGTCAGCTAGAGTTAACGGCTTATTGTGTGTTCTTCTTACTTCCGTAAGATTAGCCCGCATTTTCGAATAGCAGGACTTGACGAATTGGGGTGTTGAATCTGTCTGAACCATAAATTACCTTTCAGTTACATAAACTTTTGAATATTGAAATTTCTTGAGTGAAATCACAAAAACCTCAGAGATCTTATGTGAGATTAAGAGTCTCTTGATTGACCAAAATATGTGTAATTAAGTTCAGTGTATTTTTCCCAATTATCTCCTTCTGGAACATCTTCTTCAGCAAAGATAGCCATTACAGGACATACTGGCTCGCATGCTGCGCAGTCAATACATTCTTCAGGGTTGATTAAAAGCATCTTGTGTTCTTCGGCTTCGTATATACAGTCCACTGGGCACACATCTACGCACGCTCTATCCAAGACATCTACACAAGGCTCTCCGATAATATAAGTCATTCGAGTTCTTAACTCCTAAAAAAAAGTGGTGATTTGATTATAACTTGACTAATTGTCGAAATCGATATTAATCCAGCTATTAGAGTGAAATCAAGTTGACATTTCGACACATAAATATTTAACTGTGATAAAAGTTATGCCCTTATAGCGTTAACAAAAATTTAAAGAGGAAATATGTCAATGTTGGAAAACAAAGTGTGTATTATCACAGGCGGTGCTACTGGAATAGGTAAAGGAATTGCTACGTTATACGCGAAAAACGGAGCCAACCTAATTTTAGCAGCGCGACGAGAAAATCTCTTAGAAGAAGCTGCCAGTGAATTACGCCAGTTTGGAACAAGGGTCGATTTTGTTGCAACTGACGTCACTAAAGAGCAAGATGTGAAAAACTTATTCTCTAAAACCTTAACTGAATTTGGGCAAATAGACGTATTAGTTAACAATTCAGGGATAGCAGCCGGAGGACCTCTGGAAGATATAGAGCTAGAAACCTGGCTTAATGTAATTAACGTCAACTTAACTGGAGTGTTTCTGTGCACTAGAGAAGCGATGAGAATTATGAAAAAACAAAAACAAGGAAGAATCATAAATATAGGCAGCATTTCCGCCCAAATGCCACGTATGAATTCAGCTCCTTACACTTCTTCAAAACACGGATTAGTTGGTTTGACAAAATCGACAGCATTAGAAGGTCGTGAGTATGGAATATCAGCTGGATGTCTACACCCGGGCAATACCGAATCTGAACTTTTGTTATCAGGTATTGGATCTAATAAAGAACCTATGATGTCAGTAAACGAAATTGCATCAGCTGCTTTAACTATGGCCGCTTTACCGCCAAATGCAAACATGCTTGAAGCTATTGTGCTTCCAGTAGAACAGAAATACGTCGGTAGAGGATAACATTTAAGGTTTTATTAGGCGTTATAGTTTTAACAAGCGCTGCTGTTTCATAAACACTTCTTTCAGCTGTAAAGCTTTAGGAGCGTTACGATCGTGGTACGTTACCCTAAGATCCTTACCCTTGAATCTGACAAATATTAAAGTCGTATGAGGCCGCACTCGAAGTAAACTGTTTATTATCAAATATAGGCCAGCTCCCATAGCAATAGCACCAATAATAAAAAAAATCGTGTTTAAAATGCGAATCAGTTGTGTGGTACTGCTATCAGTAATAAAGAAATAATCCAGTAAAAACTGAATCAAAGACAACCCAATTCCAAAGCACAAGGCTTTCATGCCTAACCAGATCTTATTTTCCTGACCGCCATCAATTTGTCGGACGCCATCAACAAGACCTATCTCTATGGAGTTTTTGGGGTTTCCATTTTTGAAATCGGTGAATAATCGTTTGTTCGTTAGAATAACAGCGTCATCCTCAAAGACAACCTCTTCACCCGTTAACAAATTAATATTTGAATTTTTCGATATAAAATCATCCATAATTTTTCATATAAGGCATATACTATTCTTACATGTTTAAATTTTAAACAAAATTGATATTCAACGTTAACTAGATCATGAAAATAACAATTGATGGCCCAGTAGCATCAGGCAAAACAGCCGTAGGGCGTGCTTTAGCTAGAAGGATACCAGCCAGGTTTCTGGATACTGGCATGATGTATCGAGCCGTGACTTGGGCCACCATCCAGCAAAACATTGACTTAAATAATAAAGCTGATTTAGCCGAGCTAACTAAATCATTAAGTATTGAAGTTATCCTCGAAGATGGAGATCAGGTTTTAAAAGTAGATGGAACAGACATAACTGACGAACTCAGGAATTCAGATATTGAATCAAATGTCTCCAAAATAAGTCAGGTTGGTGCTGTCAGACATGAATTGGTAGATCAACAAAGGGCTATAGCGTCTACAGGCGATATTGTTATGGTGGGTAGAGATATAGGTACAGTAGTGATACCAGACGCAGATTTAAAAATTTACTTGGATGCATCAATACAAATCAGAGCCAAACGTAGGCATGACGAAATGCGCCGCAAGGGACAGCGAATCGATCTTGAAAAATTAGTAGAGGAAATTAAAACTCGAGACAATATGGATTCTAATAGGGAGGATTCTCCTCTGGTATCCGCAGAAGATGCTGTTATTATAAACACTGATAGGCTTAGAATCGATCAGGTCGTAAATTTAATTTTGGAATCAATACAAAAGAGCTAGTTTCTATATGTCTATACTTTATAAAGCCTGTGTAACAATACAAAGGTTACAGGTAAACACTACAGCTAACTGGGAGATCTCAGGTAAAGAAAATGTTCCTCCGGGAGGTCCGCTGATAGTTGCTTCCAACCATCTTTCTCAGTGTGATCCATCATATCTGACAATAGGTGTTAACCGATGGATAAGATTTCTAGCAAAGCGTGAACTGTTCGAAAATCCCATAGCTGGACCATTACTATATTGGTATGGAGCATATCCGTTAAATCGTGGTGGTGTAGATGTGACTGCATATAAGTTTGCTATGAATCTACTGAAGACAGATGGAACCTTAGCGTTATTTCCTGAAGGAACCCGTAGTCCTAGTGGACTCCGAAAGGCTCAGACAGGTATTGTTAAGATAGCACTTGCATCAGGAGCTCCAATTCTGCCAGTAGCTGTTACTGGCACAGAAAACTTTGGCAATTGGGCTCGCGGAGCATTTTTTCCGACTGGTGACATACGTTTTAAAATTGGCAGGCCATTTTCACTACCCTCCATTGAAGGTAAGATCAGTAATGAAGTAGCTCAGTCGCTTGCAGATTCGATCATGGATCGAATATCAATGCTGCTACCAGAGTCTTATCAAGGAGTGTATCCGACTCCAAAAGGAAGCAAAAGTTAACATGTCAAAAGAACATGCTTCCGCATTCATGATTAACGAAATCCATGAACAACCTGATCTTTTATCTGAAATAATTGATCATCATACGGGCTCTAGCCTTAACCAATTACAATTACTTAAATCTGAACTTTCAACAGAAAGACTTAATAGTTTTGAGAACGTACTAATACTAGGTATGGGCACTAGTTTGCATGCTGGGATGGTAGCAAAGTTATGGTTTGAAAGAATTGCCAAGGTTAAAAGTGAGTCAGACAATTCATCTGAATTCAAAGACAGAAACCCAATCATAAATAAAAATACTTTGGCTATTTCAATATCTCAATCTGGTGAGACTGCAGATACCTTGTCAGCGATCAAAACTGCAAAGGAAATGGGAGCAACTGTACTCAATATAAGCAACTCAGAAAATAGCACTTCAAATAAGCTCGCTGACTATAATCTGCCAATTAATGCCGGTGAAGAGCGTAGCATCGCAGCCACAAAATCTTTCACATGTTCTCTGCTACAGCTTTACATCTTAGCCATAAAAATGGGTAATGCTCGTAAGTCTCTCAACCAGGAAGAATCAAACAAGATGGTAGATGAACTTAAAGATTTACCAAGAATGCTGGATGAGGTATTAAAAATCGAAAGTCAAATAGAACAATTAGCCGAACAATACTATGCATACAAGAATTTTTTATATCTAGGCAGAAATTTAAATTATCCGATTGCTCTAGAAGGAGCCTTAAAACTAAAAGAGGTAAGTTACATACATGCAGAAGGCTATCCGTCAGGCGAATTAAAACATGGGCCCCTAGCATTAATCGATTCGCAAATGGCGACTACAGTCATTATGCCCAAAGATTCGATGTTTGTTAAAAACCTTAATATTGTTAAAGAAATTAAATCCAAGGGTGGCAAAGTGATTTCAATAACATCGAATCAAACTGAGGCTGGTTCAAATAAAGACGACGATACAATCTACATCCCTGACACATCTGAGTTGATAAGTCCTGTTTTAACGTGCATTCCTTTGCAATTATTCTCATACTTTACTGCAATAAAATTAGGCAGAAATGTAGACAAGCCTAGAAATTTATCGAAGTCGGTTACGGTGGAATAGCGTCTAAAGTCGATACTCCGAAATATTGAAAACCATTTTCAACATACCTGCTGCATTCCATTCAACTCAATATCGAATATATTGGTTAGGGGCGTTTGCTTCGGTATCTGGATATAACCTCACTTATTTTGCTCAGCTGTGGTTAATACATCAAATCAATGATTCCACTTTATTTTTAGGATTGGTGGGAGCCGCAAATGCTGCTCCGTCGTTTATATTAACGTTAATCGGCGGGGCATACGCAGATCGAGTAAACAAAAAGTTGATTATGATAGGTTCACAAATTATTTTGGCGAGCTTAGTTATAATCATGGCTATCTTAACTATTTTCGAAGTCGTTGAGATTTGGCACATTCTAGTTATCGCAGTAATCGCAGGCTCAGTGAGTGCATTCGATCTACCCTCACGACAGGCTTTCTATCCAGAACTCGTAAATGAAAAGTCTTTAACCAGTGCTGTAGCAATGAATGCTTCGATATGGCAGTCAGTTAGAATTATTGCCCCTGCTGTAGCCGGTTTCTTAATAGCTTTAACCAGTACGTCGGTAGTTTTCATATTCAGTGCAGTAGGCTTTACGATGATGGCAGTTTTATTGTTGCCATTAACAGGTATCAGCAAAGAAGACGGTGACAATCAATCTCAAACCAAACTGACTGATCAAGTCAAAGACAGTTTGAAATATGTTTTCAAAAAACCAGAGTTTAGATACCTAATAGGACTAGCAATGTTTTCCAGCTTTTTCGGTGGTAGCTATATTTTGTTAATGCCTATATTTGCAGTAGATATTTTTTCGGTTGGCGCAGGAGGCCAAGGAGTGTTGTTAGCTTGTTCTGGTGTCGGTAGTGTCTTAGCTTCATTATTTATTGCAACCAGAAAAACAGTCTTACCGTCGGGCACTTTCATTTTAGCTGCATGCTGTTTAAGTGGAATATCCATTGCTATCTTCGGTTTGTTAGCTGAGTTAACTGGCTCATATACTTTAGGTATAGTGTTGATGTTAACGACTGGGTTTTTTACCTCACTCCACATGATTTCTACTATGGCGGCTTTGCAACAAATGGTTCCTTCTGAATTACGAGGAAGAGTCATGGCACTATATGGAATAAATTGGAGCCTGATGCTTTTGGGAGGGGTCCAAGCTGGTTTAATAGGACTGGCTCTAGGTGCACCTTTCACGGTTATGTTAGGAGGAATCCTTGTTGCAGCTTTATCCATCATATTCATTTTTGCAAATAAAGAGTTTGTTCAGATAGGACAAAAAGCTAAAGAAATAAACTAAACTTAGTGGCATGTCAGTTGATCCTAAAAAATCGTCATTGCATCAATCCGCTCAGAAGATAGGCATACCGTTTAAAAAATGCTGGAATCCGATAGACAGGCATATAGAGGTAAATGGCTTAAAGCTACATTTCTTAGAATGGGGTGATCCTACGAAACCGACTGTTGTACTCCTACATGGATTTGCCCAAAGTGCCCACAGTTTCGATTTTGTATCACTTTCTCTTGCTGATCGATTTCATATTTTGGCTCTCGACTTCCGTGGACATGGTGAATCTGATTGGTCCGATGATGAAGACTATACGAGGGAGACGATGCAGAAAGACTTACAAGATTTCGTTATCAAAACTAATTCTGCTCCTGTAATAATTATTGGCCTATCCTTAGGTGGAACAATCGGATATAAATACACTGCGGCTAACCAAAAACTTGTGAGCGGGCTCGTGATTATAGATGTTGCTCCACGTTTACAAGAATCAGGGGTACAACGCGTCCGTAAATTTGTGGAAAATAAAGATTATTTTGACTCAATTGAGGAAATGGTTTCGGCGGTGCAAGCTTTCAGGCCTGACAGAACCAGGGATCAGCTCTTAGCCAGCGTGATGCGTAACGCAAAGCAACATGACGATGGTCGATGGTCATGGAAATATGACCCTGTGCTAAAACGTCAAAACTCAAGATATGAACAGACTGAAAAAGATCGTATGGAACTTTGGGACTCGCTTGAATCAATAACTTGTCCGACTCTTTTTGTACGAGGAGCTGAAAGTGATGTGGTGTCCGCAGAGACGGCTACTGAGTTAGTTTCACGCATGCAAAATGCTAGCGAGGTAACAGTTCATGGAGCTGGGCATTTAGTCACAACTGATAATCCGATCGGTTTTATAGAAAGTATAGACCCGTTCTTAAAAAGTAGGTTGTGAAAGTTAAAAAGCTACAAACGGCGCACTACGAGATGGAACCAAATCCACAGAAGTGCCCACCGGTAAATCTGAATAAGGACCTTGTCTACACTGGATTATATTGCCTGAAGCTAACTCGACTGATAACACCATAGCATCCCCTCGGTACTCTCTAGAGGTCACAGCAACTGAAGCGTTTGGGTTCGGTAAAACAAGAAAGTCATCTGGGCGTACTAACAATTCAACTTCATCACCTTCCACAATTCCATTAGTAGGGCTGACCCATTGAAACTTACCTAATTCAGTTACAGCTCTACTTGAAGTAATTGTTGCAGGCATAAAGTTTGCTGTGCCAGTCATACTGGCAACAAACTTTGATGCTGGAGACCTATACATATTTTCAGGAGTGTCGACCTGTTCAATTTGGCCGGAATTCATAACTGCCACCCTGTCAGCAATGGTAAAGGCTTCCTCACGATCATGAGTAACAATGATGGTAGCCACACCTCTACCCTGCAAAGCCTGTCTTACAGTATTACGTATCTCAGTTCTCATCGTCGCGTCAAGATTGCTAAATGGTTCATCAAGTAAAATTGTTACTGGGTTGGCTGCCAAAGTTCTGGCAACGGCTACTCTTTGCTGTTGACCGCCTGACAATTCATGAGGGTATCTTCTCTCCATTCCATCTAACTCGACTAACTTAAGCATTTGCCCTACTAAAGAAGCTTTGTCACTTTTAGAAATAGATTTAGTTCCAAAGGCCACGTTATCTTCTACGGTCAAATGAGGAAACAGTGCGTAATCTTGAAAAACCATTCCCACTCTACGTTTTTCTGCTGGGGTAAAAGTGCCCTTACTAGAAACAGTTTCACCATTTATAGTGATATCTCCAAGATCTATGTTCTCGAATCCGGCAATAGCTCTTAACAAAGTGCTTTTTCCGCATCCACTCGGCCCTAGAATAGCTAATATTTCTCCAGTAAAAAGTTCAATACTGGTTTCATTAAGCGCGATAGTTTCTCCAAAACTTTTGGTTAACTTATCGCAGAATAGTACTCTATCTTTCATAACCTAAGGTCTCGATTTTTATACATGATAAACGCCGTTGGAATAGATGATAGTAATATTATCAATAAAGCTGGGAACGCCGCTTTCGCAAAGAACGCCTCTGATGTAAAAGACCAAACTTGAGTCGCTAGAGTTTTAAATCCCAATGGCCCTAAAATCAGCGTTGCTGTTAATTCCTTCATCGTTATTAAAAATACTAAAGCCATAGCTACAATTACACCAGACCTTACTAATGGCAAAGTTATCGAGTACATTACTCCTATATTAGATCTACCTAAACCTTTAGCAGCCTCTTCATATGACGGTCTAATCTGAGCAAACGAAGACCTCACAGACCCCATTGCAACAGGAAAAAATAAAACTATGTATGCAAATACTAGAATCCAAATAGTCTGATATAAAAAGCCTCCGTACCTGACCCCAAAAAACACGAGCGATAATCCTATAACTATTCCAGGCAATGCGTAGCCAACATAACTTATCGATTCAAATAATCGGGCAACTTTGCCTGGGAAACGCACAATAAATGCTGCTACCGGTATAGCTATTAACCCAGCGATTATTGCTGTAAGCCCTGAAGCATATATCGAATTTAAAGCGGTAGACCAAGCCGATGCGATTGTCTCTCCATAACTTATCCCACGCACCAACCAATATACTAAGACAGAACCAGGTAGTATTAGAGAAAAGCTGACAACCAAAGCACAGAAAATTACTGCAGGCCATTTCCACTGCCCTAGTCTTATTAAAGATGGTCTTTTAGATATACCAGCACCGGATCTATGGTATTTGATTCTGCCCCTGCTTTTTTGCTCCATATACAAGATCACGACAGAAAACAACAATAGTAGAATTGAAAGCAAAGCAGCAGCTGACCGATCAATGGCTCCTTGATACTGTTGATATATCGACCATGTAAATGTTGGATACCGCATCAGTGATACCGCTCCAAAATCACTAATTACATAAAGTGCCACCAATAAAGCTCCTGCCGCTATTGCAGGTCGGAGCATTGGTAGTGTCACAGTCAAAAACGTCTTAAAACTGCTTCTTCCCAAGGAGCGTGCCGAGTCCTCTATTGAAGAATCGATATTAGATATTGAGGCTCTTACTATTAAGTATATGTATGGATAACTTAAAAGTGAGAGAACAATTATCGCACCGGATAGTCCATAAAAACTGGGGATTCTTTCGATTCCAAAAATGATTTCTAACAATTGTTGAAATAAAGCTTTGGGCCCAAATACCGTTATGTATAGAAAAGCCCCTACATAACTTGGAATAACTATTGGTAAAGCTCCTAGAACTGACCAGAATCGTCTTAAAGGAAGATCTGTGCGAACGGTGAGCCATGCCATCGGTAATGAAATTAAAATCGATACAAATACGACACCTATTGTTAACACAAGTGTGTTAAATAAAGTATGGAGAGTTTTAATTCGAAACAGTAATTGCCATGCTAAATCAGATGCATCAAAAGCTCTTACGATCAAATACACGAAAGGAAGCATCATCGCTGCGCCTATCAAAATACAAGGAATTAGGATAGAAATAGGTAAAGGGCCTATACCTTTGCTGGCTGTGGATAATAAAGTATAGGCCCCATAAAAAATGGAGGGACGGTTTTTATTTAGTACTGGATTTACCCCCAGAAATTATTCGAGTATTCCCAAATCTCGCAACATTGTTTGTGTTCCGGCTAAATCTTCCAACTGTGCCATATCAATGTCAGGTCTATTGATCTCTTCCATTGGAGTAAGAATCCGGTTGGTTTTTACACCTTCCACCAATGGGTACTCATAAGTTTGTCCAGCAAAATACTGCTGGGCGACAGTTGAAAGCATGAAATGGAAGAACTTTTCTGCATTATCTCGGTTTTTTCCAGTAGATAAAATTCCTCCGCCCGCAACCATCACAAGAGAACCGGGACCGCCACCTGCAAGGTGATGGTTTCTTGCGCCAAACTCATCTCCCTCTTCACTTAAAAATCTGTGTAAATAGTAGTGGTTTACGAGACCAACAAGTATTTCACCGTCTGCTGCTGCTGCAACTTGAGGAGTATTCTTTGGGTATACCTGAGCTTCATTATCTTTTATTGCCTGAAGCCAGGTCTTTGTCTCTTCCTCTCCCCATATCACCCTCATTGCAGTGACCATTGCCTGGAAGGATCCATTTGTAGGAGCCCATCCAATCTTGCCTTTCCATTTTGAGTCAGTCAAGCCTTGTAATGTTTCTGGCATATCCGCTGGATCTAAATCGGCTGTGCTGTATACGAGTGTACGCGCCCTACCGGATATTCCTACCCATAAGCCGTCTGGCGATTGAGCCCAATCCGGAGCTAATCCTAAAATCTCAGCTGAAAGCTTAGTAAACATACCAGCGTTAGCGATGGCACCCAAACCTCCTGGGTCCTGAGCAAAGAAAACGTCCGCTGGGGAATTCTTGCCTTCTTCCAGCAGTGTAGCTGCTATTTCACCGGTGCTACCATATTTAACCTCTACCTCTATCCCACTTGCTGCCTTAAACTGTTCGATTATCGGACCTACTAGGGATTCCTTTCTGCCTGAGTAAATTACTAGCTTACCTGGAGATGACGCTACTTCTACTTCTTTTATTACTTCCTTTTCTACCTCAACTATCTTCTCCTCTACAATTACTTCAGGTTCCGAAGAACATGCGATTGAGAAGACCAATCCTACGATAAAAAGTAAAGTTATCGATGTAAACAATCTCTTCATTTGTGTATATTCCACCTATATAAATTCATCCACAGCTATTTAGTAAGTATGCACTTAGTTGTTTAGTATGTTAAGCAATACTAAATCTATTTTGCAACACTTATTTCGGAAAATATAAGAGATTTAGTGAAAAATTGCACATATCGGAATTCTAACTAGGTAAAGTCACGTCCAAATGGGGGTTTTGAGTAATTAAGTTGGCGAGAATAAAGCTTTATGTCTTTGGAAAATTCCCTGACTTTGCCTGAGATCTCCAAAAAGCAGCGCCATCCTCGTCTCCACCGCCAGTACGACTAAATATATCAGTCCCAGCTGTAAAACCACCATCGACTGGGAGAAGGGCACCATTAATAAATGAAGCCTCATCAGATGCTAAAAATAAAATGGCATTCGCGAGATCAATCGGGTTGCCAATACGTCTCATAGGATTAATATCAGCAAGTCGAGGAGCTAGGTCTGGATCTGCATCAAACGTAGGTTTCCAAAAATCTGTCCGTGTTGTATAAGGCGCAACTATATTAGACCGGACACCTTTTTTACCATATTGGATAGCAATGTTCTTGGTGAACATTTCTACGCCAGCCTTTGCTGCAGCATATGCTGGCAGCCCCATACCAGTCATGCCATTAACGGACGAAAGGTTTACTATGGACGCTCCAGGCCTCGCCTCAGCGCTCTCAAGCAATTTAGGCATTGCAGCACGACAGCAATAATAAGTAGGTTTAAGGGCAAAATCAAAGTTGAAATTCCATGTTTCTTCATCAAGCTCATTAATTAGATCATCACCTTTACCACCACCAACATTATTTACAAGGGTGTCTAGGCGCCCAAAACATTCTATTGCTTTCGAAACCATAGTATTGGCGTCATCAGGCACTCGGACATCTAACTTACTGAACTCAGCTCTACCACCAAAACCTTTAATCTTTTTTATTATGTTTGCAGACCTATCAGGATCAAGGTCTGCAATTAAAACAGCAGCTCCTTCTTGGGCAAATCTAATGGCAGTTTCACCACCGATACCAGAGCCACCACCAGTAACGATTGCAACTCTGTTTTCCATCCTTCCAGACATTAGCTTCTCCTTATATTAAGAGAGCCGGAACATAACAATTCCAGCTCTCTTACAAACTATCTAATTTTTCCTGACCTTTAGACCCATTTACTTTTTGGAATCATATTCCGCTTGTGAAATATCCATAGATTTGGATCGTTCATCCATAAAGAATTTCTTTTTGTCCGAATACCATTTCTGTGAAAACTCAAGGCTATCTAACTGTCCCTGGAATTTAGGCATCACATATCTTGCTATAAGTTCATAACTGCGAAGAATTTCTTCTCGTGTACCCCATTCTGTGGCCTGAATCATGTAACCCCCGAATCCTCCGGAACTCTCATCTATTCTATGAATTGCTTCTACAACATCATCAGGTGTTCCAACGATCCAATTTCCACCCTCAACCATCATATCAACTAATTGATCTCGAGAAGCATTAGGGTATGGCGATGGCGTACCTAATGTGTCCTCAAAGTAATCTCGCTGATACCATAAAGCTCTCTCTTTAATCTGCTTCATAGCCTCTTTTTTACTATCCGCTACATGAGTATGTAAAACTATTCTCCAATCTTCTCTGTTCATTGTGTTGCCATGCTTTTCAGCTTCTTCTTCCGCTATCTTCCAGAAGTCCTTTAGCGTTACCTTTGCCGCATCTACTCCCTTACCACGATCAGCTACAGCATTTAACGACAAGACTCCAGCTCCCAGTCTCCCTGCAGTTAACATGCCTGATGGCGACTGAACCGCTGCTATGGCGATATGAGGATGTGGATGAGTATATGGCCTCAGATGAACATGAGCTTCCTCTAAAGTAAACCATTTTGACTTATGGGTAATTGGCTCAGTCTCAGTCATTAAACGCTTTATAAGCCAAGCCGCTTCTTGCATCATAGGTCTTTGCTCAGTTGGCACAATACCCATCATGTGAGCATCGCCTGTTAACGCTCCAGGGCCAACTCCTAGCATAACTCTACCCCTACTGTGATGATCAAGTTGTATATATCTATTTGCTGTCATTAAAGGATGGTGATAGGGCAGGCTACTAACCCCGCTACCTAACTTCAGGGTCTTTGTTCTCTCCACGGCTGCAGCTATAAATAATTCAGGTGAGCATATAGTTTCCCATCCGGCGCTATGATGTTCTCCGATCCATGCTTCATCATAGCCAAGATGATCTAACCATTCCATGAGTTCTAAATCTCGGTGATACGACAGGTTGGGATTTTCGCCTAGCGCGTGAAATGGCGCCATAAATATCCCGAACTTTAATCTAGGTGGCAATGCCATGTGTAACCCCTTTAGTTTTTGATTATTGCGAGAATTCTAGCATAGGATAGAACTCGTTTCCAACAGGCAATTTACTAGCCCTTCAGATCATAAAAATCTCGTTCATGCAGTAATGATTTAACGGTATCAACGGCTGATTCATATGGCACTTTCACAGCTTGTTCGGAATCCCTTGCCTTGACCTCAACAACATTGTCTTTGAGGTTTCTTAAACTAACGACAATACGAATCGGCATGCCCATTAGGTCAGCATCCTTAAACTTAACCCCCACGGATTCATTTCTATCATCATATAAAACTTCCAATCCGGCTTCACCAAGTTCCGATTGTACTTGTTTAGCTATTTTAGAGATCTCAGGTTTCTCTGCATCAATTGCAATTAAGTGAACCTGATACGGCGCTATTGCAACGGGAAATTTGATTCCATCTTCATCGTTATGTTGTTCAATAGCTGCAGCAAGAAGTCGGCCTAATCCAATTCCATAACAACCCATAATTATCGGCTGCAAGCTACCTGATTCATCGGCAAATGTAGCTCCAATACTTTTACTGAAACTATCTCCCAATTTAAAAACATGCCCGACCTCTATACCTTTCTTTATCTTAAGTTTTTCCTCAGTGCACTTGATACAAATCTGGCCTTCCGTTGCTTGAGCCACGTCTGCGACGGCATCCGCCTTAAAATCCCTTGGGTAATTCACATTAATAAAATGAACTTCATTCTTATTTCCGCCTGCAACAAAATCGTTTCCGAGCAACAAAGATTCATCGGCTATTACCCTAAAACCGTTTATACCAACCGGTGAAATATAACCTTTACTTAAGCTGTGTTCTTCAATATCTTTAGATGAAGCTAGCCTTATTTCAGATGCGCCTAAAACAGATTTTAATTTGACTTCGTTAACATCTAAATCACCCCGTATGACAACCAATATCAATTCTTCTCTAGCGACATAACATAAAGTCTTTATAGTTTTATGAGTAGGAATATCTAGGAAAGTTGTTAGTCCATTTATAGTTGTTATCTGTGGAGTATCAACTTCTTCAAGCTTGGATTGACCATCTGCAGAATAATCCACCCTACTAAATTGTGCTTTTTCGACGTTTGCTGCATAGCCACAACCTTCGCAGATGACAATTGCATCTTCACCAGAATCCGCTAACAGTACAAACTCATGTGAATCCTTACCTCCGATTGCCCCGCTGTCAGCTTCCACTTGGATCACTTCTAAGCCACATCTTTTATAGATTGCCTTATAGGCCTCAACCATTTTCTTGTAACTAGAATCCAAACCCTCATTGGAAACATCAAGGGAATAAGCATCTTTCATATCGAATTCACGCACTCTCATCAAGCCGCCCCGAGATCTAGGTTCATCCCTGAATTTGGTATGTATCTGATACAGGATTTTGGGTAAATCCCGATATGATGATACGTGTGCCTTTACGATTGCAGTAAGTTCTTCTTCATGAGTTGGTGCGACTACAAGAGTCCTACCTTTACGATCAGTTAAGGTGAAAAGATCATCTCCAAACGCATCAGTTCTACCAGTTTTATCCCACAATTCCTTGGGCTGAAGAATTGACAATCTTAATTCTTGTGAGCCAGCAGCATTCATCTCCTGCCGTATGATTTCTTCTATCTTTCTTAATGCTGTCCACGCAAGGGGAAGATATCCATAAATTCCCGCCCCTACCTGATAAATCATAGCTGACCGCAACATCAACTTGTGGCTAATCAATTCCACCTCAGCAGGATTGTCGCGATGGGTTTTTCCTAATAGTTCACTTATTTTCAAAACAACACACTTTTAAATTAATATTCTGTCTAGCTACTTGCTTAAGTCTAACCATCATATCCTAGCAACTTACCAGCATATGAAACCGGATTCACATAAGTTTGATATTAGATATTTGTTGATCTTCTAAGATATCAAAAGCTTATGTTTTGATGAGTTCTTTCTCAACTTCACTAATTTCTTCCATTAGCGCTTTTAACATGTCTTCTTCTTGCACAATCTTAGACTTCTTACCTTTACGGAAAATGATCGCTCTCCCAACTCCTGCAGCTATGCCAACATCTGCATCTTTAGCCTCTCCAGGCCCATTCACCTCGCAACCCATTACAGCCACTTTTACTGGAGTCTTTGTTTTCCTTAAAAGATCCTCTACGGTGTTAGCAAGCTTTCTTATGTCTACATCTGCACGACCACAACTTGGGCATGCTACTAATGTCGCACCTTCTTTACGTAACCCTAAGGACTTCAAAATTTCTAAACCGGTTATAATTTCTTCGTTAGGTTCATCAGACAGGGAAACCCTTATAGTGTCCCCAATTCCTTCGAATAAAAGTATCCCTAATCCAATAGAGGTACGTATACTTCCACCTTTAGCTGTTCCTGCCTCAGTGATACCAAGATGTAAAGGATATGGCACCAACTTAGCCATCCTTCTGTATGCCTCTACGGTTGTGTCTATATCAAATGCCTTTAGAGATATTTTTATCAGGTCAAAATCTAAATCCTCTAAAATGCTTATCTCCCATAAGCCAGTTTCAACCATATGATCAACAATAGTGAATTGACCCACTTCAACATCTCCAGCTTTAGGAAGTTCGTTAACTCCGTCGGTGTGTCTAGAAATGCCACCTGTTAAACCTATTTTGCCGACCGGAGGAAGGCTACCAAAATTGACTCCTATCCTAATTGGCACAGCTCTGTCTTTCGAGGCTTTTACAATTTCCTCTACTTTAGTTCTATCCCTAATATTACCCGGATTTAATCTTAGACAATCTACGCCACTCTCTAATGACTTCAGCGCTAATTGATGGTGAAAATGAATGTCAGCAACTATTGGTATTTTTACTTGTTTCTTTATTTCAGCTAAAGCTTCTGCTGCTTCCATATCGGGTACTGCACATCGAACAATTTGGCACCCTGCTTCTTCCAACCCTTTAATTTGCGAAACTGTGGCCTTCACATCGCGGGTGTCAGTTTTAGTCATTGACTGAACACTTATTGGTGCATCACCACCAATTTTGACACCACCAACGTTAATGGATTTAGTAATTCTTCTTTTCATATGCAAAACTTTTTATTTGATCCCACTTATAAAGTTTAATCACTTAACCGAGGAGAAGTTAATTCAGTATACTGTCTCCACTCAATATTTTTAATACATCTCTATAACTTATTATTAATATAAGTACTAATAATAATGCGAAGCCAATTAGATGTGTTTTACCTTCAACACTAGGAGGTAATTTTTTACCCCCACGAGCTATTTCAATCAAAATGAATAAAAGCCTACCTCCATCTAAAGCAGGTATTGGAAGAAGATTAAGTATCCCTAGACTGACACTAAGTAACCCAGCTATCTGAAATACAGAGGCAAAGCCGAACTCATCCACTACTTGACCAGTTATTTGTGCGATACCGATAGGGCCTGCAAACCCAGGGTCACTACGTTGCCTTATCCCTTGGGCGACGCCATCTTTGGTAGAAACAAAAATATTTTTAATCATATCAAGTGATAACGGGATACTTGTTAAAAACGATTCAGATTCTTTGCGTATTATAGGATTTGCAATCCCTATAGTTACTCCTATTGCTCCTTGCGTTAATGTGTCACCAATTTTTAAATCTGGATTATATTTAATAGCCTCTTCTAAAGAGATTTCAAGTAGAGGATCAGTAACTATGGCCACAACTTTTAAATCAGGAGGATCACCTCTCGGTACTAATTCAATTATTTCAGTGACTGCAAAGTCAGGAGTTGAATCGAAACCGGTAATCAAATTACTGCGTCGCACCGTTAATCTAACAGGATTTCCTTTGTTATCAGCAATTGACGTTACGAGATCACTTGGAACGCCTATCTGTTCATCATTTATAGCTAGTATTGTGTCTCCATATTTCAACCCAGCTTGTTGTGCAGGGGAATTAGGAGCAACAGAATTAACCACTACCTCACTATGCACCAATTTGTCATGTGGCAACATGAAAAGTATAGAAAATATAATCACGGGTAAAATAAGATTCATTACCGGACCCGCTACTAGGATTATCACTCGTTTCCAACTAGCCTGAGTAGCAAAACTATCTGGCCCATCTGGGTCTTCCTCACCAAGCAGTTTTACAAACCCGCCCAGAGGAATAAGGTTTATAGAATAAACAGTACCCTTGTAGTTGACACCGAAAATCCGGGGTGGGAAGCCAAATCCAAATTCTTTCACAGTGACTCCAAACCATTTCGCCGTTAAAAAATGTCCTAACTCATGAATGAATATCAATATCCCTAGTACTGGAAATATAAGCAACCAACTTGGTAAATCTATCAATCTTAGTCCTTCAAATCTTTAGAGTTCATTGTTCACTTTAAATTAATTATGTCCGCAACTTTACTTCTGCCCCAGGCCGCCGCGCTTAAGTAGTCTTCAGGAGTTTTACCAACGACTGGCTGGTACGCTTGTAGGGCTTCTTTTATAACTACTGGAATATCATAAAAGTTTATAGCACCTTTCAGAAAACTCTCCACGGCCATCTCATCAGCACCACACAACACTGCGGGAGAAGTACCAACACGGCTGCCATAGTCTAAGCCTAAAGAAAAGCATGGATATTGATTAAAATTTACTGACTCGAAGGTTAAAGATCCTAACTTAACAGGATTAAATCGAGCCAAATCTGGATTAAACATTCTGTCTGGATACAATAATGCATATTGTATTGGTAGCTTCATGTCCGGTGGACTTATCTGAGCCTTCACAGAGCCATCTTCAAATTCAACCATAGAGTGGATCATGCTCTCAGGATGAATGACCACTTCAATTTGTTCCCACTCAACATCAAATAGCCATTTTGCCTCAATAACCTCAAAAGCTTTATTCATTAGGGTAGCTGAATCTATAGTAATTTTAGGTCCCATAGTCCAGGTCGGATGCTGTAATGCTAATTCTGGAGTTATTTTCTTTTTCTCCATATCAGTCATTCCTCTCATTGCTCCACCTGAGGCCGTTATGAAAAGCTTAGATATACTTTGATCCTCCCCACGCAGGCATTGCCAAATTGCATTAGGCTCGCTATCAACAGGTAATATCCTAGAGTTATTGGTACGCGCTATCTGCATCAACATATCTCCTGCCATGACAATTGATTCTTTATTGGCCAATGCAACAGTCTTCCCAGCTTGAAGTGCACATATAGTCGGAACCAAAGCAACGTCTCCAACTGTAGCAGTAACAACCAAATCAACGTCATCATCTGTGACCATGTCTTCATAAGAGCACTGTTTGGTTTCACCTACCATTCCATTTTCAATTTTCGTAGATAAATTGGAACAATTAAAAAATTTCGGTTTAAACTCTTCTATCTGAGATTTTAAAAGTTCTGTGGAGTTATGAGCAGAAAGCGCTACAACTTTAATGCGATCAGGAAATCGCCTGACAATATCCAATGTCTGCGTCCCAATAGATCCAGTTGATCCCAGTAAAGCTATCCCTATCAATCTATCGTCCATAAAACAAAAAAGTACCCCACAAACAAACTTATTAAAATAGAATCCATTCTATCTAATATACCGCCATGACCTGGAATTAGAGAACCTGAGTCTTTTACTCCGACTAGTCGCTTTAAACTTGATTCTAATAAATCTCCGATCAAAGCCGAAAAGTAAATTACTACTCCAAATACAATGGATAAACCTAGATTGGTAGGCAAATCCAATAAATAGTACACGATCACGGATGCAAAGATAGCGAAGGTTAGGCCCGCTATACCTCCTTCCCATGTTTTCGAGGGAGAAATCTTTGGTACCAGCTTATGTTTCCCAAAAAGTGACCCAAAAATGTAACTAGCTACGTCTGTGGCAGCAACAACTACGATTATAGAGTAGATCCAGTCTCTCCCTGCTTGTAAATCATTTAAAAGTAATGCAAAAGAAAGCAATCCTCCAACGACAAGCGCTACAAATGAATTTTTGCTAAGACTACTGGTTATTTGAAACAATTTTCGTAGTGCATCTTGCTTTGTTACCAATACTTTCCAAAAGGTACAAATCATTAAAACGAAAGGTATAGAAACCAAGACAGGGAAGACAGTAAACATAAACCCAAAGTCTTCAAGATATAAATGCATCACAACCACTAATGCCCCTGACCATATTGAACAAATAAATTTAATCAGTTTGCCCTTATCACTAGCAACTAAGCTGGCCAATTCCCAACCACCTAAAATGGCGCAGATAGTTATTAGTACAGTCAGCCACCAACCTCCAGCCCAAATAACCAAAAAGGTTATGGGCACAAGGAATGCTGTAACTAGAGTCCGAATGAAAAAATTTTGGACCTTAGGATTTTTAGCTATAGTAGTTATATTAAGCCTCCACAATTCTGTCATTAGTACACCTGTTTTCTTAATTGAATTGATCTCATCAAAATCAAGGAGTAATAAACTTCACTATCGCTATGTTACAGTCTTGTTAAGGCTGCCGAATTTCCGTTTCCTGCGACTATACTCTGACAATGCATTGTTCAGTTCCAGCTCGTCAAAATCAGGCCAACAAACTGGACTCGAATAGTATTCACTATAGCTGGCTTGCCATATCATAAAGTTACTAATCCTCATTTCACCAGCAGTCCGGATTATCAAATCAGGATCTGGCATTCCAGCAGTATAGAGTCCAGATGATAGAGTTTCTTCGGTTATATCTTCAAACTTAACCTTTGAATCAACAATCCTGCGCACAGCTTGTACTATCTCGTCTCGGCCACCGTAATCGAAGGCAACATTTAAATTAATGACAGTATTTTGGCTCGTTAAATCGACGCTTTCTTCAATAGCTTTCTGCAATCTTTCAGGCAGCCTGTCAATTCTACCTAAATGTCGTATACGAACGCCTTCATCGTTCATTTCAGCTGTTTCATTAACGATAGAATCCGACAGTATCTGCAGTAAACTATCAACCTCATCTACTGGCCTATCCCAATTTTCGGTTGAGAAAGCATAAAGCGTTACGTACTGAACATCATTCACGATAAGTTGGCGAACTACGCGACGAATGTTTTGTGTGCCTGCTATATGGCCTTCTGTACGACTCAATCCTTTTTCTTCCGCCCAGCGGCCGTTACCATCCATAATTATGGCTACATGTTTTAAATCACTCAACGAATTTACACCTCATCTGCGACGATGGTCTTTGAGTTACATTGAAGTCTATCCATTAAACTTCTAATACTTCCGATTCTTTTGCAGTTTTACTCGTATTCATCTTAGCGATATATTCATCAGTGATGGTCTGTATATCATTTTGAGCTCTAAAACTATCATCTTTGCCTATTTCACCATCGTTAACAAGCTGCCTTAAAGCATCAACAGCAGTGCGTCTAATATTGCGAACTGCTATATGACCTTCTTCAGTCTTTTTGCCAACTGTCTTCACTAACTCCAGCCGTCTTTCTTCGGAAAGTGCGGGTAATATAATTCTGATCAATTCACCATCATTATTCGGTGTCAGGCCTAAATCGGAAGCCATGATTGCTTTTTCCACATCTTTCAAAACGGTAGGATCCCAAACTTGTATTTGCAGAACTCTTGCTTCGGGAACTGTTATTGTTGCTAGCTGGTTTATTGGAGTTTCGACATCATAATAATTGACATTTATAGCTTCAATCAAAGCGGGGTTTGCACGCCCTGTCCTGACAACTGTCAATTCTCTTTTTAGGGCGTCCAAGGATTTACTCATCCGGTCTCTACATTCATCTAAAACACTCTCTATGGCCATGTAGCTCTCCCAAAGATTTTACAAAATCTGTTTTATTAAATTATTTATAGAGAAAATTAGAGGGTTAATCTGATTCTGAAACTAACGACCCAATAGATTCCCCGTTTATTATTCGCACTAAATTTTCCGAGTTAGTAATATCAAAAACGCGTATCGGCAAATCGTTCTCCATACATATAGATAAAGCAGTAGTATCCATTACACCCAGTCTTTTTTCTATCGCATCTTGATATGAAATAAAATCATATTTAGTCGATTGAGAGTCGATGTTGGGGTCAGTATCGTATATGCCATCAACGGAATATTTGGCCATTAGCAGCACGTCGGCTTCAATTTCAACTGCTCTTAACGCAGCTGCAGTATCTGTGGTCATATATGGGTTCCCAATTCCTGCAGCGAAAATAACTACCCTACCCTTTTCTAGATGTCGAACCGCTCGCCTACGTATATAAGGTTCTGCAACTTCTTGAACATTAATACCTGTCTGAGTTCTTGTGTCCACTCCATGTATCCGCTCAAGTCTATCCTGCAATGACAAAGCATTTATTACGGTTGCCAGCATACCTGCATAATCAGCCGAAACCCTATCCATACCTTCATTTTCTGCTGCTGATCCGCGCCATATGTTGCCTCCGCCAACTACTACCCCAATTTCTACTTCAGAGTCACGCATTAATTTAATCTGGGCGGCTATGGAATCTACTGCTTCCGGATCAATCCCGTAACCTCGATTACCTTTAAATGATTCACCGCTTAACTTAAGTAAAATGCGTTTTAGATTGGCTTTACTTGCGGTCATGAACCATTATTCTCCCAATGCGAACCGGGAAAACCGTTTTATTTTCACGTTTTCACCCAATTTGCCCGCTGCTTCAAGTATAAGATCGGAAACAGATACAGCTGGGTCACGAATGTATGCTTGGGAAGTAAGCGCCAATTCTTCAGGGCTTCTTTTTTCATCATCCGGAATTTCATCTGCATTTATGTATATCGGAGACATAGCTGCAATCTGCATAGCTAAATTGTGACAGAGTTCTTTAAAATCATCTGTGCGTGCAACGAAATCAGTTTCACAGTTAACCTCTAACATTACGCCTACTTTACCACCGCCGTGAACATAGGTCTCGATTAAACCTTCCCCTGTTTCACGGCCACCTTTTTTAATGGCAGAGGCCATACCTTTATCTCTTAATGTATCCAGGGCTTTTTCAATATCGCCTCCAGAATCTTCCAGAGCTTTCTTCGCATCCATTACACCTGCTCCAGCCTGCTCTCGAACCGCTTTTATTTTATCTAAACTTATTTCCACACGATCCCCCGTTTTTGTACGTTATAATCAATTCCATGTTGATGTATAGATTTATGATTTATCTTCCTCAGCATCAACAGCATCACTTTTAACATCTTCTTCAGCTACGACTTCTTGAGCTACGACTTCTTCAATTTCCACCTCTTTTTTAGGCTTAATCTCGGAAGTTTTAATGCCAGCTGCTTCCTCAGCCATCTCAGCTTGCATGGCTTCTCGACGATGCTGTCCTTCAATTACAGATTCGGCTATTTGACTAGCCACCAGTCGAATTGACCTGATAGCGTCATCATTTCCTGGAACAACTTGATCAACTAAGGTCGGGTCACAATCTGAATCAACCAAAGCAACTACAGGAACACCTACTCTTTTTGCTTCTGCAACGGCCAAGTTCTCCTTGCCAATATCTACTATAAATAAAGCTCCAGGCATCTCGGTCATCTCTTTTATTCCACCGAGGTAACGATTTAACCTTCGTATGGAATCTTCCTGTTTCTGTGCTTCTTTTTTGGTCAGTTTTTTGAACTCTCCTGCCTCTCTTGCCTCCTCAAGCTTAACCAGATGGTCCATTCTGGATTGTATAGTCTTGAAATTAGTAAGGGTGCCTCCGAGCCATCTAGTGGAGACATAAAACGAACCACTTCTCTGTGCTTCTTCTGTAATTACATCGCTAGCTTGCCTTTTGGTGCCAACAAATATAACTTTTTTACCCTCGGCTGCAATGTCTGAAATGAACTCTTTCGCTTTTTGAAGTAGTGGTAACGTTTGGGAGAGATCCATTATATGGATACCATTTCTAGCGGAGAATATATAAGGACGCATCTGGGGATTCCATCTCCGCTTTTGATGTCCGAAATGGACACCTGCTTCGAGCAAAGATTTCATTGAAAGTTCGGGCTTTTCGGGTTTCTTAACTTCCTCTTTTTGTTCTACTTTTTCTTCTTTCTCTTTGACAGCCGACTCTTGTTGATCTAATTCTTCCACCATTATTCGATTAACCTTTTGTATATTTAGATGATCTTTTTGATGCAAAGTACGAGGATTTTGTCCGTTATAAAAACACATGACAACTTCGCGAGATCGATCCTACTCGTACGAGAATTATAGCATAGGGGCCCGGCTTGTTACCTATATCTCCGGCTATATATCCACATGGAACGGCCACAAATTTCGATTGCCTAAGGAATATTTATTATGCTAGACTTATGACAGTTACCCAAAGACAAGAGTCTTAATGGGTTAATGTGAACGTGAAGGATCTAACTACAACTTAAAAATACCAACCCACACTGCGAAGTAGCTACAAACACCTTCACACCCCGAAATTTATGCAAGAAACACTTAAAGAATTACAAATACACGATAGTGATACTGGATCTACTGAAGTTCAGGTAGCAAGCCTATCTACTAGGATTGATCACCTAACAAACCATCTTAGGGTCCACAATCATGATGAGTCTACAAGGCGTGGCCTGCTAAAACTAGTTGGTCAGCGTAGGAGATTACTACGATATCTAAATGGAAAAGATGTTAACAGATATCGATCCTTGATAGAAAAGCTAGGTCTCAGGAAGTAGTCAACTCACTGCAAATCTACTTCATTCAACGGTTCTAAGAATCTACCTATACTCTTAGACATACAATTTCGATATATCACCACATCAAGAAAATAGAAACTATATTACCGCAGTAAGAGAAACAGAAAGAGGAATTAAAACTAAATGTTATCAAATTATGAATTAACCATCGCAAATAAAACGTTATCGGTGGAAACAGGAAAATTAGCAAAAAAAGCAAATGGATCAGCCACATTAAGATATGGAGATTCCATCATACTAGTCACAGCGACTGAGTCGGCAGCAAGGCCAGGACTCGATTTCTTCCCTTTGACAATCGATTTTGAAGAGAGAATGTACGCACGTGGCAAAATACCCGGAAGTTTTTTCAAGAGAGAGGGACGACCAAGCACAGATGCCATACTAATATGTCGTCTGACCGACAGGCCGTTAAGACCACTTTTCCCAAAGGGCTTTCGTAATGAAGTTCAAATAATAACGACACCATTATCAGCGGATCTTGAGAACCCGTTAGATATACTCTCAATCAATGGTGCTTCTCTTGCGTTAACAATATCTGACATCCCATTTGATGGCCCTTTGGGTGCCACCAGAATGGGTTATATTGATGGCGATTTTGTCATTAACCCAACCTTCGAGCAAATAGCTGAAAGCAGTCTCGACTTGATAGTCGCAGGCACTCGTGATGGGGTAATGATGATGGAATCAGGCGCAAACCAATTAGACGAAGATTTGGTTTACGATGCAATTGTTAAAGCTCAAGAGGAAAACCTAAAACTCGTTGAATTTCAAGAGAAAATCGCCGCTGATATAGGTAAAGAAAAAACAGAATTCGTTCCCCCTCAACCAACCGAAGGAATCGGAGATGAAGTATCAGCAATTATTGGGGATCGTCTCCAAAAAGCAGTTGAGCATTCTATCTCACCTGAAAAAGATACTTCTCAAATTGATGCACTAAAAATTGAAGCTACCGAGAAGTTAGTTGATAAATATGAATCTGCTGAAATCGGCAACGTCATCGAAAATCTGACTGATGAAATATATAGATCAAAAATGATGGATGGTGTTAGACCCGATGGACGAGGACCACTAGATCTACGTCCGCTTTCAGCCGAAGTTGGTATCGTACCTAGAGCTCATGGAACAGGCCTGTTTGAACGTGGAGAAACGCAGGCACTAGGAGTCGTAACATTAGGATCGTTAGGTGATGTGCAAAAAATTGACAACATCAACCCTGCCAGTACAAAAAGATTCCTTCTGCATTACAATTTCCCACCTTATTCTGTTGGGGAAGTTGGAAGAGTAGGTTCACCTAAAAGACGTGAAATTGGTCATGGAGCTCTTGCTGAACGTGCCTTAACGGCCGTACTACCAGGAGAAGAAGACTGTCCTTATACAATCAGGGTAGTAACCGAAATTATGTCTAGTAACGGTAGCACTTCAATGGCAAGTGTGTGCTCTAGTTCATTAGCTTTAATGGATGCAGGAGTAGCAATTGAATCACCTGTCGCTGGTATATCAATTGGATTGATAACAGATGAAAGTGAAAAATGGTTAACCCTCACAGACATTCAAGGTAAAGAGGACCACATCGGAGATATGGATTTCAAGGTTGCTGGAACTAAGCGCGGTGTCACCGCTATCCAGCTGGACATGAAAGTTAAAGGGATTAGTTTCGATGTTGTACGGTCTGCTTTAGATCAGGCAAAAGAGGCTCGCATTCAAATACTTAAAGTAATGGAAGATGCGATCTCAGAGCCTAGGGCAGAAGTGAGTGATTACGCTCCAAGAATAATTAAGATAACTATCCCAGTCGATAAGATAGGAGCTGTAATTGGTTCCGGTGGAAAGACTATAAGAGGTATTCAGGAAGCGACTGGAGCGACAGTAGATATTCAAGATAACGGAGAAATACTGATAGGCGCAGTAGATGGAGAAGCATCAGCAAAAGCGGTTCAAATGATCGAAGATTTAACTAAAGACGCTGAGGTTGGACAAATATATACTGGTAAAGTGGTAAAAATCCTAGACTTCGGAGCCTTCGTTGAAATATTACCTGGTAAAGATGGCATGGTTCATATAAGCGAACTTGCTAATTACAGAGTACCTTCCGTAGAGGATGTAGTATCGCTCGGTGATGAGATCACTGTAATCGTCAAAGACGTTGATCCAGGCGGTAGAATAAGTCTGTCACGGAAAGCCCTGCTCACTGATGAAGATAATTCTTCCGAAGGTCAATCACAAGAAAAACCTGATAGTAATGATGAAGGATTTTCAGAACGAGACCGGAGTCGAGGTCGAAGAGACCAAGGATATAACCGGTCTCGCGGTAGGAACCCTCGAGGTGGTAATAGAGGGCAAAGTCGCCGAAGGCACGATTAATCTGCACCTCTATGGAGAGAGTGAAAATGTCAAACGAAAAATTGATAAATGTAGTTCTACAGGGTGCATTAGGGAGGATGGGCTGTGAAATCCTTGCAACTCTATGCCAGGAAACTGACTTAAACCCACTAGCCGCCATCGATAAAATGGCAAAAGGTGAGTCGTTGGATTTACCTAATGGTAGCTCTATTCCGATATCCACAAAGATTGATGATGTACCAGGCACGACTGATGTTTTAGTTGATGTCACTAACTCGGAAGGTGCTCAGAAAGCCATTAGTAAACTGGCTCCTAAAGGCGTCAATATTGTAGTTGGTTCATCTGGAATTCCAGAATCAACTTATATGGAAGCTGAGTATCTATCTAAAAAACATAATGTCGGAATTGTGATTGTTCCAAACTTTGCTCTTGGTGGCGTATTAATGTCGCATATTGCTAGATTAATTTCTAAATATTATGATTACGCGGACCTAACAGAAACCCATCATGAAAAGAAAATAGATGCTCCGTCAGGTACAGCAATCGCTATAGCAAAAGCTATTAGTGAAGGAAAAGGTGTGAGCATGAATTATGCCCCTACAGAAAATGAAACGATTGCTCATACAAGAGGAGGCCAATATAGTGGTGTCAATATCCACAGTGTAAGGCTTCCCGGAAGAGTCGCACATCATGAACTCGTATTTGCAGGTCCTGGTGAGACTTTAACTATACGTCACGACTCTATTGATCGTTCTGGTTTTATGCCGGGCGTAGTCAGTGCAATTCATGCAGCTGTGAACAGGCCTGGGTTGACCGTTGGCTTAGAACAAATCCTGGATATTTGAGTAATAGAATCGAATTATGGATCGTTTTAATTTAGCAGTAATCGGGGCTACCGGAGCAGTCGGAAAAATATTTCTTTCTATATTGGAAGAACGAAATTTCCCTTTAAATAAATTGCGGGTTTGTGCTTCACAAAAGTCTTTAGGCAAAAAAATTACATTTGGTAGAAAAGACCTTATAGTTGAGCCAATAACAGATGAATTATTAATTGATTCTGATTTCGTATTTATTTCTGCTAGTAGTGAAGTAAGCTTGGACATTGCTCCAAAGGCAGCCAAATTAGGATCAATAGCAATTGATGACAGCTCTGCTTTTAGGATGGATGAAACTGTGCCACTCGTAGTCCCTGAAGTAAATTCGCAAGATCTAGCTGAACATAAAGGTATTATCTCAATACCTAACTGTTCAACAACCCCCCTAACAATGGTTTTACATGAATTGGGGAAATTAGCTAAAATCAACCGCGTAATCGTAGACACATTCCAATCCGTTTCAGGAGCTGGTGCAGGAGCTGTTGTTGAGCTGGATTCTCAGAATCATGCCATGTATGAAAATTCTGAAATTCAAACATCTATACATCCTCATAGAATAGCATTTAATGTGATACCTCAAATCGATAAATTCACGAAATCGGGATACACAAACGAGGAAATGAAGATGGTGAATGAAACCAAAAAGATACTTCATCAACCTGACCTCAAAATATCAGCTACATGCGTTAGAGTGCCCGTTAAGATTGGGCATTCAGAAGCAGTTCATATTGAATTTGATCAGAATATCGAACTAGAAAAAGCTTATTCAGCTCTGGCTAACTCGCCAGGAATCACATTACTAGATGACCCCAAAAATAATCATTACCCTATGCCGATTAACAGCGAGTATAAAGATGATGTTATGGTTGGGCGATTAAGAAAAGATGTTTCCTTACCTAATGGTTTAGTTTTATGGTTATCCTGTGATAACTTGCGAAAAGGTGCTGCCTTGAATGCAATCCAAATTGCTGAATCAATGATTGAAAAACGTTTAATCCGAAAACAGAGGAATAAATAGATGAATGAAGTTGGCAGAGTAATCACAGCAATGATTACTCCATTTAATGAAAATGGGCAGGTTGATTATGATGAGGCTGCCATATTAGCTGATGCCTTAGTTAATGCAGGCAATGATGGATTGGTAATCACAGGAACTACTGGAGAATCGCCTACCCTCACAGAAAAAGAACGACTAAGTCTGTATTCCAGCATTAAAGAATCTGTCGGCGACAGAGCTTCAATAATTGCTGGTACCGGAACCAACAATACCGCTGAGAGTATAGAGAACAGTATCACCGCTGAAAAGGCTGGAGCTGATGCTGTGCTTCTTGTTGCGCCATCTTATAATAAACCTCCTCAACGTGGGTTATCCTTACATTTCAAATCGATAGCAGACCAAGTGTCTATACCTTGTATTCTCTACAATGTACCTGGCAGAACAGCTGTAAACATTGACGCAGAAACTACGATTGAACTTAGTAATGTAAGCAATATTATCGGAGTAAAAGAAGCTAGCAGTAATATGGAACAAATCAGTAATATCATAAAAAATACTGATCCTGATTTTAAGGTTTGGAGTGGAAATGATGATGAGACATTCGAAATAATTTCGTTAGGTGGATTCGGAGTCGTATCTGTTTCTGGACATTTGATAGCTAATCAAATTAAAAAAATGATCAGTCTAGTATTAAGTGGAGATCGGGAATCTGCATCCAAGCTCGACAAAAACCTTCTTGATATCAACAAGATTCTATTTATCGTATCTAATCCAATTCCTGTGAAATATGCTGTTAGACAACTAGGCTATAAAGTGGGTGAACCTAGATTGCCATTAATCAAACTTGATGATGTGTCCGCAAGCAAGGTAAATGAAATTGTTTCAAAACACAGCATCGATCTAGCACCTCGATTTAAATAGACCTTATAAAACGATAATTTCTATAGTATCGATCTTCTTGTAATGGCCTCGTGTCTTTTTGGGCCTGTAGATATTACATCGACTGGACACCCAATAAGGTTTTCAAGTCTCATGACGTAGTCGACTGCCTGTTTGGGTAGTTCTCTAAAGCTAGTAGCGCCTGCAGTCGGTTTATCCCACCCAGGATATTCTTCATAAATTGGCTTGCAATGCTGTAAAAACCCTTGGCCACCTGGCAGCCTGTTGATTCTCTTACCTTCAAACTCATACCCAACGCAAATTTTTATAGAATCAAAACCATCTAAAACATCTAGCCTAGTCAAAACAACTGAAGAGTATCCATTAATTTTGCTACTATAATTAGCCATTATCGCATCAAACCAACCTACCCTTCGTGGCCTACCAGTAGTAGTGCCGAATTCCTGTGCTAAATCTCGTATACGGTCTCCAGTATCACCAGTTAACTCAGTAGGGAATGGACCGCCTCCGACTCGCGTGCAATAAGCTTTAAATACTCCTATCACACCTGCGATTTGAGTGGGGTGCAAACCTAACCCAACACTTGCACCTCCAATTGTTGGGTTGGAGGAAGTTACAAAAGGATAGGTTCCGTGATCAAGATCAAGTAAAGCTCCTTGCGCTCCTTCAAGCACAACTATCTGATTATCGCTCAATCTCTCATGCAGTATCTCCTCAGCAGCACCAATATAAGGGGAAAGTGAGAGAGACCATTCTGCACATTTATTAAATACAGCTTCCAACTCCATTGCCTCGCCACCATAAACTTTGGTGATAAAGGCGTTGGCATTATCAAGGGTTTCTTTGAGACGAGGTTTAAGGGCATCCAGATCTAACAACTCAGAGACCCGTAAACCGTTCCTAGAGGCTTTATCTGCATAAGCTGGCCCAATCCCTCTACCAGTTGTTCCTATTGCATTGTCGCCTTTGGCTGACTCAGAAAGTTGATCTAATTCAATATGATAAGGCATTATTAAATGTGCCCTTTCACTAATCAACAATCTTCCTTCAACATCAATACCTCTAGATTTTAAAGAACTTATTTCCTCCAATAGGCTTGGAGGGTCAACAACTACTCCGCTACCCATGACACTTAGTGTTTGAGGCCAGAATATCCCTGAAGGTACTTGATGCAGGCTAAAATGACCTTGATCATTTATTACAGTATGCCCTGCATTGTTCCCACCAGCAAAACGTGCGACTACATCCGCCTTTTCTGACAAAAAGTCGACAATTTTCCCCTTACCTTCATCTCCCCACTGTGCACCCAATATAGCGTATGCTGGCAAATTATTTCTCCAAATATTCAATAGACATATTAATAAAAAACCTTAATAGAAGTAACGAAAATAATGCATCGATTACATCATAATTTTTTAAAAGCGTTAGACCTTAGATGTATGTGATGATAATTTTGTCAAAGTAGCGTCAAGCGCATCTATGATAAAGTCGATTTCAGTTTCAGCAACACACAAAGGAGGCGACATTTGTATTACCCTACTACTCAATGTCCTTAACAATAATCCGTTTTTCTTAAATGTATTAACCAACCAACCTCCTAGATCTTCATCATCAATTGTAAATTCACCAACAAGCTCTATAGCTACCAAAAGACCAATACCTCTAACATCCCCTATTACAGAATGCTTGTCGGAAAGACCATTTAATTTTTCAATGAAATACCTTCCCTTAACTGCAGAGGCTTGAACTAGATCTTCTTGTTCTATTATGTTTATGTTTTCTAGTGCCGAAGCAGTTGAAACAGGGTGTCCTCCAGCAGTAAGAGCAGCATAAAAAATATTTTCTTTTCCAGCAAATGCATCTGCTACTTTTGTAGTGACTATTGTTGCCCCTATTGGTACATAACTACTGCCTAGACCTTTTGCGAGTGTCATTATATCGGGCGTAACACCAAAGTGTTCAATTCCAAACATGCGTCCAGTTCTTCCAAACCCGCACACCACTTCATCATCAATCAGCAAAATACCGTATCGATCACAAATCTCTCTAACTATGGGCCAATATTCTTGTCCGGGAACAACAGCGCCAAGAGACGAAGTTATTGGTTCACCTATAATTGCCGCAATCGTATCAGGACCGTTTTGAATAATTAAATTTTCAATATCTTGAGCACACAATACAGCACACTCTGAAGGGGATTTGCCTCCCCATGAGCAGCTGAAGGGATTAGGTTGAGAAGAGTAAATCATACCTAAAGGGCCGGGTTCGTACTGATTTAAGCCTAAAGAAGCTGGCCTACCAAGCCAGGCCACTCCAGATGTAGCTCCATGGTAACTTCCGTATCTACTAATTATTTTATACCGACCTTTATCACCCCTTCTTACATGGTAAGCTCGAGCCATTCTGACGGCTATCTCATTTGCCTCCGACCCGCCAGAAACTGGCCAGACTCGACTCAAATCTCCAGGAGTGATTTCTGCTAATTTTTCGGCAAGCAAAGCATTTGGAAAAGTGGTGGTTTGCTCAGGATAATATGATAGCTCAAGCATTTGATTCTTAACTACATCAGCCATTTGCTTCCTACCATATCCGATATTTACGGAAGAATATCCGCCATTGACATCCAACCATGTATTACCCTCAATATCAGTGACAGAAATACCGTTTGCACGGTCAATAATCATTGGCTCACCAGATGCGGCCATATCATCCCAGCCTTTAGCCTGCATCCAAAGATGCCTATTTGCCTTTCCCTGTAATTCAGTTTTAATTGTCACGCAAATCTCCCTACGCCACATTCACCTTCAAACTCCCACAACCCAAGATCCACAGCATGAACTATTTCATCAACCTCTTGGCGAGTTATACATAATGGAGGGCCAAAATGTAGTATGTTTTCCCGAGCTCTAAAAATTAATCCTTTGGATTTGAACTTCTCAGTCAACCTAACGCCGATTTGAACATCCGGATCAAATCCAGCTTTGGTTTGTCTGTCACTTACAAGTTCCATAGCCAAAAACAAACCAATACCTCTAACATCGCCAACATAAGGGTGATCCTGAATCATATTTTCAAGCTGATCTTTGAAATACTCACCGACTTCTTTGGCATTATCAACCATATTTTCTTCTTCAATTATCGATATGTTTTTAAGCGCTGCAGCAGCCGATACTGGATGTCCACTATTGGTTAAGACATGTTTCAGTGAAGAATCTCCCCCTGAAAAACTATCAGCAATACGATCGCTCACAATCGTTCCAGCCATAGGCAAGTATGCACTAATAATCCCTTTAGCCACGGTCATAATATCTGGAGCTACATTGAAGTGTTCCATGGCAAACATTTTTCCTGTTCTACCAAAACCGCATACGACTTCATCAGCAATCATTATTACGCCATATCGATCACATATTTCCCGCACCATAGACCAATATTCTTTAGACGGCACCGGAGCTCCCTGAGGGATAGCAATTGGCTCTCCGATAAACGCTGATATTGTTTCAGGTCCGTAAAACAAAATCGTATCCTCAATAGCCTGAGCACAAAGTATGGCACATTCAGATTCAGTTTTTCCGCCAAACTCACATCTATATGGATTTGGTTGAGGCACATGAAGCATACCAGGATAAGCAGGCCCATAATCAGCCTTTTGAACTGCCGGACCATCACCGGTCCAAAGAACCCCGCCTGTCATTCCATGATACGAGCCTTTTCTGCTTATGACTCGATAACGCCCTGATTCTCCACGATGGTTATGATATGCCTTTGCAATCTTTAATGCAGTTTCATTGGCCTCAGACCCACCTGTGGAAAAAAACACTCGGTTAAGATCACCTGGTGCTAATTCAGCAAGTTTCTCGGCTAATTTGATTACTGTCTCTGTGGTAGTACCAATTGGGCAAAAGGGAGTTTTATTGATCTGGTCGTATGCAGCTTGAGCAATTTCAGGCCTTCCATAGCCAATATTTACACAACTATAACCAGCATTGACATCTATCCAGTTATTTCCCTGGCTATCAGTAACCCTCACACCTTTTCCAGAAGTAATAACATGAGGACCACCGGACTCAGCCATTTCCGTCCAATCTCGATTATGAATCCATAAATTATTTAAAGCCTTTAAACGAACATGTTCTATTTCGGCCGGCGTATTCATAAAAAATATCCTATCTATAAGATGATCAAGATCTGTCTCCAAAAGTATATGTCTGGGTATTACACACTTACAAGCTTTTAGAGTAAAAACCAACTAACTAAAGCACTCATTTTCACTTTGACTCAGTTAGACTGACTGTAATAATATTTTTAGTGTAACTTAATTCGGCTACGTAGCTCAGAGGCAGAGCGGGCGCTTCATAAGCGCTAGGTCACAGGTTCGAGCCCTGTCGTAGCCACCAAAATAATATTTAAGCTCGGTAGACACTATATGCTGTTTTAAGTTGACTTTCCTGAAACTCTAGTGGTTTCTCACCTGAAGCAAATTCGTATAAAGCAGCTTTGTAGATTCCTTCTAGAGTGTATATTATTGTCACAGACGCAGCCGCAAATAATACTCCAATTACTAGGCCAAAAGTCTGATCAATCAATCCAAAGAACCATCCAATAGCAGCGCTGATAATTAAGGCTAAAATTTGAAAAATCCCAAATCCGAAATTAGCTGTTATTTGGTTACCCCAAGTACTTTTAAACAGACTGGTTGACTTCTTTATTGCAGCAAAAGGGCTTAAGTTTTCAGAAACAATAATTGGAACCACAAAGAAGGTCATCATAGTCCAGCCGGCCTGTAGCAAACTGCCCAGGATTTGACCAACTATACCTCTTCTATTCCCCTTTATAGCGGCTATTAGAATCGCCACAATAGTTACAATTATCGACCATATCAAAATATGATGGATATGCTTTACTGCGTGTGAAAAACCCGAGTAAACATTTGGGTCACCGCCACGTAATCTTTCCAAAGCAGCAGAAACTAAAGCTGAATTGAAAAATACAATTATGAAATTAGAAACAAAAACAATAACAACATAGACTGCTATTGGCTGTCCTTCTTCTTCAGTATTATCTAAGCCAATTGCTCCAAAGGACCACATGAGTGCTAAAAATATCGCTATGCAGGCTGCAGCCAATAACGGAAATAAAACTAATTCCTTGTCTTTTTGAAGCACATTAGCTGATGCTTTCATCATCGCCAAAGTTCTCGATATGTTTCCAAAAAATCCCATATATTTATACCTTTTGTTATTGTTTTGCAACGCAAAGATTTTACCAGACAATAGCCTAAATTATATTACTTATAAAATTACTTGCTCGTTTTTTCAGCTGTTTAGGACATGTTTTTGTTCAACAATCAGTAGCAAATTTTAGAGTGTATTCCGGGAAATTGTCTCCACGACGAGAAACATCACCACCGCCAACAATTAGAACAGCACAATCTTCCATAAGTGTTGCCGTTAATAAAGTTCTTCCCTCAGGCAAACTAGTGATTCTTGTCCATTCATTGTCTAGCACATCATATTCTTCAACCACTGTTATCCCTGAGCCAAGTTGATTTGCACCCCCAAACAGAATGACTTTATCTTTATAGGAAAAACCCCCTAGAGCTTGAGAAATTAATATAGCAACATGGTCTTGTCTTGGAAAGTCCATGTTGCTAACTTCTGTCCATTGATCAGAATTAGGATCATATATCTCAGCAGATATTCCTGGATACTGGTCTTTGGATTCAGGCTCTAGCGCAGTAGCACCTCCAGTAATGAGCACCCTACCATCCGATAAAAGTGTGGATTGATGTCCTAATCTGGCATAGTGCATATTGTTAGCGACGGTCCATGTCTTAGTATTAGGATCATATACTTCTGCAGATGCCAGTGTTTCACCAGGAACTACTGATTCCAAACCTCCAGTTACTAGCACTCGACCATCTTTTAACTTTATTGCAGAATGAGACATTCTCCTATGATTCATAGGAGCCAACTCTTCCCATATTCCATTCTTAAATCTGTAAATTTCAGAGGTAGCTGCAATGTCTACACCAGAGCGTCCCCCAATAATCATTACATCTCCACCTTCTAACGTGATAGCTTGAGCCCTGCTTCTTTTGTAACTCATTTCCGAAGTCTCAATCCATTCATTGGTATTGGGATCATATATTTCGGAAGAGAACAAATCTTTAATTCCCCTAAAAGCTTTATCTTCATCATCTTCTTGCAATATGGCTCGACCAGACCCTCCAACCACTAATACTCTACCGTCGGGTAATAAAGTTGATGTGTGATAAGTTCTCTCCCAATTGGGAGTCCCGGCTGGAAACCACTGATCATGGCCAAAAGGCATCAGTTTTGCTTGGTTTTCTGCTGATCCGCGATAACTTAACCGCTTACTTCCGCCGACAACTAATACTGACCCATTATCTAAAATGGTAGCGGTATGACCCCATCTTCCAAAACCCAAATCTCCGGACAATTCCCATGAGTCTTCTAGGATTATTCCGAGCTTTTGTGCAATAGATGTGTCGAGATCTGGAGTTGGTGTAGGTATTGCTATGGGAGTTTTTCCCGGAACAACTACAAATTCCATATCGGGAGGTTTTGATTCTTGCAAAAGTTCTACTGAAGTATTGCAATTTATTAAAAATAGCGCTAATCCCAGGACACAAAAAGCTACCAAACGTTTAGATACATTTAAAATAGTTATTGCAGTTTTATAAGTTTTCATTAATAGCAGAATTTAATGAATCTACCTCTCCTGAACCAATCATAACGCGTGAACCATTTTTGAAAGTCAATAAAACTCCTCTGTCGCCACTGACGTTGTAGGCTTTCCCGTTCTTCCCATATCTTATCCCCCAACCTCCATAATCCATCAAGGGCTTGTATTTGGTTGACTCAGCAATCTTGATTTCATTGAAATCCAGCTTTATCCAGTTGATATGAAAAGGTCGAAATTTTAAAAATATTCCTTCTGAATTAACCTTAGTTTCGAGCCGAATTATGTAAAACAGTAAAGGAAATACGACACCCAAAGTTACGGTCAATATCAATAGAAGAAAATCGCCTTGCTGATTAATGCCTACTGGTCTCTCAAAAAAAACCTGCTGTATCAATAAAGCCAGGCAAAACATTGGTGCAATGAAGATTAACATCCAAATCCACCATTGTCGAAAAGTTTGTTTTTCATTAAAAATTATCTTAGACATGTCCCTGACTTATCTTATTTTAACTCGAGTATAATTGACTTCATAAGTTTAAATATGCACATATATGTTTTAGATTTAGACTAGATTATTTAGTGATTTAGTTGTACTTTGTCTCTTGATATCCAGTAAACATATCTGCAGCCACCCCGAATTCACCTGAGTTTCTGGGCTTCAATATCTCAAGCTGAAGGTTATTTTGTGGCGGTAAATAACTGATACCCCGAAGCATCTTCCATTCATAAGGATTTATTGCTATTAAATTCATACGATACTGACCCCTTACCTGAACTCTACGCTCCCTTGGTTGATGCTGAATAAAGCCTTTATTTACTAACGCAGATATGCGATCATCTACCGTTCTTGTTAGGCTCTGCTTTTCATAATCTTTTAGCTCAAACCATGCTGGATAAAGCTTGGCCCAGGTGTTTTCCCTAGGGTCCAAGAAGAAATTCCTATTCTCGCGTCTATTATCATGAGAGTAGCCAGTCTGAATCTTTTGACTGACAGCTCCAATGATTTCCACGCGCTCTTTCATTACCCATTTATCGGGTAGAGTATTTGAGACATACTTAGAACTTTTAGATGCTTCATAATGCTCCCAATGCTTTAAAGAAGCAGTTTCCCAGCACAATAAGATTTCAGTATCTATTACTGCAAATGGAGGTTTATCAAGTTTTTTATATGACCCTCTCGTTGTCGTCTTTTCATCAAGGCCGGCAAGTGAAGGCTGATAAAGAGATTCACTATCAAGTAGTTTTTCGATAATGTCATTCATTACGTTGATGTTGTGAGTTGCACCATATTGCTTCAAGGCATCTCTATTTGATTCATTTAGCCTCACAGTCGTGTAGGTATTTTTTTTATCTTGTTTAGACATAAGTTATAAGGGTTGGGAGATTTTCCTGCTTATAGATTTCGCTGATGCAATTTTAACCCTACAGTCAAGCGTAAATTTATCTTAGTTTGCGAGCTTTGTTGTAGGCTTGAGTTGACCGTTCACTCCACTTATCTTTATCAACTGGTGCTGATTTGCGTGAGTATGTTTCATAAACAATTCCGAGTGTTTGATAGACTTGCCAGCTGTTAGGCGATATACGCGATGCTGAAACCAGATCATCTACTGCCATCTGACAGCTTTTAATATCGCTGAGCGCTTCACAAATCTGGTGATAAGTAATTGCTCTACCAATATAAGCCCTGCCAAGAGAGACCCCAATATTTAAATCTTTTATTTCTTTAAGTTCAGGCTCTTGGTTATTATCAATATATGAACTGAAGTCTTTTCTCGCGAGATCAATTTCTGTCAAATTTATTGCAGACTCGTAATATGCATAAGCTCGAAGAAAATAGGCATCATTAAAGTTGGGGTTTTCTTTTAATAAATCGGTGAAATCATCAATTGCCAACTTGTACTCTTTAAGAGCTAAATGTTCAATTCCTCTATCAATAAGCCTATTCTCAGTAGATTCACAACTAATGAAAACCAAGGCAAATAATGCTGTCAGTATTACGCTCAAATAACTTATTTTTTTTGTAGTCATTACCTGTCCATCTCTATCCTAGAAAAAATATTGCCATCCTTTTTAACGGTACTGCCGTTCCAACGGAGTTTATAGCCTTAAATTTTTAAGATATACTTACATTTCGATCTAGGGCGATTAGCTCAGTTGGCTAGAGCACCTCGTTTACACCGAGGGGGTCGGGGGTTCGAGTCCCTCATCGCCCACCATTTTAACTTGAAATTATTTAAAAGGTCATTGCCGAAGTGGCGGAACGGCAGACGCGCTGCGTTCAGGTCGCAGTGCCCGCAAGGGCGTGTGGGTTCAAATCCCTCCTTCGGCACCAAAACTGATAATAAGAATTTAAGTTTAATTTGTTCAGCGAGGCCAACTCAGTATAATACATACAACAAGTTGGAAATCATGCGCTTGTAGCTCAGTGGATAGAGCGCAGCCCTGCGGAGGCTGAGGCCGAGAGTTCAAATCTCTCCAAGCGCGCCATCATCTTTTGAACTTAAATTCAATCCGCAATCCGAGCTCTTAATTAAGGCCTACCTTTAAGGAGTAAAACTCTCTACTTGCGCTGTCACGCCTTCCCTACCTTGACCGCCAATAATTAATATTAAATCACTCTCAAGGCGAATCATCTCATGCCTGTATCTATCATTGTTCATCTCCTCCAGTTCCTCCCATACACCAGTAGATGTGTCATACAATGCTGCAGCACGTAGTCCATATCCAATACCACCAGTAAGCAGTATTTTCCCTGTACTCAATCGAATTATTGCCCCTTCAGCGTGAGGTTGTATTGTATTCCCAGTTTTCTCCCATATATTTGTCTCGGGATCATAAATTTCACTAGTTAATTTTTTACCTCGACCGCCTACAGCTAAGACTCTTCCATCATCAAGCAAAACTGCTTGATGATCAGCTCTACCAGTGGACATTTCAGCCACTACAGTCCAAGTGTTTGTATTCGGGTCAAATATCTCAGCGCTTTTTTCATATGGTGGATCTAATTTTCCGCCACCAGTAATCAACACTCTGCCATCATCTAGTAATGTTGCAGTATGCCTTGCTCGCGTAACCGACATGTCAGGCACGGCTTCCCATTCACCTTTTTCAGGATCATAAACTTCAGCCGAACTTAGATCTTGATAATCTCTTCCCTCTCCTCCAGTAATTAATACCCTGCCATCATTCAAAGAGGTGCAAGGCATATAATCACGTTCGGTAACTAACTCCCCTGTAGACTCCCAAGTCTCCGCATCAGCGTCGTATATTTCGGAAGTGGGAATAGCCATATTTAAATTACCCCTGCCACCAGTAACCAATACTCTTCCGTCTGGCAATAATGCTACACACAGATCGTGGCGATGCTCTTTCATATCACCTGCCATTTCCCATACACCAGTCACAGGATCGAATACTTCAGCAGAAGTATAAATAATGCCTCGCTGGCTGCCTGAACCTTGCCCCCCAACAACAAAGACCCGACCGTCTTGGAGTAAAACGGCTCCATGAGACCCTCTTTTGTTCCTCATAACGCTGGCTGTTTCAAAGCCCCTTGTCTCTCCTGCCACCACAGGTTTCGCCTCACCCGTATATTCTTCATCTCCGGATTGTCCGGTAAAAAATGTTGCGTCAGTAGAGAAATCGTCTACTGCTTCCTCTTCAGATGTAGTGCCAGAACAAGCAACTACCCCCAACGATAAAAGGACAATAATAAAAAACGATGATAAAACCTTGAAACCAGTTTTACTGTAAAGACTATTCATTACTAAATTTACTCCATTAATTAATTTAGTTTTTAACCAATTTAAATTTTGGCAAGCTTAATTCCTCGGTAATCTTATCAAAAGTAACCACAACTTCCATACCTATTCTAATTTTTTCCGGAGTAGGATCCTCAATCCCCACAATATTAGTAGCCATCCGCGGGCCCTCGTGCAATTCCACTATAGCAATAATAAAAGGCGCTTCATCCTGGAAACCTTGATTAGGAGATCGATGAATAATTGAGAATGCATAAACCACCCCTCGTCCACTCGATATAACCCATTCGGTATCGCGAGAAAAACAACAGGGAGAAATATCCCTTGGATAAAAATATGATTCTGAACATTGATTGCATTTTTGGATCCAAAGCTCCCCTTCAGAGGCTTTATTCCAATAAAATTCTGACTCTCCTTGTGGAATTGGTAGTATTTTTTTATAGTTGTTCATAGATCTTATTCAACGCCCAAAATAGCGGTACCTGCTGATGAAAGGTACCCCCCTGTCCCATTAATTAGAGCAATTTCTGGTGATGCAAGTTGACGTTCGCCAGTCTCCCCTCTTAACTGTCTCACAGCCTCTAATACTAAAAACATCCCATACATGCCGGAGTGCGTGTAAGACAAACCTCCGCCAGATGTGTTCATAGCAAAATCCCCTCCTGGTGCTGTTCTTTGGTTGGCTACGAATTCTGGACCTTCCCCAGGTTTGCAAAAACCTAATGCTTCCAGAGTAACCAAAACAGTATACGTAAATGAATCATAGATCATGGCCAAGTCAATATCTGAATGAACCACACCCGCCATGCCAAAAGCTCTAGCTCCAGTATCTTTAGAAATGGGTGATGTTAAATCAGGCATTTGACTAATAATGGCATGATCATGACTTTCAGCAGCTCCTAAAACCCAGACTGGCTGCTTTTTCAAATCTTTTGCCACGTCAGCAGAGGTTATAACATAAGCCCCCCCGGCATCGGTCACAATACAACAATCCAGTAAGTGGAAAGGCCATGCTACCCATCTGGAATTATGGTAATCCTCTTTTGTCATCGGATCACGCATATATGCCTTTGGATTTAACTGAGCCCACTTTCTAGTAGAAACAGCAATTTCAGCCATAGCGTCTCTGGTTCTATCTTCTCCGTAAATATGCATATATCTAGAAGCTGCCAGACTATATGCAGCTGGTGCATTTATGATTCCATATGGTGCTTCAAACTGTGATCCCGGCTCTGCCGCGTCAGCAACGGCTCTAGTTCGTGCACTACGACCTGCCTGCCCGTGAGTTACAAGAACTACGTTACAATACCCCGCCCTAATGGCCGCCATAGCGTGAGCTATATGTATTATGAAAGATGATCCCCCAACATTAGTGCCATCAGTAAATGTTGGCGTTATCCCTAAATATTCTGCCACTACCATTGATGAATAACCGGCAGTCAAAAGACCGTCAACTTGATCAATTGAAATCCCGGCATCTTCCAAAGCATTATATGCTGCCTCAGCATGATGCTGAAGGGATGACTTGCCTGGAACTTTACCTATTTCGTCTGATTCGCCAACACCGACGATTGCTATTTTGTTACTCATAAAATTCAACTAAGCTAGTTTATTAATCATATGTAAATTCAGCAATCGCATACTTTTTGATACCTTTC
>CEVQ01013902.1_pt1 | contig 52013 bp, 53 predicted proteins | sample 356551 | NCBI WGS metagenome assembly CEVQ01 (sample SAMEA2623756, study PRJEB7988) | marine metagenome | biome: marine biome (ENVO:00000447); feature: mesopelagic zone (ENVO:00000213); material: "saline water (ENVO:00002010), including plankton (ENVO:xxxxxxxx)" | depth 250 m | reverse complement strand
GTCTGAGTATCAAGAATTAAAAACTATCTATTCATATATTTGACATTTCTTTTCTAGATATCAACGCCTTGTTTAGAATCGATTTTGATTTTTGATAAGTAATAGTATGAAGGGCGTTATCGGAATTTGCCCAGAGAAAATTGGTATGTTCATGACTAAGAGTGATGTTAGTTTCTTCTGTTTCTCCTAGGAAATAAATAACTTGCTTTTTGATAGTCGAACGGCCCTTGCGGAAGGAGTATTCTATTATTTCCCGAAAATCTGAAAATAAAGTTACCTCAGAAATGCCCGTTTCTTCTTTTAATTCCCTTAATGCCGTTTCCGTTTCAGATTCGTTGTTTTCTATGTGCCCTTTGGGAAAATCCCAATGGCCTCCTCCTTTGTATTTTAAAAGAAGAACTTTGTTTTCATGGAATAAAACTATGCCACAAGAATGCTCCATAATAATAGAGCTGGAGCTACACCTTAAAAGGATTAGTAATGCCTAGCTAAGAAAACTCTATTCTTCTTCTATCTTTACTCTACCGAGTATAGATGCGAGGAACGCTAATGCCATGATACTGAACATAGGATCGAAACCTGGAATGAAAACCCCTCTAATCCAAAGAGTTGATGTTACAGTTCGAGCTTCGTTTTCACCAGAAAGTGTTGTTGAAGCTTTAACAATCACAGTGTGATATTCATTAAACCACCCCAAAACAGTTCCACGAGGAGTTTGTAGAGTTATTGGAACGACTTGTTCACCCAAAGAATCAACTTGCCATTGAGACTGACCGAGAGCTAGTGTAAAACCAGACTCTTCTAAATCGTCCTGATTTAGAACCTCAATTAGTATTGTATCGATGTAATTTCCATAGTTAACTATAGTGTATGTTTGTATGTAATCACTGCCAGGGCCTATTCTGATAAATGGGGCATCAGCTCTAATTGCTAATCTTGCGTATTGAAGAATCTGTGCTGTGAATCCTGCATATTTAGTAACTGTGAAAGTTTGAGTATTAGATTCCTTTCCTTGTGCCACAATTGAAACGTCTACATTCTTGTATGAAGATTGTGTTAATGCAAGAGCACATACAGGCACTGTAGCATCAGCACCGGCACTCAAAGTAACAGAAGTTGAAGAAGGAGAAATGGTAACTCCCCCACCACTGAGTTGAATGTCCACATCTATGTTTGCAGTACCTTGATTAGTTATAGTCATAGAAGTACAGCCAACACCGCTAGAACCTGGACGGACATCGAGTTGAACGCTAGCATCAGCTACCTCTATCGAGAAAGAAACAGCTGCTAGCTGTGAAGAGCTCGTTGGCACGTAAACTAACATTGTTGAGCCTAATACTAGGACAACAAGCAGAAACGCTCTCAGAGGATTATTTTTCATTATATTCTCCAGCTTACCATAATATCGTGGGCCGATATTTATAGTTGACCGGTGCAACACTCTGAAACGAGCATAAAAAACTTAGTTAAGGCCTAATTTGAGTTCCAAGTCGGAATTTGTTGGCTCAACTAAGACGGAATTATCAGGGAAAACTATTACGGGGACTCTTTGAACTCCGTCGTTCAATGCGACGGCAGTCTCTCTAGCATCATCATCATCTTCTATGTTGATCCAAACATAAGAAATATTATGTTTGTCTAGGAAATCTGTAGAACGGTGACAATCGCCACACCAAGTTGTGCCGTATATTTTAATTGGTTTTAAATCGGAATCCGTCATGTTTACTCCAAATAATCTTCCATCAGATTACAGGAGCAGATTAAATTTCTATCGCCATGAACGTTGTCTACTCGTCCGACGTGTGGCCAGAATTTATTATCTGAAGAATCTATCATCGGAAAAGCCGCAGTTTCTCTTGAGTACTGATGGGGCCAGTCTTCAGATGCTATCTGTTTTGCAGTGTGGGGAGAATTTCGAAGTGGACTATCTAAAACTGATATTTTTTTATTTTCGATAGCTTCTATCTCTTTTCTAATCAGTAAAAGTGTATCACAAAAAGAATCTAATTCTTTCTTAGATTCTGATTCTGTTGGCTCTATCATTAATGTACCACTAACGGGCCATGACATTGTTGGTGCATGAAAACCATAATCGATTAATCTTTTTGCTATATCCTCTACAGTCACGTCTGTATTTTCGGTAATATCCCTAATATCTAAAATACATTCATGGGCAACTAAACCCTCATTGCCTGTGAACAATATAGGGTATGCATTCTTCAAACGATGGGCAATATAATTGGCATTTAAGATAGCGATTTTAGTAGCTTTAGTTAAACCTGACCACCCCATCATTGAAATATAAGCCCAAGGAATAGTTAAGATTAAAGCGCTACTTAGAGAAGATGAAGAGATGGCTCCAGAACCATTAAGAGAATCTCCTGGTAAGAAAGGAATTAAATCTTTTTGAACTACGATTGGGCCCATGCCTGGTCCACCGCCGCCGTGAGGTATACAGAAAGTTTTGTGCAAATTGAGATGACATACATCCACACCTAAATCTCCAGGTCGGCAAACGCCGGCCATAGCGTTAAAATTTGCACCATCCATGTAAACTAATCCTCCACTGGAATGAATCATGTCGCAAACGGAAACTATAGATTCTTCAAAAACACCATGTGTTGAGGGGTAAGTAATCATAATACCGGCAAGATTTGCAGAATTTTCTTCTATTTTATCGGTTAAATCTGATATATCTATATTTCCTTGATTATCGCAAGAAACTGGGACTACTTTCATTCCTGCCATAATGGCACTTGCAGGATTTGTTCCGTGTGCAGAAATTGGGATTAGACAAACATTTCGATTGGGTTGATTTTTGGAGATATGATAATTGCGTATTGCGAGTAACCCCGCGTATTCACCCTGCGAACCTGCGTTTGGTTGAAAAGAGATTTCATCTAAACCTGTGAGATCTACTAACCAATCCCCTAAAGAAGATATTAGAGTTTGATATCCTCCTGTTTGTTCTGAAGGTGCGAATGGATGTATATCTGAAAAACACTTCCAAGTAATTGGCATCATTTCAGTGGTGGAATTTAATTTCATAGTACATGAGCCGAGAGGAATCATACTACTTGTCAAAGATAAATCTCTATTCTGTAGTTTGAATATATATCGTAAAAGTTCGGTTTCAGAATGGTATGAATTAAAAACTTGATTTTCAAGGTAAGCAGAGTTACGACACAGATTTTTAGCTAATATAAAGCTGTCAGAAATGATTTCATTAGATAATGATTTGTCATCGAAATTAAAAATATTTAAGAGTTCGGAAATATCCTGTTCTGTGGTTTTTTCATCCAAAGAAATTGTGATTGAATTATTATTTAATTCTCTTAAATTCACTTCTTTTTCAATGGCTCTTGAAATGATTTTTGAAGTGTGGGCAGTTTTTACACACAAGGTATCAAAGAATTGAGAATGAGATAAATCATATCCCATAGAAGATAGTTTAGTGGCTAACGATGTGGCTAGATTGTTAACATAAACTGCAATCTGTTTTAAACGCTGAGGGCCGTGATAAACTGCATACATGCTAGCAACTATAGCTGGCAGAACCTGTGCAGTACAGATATTGCTTGTAGCCTTATCTCTGCGTATATGTTGTTCTCTAGTTTGTAATGCTAATCTTAAAGCATAATTATCGTTCGAATCCTTTGAAACGCCGACAACTCTACCTGGCGTTCGTCTTTTGTATTTATCATGGGTAGCGAAAAAGGCTGCATGGGGGCCTCCGAAACCGAGAGGCATACCGAATCTTTGGGTGTTACCAACTACTATGTCTGCACCAAAATCACTAGGTGGAGTTAAAAGAGTAAGAGAAAGAATATCTGCACAAACTATTACAAGAGCATCATTATCATGGGCTATTTTTGAAATTTGAGAATAATCCTCTACGCTACCTTCGGTGCAAGGATATTGTAAAATGATGCCGAAAAAATCACTTATTTGAGATGTGGTGTTATGATCTATGACTTTTACTTCGATACCTAGAGGTTCCGCTCTAGTTTTTACTACGTTGATTGTTTGAGGATGGCATCTATTTGAAATTATTAAAGTGTTAGAATGATTGGTAAGATTATAAGCCATTGTCATTGCTTCAGAAGCTGCAGTTGATTCATCTAGCAAAGAAGCATTAGCAAAACCCATGCCGGTTAAGTCCATAATCATAGTTTGAAAATTTAAAAGAGCTTCCAAACGGCCTTGTGATATTTCAGCTTGGTATGGAGTGTATTGAGTATACCACCCTGGATTTTCCAATATATTACGTTGAATTACAGGTGGAGTTATGCAATCATTATAACCCATACCGATGTACGAGTTGAAAATTTTATTATGAGATCCTAAAGTTTCTAAATCTCTTAATGTTTCGAATTCGCTTTTGGGACCTTCGTTGAAACTTTCGGGAGTGGGGTGATTGAATCTTATGGAAGGTGGTATGGTTGTATCTATTAAGTCATTTAAGGAATTATAATCTATAGTTTTAAGCATGGACTGAATTTGAGAATCGTTTGGCCCGATGTGTCTATGATCAAAAATGTCAGGATGTTTAGAATGATTACTCATAGTAGAGGCTTCGGAGTAGATACTGCACTAAAAAGAGTGGATTAATAGTTTTTTTGGCTTGGGGATTATAAAGGTATACGTTACGATTTAAAGTCTATGGGCAATTGGTATGTCCGAATGTCAGGTATAGTTCGGGTTTTTACTACGGAGGAGGCGGAGGAACTTTTGCCTACTGTGGACATACTTTTGCAGAAATTAGTTGATACGAGTGTTAAACAGAAACTCCTTGAAGAACAGGCAAACGAAATTTTAGATGAAGTAATGGAAGAAGGAACTCACCCGAATGCGATAGATGAATTGAAGGAGATTAAAGGAACGTTGGATATTAACGTTAGAGAGATGGATAAGCTAGAAGGTGAAATAACGAATATGGGATTGAACGTAAAGGATTCGATATTAGGAATAGTAGATTTTCCAGCAATGAGAGGAGAGCAACCAGTTTATTTGTGTCATAGACTTGGAGAGAAAAAAATGACTCATTGGCACAATGTAGAAGATGGTTTTGAAGGAAGAAAACCTCTAGACAAAGAGCCAGATATAATCACAATTTAGATTAATCTTTTGGACCTTCCCAACGTTTGAATATGTTTGTATCTATATCTAAAACATCGAGAACTCTGCCGACAATAAAATTGACATTATCTTCTATGGTCTTTGGTAAATTATAGAAGGCCGGCATAGCTGGAACCATAATAGCACCGGCTTGAGCTATCTTTAACATATTCTCTATGTATATTGTGCTTAATGGAGTTTCACGTGGAACTAGAATTAGTTTTCTTCTCTCTTTCAACATAACTGTAGCAGATCGTGTTAAGAGGTTATCAGAAACCCCTGATGCAATCTTACCTAATGTTGTACCTGAACAAGGGATTATGACCATGGCTTTGGCTTTGAAAGACCCTGAAGCTATACTAGCGGCTACGTTTTCATTTTCATGAACTACGTCAGCTAAATCCAAAACATCTTGCCAAACACCTTGGCATTCATGTTTATGTACCAGCTTAGCGGAATCAGTGGAAACTAAATGTGTTTCGAAATCTAAAGGCTTTAGAATTTCTAAAAGACGGATGGCATAAGGTAACCCTGATGCACCGCTAATTCCTACAACTATTCTTTCCATAGAATGCGATTAAGAGAGGGGACTACTATTAGTTTAGGTTGCATATTTTAGAAAGAATATTGGTAAAACCCCCACTTTATCCTATCTAATTATGAAGATTGCCGAACAGAGTGCATGTGGCAAGAGTATTTTGTTGGGAGAGCATGCAGTCGTGTACGGTCAACCGGCAATAGCCATACCAATGGAAGATATCAGAGCATATGCATGGATAGAAGAAAATAATCAAAGAGGAATTGAAATTGACGCTTTAGATCTCAATGAGAAAATTGTTATTGAAAATGAGAATAGACACCAGTTTGCTATTGTGATAAATGAATTAATACAAAAAACTCAAAGTGAAAAATTAAATTTTACTGTTAAATTAACATCAGACATACCTCAATCAGTTGGAATGGGGAGTAGTGCTGCCACCTCTGCTGCAGTCTGTAGGTGTGTAGCAGAATATCTCGGAATAGAGCTAACGGCGGAAGAAGAAAGTGAAATTGTATTTAGAGCAGAAGAAATTGTTCATGGAACGCCGAGCGGTATAGACAATAATGTTATTGTTTATGAAAAACCGATATTATTTGTAAAGGGGGAAGCTCCAAAAATATTACATTCAAAAAGAGATTTGTATATAATCATAGGAGAAAGTGGTGTAGAAAGTTCTACGATGGAAATGGTGAAAAATATAAGAGAGATGGTTAATGAAAAGCCAAAAGAATTTGAAAATAAATTTGACAGAATAGGAAAATTAGTTAAGGAAGCTGAACAGAATATTCAAAATGGAAATATAGATGAGATTGGAATGTTAATGAATAAAAATCAAGAAATATTAATAGAAATGCAGTTATCACATCCAGAGTTGGATAACATAATTGAAATTACTAGAAGGGCTGGAGCACTTGGTGCTAAACTGACTGGAAAAGGTGGAGGAGGTAACGTAGTTGCGATTTCGGACAAGTTGGAAACTCAGAAAATGATAGCAAACGCTATTGAAGGTGCTGGTTATAGTGTTTGTAAGACTAAAGTGGGTGCTAGACTATGAATTTAAGAAAATTTGTTAATATTCTTGATGAAAATAAAATGTTGAAGCGGATAACTAAAGAGGTGTCTTCTGAATATGAAGTTGCAGCATTGATGGAGCAGGCTGGTGATTGTCCATTAATGTTTGAAAATGTGAAAGGCAGTAAATTTCCTGTAATTACTAATATTTGTTCTAGTCGAGAATTGGTTGCAATGAGTTTGGATTGTGAAGAAAAAGACATACTGCATATGATTGCTAAGGCAGGTAATGATCCAAAAGAACCAATGGAGAAAGCAGAAGTAGGATATATAGAAATTGAGCCGACCCTAAAAGGCATGCCAATTTTGACTCATCAAAAAGGAGATGGTGGCGCATACATTGCTAGTGCTATTGCAGTGGCGCATAGTGAAAAATATGGGATGAATATGTCATTTCATAGAGGGATGAAGATAGATGATGAGCATTTAGTTCTCCGCATATTACCAAGAAATTTACAAGCGTTCAGAGAAGAGGGAGTGAATGAATTTGCATTCTGCAATGGAGTTTCTGGGGCTGTTTTACTAGGGGCTGCTACATCTTTTGAAATAGGCACTAGTGAAATGGCTATAGCGAATGCGCTTTCTGAATCTCCATTAATAGAAGTAGGAGGGCATATGGTTCCTGAATCGGAATTTGTAATGATTTGTGAATTCACAGGAGAGGAGGCAGATGAAGGGCCGTTCCTTGATATAACTGAAACATTGGATATTGTGAGAAAGCAACCTGTTGTAAGGATTAAGAAAATTTTTGCTAGAAACGATTCTATTTTTCATGCATTGTTACCTGGCGGTCCAGAACATAAAGTCCTAATGGGGATGCCTAGAGAGCCTACTATCTTCTATGAAATAAACAAAGGAGTAGAGTGTGTTGATGTTAATGTTACGCCGGGAGGAGGGTCGTGGTTGCATGCTTTTGTGTCTATTAATAAAAAAGATGAAGAGGATGGAAAAAAAGCAATAGAAGCGGCTTTTCGTGGTCATAAATCTCTGAAGCACGTGTGGATTGTAGATAACGATATAGATGTAACGAAAGCAGAAGAAGTGGAATGGGCAATGGCCACTCGATTTCAAGGAGACAAAGACATGATAGTTAAAGAATTAGAGAAGGGTTCTTCATTGGATCCTAGTTCATGTATTGAAACTAGAGAGACGTGTAAAGTTGGTTTTGATTGTACAGTACCTCTTGATAAAAACTTGGAACATTTTCAAAAACCAGAACCTGCTATGCGAATTAATCTAGATGATTACTTAGAAGGCAATTAACTGTGGAACTTAATACAGAAGAATTGAAAATTTTGGACGGTGAAAAGGGCCGTGGTCGCCAAATGGCAATGAGTTTGTTAGTTGATTTAGGAGTGGCGGCTAAAGCTAGTAAAATGATTTCGATAAAATCTGCACACGTATCTGGTGTTTCCCCTTTAACGGGTGGATTTGGTTTAATTAAATTTTTAGAAGATATAACAGGAGATGATGAATGTAAAATAAGTATACCGACTACATTGAATGCTGCAGGTTGTGATGAAGATAGAATAACTGAAATGAATATACCTTATGAAAATTATCTTAAAAAACAGAGAGAGATACTGGAATGTTATGAAAAACTAGGTATCGAAATGACAATGTCGTGTACGCCTTATGAAGTTGAAAAAAAGATTGAAAAGGGTAATGCATCTTGGGCAGAATCTAACGCGATATGTTATGCAAATTCATATACTGACCTTAGAACGAATAGAGAATCGGGACTCTCTGCTCTGGCTTCTGCCATATGTGGAATAACGCCAGAATATGGATTATTATTAGATTCAAATCGAAGTCCGAATTTTTGTGTGAATGTTGTATGTGAATTAGAAACCCCCACAGACTACTCCATCTTAGGGGATTGGATAGGAAAAAATATACCGCCTGAATGGGATATGCCTTACGGTCCCATACCTTGTATATGTGGAATAAAAAATGATGTCGATTACTATCGTAGAAAGGCATTAACAGCGGCCGCTGCGAACTATGGATCACCAATGTTATATTTGAATTGTTCAGAACAAAACAAAGAGATAGATTGTTGTGAGAGAAAGATTATATTCTCTGAAAAAGAATTGAATAAAAGGTATGCAGAACTGGCGCCTAAAGAAAATGTGGATTTGGTAGTTATTGGATGTCCGCAAGCTTCGTATGAAGAGATTCAAGAGACTGAAAAACTACTAAGAAACAATGAAATTCCAGATAAAAGATTGTGGGTTTTTACATCTAAAAGAAACTATGAACGAGCTTATGAAGAAGGGATTGTAGAGAGTATAGAAGCATCGGGGGCAATGATGTTGAAAAATACTTGCCCAGAAGTAGTACCGTATGATAGGGAAAAAGTAAAACATATACTTACAAATTCATTGAAAGCAGAGCATTACTTGACATCTGGATTAAACAATATACCTACGTCTGTAATGAGATTAAAAGATTGTATTGAAGTAGCTGCAAGACCTCAAAAGAAAATAGAAAAAAACGTGGAACCTGATGTTAAAATAATTGAAAAAAATAGTAATAAAAAATACAGAAAAGGTGCTTGTAAAATTTTTGGAAAGGGATTGAAATCTCAAAAAGAATGGAATATAGAAGGAGAAGCAATGGTAACGGATGTGCCAATAACGTTCTTAGGATATGTTAATCGGGAAACGGGAAAAATTGAAGAAAGGGGGCACCCTTTAGATGGTGAAACGATTACTGATAAAATTTTGATTTTTCCTAAAGGTAGTGGATCCAGTGTAGCTCCTTACGTATTAATGGAATTATTTTATAGAGGAAAGGGGCCTAAAGCAATTGTAAATTCAAATTTGGATCAGCAAATGATACCTGCGTGCTCATTGCTGAAGATACCTTATGCTCATTCATTTAATGACAATCCTTGTTATGAAATAAATACAAGAGATATGATTAAATTAGAATTAAAAAATCAAAATGTTGAATTAGAAGTTGTGGAGCGAGGCGATATCTAAACATGCTTATACGTTCTGAATATCGGACATTTATTATTGGATTTTTATTGATAATTATATCGTTATTTTTAACTCCAGACATGGCGCTATCGTTATTTTCAGCCATGATGGGAATCAAAATTTTATATCCCATTTTAGACACTGAAGAAAGATTTGAGAAAAATGTAGAGATAGAAACGAATGTAGAAGATTTATTTGAATGGCACGAAAAACCTGGAGCTTTTGAAAGATTAACCCCTACATGGGATCCTGTAGAAATAATTAAGAGAGAAGGAGGAATTGTAGATGGGGAGGTAGATATGAGAGTAAAAATTGGACCTCTGCAAATAAAAATGTTAGTGCAACATTGCGAATATAAAAAAAATAGTAAATTCAAAGATGTGCAAATAGAAGGGCCATTTCCTATGTGGGAACATACTCACTTATTCAATGAATCGAAGAAAGGATTTACAAAAATGACTGATAGAATTGATTGTAGGATTCCTTTAGGTTTAGTTGGTAAGATTTTTTCTAGAAAGTATGTAAAAAATAGAGTTGAACAACTTCTGGAGTATCGACATTCAACTGTATATGAAGATTTCAAAATAGCTAACAAATACCGAGGAAAATCGATGAATGTTGGTATAACAGGCAGTCATGGGTTAATCGGTACTGCGTTGATACCTTTCCTTACGACTTGTGGACATAAGGTAACGAGAATTGTTAGGAGTAGCCCTAAGGAAAATGAAATATATTGGAATCCTAAAACTGGAGAAATTGATTCGTTAGAAGGATTGGATATAATAGTACACTTAGCTGGCGAGCCTGTAGGATCTAAAATTAGATGGAGTCGGAAAAAGAAAGAAGAGATATACGAAAGCCGGGTTCTTGGAACTGGTTTATTATGTAGGAAAATATCGATGATGGTTAAACCTGTAAAGGCGTTAATTTCTGCTTCTGCGATAGGATATTATGGAGACCGGGGAAATGAATTCCTTGATGAAACTAGTGGAGCTGGGGGTGGATTTTTTCCCGATGTGGTGAAAGGATGGGAAAAGGCTACAGAATATGCCAGTGGGATTGGAATAAGAACTGTAAACATGAGATTTGGAATAGTTCTTACTCCAGAAGGTGGAGCCCTAGAAAGAATGATGCTTCCTGTTAATTTTGGATTAGGGAGTAGAATTGGTGGAGAACAGTGGTGGAGTTGGGTTTCAATTGATGACGCCATAGGAAGTATTTATCATGCAATGATGAATAGTGAAATGAAGGGGAAATACAATGTAACGGCCCCGTTTCCAGTTAGGCAAAAAGAATTTTCCAAAACACTGTGCGACATCATGTGGAGGCCAGATATGATGACCCTTCCTGAATCTATTGTTAAGAACATAATGGGAGAAATGGGAGAGATATTACTACTAGCTAGTAATAAAATAAATTCGAATAAGATAATTGAAAGTGGATATGAATTTAGACATGAAAGATTAGAAGATGCATTGAGGCACTTGCTAGGTAAGAGAGAATTTATTGAATCGCAGTAGATAAATAAGTTCGACGGGATTTTGGAATTAAACAGGAGAGTGTTTCTCCATTCCAATGTCCGCAACCAAGAATTCTTTTTTCATAAGCGACCGCTACAAATCCAGGTATCAGGTGCTCATAATCAAAACTGTTAGGAATGATATTCTTTCCTTGACAAAAATCGATAGTTTCTTTCAAAGATATGTTGAATATGCTTTTTTTAATATATGCGCCGAAGAGTTGAAGAAAATTGGTTGTTGGTTTGTAAGTTTTAGATTTTCGAAGTGCAACAATGCCTGCACTTGAGATATTTATTTTACTTTCAATCGTTTTTGGACCTAAATAAATATTACTAGAATTTCCAGTATACCATGAATATGATGAAAAAAGAACTTTACTGAGTCCGAATCTATCATTGAGATATTTGTATATTTCTTGTTCCATTTCGTTGTTGATTTTATGCATTTTTAATTATTTTAGATATGAAGAACCCGTCGGTATTGTTTTGATGTGGCCAAATTCGCAGAGATTTTGATAATTCTGAAGAATAATGAGTTCCGTTCCATTCTGTAATACCATTGGAAGAGATTAAATTTGGTAGAGATAAAGGAATTAATTCTGCTGATTTGTTATCAAGTAAAGTGTTTACAATCGCTTCATTTTCTTCAGGTGAAAAGGTACAGGTAGAGTAGAGTAACGTTCCTCCTTCATTAAGCATGCTGAAAGCCTTGGCAATCAGAGTTTTTTGAATGCCACTAAAGTAAGAATATCTTCTTTCATTCCATCTATTAAAAAATGATGGATCTTTTCTACACATCCCTTCAGAACTACATGGCGCATCAAGAAGTATTACATCAAATTTTAGATTTGGAAATGAGCGGAAATCGTAATTTGTAACGGCCGTGTTCAAAACTCCTAAACGATCGATATTGCCTCTAAGGGCCTTGATTCTTTGATACTTTAAATCGTTAGAAATCAGTGTACCTTTGTTATCCATCAATGCTGCGATTTGAGTGGCTTTTGATCCTGGAGCTGCGCATGCATCTAAAATCGAGTTGGCATTTTTTATTTCATCTTTGAGAAATATAGGGGGCAACATTGACGTTAATTCTTGAATGTAAATTTCTCCTAAAAAATGTTCAAGTGTTGTGCCTAATCTCTTATCGGAATTTGAAATGAAGGCATCTTTATACCATGGAACTGGAGATAGATTGAACCCATCACCCTCTAAGCGTTGTACTACATCCGTAGAATTGCTTTTGATAGTATTCACTCGAAAAGAACGAGGAAGTGACTTAGAAAGGTATTCAGTAAACTTCGATACATTGCCACTTATTGGGGCGTAACGTTCGATAAAGGCTGACGGTACTGTAGAAACCATTTCACAATTCTACTATCCAATCATAAGGATCAGACACATCACCAAATTGGATACTTGTTAAAGCGTCGTAGAGTTTTTTAGTTGTTTTGCCGACTTGGCCGTCTGAAAAAATGTAATCTTCTTCTTTATAATTTATTTTTCCAATAGGAGTTAGAATTGCAGCAGTGCCTGCGCAAAACGCCTCATCGGCAGTAAGTGCTTCCTCTATTGTTATTCTCCTTTCCTCTGTTTTGATACCGAATTGATTCAAAGCTAAGTGCATAGTAGAGTCCCTAGTCACACCTGGAAGGATTGAACCTGTTAACATAGGAGTGACTAATGTATCTCCAAATAATGCAAAGAAATTAGCGGCACCAACCTCTTCGACGTATTTTTCTTCTGCTGCATCCAGATAGATAACTTCGGAGTAACCTGCGCTTTTAGCTTCGCCAGCAGGTTTCATACCGGCCACGTAATTTCCTATAGCTTTTACACCGCCTGTCCCTTTTAGAGCCGCCCTATGATATTTATTAGTTACAATTAAATCTATTGGTTTGAGACTTCCCTTGAAGTAAGGAGCTACTGGTTGTACATATACTAAAAATGTGAATTCTGGAGAAGGGGCTACGCCGACAATTGGGCCATTGCCTATCGTTAAAGGTCTTATGTAAAGAGCACCTTGTTCTGGAGTTGGTATGTAATCTTGATTGTCTAATACTGTTTTCATAACCCCATCAAGAAAAACGTCTTCTGATATAGGTGGGATTGCTAATCTAGAACACCCTTCTGCCATTCTACTAGCATTCATCTGAGGACGAAAGAGCCTAGGTTTACCATTGCGTCCTTTGTAGGCTTTCATACCCTCAAAAAGCCCTTGGCCGTAGTTTAGAACGCCTGCAGCGGGGGAGAGAGATATTTCACCGAAAGGAAATAAATCTCCTTTCTCCCAGCCATCATCGTTTAATTTTCTTTTAGAAATATACATTGAACGAGTTGGCGTATGTGAAAAGGATAAATTGTCAAAATCTATATCTTCTGGTTTCAAATATGATCCTCCGCGAAATGCTTCAAACGCTGCTCTAGTAAAGAGATTTCGGTGGGCTTTACGAATGAAACACAAATTCGTAATCCTTCGTTCCTAGAAGAGCCTGAACTAGAAAGTGTAGTTGTTGAAATACCATATCTAAGTAATTCTTTTAGTAAGTCATTACCGGTAAACTCTGGATAGCTCATTGTCAAGAAAAATCCATTCCCTACTGGAACGTCAATGTCTGTTTTATAGACTTGATTGAACCCGTGATTGGTAAATATTTTACAAATCTCTTCGGAACGAGAACTGTATTCTCGTGTATGTTCAACGAAATTAAAAGAACCGTCACAAGCGGCATTGAGTAAAGATGATAGACCGTGTTGTGATACATGGCTAACACCAGAAGTGGTAACATACAACCCCCCGTGTGAAAAGGAATGTCCAAATGTTTCAGAACCGCATTTATCTTTTAGATTTGGAAAATTCATATCTACAAGAGCAGGAGATATGACTGATATGGCACATCTTGGACCTGGGTAAGAAAACGCCTTTGAAGAAGAGATGAGTGTTACCCAATAATCACCATACTGTGCTACTGAAGGTATAAATGGTTCTGTAAAAGGGGTGGAATAATCTTGGCGAAAATCCATACCTATGTATGCTTGATCTTCTATTGCTAGAACTTTATACTTGTCACATAATTCAGCTATGCCTTGTAACTCACTAGGCCTCAAACAGACCCAGGAAGGATTGTTTGGAGAAGACCATAAAAGACCTCCAATGTTTCCTTCTTCGAATTTTTTTCTTATAGCTGAAAGTAAGGAATCGCCCCTACAATCATAGAGATCGATACCTTCTGTTTCAAGACCTAAGAAACGAGCTTGTAATTTCGATACAGGAAAAGTTGGATCTAAAAACAGTATTTTTTTTCTATTGGGAAAAAGATTTCCCGCAAGCTGTTGAGAAATGAATCCCCCTTGCATTGAACCGCATGTTGGTATTATCGAACTCGTTGGAGTTTTTACATTGAAAAATGCTTCGAAGAAACGTGAACCTGCTTGTTTTAATTCAGGAATTCCGTCAAAAGGAGGGTAGGCCCCGTGTACGCCTTGACTCATGGCTTCTTGCTCTACCTCTTTAACAAAATCAGGAGGAGGAATGTTCGGTATGCCGAACTCCATACGTATGAAATCGATACCTGTTTTGTCTTCAAGAATATTAACTAAACGGTTTACCTCCCTTATAGCGAGATTATCAGATGAGAAACCTGTTTCCTTTAGAGAATCATCAATAAGTTTAGATGGTAATGGTATTTTTTCTTTTGTCAATTTTCAACACCCTAATAGATAGGAATAGGAGAACATCCCTAAAAGCATGCTTATGGAAAACTTATAAGATAGATACTGACATAGGAAAATGATGATGAATGTAACTTATGCATATCTTCTCATGATAATTTCATTGGGATTTTTTGCTTGGTTAGGAATTACAAATGCTCTGAAAAAAGAATCGAACTTTGATGAATACCTCTCTGCTAGAAACAGTCAATCTTGGCTCAGTATTGGGCTAAGTTTGTTTGCTTCTGGTATGGGAATCTGGATACTTTTTGGCCCATCAGAAGTCGGATACTATGGTGGTTTCTATGATGTTCTAGGTTATGCTCTTTCATCTGCTACCCCCTTTATTTTATTAGCAAATATAGGGCCGATAATAAGAAGAATAACTCCAGAAGGAGTGACTTTGGCCGATTATGTGAAACAGAGAATGGGAAGAACAATGCAGATTTATGTTGGAATAATTTCTATAATATATATGTTAACTTTCATGTTTGCAGAATATATTGCTATCGGAAAAGCTATGAATTTTCTATCCGGTATGGACCCGTTGATACCTATTATAGCTGTTGGAATTGTAACTACCACATATACTATGATGGGCGGACTTCCTGTATCGATTAAGACTGATCGCATACAGGCTTATTTTGTTATTTGGTTGATTATATGTATTTTGTTAATAATAGTTACTTCAGGAATGTCCGATATGTGGGAAAATGCGAAAGCATACACCCCAGAAGATGTGGAATGGGGGTGGTTACATGGAAGTATTTCAGACTATTCAACCTTCGAAGCTGGATTAGCATTAGTGTTAGCGATAACTGCCGCTGAGATGTTCTCTCAAGGTAACTGGCAACGTGCTTGGGCTTCAGAAAATGATTTAGCACTTCGGAAAGGAGCCTACCTTGCTGCAGGACTATGTTTCATAGCCGTACTACTCATGGGATTTCTTGGTACGGTGAAAGCTGGAGAAGGTGCTTTGAATGATCCTTCAATTGCCTTTTTTGAACTGATTAAAAATTATTCTATAGGGATACTTGCTATGTTTATTATTATTGGAATAGCTTTAGTTTGTTCTAGTATAGATACGTTGCAAAATGCTTTGGTAGCTGTTATTTCTCGAGATATTACAGATGGTAAAATATCATTAAAAGAAGCTAGATATGCAACTGTGGCGATAGTTCCTATCGCCATTATTTTAGCTTGGTATCTTGAAGATGAGACGTTAAGCGTCTTTAGGATTTTTCTGGTAGCGGATTTGTTTGCTGCAGCCACTGTATTGCCAATTTTTCTAACCCTTTCAGATAAAGTAACACCTAAAGGGAGTTTGATAGGAGCTGTATCTGGTTTACTTTCAGTAGTTGTTTATGGCGCAGTAACTGCAGACATAGGAACCGGAATTGGATACTTGACAAACCCCGTAAATGAATTGGGACTTGCTAACCTTGGAGTTTTTCTTTCTGCTTTGATTGGTTCAGGCGGTATTACTATAATTAGTTCAGCGATTTTTAATCGTGTGGAAGCCTGAATTTGCCTCTCATCAATGCTAGTTTACCTGAATGACAAGTGATAGTTACTTTTTCACTTGAATCGGCCTCGTTGTGTAAGGCACGGCCTCCGAGATTCAGAGTAGTTTGATCTAAATCCCATCTTGAACCAGAAACTGAAACAACTGCTGTTGGAACAGATATTAAGGAAAAAATAGTGCCTTCGGGAGAACTGAAAGAAAACTTCTCTTTTATTTCTTCTACATGAAATACTTCATCAATTAAAATTGCACCCTTGAATACAAGACCAAATGCAGCTAATGTATGATCTACTCGACCGCCTGCCCAACCTATGATAGTTGTTTGTGAAGCGTTTTGATTTTTAGCGTAGTCGAATGCTTTTTCTAAATCTGTAGAATTGATATTCTTGTCTTCCAAAAGTACATCTTCGAGTTCTCTCTTTGAACTGGAAGATATAGAATCCATATCACCTATAACTAAATCTGGCCTTATACCGTGACTTAGTAATCTATTAGCGCCGCCGTCTGCAGCAATAACAAAATTACCCTCCGCTAATCTTGAAACATCTTCTAAAATTGGTCTATCACCTACTATGAGAACTTTCAAATCATTTCACCGACTTCTTTTAAGATATCTGGGTGATACTCATCTAAAACGGAAAGAATTGATTGTACGGTTGGTTCTGCTACACCCACTCTATTCATGGTAGCTACGACAGTGTCTATCATTTCTGGAGAAACTTGTGAAAGTTTTGTTTTGGCAACATAAGAATGATACAATCTATCCTCCATTAGTTCTCTCCAACCTTTTTCATATGTCTCTAAAAATTCTTCTGAATAATCTTTTGATTTAATAGAATCTGCAGCTACTTTTCCTGCGACCATACCAGCGATACAGGCATTGGCTATTCCACCACCTGTGATAGAATCTATATGTCTAGCCGCATCACCAACAAGCATGATGCCTTGACGGATTGTTTTATCTAATGGAGGAGAAAGACTGACACCTCCGCCCATTTCATTAATGCTTGTGCCTTTACTAAAATCTGGATGATTAGAAATAAAATCATCGAGTAAATCCTTTATTTCGCCCGGACTGTGAACTCTACTCATTAAACAACCAATACCCACATTGGATTCTGTTTTAGATTTTGGAAAGCTCCAGATATATGCCCCCTTCGAACCTTTTGAAAGATAAAATTCACAATAATTTGGATTTATATTCAAATTAGTTAGATAATATTGTAGAGCTCCGCAAGAATCCGAAGGTTTAGTTAAGGTATTCAAACCAGCCCAACGTCCTACTTGAGATTCGAAACCGTCTGCACCTATAACTAAATTACAACTTATTTTTTCTTCAATGCCGTTACTAGTTACTTCTACTCCTTTGACCGTGTTATTTTCTATAATTAATGATTTTACAAATACACCAACGCGACATTCTGCACCAGCTTTAACTGCCAAATCGGCAACGGTTTGATCGAATTTTACCCTGTCTATAACCAAACCAACTTCAGTTCCCAAATTATCATCTTCAACAACTAAGCATGATCCGTTTGGAGAATAAATTTTTGCGCCTTTTACTTTTTTAGAAATCCAATAATCATCTATCGGTATATTTGAAAATTCCAGCCATTTTGGTGCAATGCCCTCTCCACATCTGACTGGATAACCTATCTTGTCTCTTTTTTCTAATAAAAGAACGCGCGCGCCGTTTTCAGCCGCATAACGCGCGGCCGTGCTACCTCCAGGTCCTGCGCCAACGACAATTAAATCGTAGTCCATAATACCTCCAGTAATTTAATCAATAAAAAGTTGTATGTTAGTTGTAAATAATTAAATCAAAGACATTTCTTCAAGTTCGACAGATTGTATACCGTCTATATTTCCTAAAGCTCCCTCTAGTTCGTCAGGAAGGCCTCCTCGATCTGGCCCCCTTACTAATATGAATACTGCCTGTAACCCGAATGCGAATGGTTTAATTTCGCTAGCACCTAGTTTGACATCATCCGGTAATAAGGATGGAATTTTAGATATAATTGCGTCTGTGTCTACTTCTGGAGACTCAGGCATTAAACGATATTTGATAGCTACTTCGCCCATAATAATCCACTGTAAAATGTAGTTAATATAAAATTGCTTAGTAAGAGAATGATTTGAAATGTGAATCATTAGATTTAAAAAACCCCATGCATGGTTCTGAACTATGGCCATTGATGAAGATTACCAAAGTACTTGGAATAAAGTTGCGACTATACCTGGTGAAGATTGTGAAATAGATGTATGGGCGAATGATGAGCGCCCCTACGAAGGAACCGATTCAGATAAATTAGGAATATGGGGGACGGTTGTAGGTGTTGATATGGATGAATGTATAGGAGATGGGGCCTGTATAGATGCTTGTCCTGTTGAAGTTTTCGAATGGTTTGATACCCCCAATAGCACAGCATCGAAACAAAAACCATTGATGCTAAGAGAGCCGGAGTGTATAATTTGTAGAGCTTGTGAATCTGTATGCCCAGTTCAAACGGTTTTGATTACTGAAGATTGATGTTCTGCCCCAAGTGTAAAACGATATTGTACCCAGAAGGTGATGTATCGGTATGTAAAAAATGCGGATATAAAGAAGATAAAGGTGGCGCAGTTATTACGAGTACTACTGCAAGTAATAAAGAAAGAGAAGTGGTTGATGATATTAGTGGCACCTTACCAACTACTGTAATAGAGTGTGGAAAATGTGGGCATAACAAAGCTTCTTGGATAATAAGACAAACACGCGCTTCTGATGAGCCTGAAACGAGAATATATCAATGTTTAGAGTGTAAACACAAGTGGAGAGAATATTAAACTAATTTACCGCCGAGATGTAGAATTGTATCGCTGAATGCAGCAGTGAGTTCTTTGATAATATGTTCAGCACCTATTGTGTCATTAGAATAACAAATGCACTCAATTTCACACCTGTTTGGTGAGATTTTTTGTAATATAGACATTAAGAAATAATCAGAATCAGATAAAATTGATTTAGCAGAATAATAGGAGATTGATTTTTGATCATCCGAATGTAAATCGGATAGAGAAAAACTGCGAAAATGCGTTTTATTAAAATCTAAAAGTTTAGAATAAGAGAGATTTTCTACTTTGAGTGTAAATTGAAAATGGTTTTTTCTATATTCTGCTCTTTTTTCTGAATGGGCCGTGCCGTCTAAATCCAAAGCAACTACAAAACAATCTTTTACTGATGAAGATATTTTACCAAGTCTAGAAATCACCATTTGGCCCTTATCAGTCTCATATTCAGCTACGAGAATGATTTCGGTAGTCTCTGTATTAATTGGAAGAAAATTAAAAGAAAAAGTATAAGTTTCAGAAGAATCTAGATGTCCTATCTTTAAACTATTAGAGTGATTTTCGGATAAAACGAGAGAATCGCCATTGGTTCTAAGAAGAATTCTGATTTTATCTATTGTGGCGTCCGTGTTATTCTTTATCGAACCATTTAGAATAACTTTGGAAGATTTACTTTCAAAACGAAGAGATGGTAGTGTTAAATCATCTAAATCTGAATTTTGATCTACAAAAGCGAGATGCATATCCATTCTATCTCTTATTGCATCTAAAATATCTTCTTGAGCAGAATGATTGAGTCTGCTTTGTTCAGAAAGAGTTGTTGTGTCCATAGTAATTTTGCCAGTTTGTAGCCATTCAGTTATCAATTTCTTAATTGAAGCTTCGACCGTGTCTTTTTCAGATGATTTTTTATCAAGTAAGCTACGAACGAAACGTTGTTCTTTTCTTAGAGATTTGAGACCTGAAGTTAAAAACGATAGTTTTTCCTTCGTTAAATCGGTATCGGATTCTGAAAGTTTTTTTTCCTGATTTTTAAGATGTTTAATATTAAATTTAATATCATCTAATAATGAAGATAAAGTAATATCTGATTGTACATCATAATGTAAAGAATAAAGTGGGTAAAGGGTTGGGATCAAAACTTCTGGTAAATTTGAATCCAATCCTAATTTGGAAAGAAACGTTGGAAGTGAATCTAAATATTCTACGTGACGTGTATGTAATATTTCTAATCTTAACAGGATTTCTGAAAGTATGTCATACGAATTCCTAAGAGTCTCATAGTTACCTTTTGAAAGATTTTCTGCTTCGTTATATAATTCATCTAAATTTGAAGAATTGGCTTTATCTATAATCAATCTCAAATCCGGCTCATATGCAGAGACTTTCTTAATGAGTTTTGAACATTTAGCTAAATCCAAATTTACTCTCATTTTCAAATAGCCGGTGTTTTGAAACCACCATATTTTATTTTCAAGTGCCGCTACAACTACACTGCCGTTTTCAGGAATGGCTAAATCCTTGATATTTTGACCAGCATTATAAGACCAAACTACATTACCCATTCCATCTAATGCTTGAAGGTTGTGAGAATTGAAAATTTCACCACCAAAAGCCATTGCAGTAAAGTCGCCAGTGTGCATAAATTTGCAAGTTTCAACGAATTCATCACCACCGACTTTCCAAACTTCTTTGCCTGTTTGAGTGAATCTACGAACAGACGTGTCTGTTGCAACCATTATTCCACCATCGTGTGCTATTGAAAGTGAACGGAAGGGGCCTACTTTGGCTTTCCAAATAAGTTCGCCATCATTATTAATAAAAATGAGTTCTTTTCCAGATATTGCTATAGTGTTTTTTTCACTAGTTGCAATTCCTAAAACTAAATTTCCCGTATGAGTTGCCCACAATTTTTTACCACTGGGTTCGAAACAAGATATTCCTTTGTCCATCCCTACTAAAATTTTTTGAGAATCGGAAAAAACTACACCGCCGATGAAATTATCTGATTGTTCTCTCCAAATAATGGACCCTTCTTTATCTAAGAATAATAAATTTTTACCCTCAGAAACAGCTAAAAAAGAACCAGATTTAGAGAAAACTGCAGAATGGATATCTTCTTCTGTATTGTGTGCCCAACGTTCATTCCCCCATGCATCGTAACTATAAATTCCATTAAAACAAATTAATAATACTCTTGAACCATCTCTAGAAAAGATAACTTGTTTGATACCTTCTTTTTCGATTGTTTCTACTAGATTTCGATCTATGAAAAAATAGGTGTGTGTATTGGTAGAAGCAACTATTTTTTGACCTGTCTTGTCACAATCTAAAGATATTATTTCCCCATTGACTTTTTGTTTTGCCTGTATACGGACCGGTTTATATTTATCGTCGAAAATTTTTAGACGCCACTGCAATTATACACCTCCCTCATCTAATCCGCCTTCGAATAATAAATAATAAACGTCCCTCATAGAAACAGATGAAGTTGTAAATTCTTGGATGATTGGACCTAAAGAAATCAATTTATTTATGATAGTTTTTAGTTTTTTTTCATCTTCGGCGAAGTAACGAATTTTTAGATTATTTTTCCTCATAGCTTTACTAATAGAAAGGGCTTTAGAATCGGGTATATCTGATTTTAAAGTGACATCTACAGAAAAATTATAATGTAACTTATTCATTAAATCGGAAACACTACTGAGAGAATGGACAGTCCCATTACCCTTCAAAACTAAAATTTTACTACATAGTCGATCTACAACGTAGGGGTCGTGATCAACCATAACTAGAGTTAAATCTTGATAAGCTTCCATTTCTTCTATGATATTTATGACGCTTTCTTTTCTAGAAACGTCTAAATTAGCGACTACTTCATCTAAAAAAAGAATTTTTGGTTGTTTCAAAAAACCGAGTGCTAAACGAAGTATCGCCTTTTGACCTTCAGAAAAAGATTCTATACGAGAGTCCCACATTTTGTAAAGATTTGTTCGTTTCAAAAATGGTATCACTATTTCAGGTGGTTTTTGAAGTACTGTAGCGAAATAAGATATAGTTTGTGAAAGTGTCAATTTAGATTGAAAATTTAAAGAGGGAGAAACGAAAGAGAAGGTTTTACGCGCGCGTGACCGATTTTTTATCATATCTTGACTGAAAAGTTTAATGGAACCTGAATCGGGAAGATAAATTGTAGCTAATGTTTTGAGTAATGTGGTTTTACCGCACCCATTTGGGCCTATTATTGCCATTCTATCCCCCATATCCATTTCAAATGATATATCTTCTATTACTCTGTTAGGAGGGAGGCCGTACCCTGTGGGAAACTCTTTGATCAAATCAGTAACTTCTAAAGCGCGCATCAGTAAAACTCCAAACTACCCCATCTTTGGGATTTATACTCTAAATATTTATAAAGAAATAAAGACAACAACATAGCGATTAAAGTTCCAAAAATCATTGATTTAATATATTCATCCCAGAATATAGAATATGAAATATCGTTACTAGATAACATTAAATCTCGAACAAAAACCAACCCAGTGACTATAGGTATATTTTGCTGAAGCCAAAGTGAATTGTCAGTACCTAAATATTCATTTAAAGCCGCTATAGGGAAGTAATATCCGCTTAAAACTTTTAGAGCATTTACTACTAAATTTGCAAATGGTGTAACTTTCTTAGAAATTATGTTGAGAGAAGAAACTGCAACGGAAATGGTTAGCATAAAAATCCACATTAAAATAAAAACTATAAATATTATTGGAAGGGTGTGAAGATTTAAGCCAGAGAAGAGGGTAGAATCGGAATCTCGAAAGAATTTATCTATTACGAGCAAGACTGGGATTACTATGAAAACCACCATCAAAATAGATTTGATTGTGGAAGCTATGTTTCGCGATATTAGAAGTGTTGACAAACTAACATTGTTGGTGATTAAAAATCCGATAGTTCCTCTTGAAGCTTCATCTGGTAAAACGGCTACTGTATCTTCATAAGATCTTTGATAAAGTGCCCAAAAAAGAACACCTATTAGTAAAAACCCTTGAAGATCATAGGTAGAAGTAGATATATTGCCCGATATTCCTAAATCAGTATTATTGTCTACATAACCTCCTAAAACTGTAAACGCAACGATTACGAGTAATAAATCGATTATATCTGTAATGATATGAAATTTATAATTTAGATCTATCTGAAGGTATCTCTTGGTCGAACCTTTTATCGCTTTTAAATAATTGTTAATAAACAGATAAACACCTTCTAAAACTGTTTAGAATTTGGGAATTAATAAGTATGCCCGAAGAATAAATGGAGCCACCGGGGGGATTTGAACCCCCGATCTGCTGATTACGAATCAGCCGCTATACCAGGCTAAGCTACGGTGGCATGTTCTATAATTCAAGAATTGGTTAATGGCTCAAAATTCATAAACTTTGAGTTAACTACCGATTTTATCTCTACCGAATCCTATATATAAGCGTCCTTTGTGAACGTGAAAATCCAGTAAACAAACGAAGGTGACAAACTGCCAAAAGGACTATTCACAGCTAGGAAATTGAAAAACAACCGACAAGGTGCTCGTTGGAAAGATAGGAAGTACAGAAAAAGGGCTTTGAAGCTCAAAGAAAAGGCAGATCCTCTACAGGGTTCACCTCAAGCAAAGGGAATTGTTGTTGAGAAAGTGGGTGTAGAAGCGAAACAGCCTAATTCTGGAATAAGAAAATGTGTAAGAGTGCAACTGATTAAAAATGGAAGATTGGTAACGGCATTGGCTCCGGGAAATTTGGCTATTAGCTTTATAGATGAACACGATGAAGTTGAGATTGAGGGTGTTGCTGGACGAATGGGAAGATCATATGGAGACTTATCTGGTGTAAGATATAGAGTATTCAAAGTGAATAATGTATCACTAAAAGAAATGGTTAGAGGACGTAAAGAAAAACCAATAAGGTGAAGATAATGAGTGAAGAAGAAATTACTGAAAAGGAAGAACAGAAAGAAGAAACGAATAATGAAATGGTTTTACCAGTTCTTCCATTGTTTGGAAAATGGGATATGTCTGAGGTTATAGTAGAAGATCCTAGTCTTGCAAAAGCTTTGAATTTGGATTCGTTTAGAGTACCTCATACGGGTGGAAGACATGCGAATAAAGTTCTTGGTAAAGCTAATCTTCCGATTTTAGAGCGTTTCATAAATAACATGATGAGAAGTGAAAAATACACTGGAAAAAAGGTGCAGGCATACAATGTTGTGAACAAAGCGTTTGATATAATTTATCAAAAAAAGAAAGAGAACCCTGTGCAAATTCTAGTGAGGGCTTTGGAAAATGCATCCCCTAGAGCAGAAGTTGTGAGTTTGCGTTATGGTGGAATAAGAGTATACAGTGGTGTTGATGTTTCCCCTACTCGAAGAATAGACGTAACCCTGAGACATATATGTCAAGGAGCAATGGAAAAGGCAGGAAAGGCTCGTTCTATTGAAAAGGCTCTGGCTAAGGAATTGATTATTGCATCAGAAGGTAGTGCAGAATCTTTCGCCGTGAGTAAGAAAGAAGAAAAAGAAAGACAGGCAGAGGCTGCTCACTAAAATGGGCCGTAAAGAAGACAATATAGCAAAGGCCCAAGTTTTGATGAATAAATTAGATTTTATTCGTAATATAGGTACGGCAGCACATATTGATCACGGAAAGACTACGTTGTCGGACAACTTAATTTTTGGTGCGGGAATGATGTCTGAGGAATTGACAGGGAAGCAACTCATGTTAGACTTTGATGAGCAAGAATCCGCTCGTGGAATAACAATTAACGCAGCGAATGCATCTATGGTGCACGAACATAAAGATAATGATTATTTGATTAATTTGATAGATACGCCTGGACACGTTGATTTTGGAGGGGATGTGACACGTGCAATGAGAGCTTTAGATGGAGTGATTATAGTTGTTTGCGCTGTTGAAGGAATTATGCCACAAACTGAAACTGTTATTAGGCAAGCTTTGAAAGAGAAAGTGAAACCTGTTTTATTCATAAATAAAGTGGATCGATTAATTAACGAACTGCAAGTAACTAAAGAAGATATGCAGGCGCGTTTTGGTAAAACAATAACTGAGGTAAATAGACTGATTAAAGCCAACGTTCCTAAAGAAATGGAAAAGGAATGGATGGTTGATGCTGCCACAGGTAGTGTGGCATTTGGTTCTGCATATCATAATTGGGCAACATCATTTCCATTTATGGCAAAGAAAAATATTAATTTTACACAAATATATGAACATTTAGAGAAAGAGCAAAGTAGAGACTTAGCTAGAATAGCCCCTCTACACGAAGTTCTTCTTGATATGATTGTAGAAAAATTACCTAATCCTAAAGTTTCACAAAGTTATAGAATACCTCATATTTGGACTGGAGACATAGAGAACGAAAGTGGAAAATCAATGACGAGTGTTGATGATAAGGGGCCGGCGACGTTTATGGTTACTAAGGTAGTATTAGACCCCCATGCAGGAGAAATAGCTGTAGGTAGGATGTTTTCTGGTAGTATATCTAAAGGCGACCAATTATTTGTGGCTGGATTTCCAAACGCCAACAGAGTTCAATCGGTTGGAATGTTTGTGGGCGGAGATAGAATTGTAGTTGACAAGGTCAGTGCTGGTAACATAGCTGCTGTAGCTGGGTTGAGAGATGCTGTTTCTGGTTCAACTGTAACAATAGATAAAGAAATGACTCCTTTCGAAAAAATTGTTCACACTTCAGAACCTGTTGTAACTATGGCAATAGAAGCCAAACATACGAAAGATTTGCCTAAATTAGTAGAAGTTTTAAGAGCTGTTAGTAAAGCCGATCCGTCTGTACAGATTGAAAGTAATTTAGAAACTGGAGAACACCTTATGTCCGGTATGGGTGAATTACACTTAGAAATCACAGAATATAGAATTACTAATGAACACGGTGTTGAAATAACGACGTCGCCCCCTATTGTAGTATATAGAGAAACCGTGACTGGTGAAAATCCAAATCGAAAAGGTTTCGAAGGTAAATCGCCTAATAAACATAATAGATTTTACATAAATGTAGAACCTTTAGAAGATAGTGTAAGTGAAGCTATAAGAAACGGAGACATACCCACTGGAGATATTAAGAAAAATAGAGATGTAGCGCGTAAATTGATGGATTTGGGATGGGATAGACCTGTTGCTAGAGGGGTTTTATCTATTGAAAACGGATCAGTTTTCATAGACGCTACCAAAGGGATACAGAATTTATTCGAAACGCAAGAATTGTTAATGGAGGCTTTCAGAGAAGTGGCCAATAGAGGTGCTAGAACTAATGAAAAATTGATGGGTGTAAAAGTAAGTTTAGTGGATGCAAAATTACACGAAGATGCTATACACCGAGGTCCTGCGCAGACAATACCTGCAGTAAGAACTGCGATAAATGGAGCTATGACTGCTGCGGGAATTCAATTATTAGAACCTTATCAAAAGATACACATACAAGTACCTCAAGAACAGATGGGTTCTGTTACTAGTGAAATGGCACAGAGAAGAGGAGAAATAATCAGCGTTGAGCAAGAAGGCGATTCTGCAATAGTAATGGCGAAAGCTCCTGTGAAAGAGATGTTTGGTTTTGCTGGTGAAATTAGATCTGCGACACAAGGTAGAGCTTTATGGTCGACTGAATTTTCTGGATTTGAACTATTACCTAGGGAACTTTTAGACCCTATAACGAGTGAAATAAGAATAAGAAAGGGGCTAAAAGAACAGGCTCCAACGATGGATTATTACGAATCTTAAGGCTATTTTACCATTAAATGGTCAACGAATACTTTATAAGGCCTGTTTTCTCCGACGGGAAACTCAGTTAAGGAGTGAATAGATATGGCAAGTAAACTTCCGCATATGAATGTCGTGTTCGTCGGACACGTAGACCACGGTAAGTCGACCATGGTAGGTAGACTGCTGTTTGAGACTGGTGCTATAGATCAGCACGAGATAGATAATTTCAAAGCTCTTGCTGAAGAGCATGGAAAAGGTGGATTTGAATTTGCTTATGTGATGGATAATTTGAAAGAAGAACGAGAACGTGGAGTTACGATCGATTTAGCACATAAAGAATTCAAAACGGATAAAACTCATTTTACAATTATTGATGCCCCAGGGCACCGAGATTTTGTAAAAAATATGATTACTGGTACTTCGCAAGCTGATGCGGCGGTGCTTTGTATATCCGTTGAAGAAGGAATAATGCCTCAAACAAAGGAACATTTGTGGCTGTCCAAGGTTATGGGTATTGAACAAATGATTATTGCAATAAACAAAATGGATGTAGGTGGATTTGATGAAGCAAAATTCAACAAAGTGCTTGATGAAGTCAAAACTCAAACAAAACAGGTTGGATATGCTGAAGACAAGGTTACCATGATACCTACTTCTGGATGGACAGGTGACAATGTAGCAGCAAAGAGTGACAATATGACTTGGTGGAGTGGTGGAACTCTATTAGATTCATTGAACAATCTTAAAGCGCCAGAAGGACAGAATGATGCGGATTTGAGAATACCTATACAGGACGTTTACAAGATATCCGGTATTGGTGCAGTTCCTGTAGGAAGAATTGAATCTGGAACAATGAAAGCTGGAACCAAGATTGTGTTCAAACCGTCTGCACACACCGGTGGAAAAACCGCTGAAGTTAAATCTGTTGAAATGCACCATTCAGAGGTGCCTCAAGCAGTAACTGGAGACAATGTAGGATTCAATTGCAGAGGTCTTTCACATGAAGATATTCGTAGAGGAGATGTAGGTGGTCCAGAGAGTAACCCTCCAAAGGTTGCTAAAGAATTCAAAGCTCAGGTAATGATTATGTCACATCCTAATGTAATTACTGAAGGATATACACCTGTTTTCCACGCACATACCGCACAAGTTGCATGTAGATTTGATAAAATACTTGCTAAGCTTGATCCACGAACTGGTAATGTAACTGAAGAAAACCCTGATTTCATAAAAGCTGGTGATGCAGCGATTGTGCTCATTAAACCAACAAAACCTTTAGCAATAGAGGAACAAGCTAATTTCAAACAATTATCTCGATTTGCTATTAGAGATATGGGTGCTACTGTTGGCGCTGGAATGTGTATGAAAATTGAGGAACACTGGGATTAATTGAAATCCTAAATATTGTGAAATAAATGGCCACCAAGAAAGCGAAATCAAAAGCTTGCATTTCGCTTCACGCCTTGGAGCATAGTGTAGTAGATAATGTCTGCGACGATATTAGAACTATTTCTGATAGGACTGGTGTTGGAATGACCGGCCCCATACCTTTACCGACTAAGAAATTGAAAGTTCCCGTAAGAAAATCGCCAGATGGAGAAGGTAGTGAAACTTGGGATAGGTGGGAAGCTAGACTTCACAAAAGATTGATATATTTAGAAGCTGATGAAAGAGCCCTTAGACAACTGATGAGAATACAGATTCCAGATGGCGTCAAAATTTCAATACAGATACAGAATGATTAAACGTAAAAACTGATTTTACGGAAGAAGAGTCAAATAAAACATAAAGGCTGAGCCATAAACTGGAAGCCAAGAATAGCGAGCGATTTGAATTGTTCTATTGACTGCGCTAGTTATGCTATCTTGTTTACCATAACCTAAGATATCGACATTATCTGTTGTAATTTTACCTGAAGATGCCTCTGCATAATTCAAATCATTCAGAGCGTTTTTTATAGAAGTTGATGCGTTCAGTACTAGATCTTTTGAATACTTTAGAGGATTCTCGCCGCCCGGTTTCTTGTTAACAAAATGATTATCGGTAGTTGAAAGAATTAAATTGTCGACCATGCCCCCTAGTTCTTGTTTCAAATTATTTCTAAGATTTTTAGAGAAACCGTTTGAATCCCAAAGAAGTATTGCTGTGGTTTTACCTCCTATTTCAAAAACAATAGTACGGAGGCCGCATGGACCTATTCCTACCTCTAAATCTTCGCAATCTAAACTATTTACACCTGCTTTGAAGGAGTCATATGATGATTTTAATGTTTTATTCCAAGATTTCAATGAAGCTTGCTCTAAAGTTATACTTTCAGGTGTTCCGTCGTATAGGGGTGTGCCGATATGCTTACCTATCTCTTGCGTATGTAAATCTACAAATATTTTTGTTAAGTTGTCATCTAAATTTTGATTCTCTATAATTGTAGCTAAATTGGGATCTACGTCATCGCTTTTTTCAGGTTCATAGAAAAGCAATAATGCGTCATTCACGCCCATGGAATAGCAATTAGGTTGAGTACCTGCATGATTAAGTGAAAATGATTCAGAGCCGTAAACGGCGTTATTGGAGGCTTCTGCCATTGCTTTTCCTATTCTATCTATATCTTTAGAATTAATAGGATTATGATCATTGAAATTTGCACCGTGAAAGGCGAAAGAAAGTCCAGGTAAAAATGACTCTATTTTGGCTGGTAAATTGCCTCCTCCAAAATCACCTACAGGTCCTGGATGTATACCTGGAATTGCAAAAAAAGCCAATGGTTTTTCAGAATTTCTAATGCAAACCCATGAACTTTTTATTGAAACTGATTCGCTGATTTCGCTTAATGATTTCATTAATCTTTCACCATTTCCAGTCGAGAAAAATTCAATATAGGCTGCTGCGTGGCGTAAACCAGAAGCTCCAATGGCCTGTTTGTAAGGGTAATCGACCAGATATAGATAAAGGAAGCTAGCAAAGGTAAAAGATAAGGCTGAAATGCCCCCATAAAATAGAAAATCAGGATATTTCAACGCATTTGTTAATGAAGAAGAAAACATTACGAAGAAGAATAATGAGAAAATTATTGAAAAAGAAGCTGTGAATGCAAATAAGAAAGAAATCCACTCAGGAGTGTTGCCATGTGTACGAAGAGTAAGATACCATATTGAACTTATAATTCCGAAACCTAATAGCAATCCTAGTGTATCATTCCCAAAAAATGAATTTACAAACATAGAAAGTGAAACTAGAAAAAAAGCAACAGAATTGGCCTGAAAACCATATCTTAATGGATATCTACCATTCCATTTATCTGCTGAAATGGATATTAGATAAGAAAATAAAATAGCAGGCAATAAAAAAGAAGAGATAGTTAAAATGAGTGAATTAACATCTAAAGAAAATGTGTATGGAAAGTATTCACAAAGAAATAAAAATAAAACTAATGAAGTACTGATGAGTAGTGAAAAACTAAACTTCGTACCGGGAGTGTGTACTAGAAAAGAAGATAATCTGCCCGGTGCATCGATTAATTCTTTTGAATTATTATTTTCAGTCATGAATTAAGCGGAATGTATAGCATCTATTATTGGTTTTAAATCTTCTACTAAACTGTTTGAAGTTTCTACGAAAGTTCCTGTAACTATGATGTCAGCGCCAGATTCAACCAATAGGCGTGCAGATTCTGGAGTTCTGATACCTCCGCCAACGATTAATGTATTGTCTATTGAATTTCGAACCTGTTCCACCATTTCTGATGGGACGGGAGATTCTGCACCTGAGCCTGCTTCAAGGTAGATGTAATTCATACCTAGATATTGACCAGCTAATGCGTGTGAAATAACTAGATTCGGATTATCTCTTGGTAGTAAACGCGCCTTACCAACTAAACCCGCTCGCATTCCTGGTTCCAATAATAAATAAGCCATGGAAAGTGTTTCCAAACCTAATTTTTTGATGTGTGTTGCACTTGCTATTTGTTCTCCAACTATATATTGAAGGCTTGAGCTGTTTAACAGAGTCATGAAAAAAATAGCATCTGCTTTACCAGAAAGAACACCAGAATCTGAAGGAAATAAAATAACGGGTAGATCTGTCACATTTTTTATGGCTTGAACGGATTGTTCGACATTTTCGAAACTTAAATCTGTGGAGCCTCCCACCATAATTCCATCAGTACCTGCCTGATCTGCTTCTTTAGCTATCTTGCTAAGGTTTTCTGAATCCATCTTACCAGGATCTAACAAAGTTAGATGTAATGGATGTTTTTTTCTTGTATTTGAAAAATAGGAATGTACTTCCATAAAAAATCAACTCAGAATTACTCTTACTCCCATTCGAAATCGAAATCAGAATCGGCTTCTGCTTCAGTAGACTCCGGGGCAATCGGTTCAACTGTAGGCGTAATTGTGGACGATAATTCAGCTACAGCCACTGGGGCAGGTTCGGAAGATGCAATTACATCTTCAGTGACTTCTAAAGAAGGAATTGATTGGCCAGGTAATGCTAATAATCCTTTACCATCCCAAAGTGCTGAACGTAATTTGAGAACTGTATCTTTATTCAATTGCAAATAAGTATCTGCGTAACTACCACCTTCTAAATTAATTGGATAAGAAACATATTCTCTTTTACGCCGGGCAGCTCTAACTAGTTGTGGTTTTGGAATTGTGGGCGTTTCAGAAACGCTGTCCACATTTGGTGAAGTGGCTTCTATAGTTAGCCCACCTGAAGAATCTGAAGATTGCTGTGTAATATTAGCTTGTTGTGCGCTTCGGCGTCTAGAGCCTCTCCTCCTAGAAGTATTACTTCGGTCACGCCCTAAAAATAGAAATATTAAACTTAAAATAATTACTAACCCTATACTGCCTTGATTTGTACTTAATATTCCTTCAGAAATCATTAAAATTGTTATTAATGCAGAAGATATGGCAATTAAAATTAGTACTTTGATAGTTTTAGACTCTCGGCTCTGAGATGGGCGATTCTTTCTTCTTTTCTTGCCTGCCATAGTACACCCTAGGACTGCTTACAACGGCTGGATGGTATAAAAACTACGTAGGGGACAATCTTTTGTGCTTGGGCCTTTGTCGGAGGTAGTATGCAGATTTTAATGATACATTCAGATGGACTCGAATTTGAGTCGAAAAAACCAGCCACCAAAGAAAGAGAAGAGGAAAAATCCGGGAAATATGGAGAATGTATTGTAGTTTTTACATCGGTGGAAAAAGGTGATTTAAAGAATAAAAAAGAAATAATCGCTCAAACAGTTGAAGAAATCAAACAATACAGCTCTAATGTTGGGTGTGAAGATGTTGTAATTTATCCTTATGCACACCTGAGTAATGAATTAGAAACACCGAATGGTGCAATGAAAGTTTTAGATTTGATGTGTGATATACTAGATAAAACAGAATTGAATATAGAAAGGGTTCCATTTGGATGGTACAAATCGTTTAGCTTATCTTGTAAAGGACATGAATTATCAGAATTGAGTAGAAGAATAAGAGCAGGGGATGGAAGAGTGAGTACTGAAAATGTAGCACTATCTGCAGAAGAAAAAACAAAGAGTGAATTTTGCATAATGAACCCTGATGGAGAGATAGATGAATTAAAAGAAAGTGGAGCAAAAACCCCATTAAATGTTCTTATCAAATATGAAACAAAAAAGGATCGAACAGCAAATGAAGAACCGCCTCACATAAAATTGATGCAAAAATTGGAGCTCGTAGATAGAGAGCCTGGAAGTGATGCAGGGAATATGAGATGGTATCCAAAAGGAACGATGATTAAGAGACTGCTAGAAAAGAAGGTTGAGAAATTAGTTAAAAAAGCTGGAGCTATGGAAGTAGAAACTCCTGAAATTTATGATTACGCGCACCCATGTTTAGAAGAATATTTAGAACGTTTTCCTGCAAGACAGTATAGAGTGATGAGTGGTGAAAAACCCTATTTCATGAGATTTGCAGCGTGCTTTGGACAGTTTTTGATAGCTCGTGATGCTCAAATATCTTACAAACATCTTCCAATCAAATATTACGAATTAGCCCACTCCTCATATCGTAGAGAGAAGAGAGGAGAATTAGCAGGTTTGAGAAGATTGCGTGGTTTTACAATGCCGGATATGCACACTTTTGTTAAAGATTTAGACCAAGGATTGGAGGAAATGTCATCGCAATTCTCACTTTCTATGGAATGGATGGAATCCTTAGATGTGCCCTACGAAGCTGCAATGAGAGTGCAGAAAGATTTCTTTGAGGAAAATAAAGAATTTTACAAACAGATAGCGAAAAAACTTGGCAGACCTATGCTTTTAGAGTTGTTTGATGAGAGATATGCTTACTTTATAACAAAATTCGAATTTAATGTACTAGATACTCAAGGAAAAGCTGCGGCACTTAGTACAGTGCAGATTGATGTAGAAAATGCTGAGCGATTTGAAATCAATTACGTAGATAAAGATGGGAAGAAAAAATTACCATATATCCTTCATGCTTCATTATCTGGATCAATAGATAGAAATTTGTATGCTTTACTTGAAGAAGCTGCGGCTAAATCTAGAAGAGGGGAGAAGCCGTCGTTGCCGTTTTGGCTTTGTCCGACTCAAATAAGATTATTACCTTTATCTTCTGAATACGTAGATAAGTGTTCTGAACTTGCTAAAGAATTAACTGGGATTGGATTTAGAGCTGATATAGATGATAGAGAAGAAGGATTAGGAAAGAAAATAAGAGAAGGGGAAAAAGAATGGGTTCCTTTAATATTAGTAATAGGGGAAAAAGAAGTTGAAGCAGAAAAATATCCGATACGAGTAAGAAATGGAGAGGATTTCTCAGCAGATATGAAAGAATTGATTGAGATTATGACTAAAATGCAGGAAAATGAACCTCAAAGAAGCTTGCCTCTTCCTGAAAGAATGAGTCTTAGATCTAAATTCAGAGGATAAAAAAAATAAAACAGTGGCGCAGAGGGAGGGATTTGAACCCCCGAGGGCAATTGCCCACCGGCTTTCAAGGCCGGCGCTATACCGGGCTAAGCGACCTCTGCTTAGGATACCAGTGGGCGATTAAGATAAGATATATTTATAATATATCTAGCCGCGTCCTCGAGCCATTTTAGCTCTTGCGACGTTGCCACCCTTGTCAATAAAGTACAGGTGTCCTTCTTCTCTCTTTACTCCTGCGATTTTGACTTTTTCAGGACCTGCGCCGGTTTTCTTGCCACCGCGAGCCATCTTTGTTCTTGAAACATCTCCATCTTTATCTAGATAGTAGAGATATCCCGGTTCTTTGCTAACATTTGTGTTGTTTACTACTTCGGCCATAATATTGCACCACTTTATGATTTGTGACAGGTATAAATATCTAACCGACGACGTCTCGACGATAAAAAAAGCATAAAAGTACAGACTTATTTAGTAAAATATGGGCATTATATTTGAAAATATTCTTTCACTGGGATTGTCTTATTTTTCATTTATGTTTGCAATGGGAATTGGTATTGGATTTGTAATATTAGGCATTATTACAACATATTATGGAATGGGAAGAAATAAAAAGATTGGAATAATAACGGGAATGTTTGGAATACTTGTTTTTATTATAATATTAAATGTAAGTAGACCCCCCGATAATTGGATTGAAATAGGGGTTGTATCAACTATAGGAGTTACGATTGGATGTGTAAGTTCTTGCCTCCTAATTTTTAAGGTTTTATCGAGGATAAAAAATAAAAATATAGGTAATGAAAATAATGATTTTGAAGATGTTGATTTAGAAGAAGAATTGAAAAAATTAGAGCGGGAAATGAATGAGGGGGTGGAAGATGATCGGGGCATTTAATGTAGAAAATATTGTGTTAGATTATGGGCTAAGTGTAGGGATTTTTTTATTTATGATAATAGGAAGTATTGGATTTTCTTGTCTAATGATTAGTATAATTTTATTTTGTTATTCTAAACAAAATGATATGAAATATATTCTGACCATAATGGGTTTGATTTTGTTTATTCTATTTATTGATTCATTGGATTTTTCAATTGAAAATAATTACATTATTGTCAATGCTTTGATATCTATAGCCGGAGTGATTTTAGGGGTAGGAATGGCGGCGGTAGTCTTTTTGACAGTACTTACTAAGGCGTGAGTGGGATAGCTTGGCAGAAAACACAGAAAAACTTTGGGATTCAGAAGAGGAAGATTCAGAGAAGGCTGAAATAGATTTATCTGCGCCTTCGGAAAATATATATTCAAAATCTGAAAATGATGAAGAGCGAAATGTACCTCCCGTTAAAAATGAGATAAACAAAGCAGTAGTAGCAGCTAGTGTTGTAGTGATGATTCTCTTAGCTACTAGTTTTTGGTTATTGATAAGTGGCAATTCTACAGAAATTTTAGTACCGAGTGAAAGATATGGGGATTCAATTGGATATGATGTATCTGGTGATTTAAGAGTAGAAAGTGAACAGACTACAATACCTATTAATTTAGTTGGCACAGATATTGAGGTAAAAAGAATTAATTTGAGTTATGCTGGAATAATGGATACTGCCACTAAACAGCAGGCGAGCACTGTTAAAGATGGATATGGAGAAAGTCAGGGTGTTTTCGTTAGAGAAGCTCAATTGGATCTAAGTCATGTACAAGGTGAGTTTGTATCGGAGAATGATGAAACCCTACAAATTAGTGGTGGGAAAGTATATGTAAAACAAAAAGAATATGTAACGGTACAAAATGGTGAAACGATTAAATCAGAAAGTGAGAGTAATCTCTCGATTATTAGCGGAGTATGGGGGTCTCAAAAATTAGTGAGTTGGGTACCTAGAACTAGTAATCATGGACTTTTGCCCCATACGAACTTATACGAAGGGAAAAATTTGATAGTAGGTACAAGTGGAACTGATATCTCAAATGGTTTTGATTTGAAATGGAGCGTCTTAGAAGGTAAAAAGATAGAAGGATATGAAACTGTAAAACTGAGAATACAGACTTATTGTTATGGAAATCAATATTGTGAAAGTGAAATAGGATTACTTGATTATAACTACTCCTATGTATTAGATTTATACATTTCAGAAGAAAGCTTTTTGCCGTTAAAATTTGATTATGCAGTAACGTTTTTTGTTAGTGTTAGCAATCAAAAAATATTTGATGTAGAATTCAATTATGGTGGTACAGTTATTGAAGGAGGGGCTTTTTTCAGTAAAGGAAATGAGGTTGTACCAAAACCTACAGGAGATGGTATTTCGGGACCTAATGATCAAGGTGAGTTTAAATCGTGGAATGGGAGGGCGCCTGATTTTGGAAATAGGCCTACTAGTCTTGATGAGAATTGGACAGTGCAAGATGCTATACAAATAGCAGAAGATAATGACGTTGAATTTGGAAATTACTTGCAACAATATGAAAATGCATACGTTACTAATGCTGTTTACACTAATCAAACTGAAGAATGGAATGTGACATTTGGATATAGCAGTGAAGGAGAGGGGGTAACTGATAGATACAACATAAGGGCAAATAAGAGTGGGTTGATATCTTCAAACGCAACACAGAGTGAAAATCCTATAGTAATGGAGCCTTGTTTAAACGGAGAAAGTGAATCTACAGAATGTACTCTAAGCAATCCTCTAACTGTTTCTTCTGCTGAAGAAATATTTTCATCTTGGGAAGAAGTTGCTTCGTGGGCATCGTACGATGGTTTAGTTGGTAATGAAATAAATCATAATAGACTCACACTTACAATTGGACAGAGTGCGATGGCACCAACAGTGGGTCTAGATTTTGATACTTTAGATATTGGAACTTTGATATTGGATTTATGGAATGGAAATTTTAATTTGGCTGAATATCAAAAAACTATTGAACCCAATGGGGGTTATGGATATTATTTAGAACGAGAAACGGATAATTCTATGATTGGGACTGCTATCGATGGGAATGATGGATTGTTATTATTCGTAATAGAAGTACATAATTCTAATGATTGAATAATTATTCGATATAACTAATATCTATTTCTGAATCGTCTGAATGAGTCATGCCTGTAAGGTGTTTAGTTAGTGCGCCGATTTTTTCGATTTTTTCATCTAAATCAGATAAATCTAAATCTAAAGAGAGTAATTTTTGTAATATTAATAATATTTCTCTAGCCGATTTTGGATCGGCCATATAACCGCTAGTTTCACCCATTAGACAACCCCCTTCCAGACCTTGTAATCTCCCTAATCCTAACAAAAGACCAGATGCTCCAACGATACCTGCACTACTCTCTTCTTGTTCTGTTGAAAAATGAACACCTGCTTTTTTCAGTTTTTTTACCATTGAAGAAGAAGTAGCAGCACCTAAAACTCGTGGATTTTCAACGATTTTACCTAACCCATACCCCCCTAATGTAATGACTTCTGTAACGCCCATTTCTTTGGCCAATTCTAATATTTTAATACATAAAGCATACTGACCTTCGTGATCTAAACCTTGGTGTTCGCCTGTTAAAAAAATAATATCTCGTTTATTTTTAGAATTTTTGTAGTAGTGAAATTCGTTATTAATGAGGCTGACTATACCTCCTTCTTTGATAGTGACTTGTGGAGGCAATGAAGAAGAATAAATTTCTAAGCTTTTTTTTGCATTTAATGCACTTATTAAATGGTTAACAGCCAATTTCCCCACATTTCCTATTCCTGGCAATCCCTCTATTAGAAACGCATTGTTTAATGCCGGTTTATCTGTGACGGAAATTTCTAAAAAACTCATTTTTGTTGTAGTGCTTTTCTCCTATATTTACCGTATTTATCTTCAGGAGAATATTTTGGAGGTAGTGGGTTGATTGTTTTAGAATTACAATTTTTACAAATTTGTTTTTGAGTGTAAATATTGCATTCAGTACATTTCAAAAATAAAGAACGCATTATACCCTCGCAAAAGATCCTTGGCCACCTTTCGATTTAATGAAATCTATTACCACGTCTACAGACCCTTTCATCTCCTCTTCGGCTTGGCGATAATCGGATGATGTGATTTTAACTCTATAGTTTGGAGCTCCATCAGTAGATATATCTATTTTAGAATCCTTATTTTTAGGAGTTGGGAGTAAAAGAGCTTCTTTGATAATAGAGATGCCATCGGGATCGTTAGAAGTCAATGTGAGAATACCTTCTATATTAACGAAAGGTGAAACTATATTGTTTTTAGCTGTTTTAAGTAGCTCTTCAACCCATGGGCCATTATTATTTTTTCTGAAATTATCCTCATCTGAAATAGCCGATTCAAAAGCAGAATACAGCGAATTGTACGTATCTTTCAAATGAGTAATTGCTTCTGAAGATTCATCTGCTTTCATACCTAATCCTTCTGAAAGTATTTGAAATAATTTTGAAGCTTTTTGTTCGTTTTTCCATTCACGTATCTTTGCCTTTTTTTTATGTCCTGAAACTTGACGAATGCTTAGATCAACCATTCCTCTTTTAGCATCTGCTTTTGATTTTACAACTTTGCAGACGACCATCTGCCCTTCTCTAATAAAATCTCGAATATATTTAATCCACCCGGAAGTTACCTCTGAAATGTGAACGAATCCTTGTTCTCCTTCGTACTCGATGAGATTGAGAATCGCTCCGTAATTTTTTACTTCTGCAACCCTAGCAACTAAAAAATCACCTTCTTCGACTAAGGAAATATCATTGCTCAATCAAGTTCCTCCACAATTTCTGCTGTTATGTTTGCAGTGCCTCCTGTTGAAGACGCTAAAGACGAACCGCAGAATTGACAAGAAACTGATGAGGAAACTTTATTGAATAAAACAGATTCGTTAGCACAATCTGAACATTTAACTTTTAGGAACTTGCTCTTTAAATTATTCATATTTTTACTCCGTCATTTCGAATTTCTTAGCTCTTATATTTTTACGATGATGAGCTTTTCCCGTTTCTGTACATCTGTAACGAACATATACCCTCTTAGATGGTTTTTCCCTTCCCTCTGGTTTTGGTCTTGGAAACCCGCCATAACCTGATGTTACTCTTCGGAATAGTCTTTGTCCTCTCGCTAATTCAGAAGCGCGCTTTTTCTTGACTAATTCAACTTCATGAATAGTGTGTTTTTTAGCAAATGGACTGTAAAGCTTTATTCTACGTGGAATTTTCATTGCTCTCACCGAATAGGTGATGCACTCAGGACTAGGGTTTAATAAAAGTAATCCAAGAAATTATGTCTCACTTTTAAGTGATTGATGAGACATGCCGAACAAAGCTTGTATGAAAGCTAAAGGAAGTTTATACCAGAATTTAAAGACCGACATAGATTGTTTATCTTCATCTCTGACTATTGATGAGAGAAGATGAAAAAGAGTTGGAGTTCTGCCTAATTTAAAAGCGAGTTTGAGGAACCATGAACGATAGATTTGATGTTTAACAGTCACTGCGTGATACATATCTTCGCGATAATGATCTCTCCAGTAATCTTCGAATTTAGTAGGGTCTCCTTCAGAAACGGCTTGTGCTGCTAAACGGCCCCCTAAAACTGCGTGATTTAGTCCTTCTCCGTGTATGGGGTTAACATGACCTGCTGCATCACCACATAATACCCAATCAGGGCCAGAAATAGGTGCATCGAACAGTTTTTTATTATTGTAAGAAGGTATAGCAGAGCCAAATGGTATGCAATCAACTTCTTCGCCGGTTTCATCTAATTTCCATTTTTTACCAGCAATTTTTTCACCAGGCCATCTATCTTTGACATAATTATCCAACGCATCCCTCATACCGGAAGTTCGTGCATTGTAACAGATGCCTACATTGTAATGATCTTTCTTTGGAAAAACCCAAATGTAACCTTCCTCTCCTGGAAGATGTCCGACTATGAATTCCATTTCGTTTTCTTTTGGTTGTATGTCTAAATAATAGCCAAAAGCTGAGAAAAGATGATCTCTGGGTATCTTGCTTGAAAACGTTTTTCTTGAAATTCCATTTACGCCATCTGCACCTATAATGTATTTTGATTGATATGAATCATTTATATTCCATAAATTATCTTCTTTTTCGATTTTTACAACACGCTCTTTGAATAATTTCGCACCTGCTTCTTCTGCCCTGTTAAACAGATAATGATCCCAATCGTCTCTTCTTACATATTTACCCTTGTTTACAGGGATTTTCAATTTTATATCATCGAGTTTGAAGGAAATAGAACTGATGTTACACTCTATCGCTTCATCTGGGGCATCCATCCATTCAATACCCTTGACTGGAAGACCTCCACCGCACGCTTTCCTTCTAGGGTGTGTATGATCGAAAATGGCCACAGATAAGCCTCGTTCGGCCACCTCTCTAGCTGCAGATGCACCTGAAGGTCCGCCGCCTATAACGATTACATCAAAAATTACCACAGAAGGTGTTAAGATGGGATGGTAAAAAAGTCTCCCTGCCGATTTAGAAACTGTTTAAACGTAAAAAAGATGGGCCCCATTTGAAAATTGACATCAATTCTGAGGCGTCTTCTTCGAAGCCTGCTATCATTAAACTTGCAGCCAATGCTTCTGCTGTAGTTAATTTTCCTATTTTTCCTGAATTTACAGGGTTTACTGGGATTATTTCTGGTAAGCTTCTTGGCTCTAGTCCATGTAGCTGTAGTTTAGGGAACAAATTAGAGGCGTTTTTCCATGAGCAATCAACAGCGACTAGACCCCCTACTTCAACTAAAAGTTTGTCAGATATGTCCATTGGTCTTTCACAGTATGGATCTAAAAGAATGCCCATTTGTGGTAAGTTTGATATTCTGTGATATAATTCTGCTAATTCAAAACGTGCGAGGCGTTGTGCAGTGCATTTTTTTGGATCGTCCTGACCCAAATCTAAAATTCTAATTTTTGTTAACATGTATTGAGAAATCAACCGGTATTGAACCCATTGTTAATTGACTGAGACTTAGGAAATCTGCATAATTTGCATAGTCGAGTATATTGTCTTTATTTAACCCTCCTGAAATTTCAATTTCTAATGATGGATTTTCCTTTTTTATTTTTAAATATGTTGTTTTTGCTTCTTCGGGAGTGAAATTGTCTAACATCAGTCTATCTATTGGCAGTCTAGAGAAGGTTAAAGCTTGATCGATATTATCTGCTTCTATTTCTATTTTTTTATCGGGGTAATTGTGTTTAGCATTTTGTACGTAAGTTTCGATGTTGTCTATGAAATTTAAGTGGTTATCTTTTACTAATATTGCTTCATTTAAGTCGAATCTGTGAGGTGCGCCTCCACCGTGAATAACTGCTTCTTTTTCTAAAAAGCGCAATCCTGGTGTTGTTTTTCGAGTAGCTAAAACAGTTGTATTGGGATTTATAGAAATTACAAGATCTACGAGTTGTCTAGTTAGAGTTGATATACCACTTAAATGTGAAAGAAGATTCAAAAATAAACGTTCTCTGGAAAGAATAAGATTAAAATCGCCAGATATGAGTGCGATTGTATCGTTTTTTGATATAATATCTCCATCTGATTTTAAAAATTTACATAGTAAGCCCGTTTTTGACAATAAATGATTAGTGATGACAGAACCTGATAGAATGCCTGGACCGCCAGTAACTATGAATTCTGCATCTTTTTTAGAATCTATAACCTGTGTAGTAATATCTTGCAATGCAGAATCTTCATCGAGCCATGAATCTAACAACGATGATACTTTTTCAGAGTTCATAGCATATGAGGAACGACTAAAATTTAGGTCTGCGAGATAACGATATAGCTGCTAATGATAGGAGTACACCTACTAGTTCGAAACCTGGAATGCCTAGAAGGCCTCCTTCTTCTATATCTTCAACTGTTTGGCCACCGTCCGGTAGAGTTTCCCGTTGTTGTACTATTACAGTTAGGATTTGGCTTTCCCCGCTATTAATTGTGCCGTAACTCATTGCTGTAAGTGTGAAAGTATAGGTATCAGGTACAGTGGTTAGGTAAGGTGTGGCCTTTATCGATACTGTAACGGAATCGCCTGGACTTAGATATTCAACATCTTGAACGATTTCTAGCCAATTTGCTGCATTTTCAGCAGAAAGACTTGATATTTCAAAACGAATTTGATCGGCGCCGTTGCCAACGTTAGTAGCGTTGACATTGATAATAGTAGTAGTGTCTGTATAAATTTCAATAGTTGAAATCATAACTTTTGACTCGTTGACATAATAATTAAATTCAACATCGTGAACTTGGCTAACTTTGACTTGAACATAAATGCCATCATGAGTTCCTGCATCATAGGCGGCGTTTCCATTGTGATCTACAGTTAATTGCTCTACACCTTGATTCCAAACACCGTCACCATTTTCATCATCCCATTCGTCTGCAGGATCTCCATTACTGTGAGCGGATATTTTGACAGCGCCGCTAGTTTCACCGAACAACATACCTTCAGGCACAGTCATAGACATATGACCCGTATAAACTTCATTAACTCCTAAAGTTATCATTGAAGAACTCAGAGATGGATTCCAATCTGAAGATGCTGTTGACATTATATTGAAAGTGTCTTCTCCATTACCGCCATTAGTAACTGTAAAATTGAATTGTGCTGTTGATTCGGGATCTGTTTCAACTGTTGTAAGTGAAGTGAATGCAACATCTACTGCATAATGTTGGGCAACAGTTACTAAGAAATGTTGTTCTGTACTAACAGTTGGGTCGGTAGCGGAAGATGCGTGTAATGTTACTCCTCCAGTTTCTCCTACTTGAGCGTTAGCAGGGACTGTGAACTTCAATGCAAGACCTAGAGTATCCCTATCTGCATCACTTTCATGATACAAAGAATTACAAGGTCGTGAAGCAGCATTTTGATATTCTAGCTCTTCAGTTCGATGAGTTCCATCAATATCATCGTCGAATGGAAGAACCCCGTCTAAATTGGCGACTAAGCCCCAATCACTATTCCAATTAGAATCTAAAGTTAGAGAAACGTCGAAAGAATCGTAAATATTACCGCCATTTTCTAAATCTATATTGAAATTGACTTCGGTTGATTCATATTCATCACCATTCCATGTGTTTGCTTCTTCTGATATTGAATCTGAACTGAAATATACAAGAGAGTATGGATTTGCAGTTATACCTACTGCAATACCGGGGCCGAATCCATCTTCAAACTGCCTATATTCTTCATCATCTACAGCTAAGAAACTTATAACAGATGGTGTGGATGGACAATAAACAACACTTGTTGTTGGAGAAAGTGTTACGTCCAAAGGTAAAGGCATCTCTTCATCTTTCAACCCGCCGACTGTAATGTAGTTTTGACCTGCATCTATGTCATCAAAATCATAATCTGAAGAAAGGCCTGAGGAGTCGAATGCAGTTAGAATCCCACCTGTTAAAGAACTGGTATCTGTGTTTACACTTACTGATTGAGATAGTCTAACGGAGTTTCCATCTTCATCTCTTAATAGATTTTTGAGAACTATATTATCTACACGTTCCGTGCCGCCTGCGTCTACATAGCCGATGTCTTCATCTGCTAGAACGACCCAGTCTCTAATCTCCATCATACCCAATCTTGGGAACCAGGTATTATCATCTGTATTTTCATAATCACAAGGAGCCGTACAGAAACCGAATCTGGCAAGATACCGGCCATTATCGAAATCTTCTGTGTTTGAAGGGATATCAATAGATATTGTAACCACATGTGTACCGGGGCCAACGTCTAACGTGTAATTTGATGTAGATATTTCTCCGGCATAAATAAAGGTAGCAATACTAGGATCCCAATCTATAATGTCGGTAGAATTTTCTATATAACGAAGACCCATAAACAATGAGATATCTGAATCGGATGTGACTTCTACATTGTAAGAAGCTGTGCCGTTGAATGAGGCAAATGACTTGTTACTGGAATCGCCAATGAAAAATACATTGTCAGACATATTAGCTTGGGCAGTGTGTAGTAATGGGATTGAAGATACTAAAAGAAGCATTGTCAGAATACTGGCTAGATATGCATTATTGTTTTTTTGTTCGTTTCTCATTTTTTTCCTCTTCGCATCGTTGGGCGAAATACCAACTTATACCGATGTGAGACATATATAATGCTTAGGGTTTAAGAGAGTAAGTTTTTTTATCCCTCTAGACAACGGCTGTTTTGGTATACGTATTGTGGTGATAGTATGAAACACACTAGATTTGAAAAAGCGAGAATAATTGGAGCAAGGGCTCAACAGATAGCGATGGGTGCTCCTGTCAATGTTAAAGTGCCAAAAGAAATGATTGATCCTGTTTTGATTGCTCAATTAGAGTATGACGAAGGAGTAATCCCTATAGACATAGCAAGGTCGGATGATAATTGATAATAGAGAGAGTAAGTTTTAGAAAAATTATAGATTCTAGAGGGAATCCTGCTATTGAAGTAGATATTGATACTTCTGACGGAATTGGGAGATGTGCTGCACCAGCTGGTGCTTCTACTGGGATATACGAAGCGCAAGCATATCCAAAAAATGGAATTGATGAGGGAATAGAAATAGCTCAAAAAGAAGTTTTACCCAGATTGAAAGGAATGGATGTGGAAAATCAAGAACACATTGATCAAACTTTGATGGAGATAGATGGAACGAAGAATTTTTCTAGAATAGGCGGTAATATTGCTGTAGCAATATCTCTCGCCTCAGCAAAAGCGGCTGCGAATGGAAAGGATGTAGCACTTTATCAATATTTGAAAAATGTTGATGAATTCAAAATACCAGCCCCCATGGGAAATGTTCTTGGAGGTGGTGCACATGCAGTTGGTGGTACAGATATACAAGAATTCTTAGTGACTAGTTTTTGTGATAATGTCACGGACGCTATGCTTGCTAACGTATCTGTACATAATAGAGTAAAAGAAAAATTAAGAAATCGATTGCCGAACCATGCACTTGGTAAAGGGGATGAAGGTGCTTGGGTAGCCCCCCTTAGTAATGTTGAAGCATTAGAGCTTGTAGTTGAATCTGCGAAAGAGATTAGTGAAGAAAGAAGTGTGAAAATAAGAACGGGGCTCGATATGGCTGCAAGTGAGTTTTTCATTAATGATAAATATGAATATAAAGAAATGAGTCTGACTCGTGAAGAGCAAATAAACTGGGTAGCAGATATTATTGAAAAATATAATTTATACTCTGTCGAAGACCCAATTGATCAAGAAGATTTTGATGGATGGGCAGAACTTACGTCTAAAACTAATGCATTGATAATTGGTGATGATTTATACACGACAAATAGAAATAGAATAGAGATTGGGATAGAGAAAAAATCAACAAATGCTGTGTTGATTAAGCCGAATCAAATAGGTACCTTGACAGAAACTAAGAAGGCTATTGAGATGGCCCATGGAGCAGGTATGGTAACTGTGATATCTCATAGAAGTGGAGAAACTACAGATTCAACCATATCTCATTTGGGTGTTGCTTTTGGATGCCATGCTATAAAAACTGGCTCCGTGGGTGGAGAACGCATAGCTAAGTTAAACGAGCTTGTAAGAATAGAAGAGGAAATTAAATGACGGAAGAAATCACAAGTGAAGTATTGTTAACCGATGAAGATACTTTTCTGACATGTGGAGTTCATATAGGGACGAAACAAAAAAGTGGCGATATGGAAGAATATATTTACAAAGTTAGAGAGGATGGATTGCGTATAATAAATATTAAAAAAACTAGTGAGCAGATATCTGAAGCTGCGAACTTTCTGAAAGATTTTAAACCTGAAGAGGTTATGGTCGTTTCTGCTAGACAGTATGGTCAAAAACCGGCTAAAATGTTTAGTGACAGTGTAAATTTCAGTTGTATACCTGGAAGATTTACACCTGGAAGATTAACGAATCCGAGGATGGAAAGTTTTGTGGAGCCTGTTGCTATTATTTTGACAGACCCTGCTGCAGATGCTCAACCATTTAGAGAAGCTGTTTCGATAGACATACCTGTAATTGCTTTTTGTGATTCTAACAATTTAACTACTAATGTAGACCTAGTAATACCTGGAAACAATAAAGGTAGAAGATCTTTAGCTTTGATGTATAGACTTCTTGCAATAGAAATCTTGCGTGCAAGAGGGCAAATGGGAGCGGACGAAGAGTTAGAAGAAACTATTGATGATTTTGAAGCTCCTCTAATTTGAAAAGGAGAGAGTATGCGCGCATACCTAGAATTGGGAAAAATAGGTATTGAATTTTTGAAATTGCGTTTTAAATCAGGCCGTATGGATGAAGAAAGTTGGAGAAAGGAATGCGAAAATACTGCGAAAAGATTATTGGATAAATATGATGTTGTTTTAGATGTAGAAGGAAAACCTGGAGATGGGTATCTGTGTGCAAATCATACGAGTTGGCTTGATACGTTGATTTTGCCAGCTCAAAAAATGGGCGGAGCAGTTGCAAAAGCAGAAACTCGAAATTATCCAGTAATTGGAAAGATATTTGAAAAGGCAAATGTTCTTTTTGTAGAGAGGGATAAAAAGAGTTCAAGAAGGGAAACGATAGAAGCCATCAAAAATTGGCCTATTATGGAAAAGCCTTTGTGGGTCCTTCCCGAAGGGACATGTACTGCCAATGATACTATTGGTGAATTTAAAAAAGGAATATTTGTGGCTGCTGAAAAGACGGGTGCTCCGATTAATGTGATGGTTTTTTACTATACTAATCAAAGCTTAGATTGGTCAAGAGAAGATAGTTTAGTTAAAGGAATGAAAAAATATTTCTACTCTGGAAGCGGAACAATAGTGAAAGGAAAATGGATAGAACCTATTACTGTCGAAAAGGGTAAAGTTGAAGAAACGATGAAGGAGCTTAGAGCAAGGATGCAAACTGTGTTAAAAGAGCTGATAGATAGCTGTGACGAATCTAATGTCTAATAAAAAAAGATGGGAAGAAAAAACGCTAAATCCGGGTTTGAATAAAGATTCTAAGACGGTAGAGGATAATTTTGTTAATAGTGAAGAAGATTTAGAAGATTTAGAATATTTAGAAAGAGTTGGTTTTCCTGGAGAAATGCCATATGCCAGAGGGTTGCATGCAACTGGGTATCGTGGTCGTTTGTGGACCATGCGCCAATATGCCGGCTTTGGATCTGCAAAGGAATCGAATAAACGATTTCGATATTTAATTTCTCAAGGAAATAATGGATTGAGTGTTGCTTTTGATTTACCCACACAAATGGGTTATGATAGTGACCACCCAATAGCTCAAGGAGAAGTGGGAAAGGTTGGAGTGGCTATAGATTCCATTAATGATATGGAAAAACTTTTCGAAGAATTGCCCTTGGATAAAATCTCGACTAGTATGACCATTAATGCTCCCGCATCTATGTTGTCTAGTCTGTATTTTTTACTTGCTAAGAGAAGAAAAACCGATTTGAAATTAATAAAAGGTACTGTGCAAAATGACATTCTAAAAGAATACATTGCCAGAGGAACTTACATCTATCCGCCCGATAAATCTTTAAAGTTGGCTACTGATATTTTTGAATATTGTTCTAAAAAGGTACCTGGATGGAATACGATATCCGTTTCTGGTTACCATATAAGAGAAGCTGGGTCGACGGCAGTGCAAGAATTAGCATTTACATTGGCTAACGGTATAACGTATGTTGAAGCTGCAATAGCTAGAGGTATGTCTGCAGATTCTGTAGCACCTAGAATAGCGTTTTTCTTTAATGCTCATAATGATTTTTTAGTTGAGATTGCGAAATTTAGAGCTGCGAGAATAATGTGGGCAAGCATAATGAAAAATAAATTTGGAGTAAAAAAAGAAGAATCGGCTAGATTAAGATTTCATACACAAACTGGAGGAAGTACGCTTACTGCTCAACAGCCATATAACAATGTTATTAGAACTACGATACAGGCACTTTCAGCAGTATTGGGGGGTACACAATCTTTGCATACTAATAGTTTAGATGAGGCGCTTGGTTTACCTTCTGAAAAAGCTGCAAGATTGGCACTCCGTACCCAACAAATAATAGCTCATGAATCTGGTGTTGTAAACACCATTGATCCGCTAGCTGGGTCTTGGACTATTGAAAAAATGACTGCCGATATGTGTAGAGAAGCAGAAGAGATAATAGAAAAAATAAATGAAAGAGGTGGAATGTTAAAAGCGATAGAGAGTGGATGGGTTCAACAACAAATCGCAGATGCGTCGTATGATTATCAAAGAAAGATAGAGAAAGATGAGACGGTTGTGGTTGGAATAAATAAATTTATGGAAAACGAAGATGAAGAGAAAGAAGAATTTACAAAAATAGAAGAAGGTGTTGGGGAAAAACAGAGCGAAGAAATTTCGAAATTAAAAAAGAGAGACAGGGGAACTAATGAAATAATGAAGAAATTCGAAGAGGCTGTAAAGAATGGAAACGAAAATTTAATTCCGTATATGATGGAAGCTTTTGATAATGAAGCAACATTGGGTGAGGTTTGCGACCTATTGCGAAGTGTTTGGGGCGAATATCGGCCTAAAGAAATCATATAATACCGGCAGTGCATTTAACAATAATAATTGGCGAGGCTAGGCTAGTGGTAAACTGGGGGACTGTGGCTCCCTCGTCCCGGGTTCGAGTCCCGGGCCTCGCCCCATAATCTAAGCTACCAGTAAGCTTCTCGAGCCACCATTACAGAATCCATGTAAGTTTCGCAATCGAAACTTTTATCTGATAAAGAAGATAGGCCGATTAAATCATCAATCATAGACTGAGAAACTGTTGGATCTACAACACCCCAACCAGTTTGTGTATATGGGGCGACGGGAGAAATTGGAGTTCCTGTTTGGCATGGTCCTTCGTTTTCTCCAGGATCGTATTCTGAAAAAGATGGGAAATATGATGCTTTTTCCATACTTCTTCGAATATCATAATTCGTAACGGAAAAATTTTCACCAAATACTAGGCTGCCGTTACGACCGCCTGAACCGAAGTCATTAGTTTGGTTTCTTAATTCTTGAATTACAAAAGAAAGAATGCCTGCAGTTCTTGGAGTAGCGAAACTAGTTCCAGAAGTATCGTGGTATCCATCAATTGAATCGTGATCTGGTAAATATTGTGTCCAATCAGCAACTATATCTGGTGCGGTTCCGGAACAATGCATAACTTTACCCCTATCACCGTCTTCTTGAAATCCTGAGATGCCTATAGACCAAGGTGGACCGCCTGTTGAATCCTGAACGCAAGTAGAAGCAGTATTATCACAGGCACCTGTGTGGAGTTTTCCCATTTCATTGACCGCATATTCAGTATCATCTTCTATGCCTGAAACCGGTACAGAAGCAATTGGACCGAAACTCGTAGTGATGATATCGACCATTGGATGTTCAGCCGCCCTTCTAACTCCGTCAAAACCTTCCAAGAAGAAAATAACTGCATCCGGATTTCCATCGAGTACTGCGCCAGTAACGGCAGTTCCATGGCCATCATTAGGGTCATCTAAAATTGGAGTTTCGCTCCATCCTTCCTCCCCCATTGCTCCAATAATTCTCGTGCCTTCGAAATAAACTATATCGTCATAAACAATCTTGTTCCAGCAAGATTCTCTATCAGCTTCAACTCTTTCTTCCCAAGAACCTTCGTCCGATAAATCACAAACTAAAGTAACACCAAAATCATCTAAAAACCATGAAGGGAGAGTATCATTTGTCTGAAAATGAATATGATATGGGTTGATTCCAGTATCAACAGGAGCAACTACAGAGTACGCCCTCCAAGCATCCTCTTCTGGTGGTTCTGGTTCTATTATTATTTCTGGTATTTCATTTAAACAGCCTGAAAAAAATAAAACTACTATAAGAGAAATTAATGACGCGCTTTGCTTGTGTTTCGAATCACTCATTGAAGATGTAAAATATGTATGAATATAATAATTTAGTCGAGTTCTAGTAATGACCTTATCCTAGATATTTTTAACGAAGGAAGAACGGCGAAGGTTGTAAATGAAATGGAAAGAATGTGGTCAGAAATGAATGGTTCAGGAGCACCGAGAGGTGGAATTAATATGGATAAATTGCCTACAGATTCGTAGAGACTTGGTCCGTTTCCTAAGTAATACACAGAACCCAATCTATCTCGAGAATTTTCAGGAGAGGTGTCCTCTCCAGATGCGCAAGTCCCAGTACACCCGTCTGCAAAAGCCACGTACACTCTTCCTTCTAAATCTATATGAAGATCATTGAAATCTAGAAGATTACGATTAGATCTGTCCCCGCCAGTATCCCGGCAATCTCCGCTGTTTAGACAGATACTGCCCATTTGGACAGGATCTGATGTAACTCTCTGTGTATGAAATACTGGATTTGGATCCAAAGCATTCAAACTGTATGTAATGTAAAGATGATAACTAACGTTGGCAGGTGCGTAGTGTGCATTTCCATCCCATGGTTCATCATCAATATTGGGTTGCCCTAATGCGCTGGCATTCTCACTTCCTAAGTAAGTAATGGCGATTCTCCCAGGGCTACCGGCAGAAGTATGTGGGAATGTGGTTGAGATAACGCTAGCAGGACTGATTCTAGTGCTTTCCTGTTCCCAGGTATTACCAGAATCGGTACTTCGTGACATATAGATTCCCTCGTCTGCTCCAACCCACACATGATATGCATTGGAATGAGTGTCGGTAGCGACTTCTGCGTTCTTACGAGGGTTTGGTGTACCTACATCTTCTCCCATTGTACGCTGTTCCCAACTAAAGCCGTTGTCTTTAGAAAAAATGACTGTTGGTGTTGAAACCCTTGGAGGAACGTAAACTGTCCCGTCGGCCGCAGTCGTAATGGCCCCGTGTAGACCTCCATTAGTGGTAGCTAAACCTATGATTTGACCTCCTGCCTCGAATGAAGCCCCGCCGTCGAAACTAGTGAAGCAGAATATGCCGGCTAGCTTGTTGTAACAGAAATATACGGCCTGCTCATACACATTGCTACTACCTTGTCCTATTGCAGCATACAGACCTTCTTCAGTCCATGGTCCCGAACCGAGTTTGATATGGTCATTTAGAGGAGAAGTTCCAGAATCATGAGGATTCCCTGCCCATGTTTCGCCATCATTATCAGACCAACCAATCCAAGTAGTCTGAAGGCCCATCATATGAATATTGAATACCCTATCTGTAACATTATCCACCCAACCATAAGGATCATTGGTAAACGGAGCTTGTGTCGGATCTCCTTCGGCGGCATTTATCCACGATTGTCCATAATCGCAAGATCTCATCGGTTTTTCAAATGCTATGAAAAATATACAACCACTAGAAGTGACACCTATGCTTGGTTCGGCTCCTTGTTCACCTACATCGCTAAAAACGAAGTCCATGAGAAGTGGTTCATCTGAAACATTCAGGCCATCTGGACCTGTAACAAATATACCGTCGGGAAGAGAAGGTTCTTCAGGCGGTGAAGGAGGAGATATTGTATTTTCCTGAAGACAGCCAGAAACCAACAACACAGCTACGAGTGATATTAGCGATATGTTGTGTTTCTGTTTTGGCCCGCCCATTGTAGAAGTAAAATGTGTATGAATATAATAATTTAGTTGGAATCTTAAAGTTTAGAAAGTGGGATTTCAGATTCCTTACCACTATCCATGTTCTTAATTCTAAGGGCTTCTTTTTTCCATTCATCCGGAGTTACCATGATTAAACGAGAAGCACCAGTCTTATTGGCATACTTTAGAGCGTTTTTCACTTTTTTGCTTTCCATAATCAAATCTACGGAACGACCGCTTTTACGTAAAATAGTAGAGACTTTCATAGCGACTTCCCTTAGAGAATCTTCCATGAAAAAAACAACATCATCCGTACTTTGAAGTAAAGAAGGGAGAAGATTTCTTTCTTGGAGGATTTCCATAATTACAACATCGCCGAAACCGAAACCGCAGCAGGGCATGTCTGTAGCGTTGAAACTACTGAGAAGCTTATCATATCGACCACCCCCACAAATAGCGCGGAAATCTTGTTTTTTATCGAATGCTTC
>CEVQ01021507.1_pt1 | contig 52141 bp, 40 predicted proteins | sample 356551 | NCBI WGS metagenome assembly CEVQ01 (sample SAMEA2623756, study PRJEB7988) | marine metagenome | biome: marine biome (ENVO:00000447); feature: mesopelagic zone (ENVO:00000213); material: "saline water (ENVO:00002010), including plankton (ENVO:xxxxxxxx)" | depth 250 m | reverse complement strand
AAGAGCCAGAAGCAGAGGCAGAAGAGCCAGAAGCAGAGGCAGAAGAGTCCAAAAATTCCGAAGAATAATACATTCTTCAAAATACCTGAATTTTTATAAACGATAGATTATTTTGTAATAACATGGTCAAATACGTTTGTCATAATTGTGATATGTCTGTTAATGGTTTAACATGTGGTTCGTGTGGAAATGAATTAATTCATTCTACCCTTACAAAAGATGATGGTACTACTGTTGACGTTTCCAAATGTCCAGATGGCTGTGGTAAAATTAAATCACCAATGTGCTGCGGTAGCGATATGCACGCTCACTAATCTCTATTCTAATTGTTACAACATTTAGATGGATCTATGTAAGCATCATAAACTCCATCTAAAAATCCATAGAGGGCTTTTGCTGCTGATTCTGCTGCGTCAATAATCTGCTTACGACTTTCTTCATCTTTACATCCTTTCACCAATATATCTTGTTCAACTTTACGGTGTATCAAATCTGCTTCTTCATGAACTGTAAAGAATTCTACTGACCTAGCTTCATCTAAATTGTAAAACTTAGCCAATCCCTTTCTCTTTGTCTCAGCGACTTCAGGAACTTGAGATTCATAGGCATATAGGGCGGCAACACCTTCTAGGTAATTTTCACTATTTGTTAATTCTTTCATAGTTTCAACCGATTCAACAGTCTTTGAAAGAGGTGTTGAATTTTTTGCATCTTCTCTTGAGACGCCTAGTCCTTCTACAAATCTTAACCATAATTCAGGATGATTTTTCTCTCCCATGTCCTCTTCGCACATATTTTCTAAGAGCAGTTGTCTAACTTTTATGTCATCACACTGTGCATAACATGCACCTAAATATCTCGGAAATACGCGTACGTGTGAATAGTACTGTTTTGAATATTCTTTTAACGCATCCATAGGTAATTCTCCTTTATTCCACATCTGATAGAACGGGTGGTCTAATAGGGCGTGTTTTGCAATAGCATTGTCTAATTCCTTAACAAATTCTTCTTTCATTTTATCATCTCAGTATCTTATTTTAAAATAAGACTATCTGCTAATTAATATCGCACTCATAAGTGTTGTGGTTTATTCTATTTCTATAACGCCCGTTTCAATAGCAGCCCTTTCTATTCTTTCATCAGACTCTAAATCCAATATAGTTATTCTTTCAGGTCTTATTGTACGTGCATTCTTGAACGCTTTCAATGCTATCTCATCTGATAAGCCTATCTCCTTTGCGGTTGTAGGTGCTCCTATTATCTCAAGAGTTTCTTTAATTTTTTCCCAATTTCCATTATGTAAATACATAGTAACAATAGATCCTATTCCACACTGTTCTCCATGAAGTGCAGGTCTATCATAATTAGCATCAAGCCAATGAGAGAATTTATGCTCCCCTCCACTCGCAGGTCTGGAAGTTCCTGCTATAGACATAGCTACACCAGAAGATATCAAAGCTTTCACAATTAATCTAACTCCTTCTTCTTCCCCAGATGAAATTAATTTAGCTTCTTTCTCTACGAGTTCCGCAGTCATGTCTGATAATGCAGCTGCATATTCACTATATTTTTCTCCTTTTTCTTTTCCTATTTTCCAATCGAGTACTGCCGTTCTATTGCTCAGGATATCTCCACATCCTGCTCTTAACAATCTTTTTGGAGCTTTTGATATTATTTCAGTATCTGCTATAACTGCAAGAGGGGGCTTGGCTTGCATTGACACCTTAGTCCCCTCGTTTCTTATTGATGATCGCTCAGAAGCAAGTCCATCATGTGAGGCAGATGTCGGAACACTCAAAAAAGGCAAACTAGCATTATAACCTGCTTTTTTTGCAATATCAATAGGCCTTCCTCCACCAATTCCAACTAAAAATCCATATTTTTCAATATCACGTTCTACTTTTTCCAATTCTTCAATTCTAGCACCTTTAATTTTTACAACATCTACACTACGTTCAGATTCTTCAATATATTTTTTAACTCGTTTTCCAGCTATGTCATATGTAATTTCATCACATATAATGAGTCCGCTTTCAGGAAGTGAAAGTTCAGATATCACAATTGGTATATCTTCTATTGATCCAGGTCCAGAAATAACTATTCTAGGCAGAATCATACCGCGTGATCGCCTTTTACTCATATGTAACGCATTGTAACCCATCTTAAAAGCCAACGTTGAGGTTAATTTCTTCTATTTTCCGTAATAACTTGTTAATACTCTATCCGATAATCCAAGATACCAATGAAAGAAGGCGATTTGATAAATTTCGAATATGAAGGTTGGACGGAAGGCAATCTTTTCGATACCACTAATGAATCATTAGCAAAGAAAAACGATATGCATGATGAGAGAAAAAATTACACACCTTTACTAGTTGTAGTGGGTGAAGGAAGATTAGTTCCAGGTTTAGAAAAAGATTTGAAGAAAGCTAAAGTGGGTGAAAAAAGAGAGGTAGTAATCGCTCCAGTGGACGGTTATGGAGAGCGCGATACTAAACTTATACAGACTGAATCACTAAGTAAAATAAGAAGATTAAATCCAGACGCTCAATTATTTCAAGGTGCAGAAATAGAATTGGAAGGAAAACATGGACAATTAGTTGCTATATTCGGTTCAAGAGCTCGAATTGATTATAATCATTATTTATCTGGAAAAGAATTAACTTTCAAATACAAGGTATCTTCTAAAATATCCAAAGAAGAAGAAAAAATCTCTTCTCTTTTCAAGTTAAATTATCCTGTCGATGAGGATATTCACGTATCTGTTAAAAAAAACTCAGCAACTATAACTTTACCAGAGAGGTGCAAATTCGATGCAGTTTGGTTTCAAGCTAAATATCGTGTAGTTTCTTCTCTTCGGAAATACGCAAAAATTAAAGACGTTAAGTTTGTAGAAGAATATATAGAGAAAGACACGGAATCTGATAATAAGAAGAAACCTAAAAAATCAAAAAGTAAGAAGAAACCTAAAAAATCAGCAAGTAAAAAGAAAACATCATCAAAGAAAAGTAAATCTAAGCAGTAGTTTTCTATCTTTTTGATCTATCAAAAGATTATTATACATAGCGGTTATTCTAGTTTTAGGTCACGTTTCTTTATTTTTAGGAGTTTAATCAATGGAAGTACTTACTGTATCACGTCTCTCTTCAGCTATATCTAATAGCCGCGAGTATTCTCATATGAGTTTCGATGAATCTGATGCTTTATCTAGACACATAATGAATTTTTTTGGTTTCAGTGATAGAATTATTGATAATGTCTTACAGCCTGAAGATAGAGATACTTTCTATATGCTCGAAGATTCAGGATTAATGGAAACGGCCAGAGAAGAAACAACACTTTATGATGGTCGCGAATGGCGCATTCATTATTGGACTATCAAGCTTGCTGAAATTTTTAAACGTAGTATTGAATCAGATGAAGATTCCGATGAAACCTCCGATAATTCAGTCTATGAAGATATTCCTGAAGATATCTGGGCTAGGTAGTTTAAAGTGGAGCCACCGGAGGGATTTGAACCCCCGACCTGCTGATTACAAGTCAGCCGCTCTGCCGGTCTAAGCTACGGTGGCTTAGTTCACTATTTTTAGTACATGTGTTTAAACTTTTCTTATAGCTCTTTTTTTGAAAATTTCTCTTTATTTCGTTTCATTGCTTCAATTGCAGGCATAAATTTACCTGCTAGATAACTTATACAAGCGCCACCACCAGTGGAGATATGATTAACTCCATTCTTTAATCCATACATATTGAAAGCAGCTGCAGTTTCTCCACCACCAACTACAGTAAATGCTTTAGACTCTGCAATCGCTGAAAAAATCTCCATAGTTCCACCAGAAAATTCCTTCTCTTCAAAGACACCCATTGGGCCGTTTGCAATTATTTTCTTCGCTTTTCCTATTTCTGCTATGTATCTAACTACAGTTTCTACACCTATATCATTGACAGGACATTTATCAGATAGATTTTCAACGAATGCTTTAGAGTCAAACTCTTCACAGAATATACCCTTTCTAAAACCCCCACAATTTATGGCAATATCATTGGGCATTTCTATTTTTTCTGGATATTTTTCGATCAGTTCTTGTGCTTTCTCTATTATTTCTTCATGATTTTTTATTTTATTTTTTATATAATCTTTACTAGAATTGCCAATATTAATTCCAGACGCAGTCAGGAAAATATTTGCAACTACACCCCCTGTCAAAACTTTATCAATCCCCCTTTCTAAGAAATTGGTAGCAATCTTAACGGAATCTTCTGCTTTACTCCCACCTAGTACCAAAAGACTAGGTTTTTCATTTCCTCGTACTGCTTTATTTAATTGTTCTATTTCATTTTCCATTACCTTTCCTGCAATCATCGGCATTTTATTGTAAAAACCAACTATAGATGGTTGACATCGATGTGCAGTTGCAAATGCATCATTCACAAATAGATCAAATTCCGGAGCTAAGGATTTTACCATTTCAGTATTTTCTTGAGGTTCAAAGTTTTCTCCATTGTATGTACGTATTTTTATCTCGTCGTCATGAAATCTTAAATTATCTAGCATTAAAATTTCTTTATTTTTTAAATTTCTTATGGCTTTTTTTGCTTTAGAATTACAAATATCGGGTATAAATTTAACTTCTCTTTTAATTATTTCACTCATCCTTTCTGCATGCTTTTCTAAAGGTACAAAATCTAAATTTCCAGGTCTAGATTGATGTGCAATTATGGCTATTTTTGCCTTTTTATTGACTAAATATTCTATAGTTTTTTCTGCGTGTCTTTTTATTCTAGTATCATCTAATATCTCTCCAGTTTCAGGATTTATAGATGAATTAATATCAACTCTAACAAGTATTTTTTTACCTTCCAATTCAAAATCTTCTAACACAAGAAAATCTCGATTCATTTTTATTTTTCCTATTTTTCCAATTCCCTATCCAGCTTTTTTCCAGCATTCACAAATTGTGCAATTGCCGCCTCTATTTGGATCCAAGCATTAGCACCCTCACCAATTCTAAAGTCAGTTTCTGCTAGGGCACTTATAAGGCCAATTTTAGTATCATCATTTATGTCCATTTCTCTAATGGTTCTATGCATTTGTCGAACAATATCTTCCCCTGCCAATCCATAAGTTATTTGTAGTTTATCTAAGCATTCTCTCGCCTTCGAAAATTTTCCTGCAATCGCATATTCTAAGGCACCTCTCACTTCATCCGGTCTAGCTGCAGCAACAGCTTGGTATACTATATCTGAATCTATTTCTTTTTCTCCCGATGCCGCGGCCATTTGTAAATTGTTGATTCCTCTTCTCATATCGCCCTGCGCAAGGTAGACTACTGCATCTAGCCCGTCATCGGTGATTTTAAGATTTTCTTTTCCAGAAACGTACTTCAAATACTTTCTCATTTCCTCTTCTTTTACAGGTCTAAATCTAAAAACTGCACATCTCGATTGAATAGGATCTATTATTTTCGAAGAATAATTACAAGATAGAATAAATCTACAAGTTCTAGAATATTTCTCCATCGTTCTTCTTAAAGCTGCTTGCGCAGCACTCGTCAATGCATCTGCTTCGTCTAGAAAAATAATTTTAAATCCACTTTCTCCCAAAGGAGCAGTTCTAGCAAATTCCTTTATTTTACCCCTAACAACATCTATTCCTCTTTCGTCAGATGCATTTAATTCATGTACATTATATTTCCAATTTTCTCTAAACAGTTCTTTTGCTAGAGCTATTGCAGATGATGTTTTTCCTGTTCCAGCAGGTCCTGAAAACATCAAGTGAGGCATTGATTTTTCTTTAACATAATTACTAAGTCGGGAAGTTGTAGTTTTTTGTCCAACCACTTCTGCCAGTTTTTGTGGTCGATACTTCTCCACCCATATTTCATCCATTATATTCGTATGAGACAGCAATATATAATCCCCCCCTAGATGGAACACAAAGGTTCAACTATGTCATCTTACAAAGGAATCGATTTTTACAATATAGAGAGTCATCTTACTGAAGAAGAAATCATGGTAAGGGATTTGGTAAGGGATTGGGTAAGTGATAGAGTTCTTCCTATAATCGATGAACATTACATGGCCGGAACATTTCCTATGGAGTTCATATCCGAAATAGGAGAAATGGGTCTGTTCGGTTGTAATCACGATACTGAATATGGCTGTGCCGGTATGAGTAACATTGCTTATGGTCTCGTCTGCCAAGAATTAGAAAGAGGGGATTCAGCTATCCGTAGTTTCGTTTCAGTTCAGGGTTCACTCTGTATGTATCCTATTTTGGCTTATGGAGATGAAGATCAAAAAAATAAATATATACCTAAAATGGCAAAAGGCGAACTCATCGGCTGTTTTGGTTTAACAGAACCAGATTCTGGTTCAGATCCAGGAGGTATGAAAACTACAGCTGTAGAATCTAATGATCATTTCATTCTAAATGGAGCAAAAATGTGGATTACTAATGGAACTATTGCCGATTTAGCAATAGTTTGGGCAAAATTGGATGGAAAAATTAGAGGCTTCATAGTTGAAAAAGATGATGTAGGTTTTTCCGCTCCAGAAATGAAAGGAAAACACAGTCTAAGAGCTTCAATAACTTCTGAATTAGTTTTTCAAGATTGTAAAATACCCAAGAATCGTATTCTTCCTAATGTTACAGGTCTAAAAGGACCACTCGGCTGTTTAACACAAGCAAGATACGGTATTGCTTGGGGTTCTTTAGGTGCTGCAATGGGGTGCTTCATTTCTTCTAAAGATTACTCTTTAAGCCGTATACAATTCGATAAACCAATAGCTTCCTTTCAATTAGTTCAGAATAAGCTAGCGTGGATGTTGAATGAGATAACTAAAGGGCAACTGTTAGCATTACAACTTGGCCGTATGAAAGATAATCACACTATGATTCCCGAACAGGTTTCTCTTGCTAAAATGAATAATGTAGAAATTGCCTTAGATATAGCCAGAGTCGCTAGAGATCTTCATGGAGCAAATGGAATTTTGAACGAATATCCTATCATGCGTCACATGGCTAATTTAGAATCCGTAAAAACATACGAAGGAACTCACGACATTCATAATCTAATTTTAGGCCGTTGGATTACTGGCATTTCTGCCTTTGAATAATATTAGGTTTCGTAAGTTCCAGGGCTTATTTCACCCTCTATGAATTCTTCACACTCAATACAACTAATATTCAAACTATTCCCATTTCTAAAAGCACCATCGGTTTCATAATTATACGCAATCTTTCTTTCATTTGCACCGTATTTTACTATAATCTCATCTTCTATATCTAAACCATTTCCTATTGCCGAATCTTCGACTTCAAAAATATATGCATTTTCATTAACGGAAACTAATATATTTTCTCTAAAAAATGTCTCATTAACTACTATTATTCCTACAGCACCAGCTGGAATTGTGATAATGTCATCTGCATTTCTTTTCAAATAATCACTTTCATTACGATCACTTATTTTAAATTCATTTAAATCTAAAGCATAGTTTGTTGGATTGTATATTTCAATCCATTCATAATTGTCATAATCATTCTCTGGTGCATACATTATTTCTGTAACAATAATTTCATCTTTGCCTATTGGGCCCTTAAAAACAGTCACCTCAATTCTTCCAGGAAATGTATTTTCCCCTTCTTCCAATATTACAAATTTATAGCTAGTTGCACTTGCATAAGCATCATTTGAATCACTACCCCATTGAATTATCTCCTCACCATCAACTAATGAAGTAATCGTTATTTCTAAATTCTCAGTAACGCCTAATTTTTCAGTTAGAAAATGCCGTGGCATTTTTGCTAGTGCAAGACATTTTTCTACATCAACATTTCCATTTTCATTAAGTATTCCTATTTCAAAGTCATATCTAATTTGATTATCTCCAGTACCATATTCATATTCACTCCATTCTGTTTCATTGTTTACACTACCGGTTGAACCGATAAGTTGATTCAATGCCACTTTACTTTCAGAAATTCTATTGGAGTGTTTATCTAAGTCAATTCCCAATCTATAATCCATTGTTGTGGTAAAAGCTTGTAACATTAGAAGAAAAACGGTCAGTGCTAAAGTAAATTCAATTACATGAGTAACAGCATTTTCATCTCGTCTTTTCACAGATATCTTTCCTCCTTGAATAGCCACACAGCTAACCTCCAATAAAACATAGGCCAAAATATTATTGCCCATATCACCATCCATCCACTAACTCCCTCTAGATCAACAGAAAGGGTACGTTCACCAGCCAAACCTACTCCAAATTGATATACAATACCAGGGTTAAACAATCCCATTTTGGCTACTACAGATTGGTATTCTTCATTATGTTCAAAATTTTCAGTAGTCACATCAATGCCCAGTACAAATGCTGCTGCAAGTATTATCAGTGACCAAACTAAAGTTAATAGAAGCCATACACCCAATCCATATACTACAGATTCTGCACCACTTCTAGATATTATAGAAAAACATAACTGTAAGAAGACAATAGTTAATATCATTAGTAATCCTAAAATCATATATCCACCTATTGCTAAAATTCTCGGTGTTTCTCCTCCTTTAATCATCAATATTAATCCAATAAACATAGCTATGAAAGCTGGAGCACCGATTGCACCAGTAAGGCCAATCCCTTTTCCTAAAATAATACTCTCTTTACTTACTGGTCTAGATAAAAGTAAGGATATCGTATTACTCTGTTTTTCTTTATAGATATTATCACTAGAAACTGCAATAGCTGCTAATGAAACAACAAAAAAAGTAAACCAGCTTAATCTTGTAATGGCATCTTCAGGCGTTTGAACACTACCTAGTATTGGACTACCTTCTTTTTGTAAATCGCCCAATAACCACCCCATACCTGTTATGAATAATGTGAAAAATATAATCAAAATCATAGTTCTATTGGTCTTTATTTCACTATTAAATTCAAATTTTGCTATATTCCAAGTGTCTTTCCAAACTTTATTTCTATGTGGGTATTTTTCAATTGTTAAATATATTCCAATTATAAAAACAAATAATTCTATCAAGTAAAACCATCTATCAATATGGGATGATAATTTCACATCAATACTTTCAGCCTCCCAACTCCCTTGATATACTGTTACATTGTCTTCTGTAACTACTACAGATTCATTCAATTTCGCAGATACGTATACAATTTCACCCTGTTTAAACTCATTACACAAATCTCCATTCACTGTTATTGGCAACCCATCAATCACCAGTTTTGTTTTTCCATAAAGTGACTCAGTGTAAACAATTCCATCCGTTTCAGAAAAGACACCAATCTCTATAGTTTCATTAGTATAAACTTCAAAACAAGGAGGCGTATCTATAGATCCTTTCAAAATCGTTTCCGTATCGTTATTATAGTTATAATTAATGGACCAAGATTCTGTAGTTCCTTCTATATTATGTTCTATCTCTTTACTATCCCATACTTCTCTCGAATCAATATCTATTTTACTTATCCAATATATTTGTTGAATTCCCACAATAAACACAATTACTAACAGAGCTATGGCAAACGGTTTCCATCTACTATTTATATCAATCATTATCGGACTCCGTTTCTAATAGGAAAATATCTTCCAGTGTTGCTTCTTTAGGCGTTATCGAATAGACTTGAATTTTATTTTTAACTAGTTTTTCCGTTATTTGTGGACTTATATCCTTCTCAACATCAATTTCCAATCTAACTAAATCTCCATCAGGAAATGCCTTTACACTTTTTACATATTCCATTTCTTCAATTTCATCTATATAATTGAGCACCCCAGAAACATTACCAAAACGATCTACTTTTTTAACTTTCAAATGTAAATGCATTCCGATTTCATTAACTTTCTTTTGTAATTCTGAGAGAGAATCTATTGCAATAAGTCTACCTTCATTTATTATTCCAACTCTAGAACATATCTTTTGTACTTCAGCTAACAAATGGCTACTGAAAAAAATCGTCAATCCCTTTTTATTAAGCCTCAATAAAGATTCCCTTAAGGCGGCGGTTGATTCAGGATCTAAACCTGACATTGGCTCATCAAGAACTAGTAATTCAGGATCATTTATCAGTGCACAAACTAGTGCTACACGCTTTTTCAAACCCATTGATAAGTATTCTATTTTTTTCTCAAGATGTTTTTCAAGTCCAAATATTTCGAATAATTCTTTCGATTTCTGTTTAAGTTCTTTTTCATCTATTTGATAAAACTTACCTAAATATTCAACTATTTCTTCTGGTGTAAGTTTTTCATACAATCCTATTTTTTCAGGAATATATCCCATTTTCTGTTTTATATCTATAGGAAATTCATGAATTGATATACCATCAATTTCAATCTTCCCATAATCTGGTGACAATATTCCCATTAGACACTTTATCGTAGTTGTTTTTCCTGCTCCATTTTTACCTAAAAAACCAAAAATCTCTCCCCTTTCAACTTCTAAATTCAATTTCTCTAAAGCTTTTATTTCTCCTAAAATTTTTCCACTAAAACCTTTCACATAGTAGGTTTTGTCAACTTCTTTAATCTCAACTAACGTTTTTCCCACAAAACGATGACTTCGCTCGATATTATAAAACCGCACTGGTTACCGTTTTTGTGCAAATATATCGAAAGTATCCTTTTTTACCAGAAGCTAAAAAAATAGTGGAAGATATAGATTTATCAACACTTATTCACGATAATATTTATCACGAAGTCAGAGAAAAAGGGGAGTTTCGTTTGAAGTCTTCTCTATCAAGTAGCGATTCTGATAGAGACACTCCAATCAATGAACGAGATGTTAAGGATTCTATTTTGAGTTTTTTTTATTCGCGTTTAATTCTTTCTGCTTCCGATAATACCAATCTCATAAGATATGTTGCGCATGCTGAGGCGGAAGCTGCATGTAATTTCCTAGATAGTGATTCAAATCAAAATCTTTTAGAAGTCTGCAATGGGTTGAATCTCGATGTTACGTTACACAAAGATACATTTTCTATGTCCTTTATCGATTACATTACATCAGCATCCAATTTACGCGGAAAAAAATGGAAACTATCTAATCGAGGAATAAAAGACGGCCGCGTCATAGGTATATCTAAAAAAACAGTAATAAGACTTCTAATGGAAGTAATACGATTGGATCTATACGATTTACCAACACCCACAAAGGAAATTTCAGATTTATTCAAAGACACATTAAGCTCTTTACAATCAAAAGCAGATGAAAGAAAAGCATCCATGTCTATGGATTTTGGACAATTCAACTTGGAAGAAAAAGCTCCTCCTTGTTTTCAGCAACATATGGCTGCCTTACAATCAGGTTTTAACGTTTCTCAACATGGTAGATTTTTCTTAACTACGTTCTTATCGTCTTTAGGCCAAGATCATGAAAAAATTATGGATATATTTGCTACAGCCCCAGATTTTCGTGAATCAGTAACACGTTATCAAGTCGAACATATCACTGGAACTTCTTCAGAAACAAAGTATAGTGCTCCAAGTTGTAAAACGTTAAAGAATACAGGCATCTGTCCAGGTGGAAATGCTCTTTGCGATCAAATTTCTCATCCACTATCTTATTATTTTGTACGTGGTGAAAAAGAAAAATCGAATGAAATTAGATGGGAAAGGATACTTACTTCAACTTTAAGGATTGCCAATAAATCTATGAATAATATGGATGAATTATTAGAAAGTCTCTCTAAATTACCTTTAGATTCAACTAGCAAGCCCCCTTCTCGTTCTCTAAGCGATATCAATAATTTTGTCGATGAAGTTAGTCGTGTACGTGTCAAAGTTTCCAATTTCAATGGCGTATCTTTTTCTATAGATGAAGAAGATAAAAAAACATATCTCAGATATTCTCATGTACAGTTAACAGATAATAAAGGTAATAACATCAAATCAATAGCTATAACTGATTGGAGCAAGGGTGTGTTATTAGAAAAAGCTAAACGGGAAGTCACTAATTTATTTGTAGATTTAATCCCACTGCCTACTGATTTATGTTCTAAAATATTCAAAACTAATGAACCAAGATGCCACATTTTAGATGTTAAAATAGAATAATTAAACTAAAGATTCCGGTCTACGATCGCGAGTTCGTTTTCTCTCTTTATCAGATTTTCGATTATCTCTTCCTCTTCTATTACTTCTTCTTCGAGATCTACTCTCTTTTTTGAAATTTTGTTCTAATATAGGTTCTACATACAACTCACATTTTTCACAATAATATTCGGTTTCATAATCATGTTCATAAGTTTCTCTAGACCAATATTGTACAGCGCCATTACATTCAGGACAATATTTCGGTTTCTCCTTCGGCTTTGGTGGTGCTTTGTTCTTCAATGCAGGCGGTTTTGCTTTTTTCCTAGAAACCTTCTTCTTCGCACCTGCAACCTTCTTCTTTTTCTTAGGTTTCTCATCCTCTTCTTCTTCATCCTCTTCATCTTCTTTATCATCAAACAAACTACTGCCGAGACCACCAAGTCCCAAACCTGAATCGGAAGATGCTTCATCCGGCATACTTTCATCGGTTTCTCTAGTCATCAAATAAGTTCCAGTTGCAATAATTCCTAGAAATGCTACAAATCCTATCAAAGCTTCTACTGGTATGTTTTTTAGAATATCTAATCCGCCACTTTCATCTTCTGGAGCAACTATAGTTACAGAATTAGAACTGCTAGCTATTACATTATAATTATTTCCAACTTTTTCATCAACTTCAACAGTGAAATCTATAATTCCAATATAATTTGGTGATCCATCTCCACTATAATCTTCACCCTCTAAATCTCTTCCAAGCGTAGATGAGATGAATGTAGAGCTTATTGTCCAGTTATATGGTCCTGCTTGTCCGGGTTCTAAACTGCCAGACGCCGGTATAACTCCTCCTAATTTCTTATTGGTAGATATACTTGGGAATTCACCCAACACTCTTATTCTAGATAAATTTTCATTATCTTTAGTATCTTCTGTTAGCGTTATACTTATGACTATATCTTCTCCAGCAACGTAATTCGTCTTTAGAGAAACTACTATTTCTCCAGTTTCATTAGTCGTATATGTCTCAACATCAACATCAGCGTTACCAACTCCAAAAGTCGACAAACATGATATTATAATTATAGAAATAAACACTAAATTTTTGGTTGCATTAGCCATCGTTCTGTTTCAGTTCACGAAAGTCTTCGGATTTAAGTGTTTTGCTCATTTTTCTTTATTAACATTATGAGGAGAAATCCGATTCTAACTTCTTAATCATTTTATCATTATTAAAATAGAATATCTTTTACTTTAGTAGCTATTTTCTCTCTATAATTTTCTGGGCAGATTATTGCTATAGCCCATGGAATTTTCTCTTTTACTTCTAAACTTCTAATAATTTCAGAATAATTTCTTATCGATCGCACCTTTCCTTCATCAAATATTGGAATTTTACTAAATCTATTATTTTTCTTATTCTTTATTATTTCTGGTTTAGGAATATCAATAATAATTTCTCTCGGTTCAACACCAACCATTCTCGCAATTTTACTTTCCATATTTTTACGCCCTTCCTTTTCACACATTTCTAAAAATATTTCTTTATTCTCATCATCAATTTCTTCAGATTTTATCTTAATCGCAGTTTTGTACAATTTTCTATATTTTATTCGATTTAGAATTTCTTTCTGAAAACCACCCATACTTCTCAATAGTTGATCAAATTCATCATCAGTCAGTTTTTGTATTTCTTCAATTTCAAAATTTTCTATAACTTCAACAGCACGTTCAATCATGAGTTGGCCAATTCGTGCCGTTTTGTGATTATAAACTGCTGAGTACATCAAAGTTCTAGCAACTAGCATCCCCTCTAATGCAGGAATACAATTTTTATGTATCACTAAATCATTATTATGTATTCTAAAAGATTGCATTATTCTAGCTACATCTATAGTTCCAAGAGCTACTCCTGTATAATATGAATCTCTCAGTAAGTAATCCATCCTATCTGCATCTATGGCAGAATGTACAATTTGAGTCCTATATGCAGGTCCATTGTAAAAACTCTGTTTTTCTTTAAAAAATAGAACAAATTCATCTCTTTCACTGTCACCTGTAACTAATTCTGCAACTTTTTCAGATTCCAGATTGTATTTTTTTAATATATCAGATATTCTGGGTTTATCTCGTATTGTTTCACTATCTTGTTTGATATTTCCAGTTATCATTTGTTTCGATATCTCTGTATGGCCATACCCCTTCTTTTCAATTAAAATTTTTTCAAGAGTGTGCGAGTAAGGCCCATGCCCGATATCATGTAAAAGTGCAGCAGCTACAATCAGATTTTCTTCATCCCTTTCTAAATTTAGATTATTGCATATTTTTCTAGCCAAATGCCCCACACCCAGTGAATGTTCAAATCTAGTGTGATTAGCCCCAGGAAAAACTAAATTGGTTATACCCAATTGTTTTATCCCTCGCAATCTCTGAAATTCTGGAATTTCTATAAGTTCTTCCATTATAGGGGTTAGTTCAATAACTCCGTGTATCGCATCGTAAATATTACTACTCATTCTCTGCCCTGAGATAACTTCTCTATAAAATAAACTTGGGTTCGTTTACACTACACTAACTACTAAAGCTACTCATCATTACCTCATTGTGAAATTAGACTTGAATCTAGTTGCTGCAGGTCCTAAAGATGAATTCATAGGTGGCAAACAGCAAACTTTCGTCTATCTATTCGGTCGTTCTCTATCTGGCGAAAGCTACGCAGTCAAAACAAAACCACTACTACCTTATTTCTTCGTCATCAGCCCTTCTGATGAAATAATATCAAAAATATCAAAACATCCCGAAGTAAATTCGGTAGATTCGAAGATTTTGTCAGTGAAAGGTAAAGATTGTAATTGCCTTAAGGTTGAATTACATCATCCTGGAAAAGTTCCAAGAGTTAGGGATTGGATAAGGGATATGGATTGCGATGTATTGGCTGCAGATATTCCATTCCATCATAGGTATCTTTATGATCACGATATCGGAGGTTCAATTTCAATAGAGGGTGAACCAAAATCCATAGATGGTTGGAGTTGTCCAGTTGTTGATACTAATTCAGTTACTGATTCAGACACCTTTGCACCATCTCTCAAAATTCTAAGTTTCGATATAGAAAATTCAATAGAAACTCGAGAAATATATTGTATATGTTATGAAATCAGAGAAGATGGCAAAACGGTCAAGGAGGGTAAATTATCAGGCAAAGAAGATCAAATCATAAAAGATTTTGTGAAGGCCATTTCCGATTATGATCCAGATTTAATTACAGGCTACAATATAGATGGCTATGATCTTCCCTTATTAGAAGAGAGGGCTAAACATAATCAAATTTCTTTAAAATTAGGAAGAGATGGTTCTGAAATTAGACAACTATCTCAACGTAGATGGAGAATCTTTGGAAGAATTATAGCTGATGCTTGGTGGAATGTTAAACGAGAGATTAGACCCCGCCAAGAAACACTAAATGCAGTTTCCAAAGAACTCCTAGGTCGGGAAAAACAAGACGTCAATCCAAAAGATATGGATAACGAATGGCAAAAAAATCCAGATAAGGTAATTGAATATTGTTTAGAAGATGCTCGTTTAGCATTAGATATTATGGAAAAAATCATGGTCATTCCGAAATATCAGCATTTAGGTTATGTTGCTAAACTTCCATTAGATGAGGTTTTGAATGGTATGACCTCTACTCTAATCGATTCCTTAATGATTAGATCTGCAGATTCTAAATCCATAGGCGTACCTATGACTAGAAGAGAAAAAAGAGGCGATAGACATATTGCAGGAGGGTATGTTCATGCAGTTAAAAATCCAGGAATTCACAATTGGGTTTGTGTTCTCGATTTTAAATCAATGTATCCTAGTATTATTATAGACAGAAATCTCTGTTTTACTACCCTTAGTGATAAAGGCGAAATAGAAACGCCACACGGTGTTAAATTTTTATCACCAGAGCAAAAGAAAGGCCTTCTTCCTGAACTTCTCAAAGGGCTTATGTCTGATCGAGATCAGGCAAAGGCATCAATGAGAAATTCAAAAACAGACGAAGAGAAAGAACATTTTAGACGAGTTCAAGATGCCATAAAAATTCTCATGAATTCGGTTTACGGTGTTTTTGCTTCTTATTTTTATCGCTTTACAGATTTAGGAATTGGCGCTTCAATAACAGCATATGCAAGAAAATATGTCCAAGATATGATAGAGGAATTGGAGGGGGAAGATTTGGATGTAATCTATGGCGACACCGATTCAGTTTTCTTTTCTTCACCTCATAACAATCTAAGTGAAACAGTCGATTTCGGTATTTCGATTGCCGATAGATATTCAGAAGGGGCCCGCCAATTAGAATTTGAAAAAATATTAAATCCATTTTTTACTCACGGAGTTAAGAAACGTTATGTCGGGAAAGTTGTTTGGCCGGATGAATCTGTTTTGGTACGAGGTTATGAAACTCGTAGAACGGACGCATTCCCAGCTCAAGTCAACGCACTCAAAGCAGTCTTTTCAAAAATTTTAGATGGTGATGAGAAAGGAGCAATAGATGAAGCACTCACTCAAGTCTCTAAAATTAAATCACGTAATGTAGAGGTTTCAGATTTAGTAATTTCCAAGTCAGTTAGTGATCGAGTTTACAAGAACCCCGAAGGTCAAGCACATTTGAAAGCTAAAAATAAATGGGAAGAGTACACAGGTACTAAATTCACACCAGGTATGAAAATTGCATACGTGGTAACAAATACTGCTTCTAAAACACAAGAGGTAGAACCATTTTTTGCAGAAGGGAAACCTCCTAAACCAGATTTCAATTACTACGCTAAAAGAGTAGCAAAAACATTGGCCAGATTGACTGATGTTTGGGATTATGACGAAATGGCACTCCTATCTGGTAAAAGAGAACCAAAACAATCAACTCTTTTTTAATGGACAATCATCCAACTCATAGTGAAGGGAGAGAATGGTTAGCAGCTTCACTTTCAATTGCTTTTGTTTGGTTACTTTGCGTATTTTTTATTAAATTCAATTCAACAAATTTCAATTCCCAATCCCTTTCTTCATTCTATTTCATCATTCAACTTCTTTTTCTTTTGATAGTTCTTTACAGTTTTTATCTCATGTTTCAAGGATATTATTTTCGCAATGGTCGAGCCTTTCTATCTAAAAAAGTAGGAGTCCTAGTTTTAAATTCAATAAAAAAATCTTTAGATTCAGAGAATATCAATATTTTCGAAAATGACTGCGTTTTTGCCCCCTCTTTCGGTTTTTGGACTTCTATAGGTAGATTACAATTCGAAGGAGGGGAAGTAGAAATAAAAGAAATCTGGCTTAATAGATTTTTCTTCAGAACTCAAATTGCTATAAGGGGCGTTTCTAATTTTGATGAAATCATAATATCTTCAATTAAGGATACCAATTTCTTGGTTGATCCAACTCAGTAGGTTTATATTTTTCTTTAGTTTCTCTATATCCTTTCTCTTTTCTTCTTCCATTTGTATCCATCCATTCTTCAATTATTTTTCTTATCAAAGCATTTCTATTAATTGCATTCTTTTTACAATATTCTGTAAATTTATCCCATTTTTCTGCAAATTTTTTATCAATGGTTAAATTCGCCTGTTTAGTTGCTGACATATGTCTTTCACATATTCTCACTAAAAATAAGGGTTATTAAGCTTTTTGACATATGTCTATATATGTCTTTTATGTTTATTTATTTATTTTCGGTGAATTTTCCTATCTTACTCTTATAATACACTAGACCTTCATTTCCTCGATCAAACTCTCCATTTTCCACTCTAGCTACAAAAATTGTATGATCCCCTTCTACGTGCTGTGAAACAATTTCACATTCCATTCTCACAAGACAAGCATCTAACAAAGGAACTCCCATTTCCGTAACAGTATGTTTCTGTTCTTTAATCAATTCGTTCTTATCAACTTTAGAACTGGCAAAAGAATAGACTATCTCTTTTTGATTCTCATTACAGATATTAATTCCAAATCTACCAGCATTTTGTAAACCTTTCAAACTGTATGCTGTATTATCAATACAAACAAGTACGAGAGGTGGCTCCATTGACACAGAGCAAAAACTAGCTACAGTTATTCCACCCATTTTTTTATTATCTAAATATGTAACAATTGTAACACCAGAAGAAAAACGTTTCATCATTGATTTGAATATTTCAGATGTTACAGCCATACCTACCCAACAGTTTGTAGTTTAAATCTTTGACATGGTGTATTAATGGTGCGGGCGCCGGGATTTGAACCCGGGTCACAAACTTGGCAAGCTTGAGTGATACCAGGCTACACCACGCCCGCAGATAGAATACACCTAGTAAGATGATTATAAAGTTGACCAAGTTACTTTATCCCTCTTCAATTAATCATTTACATGGAAGAAGAAAGCAAAGATTCATCTGCAGATTCTAACGAGAATCTATCCAATGAGTTACGCGGTAGTGAGTTCGCAGTCGCAGGTCTATTGTTCTGTTTTATCTTTTCTCAATTAGTTGCTATGTTAATCGCACCTTCTTTTACAAAAGCCGAAGTACAAGCTTTCGATAACCCAGAAGATCCTGCTAATTCTTTCATCTATCTACTTCTAATATTTGCATTTACGGCTATGGTTTTGTGGCTAAGTCGTAATAAACTAATCAAAATATTACACTCAATATTTCTCTTTGCAATAGCAACTACATTCATATATGTATTCTATCCATTATTCTTTTATTTTGGTTATGAAAACAATATTGGGTACATAGCCGCATCAATTGTCGCTTTTTCTTTAACAGCCGTATTATTATACTATCCTGAATGGTATATTGTTAACATTTCTGGAGTACTCTTATCCGCAGGCGTTGCTGCAATATTTGGCATCTCTTTCGGTTGGTGGCCTGCTATCATATTATTAACCTGTCTTGCAATCTATGATGCGTGGGCAGTATATCGGTCAGGCCATATGGTCGATCTCGCCGATTCTGTTTTGGATTTACGTATACCGTTACTTTTAGTAATGCCAAAATCAAAAACGTATTCATTTTTAGAACATAAAAATCTTCACAAACAGTTAGAAGGCAAAAAAAAGCGCGAAGCAATGTTCATGGGTTTAGGTGATATAATAATTCCGGGAACGTTAGTTGTTTCTTCTAAAATTAGTATGGGTTGGTCAGTAGGTTTAGGTGCATTATGTGGTTCTCTTATCGGGTTTATTATTCTAATGTCTTTCGTTTTGAAAGGTAAACCGCAAGCAGGATTGCCTCTTCTCAACGGAGGAGCAATCTTAGGTTTCTTCATTATGGCATTTGTAACAGGAGGGTTAGATTGGAATGCCATCTGAGGTTGATTTAATCCCTATTGTTAGCGAACCGGTTCTTCATTATCCGGCAGAGGAAGCTCTCATTGCTAGCGATTTACATTTCGGCATAGAGTCTGAAATGCTACGTTCAGGAATTTGGGTTCCTAATAGAAGTCAAAAACGAACCGAACGCATGCTTAAAATTATTAAAGATACGGGTGCGAAAAGTTTGATTTTGTTGGGCGATGTAAAACACAAAGTTCCATTTTCAAGTTTTCAAGAGAGGAAAGATTTGGATACCTTTTTTTCAGAAGTTTGTAATTTTGTAGACGTTTCAATTGTACCTGGAAACCATGACGGGGGTCTTCAAGATTTAGCCCCTTCTCAAGTCAATTTTTATCCTTCCGAAGGTTTTATCCTAGGGGGCGTTGGAATGCATCACGGTCATGCTTGGCCATCTAAAGATTTAATGGAATGCGATGTTTTGATAATGGGACATAATCACCCAGTTCTTACTTTCAGAGATCGCGTTGGTAAATTACAGAAAGAACCATGTTGGGTCAGGGCTCCAATGATTTCGCATAAGCGTTACGATAATATTCCTAATACATTAATCATCCTTCCTGCATTTGCAGAATTAGCAGGCCGAGCAATCAATAAATCACCTTTATCTGGCTTAGGTCCTTTAATTAAAAATGGATTAGTCGATTTGGAAAAAGCAAGAATCGAATCTTTAGAAGGTTTAGATTTCGGCGAATTAAAATACCTAACAGATTTAAAATTATGAAATTAGAACAATCTTTAGCGAAAGCTTTAGCCAAGAGAGGTTTAGATAAACCAACACCAGCACAAGAAGAAGCATGGCCCAGTATTTCTTCAGGAAAAAACGTTTTACTAATAGCACCAACAGGTGTAGGTAAAACAGAAGCTGCAGCTATACCATTTTTAAATAAAATCATTACTTCCAAACCAACTCCGATATCTCTGTTATACATCACACCACTCCGTGCCTTGAATCGAGATATGTTACGCAGACTTAGTGATCTTGGTGATGATTTAGGTATTGATGTCGCAGTTAGACATGGAGACACATCCCAAAAAGAAAGAAACAGACAATCAAAAAATCCACCAACTGTTTTGGTAACCACTCCAGAAACTCTTCAGGTGATGCTTTCAGGGAAAAATCTTCGCACTCATCTTTCAGAAGTTAATGCAGTAGTAATCGATGAAGTTCATGAATTAGCTTCAAGTGAACGGGGCTCACAACTTTCAATCGCTTTAGAAAGGCTAGCAATTCTTAGCGGTGATTTTCAACGAGTAGGACTGAGTGCTACAGTCGGCACTCCAAAATCTATCGCTAATTTTTTGGGAGGGGATAGGGCCGTAGAAATTATTTCTCCTAAAATTCCTAGAAAAATGGATCTCAAAGTAGTTTCTCCAGAACCAGAAGAATTAGATAATAAATTAGTTAGTGAATTGTATTGGGAACCTCAAAGAATTGCAAGCCTTAGGTATTGTTCCAGTTTAGCTAAAGAAGGTCCAACACTACTTTTTGTGAATACACGTGATACTGCAGAAGCATTAGGCGTTCGATGGAAAATGTGGGATGAAGATTATCCACTTCAAGTTCATCACGGTTCTCTGAGTAAACAAGTCAGAGTTGAAGCTGAAGAATCATACAAAGACGGAATAGTTGAAACTTTAATTTGCACATCATCTTTAGAATTAGGTATCGATGTCGGAGATACTGCAATTGTTTTACAATATAATTCTCCTAAAGACCCCTCTAGGATGAGTCAAAGACTTGGTCGTTCAGGTCATAAAATAGGAAAAATCGCTAAAGGGCGTTTAGTCTCTACAACTCCAGATGAAATATTGGAATCATCTGTTATAGCCAAGAGAACACTTGAAGGTAAACTTGAACCTTCTCGAATTAGAAAAAATCCAATTTCTGCTCTTGCAAATCAAATAATTTCTTGGGCAGTGTGTGATAAACAACTGTCCAAGGTTGATGTTTACAATGCTATAATTCGTGCCTATCCATTCAGAGATTTCAGCACAGATGATTTCGACTCACTTTTGACTTTTTTAGTAGAAGTGAAACAGATACGTTTACAAGATGATTTAATTTCTCAAGGAGCCCGATCACGAATTTATTTTCATGGAAATTTGTCTTTAATTCCAGATGAAATAACGAAATCAGTCAAGGATGTTTCCACTCAGAAAATAATAGGTCGTTTGGATGAACGCTTTACTATTGATTTGAAGGCGGGAGATAAAATAATTTTCAGAGGTTCTCCTTGGGTAATTTTAGATACAGATGAGGAAGTTTCCGTAGCTCCTTCAAAATCTATAGGTGAATTGCCACGTTGGATAGGGGAGGACATCCCGGTTCCTTATTCTATTGCTCAAGAGGCTAGTTCTAGATTGTCAAATCACAATTGGGAAAAATTACCACTGTCAAACGATGCTCAAAATTCTCTCAATAAATATAGGCAAGAAATTGAAGATTCAGGCGTTATTCCATCACCCTCTTGTGCTACATTAGAAAAACACGATCATCTAATAGTTTTACAATATCCAGGAGGAACAAGACTTAATCGTACTATAGGATTATTACTCTCTTCCTTGTTAACTTCCAGGTGTGGTGATTCTGTAGGTTTTCAATCAGACCCTTATAGAATTCTATTAGATTTACCTAGGGGCTATGGCCTTTCTTATGTAGAAAATCAAATCAAAGAATTAAAACCAGGTGTTTCACAATTATTGAGATTATTGATAATGCGTAGTAACCTTATCAAACCACAATTACTTTTTGCAGCTCGAAAAATGGGAGCAATTTCTCCTGAAATAGAATTGGGCCATTTCGGTTTTACTAGAATGTTAGAAGCATATCGGGATAGTCCTCTTTTTACAGAAGCTGTAGAACGTTTGTTATTCAATCATTTAGATGAAAACCTTTTAGAAACTTTCATAGATGATTTATCATCAGGTAAGATTATTCTTCAAAAGTCAAATCCAACTATTTACGGTTCTGCAGGTTTAGATCCATACAAAGATTATCTTAAGCCACCAAAACCAAGTTCTGAAATAATAGAAGCAGTTAAGGGGAGACTCAAAAGAAGTACTCTATCTTTAGTTTGTCTTAATTGTAAAAATGAACGTAAACGTACTGTAAGTGCATTAAGAACTACTGACTTGAAATGTCCTAAATGTCAAAGTAAAATGATAGGAACTTTTCATCCAATGGAATTGGAAAGAGGAGTTTCTAATAAGAAATTACTCAAATCTTCAAGCTTAACTAATACATATGGTCTAAAGGCAGCATTGGTCATGGCTGGGCGTGGGGTTGGGCCTGAGACTGCAGGACGCATTCTACGTCGTCCTTCGAGAAATGAAGGAGATTTAGTTAGACACATTATGGATGCCGAAATAACATTCGCTAGAACCAGACGTTTTTGGAATTAACATACCCCAATCCGTTAATTCTCTAATCTCTCGCTTATTGTGACTTCAAATTCAGACGAAAGATATTCGCGTCAGATCAAACTTCCTGAAATAGGTAGAAAAGGCCAGTCTAAATTAAAAAAATCGAAAGTTTTAGTCATTGGTCTCGGAGGTCTAGGGTGTCCATCTTCACAATATTTAGCGTCTGCAGGCGTAGGTGATATTTTGCTCGTTGATGGTGATAAAATCGAATTTAGTAATATGCATCGACAACCACTTTTCAAAGAGTCAGATATAGGAAAGTTCAAAGCCGAAACATCTGCTAATGCACTATCTAAACTCAATTCAGATATCACCATTAATTTTCTGAATGAATATTTATCTGAATCTAATGCACAAAATTTGATATCTAATGTAGATATTGTAGTGGATGGTACTGATAATATAGAAACTAGATATATCATCAATAAATTTTGTTCATCAATGAAAAAACCATGGGTGCACGGTTCCCTTAGAAGATTCAATGGTCAAGTGGCTTTTTTTCATCCAAATAGTTCTTGTTATGGCTGTTTGTATCCTAATCCACCTTCACCAGATTCTATCGAAGATTGTTCTCTTACTGGCGTAATAGGGGCAGTTCCAGGAGTTATAGGTTCTTTAGAAGCTTTGAAAACTATCATGTTTTTATCTGGTAACGGGCCAGAAACAAGCCAATTGTTATTTTTCGACGGTCATAAGGGAACAACAAAAGAAATCATCATAACTCAGGATTCTAATTGTAATTTTTGCGGAAACTCAGAAATATTAAGTCAAAAAAAAGCTATTTCTTTGTCTCAACATTTATCACCAGAAGAGCTTAATGTTTTATTAAAATCTTCAAATCCACCTTTATTAATAGATGTTCGAGAAAAAAACGAACGAATCATTTCAAAAATAGATGCTGATGATGTCCATATTCCGATGAGAGAAATCACAAATTCAATGGAGAAAATACCCAAAGATGGCAATATTGTTATTTATTGTCATATCGGACTCCGTTCTCATTCTGCAAGTGAGTGGTTAAAATCACAGAATATATCTTCAAGTACATTAATTGGTGGAATAGATTCTTGGTCTTTAAAAGTCGATTCGAACGTACTCAGATATTAGATTGTTTTCCAGATTAAATCTACGGCTTCTCCAGTCTTTTTTATTACTTCATCCATTTCATTCGTCTTTGTAAGTCCTATTGCTGTAGAAATCTTCATTATCGATATATGTCCAACGATAATTTCTCCATCATCCTCATAGACTACAAAACTACATGGAAATAGAAGTCCATTAAGTTTCGATACATCAAGTGCCATTTTAGCAAATTCAGGCGAACAGGCAAGTATCATACTATATTTCGGATAATTATTCAATCCTAATTTAGTTTCTATAATCTCATCTACAGATTTTACGAGCATAACATTGAATCCTCCCTCAATCACTCGTTTTTCAACGTATTTTACTGCACTTTCAAAATCCAAATCTATTTTTTTCTCTAGAAAATCAATATTATTCAAGACCCAACTCCCTTCGATCAACTATCTCATATCTATCCTTTTTCAAACTATCTAAATATCCATACCAATAAACAAGCAATCCCTCTCCATATAATTCCACATATTGTGAAATTTGCCCCTTATGATTTTTTCTGTGCACATAATGTTCCCCAAAACTAGCTTTAGATTCAATCCAATTGTATTTGTCTCCATGCCATATAAGGGGTTCAACAAGTAAAAAGTCAGGCGTTTTTCCTTCAACCGTTCCATCTTTTAGTTCATTTTCAGTAAAGTATTCTTTATTTTCTCCATCAAGCCATACTGCTATTTTATCTTCTCTTCTTCCACCTTCAGCTGCTTGTTTATCATGAGAAATGGGAGTGTATAACTCATCTCTTTCCATTACTTCTTTCAATTCTTTTCTAAGTCTCGGTTTTTCAATTCTTGTGGGGTCTTTCAATATATCCTTTGTTCTCTTTTTAGAATAACCCATATGCATCAATAAAAAATTAGCTAAAAGAGCTGGAGGAAAATCTAATTTCAGAGCCAAGTCTGAGATGGTCACTCCCTTTTTCCAATTTCGTAAATGTTTATTTGCTCTGTCTTTTACTTTGTAATAATTTCTTATAGATTTTCTTTGTAAATATTGCGATCTTATTGCTCTTACTGTTTCATAGGGAGTTCCAACTATTTCAGCAACCTTTTCCACATTGTCATGCACTCCATATCCGGGCGTCTTCTGAATTTCATCTATTATTTTGTCGTATTCTGAATCTTTCACACAGGGACATTAACTCTTATTAATAAAATGCACAGGGTGTTTCTATGGAAATTCCATGGCTTAGTAAAATCAGAGTAGAAATGGAAGCAAAAAATTTAGATATTTTGGCAGTTATTCCAGGTCCAAATATGCAGTATCTTACAGGTCTAGAATTTCATTTAATGGAGCGTCCAATCGTATTACTCATTTCTCAAACTAGTAATCCCATATTAGTTATTCCACAACTTGAAGAAAATAGAGCTAATAAATTAAAAGATTACGAAATTTTTACTTATGATGATTTTAAAGATCCCAAAGAAATTTTCTCAATACTTTCACGTATACACAAAAACTGTACGGTAGGTGTAGAACGTCGTAGAATCAGATTTTTAGAACTAGATTTATTGGAATCAACTAATATTTCAAAATCATTTACAGATGTAGATGATTTGTTATCATCTCTACGAGTTCAAAAAACAGAAACAGAAATAGATTGTATCCGCCACGCTGTTAAAATTGCTGAAACTGCATTGACAAATACACTTTCAAACGTTTCTGCAGGTATTACTGAGGAAGAAATCGCTTCAGAGTTAACTATTCAATTAATGAGGGAAGGGTCGGGCCACGAATTGCCCTTTTTTCCAATAGTCTCTTCAGGTCCAAGTGCTGCAGATCCTCATGCTTTTCCTACTAATAAAATTCTCGAACCGGGTGAGATTTTGTTAATCGATTGGGGGGCTTCCAATCAAGCTTTCTTTTCAGATATAACACGCGTTTTTCATGTTCCAGGCAAAGAAGTTGATGAAAGATTAATGGAGGCCTTTAATTCTGTTAAAGAGGCCAACAGAGTGGGTAGGGACTTTGCTAAACCTGGAGTACTAGCTCAAGATATAGATAGAAAAGTCCGAAAAGTAATAACAGATTCGGGATTTGGAGATTTTTTTATACATAGAACTGGCCACGGCTTAGGGGTTGAAGTTCATGAACCACCTTATATCAACGAAGGGGATGAAACTATTTTGAAAGAAGGTATGGTTTTTACAATAGAACCGGGAATATATCTACCAGATTTAGGTGGAATTCGTATAGAAGATGACGTACTAATCACTAAAGACGGCTCTGAAAGTTTAACCACTCTTTCAAGAGACCTTTGTCCTCTAAGTTAGACATATTCATCAAAATATTTTTTCCACGAATCTTTATGAAGGCTTCGCCATCATCATCTTTTATGCCTGAAAAGAAAGGGGGAGGTGGAAAATACCTTTCCTTGGCAATTGCCATAATAATTTTAGCAGCGATTCCTTATTCTCCTTTTTATTCATTTCAATCTTCTCAACATTTAGACCCAGAGACTACCAATACAGATGATAATCTACCCACTCTCGATTATGATAATGACGGTATGCCTGATTGGTGGGAAATTCAAAATGGCCTTAATTGGATGGACGCAACTGATGCATTATTAGATTTCGAAAATCCATATTGTTTAGTTCCACGTTATGATGGCAGCGGTAATATCATCGATTATGAAACCTATTATGATGTTACAGAATCACAATGTATTGCTTCTGGCGGTGAGTGGTTTTTTGAGGGTGATGGTTACGATTTTAATAATAATGGCATAATCGAAGAAGATGAAATGTTTACCAATTTAATGGAATGGGAAATGTCTGAACTTTATGGAAATTCAACGGATCCTAATAGCAATGATACAGATGGCGACGGTATGCCAGATGGGTGGGAATGGTATTACGGTCTAAATCCTCTTTCACCATACGATGCAGATATAGATTTCGACAACGATGGTCACGATTTCGATAGAGATGGCAACATTTCAGAAAATGAAACATTCACCAATTTGGAAGAATATTTGAATGGCACCAGCCCTTTATCGCCTGATTCTGACGATGATCAAATGCCAGATGGCTGGGAAGTTTATTACAATTTGAATCCGTTGTATTATCCAGATGCCCTAAACGATACTGATCAAGATGGCTGGGATGTAGATAATGATGGTGAATTAGATTATATTGAATTTTACAATAATAGAATGGAATATCATAATGACACTAATCCTTTGGAAATCGATACAGAAAATGATACAATGCAAGATGGTTGGGAGGTAATCTACGGGTTAGATCCACTTTACAATGATTTTGACAATGATTTAGAATCCGATTCGCTTCGTAATGGTAGGGAATTCAATAATTCTTTATATCCTTCTGATTGGACTGACGCAGACGGTCTTTTCACAACTAGACCTGATTTAAACGATACTGACTTGGACGGTCTTGACGATATTATAGAACTTAGAGATTATTTAACAGATCCAACTTCTAACGATACAGATGGTGACGGTATGCCGGATGGTTGGGAAGTTCATTATAATTTAAACCCACTAGATCCATTGGATGCAAATTTAGATGGCGACGAATACTGTATCAATAATCAAAATCATTTCATAACTGCAGAAAACGAAAGTATCTGCGAATTATCTGAAGGTGTCTGGCACATCGGCGATGGTTTCGACAGTGATAATGATGGTGAATTGCAACAAAATGAATTTTTTACTAATTTAGAAGAATATCAAAGCGGTACAAATCCCTGGTCTCCAGATAGTGATGGTTATTGTTCAGACTCTTCAGGAAATCTAATTATTCTAACTTCTGAAGAATCATGCATGACTGAAAAATACCTCAATGAAGGTAAATATTGGGCTTCTCCATTAACAATCCTATCTGAAGATTGGACTTCTATGGATTTGTCTCTGTCTATTTTTACTATTGATGAAAATAATAATATGTCAGAAGGCTATCCCGTTGACGTCTATATTATGCCAGTAGATGAGTTTAATTATTTCTATGTAAATGATTTAAATTTCAATTATACAAATTCTTGGGAAAGTGTAATTCAAACAGAAATAAGTTTTTCATATCCTGATACTGAAACATATGTATTGGTTATCGATAATTTAGATTTTCATGGTTGGGGATTCGATTCTTTAAGATATAGTGGGATAGATCAATTTTCAGATACCATCCCTCAATCTGATGTTTATTTCAATTTTGAAAACACATGGCATACTGAGGTTGGAGATGGAATTTTAGACGGCTGGGAACATAATTACAATCTAGATCCTTCTAATGTTTACGACTCCTTTTTAGATCCAGATAATGATGGTTGGGACTTCAACCACGATGGCACAATCTATGTCGATGAACGGTTCATAAATTTAGAGGAATTCAAAAATGGAACTAAACCATTCGATAGAGATACGGATGATGATATCATGTTTGATGGTTGGGAAGTTTACTATAATTCTAGTACATACAAATGTGAAGGATGCCTTCTAAGTCCTCTGAATCCATTTGATGCAGAGTACGACTCTGACGTTGATGGCTTTTACGTAAATTATACTAATTTAGAGATAGATCATATACATATCAACGTTCAAGAATTCATAGCCGATACGGATCCTTGGTTAGCTGACACAGATAATGACACAATGCTCGATGGTTGGGAATATTGGTGGGGTCTAGATCCTAGAAATGCTAGTGATGCTTGGATAGATACGGACGGAGATGAACTTCTAAATCGTTTAGAACATAACAATACAGCTTTCGGCTCAAATTATACTGAAGTAGATGGGATTCTTTTGACTATTCCTACTCTTAATGATACCGATCAAGATGGATTAAGCGATTATTTGGAATTATCAGTCGCGTTAACTGATCCGACTTATCATGATACAGATGGTGATGGAATGCCAGATGGTTGGGAATGGCTTTACGGTTTAGATCCTCTAAATGCAAGTGATGCAGATATCGATTCTGATAATGACGGTTTCGATTTGGATGGAAATGGCTCTATAGATGAATCCGAATTATTTACCAATCTCCAAGAATATCTAAACGGTACTAATCCTATTGTTAAAGATACAGATGAAGACGGCATGGATGACGGTTGGGAGGTTTATTTCCTTTTAGATCCTTTAGATTCTGCAGATGCTTACTACGATGAAGATAAAGACGAATTGATGAATCTTTTTGAATTCAATAATTCACTATTCGAAGGCTACGAAGAATCCTTTGAAGACGCTTTACATGGAATAGACAATCTTACTTGGTCCAATCCTTCAATCGGAGATACAGATGGGGACGGTTTATTCGATTTCGACGAAGTAAATGGAACTTTCGGCCATATAACAGACCCAAGTAATTACGATACAGATGGAGATGGTATTGATGATAAGTGGGAAGTGGATTATGATATAGATCCTCGAGATCCAGAAGATGCAGACGAAGATTATGATAACGATGGTCACGATTTCGATCGCAATGGTCTAATACAAGGAACTGAAAGATTCACTAATTATAATGAATATTTGAATAGTACAGATCCAAGAAATCCAGATACTGACGGCGATGGGATTTTAGATGGCTGGGAGTCTTTTTACGGTCATCAAGCGTCTTTGATATGGGAAGTCTGTGTTGATAGAAATGAAACTAATCCAGAATATCAAAAGAACAAAGAAAGGTGCATAAGTCCTCTAGATAGTAGGGATGCTGACTGGGATGCAGATAATGATGGTTACGACTCAGATGGAGAAAGAGAAGGTCAAGGTAACGGGGAAATAAGTACAGAAGAGAAATATACAAATTTAGAAGAATATCTAAATAATACAAACCCCTCTAATCCCGATACCGATGGTGACGGTTGTCCCGATGGATGGGAAGTATTTTGGGAGAATTGGCGTATAGAGAATGGAGAAACAGAAGGCTTCGATCCACTTGATCCATCTGACGGGTCTCTAAATTATGACGGCGATGGAATCACTATCAATGGAACTTGGTATGACTATACTAATTCAGATGAATACAATTATGCCGGTGAAGTGGGTGAACAATGCTGTTTCAATCCCTATTTAATTGATTCAGATGAAGACGGTTTAGGTGATGGATGGGAGGCTTATTGGGGTACTGATTGGCCTGAATAAGGAGTATGATTTTTATGAGTTTAAAGACATTCAATCCAAGATTTTTTTTGAAGAACATTTATAACAGTATATTTCTGTACTCAATACATATGAGTTCTATTAAACAGTCTAGATTTAGTTTTGGAGGTATTTTTTGAGAGGAAAATCTCGTATCTGGGCAATTTTTCTAGTTTTGTTATTCAATCCTTTCGTATTAGCTGATTTCGAACCGGATTCAGACGACGATTCCGATGGCTGGGACTGTGATGGTGATGGGGTTGTAGAGCCATTTACCAATTTAGATGAATTCAATGCAAACACTAATCCTCTAGATCCCGATACAGATGATGACGGTACATGGGATGGTTGGGAGGTCTGTTACGATTTTAACCCATTAGATTCTAGCGACGGTACTGAAGACAGCGATTTTGACAATTTACAAAATTGGCAGGAATTTCTAAACAGTACACACCCACGTAATTCTGATACAGACAACGACGATATTCCAGATGACTGGGAAGTAAGCTATAGTACGAACGTATTAGGTTTAGATGGTTGTATGAGTCCTTTAGATCCTTCCGATGCAAGCCAAGATTTAGATGGTGATAATCTAACCGGTCTTGAAGAATATCAATTAAATACAAATCCTTGTGATGCAGATAGTGATGATGATGGAAACAATGATGACAATGACCCTCCTCCAGTAGATCCAGGTGACGGAGATGATGAAAGTCCACCAGATACAGGAAGTACTGATGGCAATCCTCCTATGTATGAGTACTGCGAACCGGCTCTTGGACAAGAGAAGAGATGGTCTGTTAAAGATTCAGTCAACCCAGACAATTATGGGATGTATAGCTACGGTTGGGCAAATGATGAAGAACCAACAGAAATCCCCGTTACAAATAATTGGGATCACACTTACGTTTTTGATTGTTGGATATGGAATAATATAACTGTAGCTCCAGATGAATATGCTGCAATACCTTCTCCATCTCCGCAATCTGAAATAATAGCTTATGAAGTTGTAGATTCAAATGTCGAATTGGCTTTCTTTGTAGACGGCACTGAGAATTATTACATTCAACCTACAAATATGTTTGCAGAAGATGATATTGAATTGAAATATTGGATAGGTACAGATGGTTCTTACTTCGAATACAAGCAACTCGGTTATGATTTCAGCAACGTTCCAGATGATTTGACAGTTGATGACATACCCCAAGATTCTTCTGAAACCTTTCCAAAACCTTTCCCACACTCAGAGCTGGATATCAAGGTGCAAGAATTTTTACAATATAGGAATAATACTACTAATGAAATAGTCAATCCTTCTCTGTATAATTTATGGCCTGAAGATGGAGAAAAAGAGACTAATCTAAAATTAATAGCAGACAATTTAACCAATTATTTTTCTGCCTTTACAGAAGGTGACGGCGATGTACCAGATCCCGAAGATCCTTGGGATATTTATCAAACCATATGTGTAAATGGTATCGGAGCTTGTAGACACCGCTCTTTCGCATTTTTCGTAACTGCTAATGCTTTGGAGTTGCCAACTAGATATGTTTCTAACGAAGGTCATGCTTTCGTTGAGGTATATATCCCAAGTACCAGCGATTCATATAATGTGGATGATTGGAAAATCAATAATTTAGGTGGTACAGGAGGTAGTACTGATTTCCCAAGACCAGATGACGATGAGTGTGAAGACACTTTCCGTTTCGGTCGAGATGATCCAGAAGCAATCGCTTTCATGTGTGGCGATGAGATTAATGTAGTTCTTGAGGGGATATCTCCATCTCTTCCAAATTCAGTAGATAAGCTCGGATATGAGGAAGGGGATGATGATGGTACAAATTTAGTCGTTACTGGTTATGTTGAAACTATGAATGGTACTCCATTGGCAGATGTACAAATCGGATTGGGTATGAGAGATTTTGATGACGCTTATGATTTTGTTGATATGGGTAGTACTACTTCAGATGCTGCCGGTACATTTTCGGCAGAGCTTACTGTTCCTGCCGGTATCAGAGTTGGAACTACAAAGGTGTATGCCGCATCTTACAGTGCAGGTTACAAACACCATGACAATATTACAGATTTCCATCTTACTGTTGTAGATTCAGACACTGCAGTATTTGCAGATATACCATCTTCAATAGCTAATGGAGATACTTTGGTTATTACTGGAGTTTTAAACGACATAGGTGGTTTGGAATTATCTAATCAATCTGTATCTTTTTACATGACTCAGAGCCAGCAAGGTAGTAGTACAGAGTGTTATCAGTCATGGTGGGGTGGAACTGAATATTGCTACATGGGCAATGCTACCACTGATGAAATGGGCAATTATGTTTGGGATGATCATACTTGGGGTGGTTGCGTATATGGAGACAGCGAATATTGTGGCAACAGAACTGGTACTTGGAATCTCATCGTTTATTTCCCAGGTTCTGCAAACTTACGTAGCAGCTACGTATCTGATGAAATCAGAGTTAAAGAAGAAACTGTAGATTTAGAAGCTGAAATAACTCCTTTAGTAACAATAGTGGGCGAAGAGTTCACAGTTATTGGTAATATTTCAGAAGCAGCAGTAAACAACGGTAGCATAGTTATTTCATTTAACGATGAAGAATGGGGATCATTCACTCCTACTGAATCAAATTTTACTTTCAATGTAACTACACCTTCTAATATTGAAGTTGGAAATTATACTATATCTGTCAAATTTCAACCAAATGACGATGAAGATGGAGAACTGTATCCGGAAGAAGTAGTACCTCTTGAGATTCGTGTTAGGGGCACTTCCACACTTTCATTAGATATAATTGGCATAATCTTACGAGGTCAAACTGCATATCTAAACGGCACTCTCGTTAATCATTTAAGTGAAGGGTTAGCAGACAACTCAGTTACAATTTACTGGTCCGGTTCAGAGCTTGGAACACTCATTACAGATTCTAATGGTTTCTTTTCTTATGAACATTTCCTAGATTTGAATGAAACACTGGGTGTTAATAACTGGTCAGCTGCATTCAATGACACTTATTGGTATGTAGGTTCTACTGCTGAGAAACAAGTTGTTGTAAAACAACAACCAATATTAGTTTTAGATAATGAGGTTCAATCCTTCTTTTCAGAACACGGCTTCTGGGTAAACGGAACTATAACTGCAGACAACGGCTCTGCTTTCCCAAGTTCTTTAGGTTTATTCTGGGATCCCAGTTCTAACTTTTTGCCAAAACTAAACTTCGACACAGATGAAAATGGAACTTTCTCTTTCTATTATACGCCAGAAATGGTCTGGCTTCAAGAGGAGGATGTCGGTAACCACACTGTTCGAATACAGTATGATTCTGTCGGTTATAATGAATCAACACACGAAGATATGTTTGTCGAACTCCATAGAAAAGTAACTCTTGATATCGATGAAGGAAGTGACTCTAAGAGGGGTAATACAATTACAATTTCCGGTTCTGCCAGAGTTAACGATTCGTCAATGTATCCTATATCTGGTTTGCCTATTGAATTGGAGTGGAGTCAAACAGGCGTTTCATTTTCAATTGGTAACGTTACTACTAATTCTGATGGTACATTCTTTTACGATTTCACCATTCCAGATAGTGCTCAATTAGGGGAAGTTAAAATTTTCGCAGTTTACAATAGCACAAATGCAGATTTCAGATTTTATGAAAGCCCAGTCCAGGTCGAAACTAACTATCGCATCTTTGCTGATGTGGTGATAACTATAGAAGAATATAGCGCATATAGAGGAGATATAATATGGTTCAATGGAACCTTGTTGGATGATGTAGGAAATTCAGTTCCAGAAGAATTGGCCGAAGTTTATGTTTTCTGGGGGGGTAGCTCTGTTCCTAAATTTACAATAAACTCTTTTAATGAAACAGGTCATTTTTCTTATGCCTATAATCCAATAGAAGATAACGAAAACCAAAATTTAGGCCCTATTGAGATAACAGCAAATTTCTATGGTATCCAATATTATAATGATGCTGAAACTACTTCAACAGTATATATTTGGGGTTATACTGAAATTACATTTACCGATTTTACATCTATAGTTACTTCTGGAGATATAATTTATTTTTCCGGAAATGTAACTAATGATTTGGAAGAAAATATTACAATATTAGTTGACTTTTATCTCAATGACACTTTACGTATTTCAGTTCAAGCAATAGATGGTGTATTCAGCGGTGCATACCAAGTTCCTATAGATGAGCCTAAAGGAGATGTTTCCTTTAACGCTACTACAGTTCCAGATTCTGCATATTTGGAATCAGATACAGATACAGTCTCTATTCGTATTCAAAGAGCAACACAGTTCGAGCTTGATTGGAATGGTGGTTACAGAGAAGAGAATTCAACAGTTTCTGGATATCTACGAGATTCCTCAGGAAGCGGTTTACATAATCAAACCATTTCTGTATTGTTAGATGGTACTCTTTTGGAAAATATAACTACTGAACAATTTGGATTATTTACTTACAATTTAACCAATCCTTCTGAATTAGGTAATTACACGATAAGTGTTGAATTTATGGGAACTGATTATTATCTTTCATCTAATACGTCTACCAGTGCAAAAATTATCTCTTCCACTTCTATTTTCACACAGCCAATAGAAGCTACCAGATCATATTCTTTCGATGTTTCTGCTATATTGATTGATGATAAAGGCATACCTGTCGCAGGTCAGGAAGTAACCGTTAAGATATTTGAAATAGATTATACTTTAGTAACTAATGATGATGGTTTAGCTTCAATAACATTGAATTTATCTGCAGAAACTCCATGGCACAACTCAACAATGTTAGGCGTTTCTAATGCTGAATGGACTTATACAGGTTCTGAATTTTATGAACCTTCAGAAGCACTTCAGCAAGTAACGATATATGCTGCAACTTTCATTTCTCTCGAAGTTTCCGATTTCGTTATAGCTGGTAATAATTTACATATCCAAGGTTACATAATCGACGACTTGAATTCAGGTTTCGAAACAGAACTTTCAATATTTTTACCAGATGGTGTCATTAATATTACAAGTAGCTCTTCTGGTTTCTTCCAGTATAACTATCTAACTCCATTGGAAGTCGAAGCAGGAATTTATGTTCTTAATGTTTCCTTTGAAGGTTCTTCAGTATACTTCGGCTCTTCTGATTCAGACGAATTCAGAGTTATTCATGATACGGTCATTTCTCTAGAGACTACCGAAGCTACTCTAAACACTACTAATTACATAGAGGGTACTGTATTGGATCAATTAGGCCGTCCAGTTGACAATATAACTGTTCATATTACATTGAATAATTTAACAACAACTTTTGGACAAACAGATTCTAACGGCTCTTTCTCTTTACCATTCTATATACCTTCTTCACACGGCATAGGTCCAAGTTATCTTTTCATTAACGTAACTTCAACTGATATTTATTTCGGAAATATTTCTGATGGAACTATCGTTCTCAATTCAATTACCGTATTAGAAATTTCAACACCTATAGCATTAGAACCTGATCAAGATTTTACAGGTACTATTACACTTTTGATGGAAGAGGGAACTCCTGTAAGTAATGGAAGTCTAATAGTTGAATTGTACAATATTAATATGGAAGCACCTTCCAAAGTCCTTGTAACTACCGATGAAAACGGTGTTGCAAAATTCGACGCATCCTTTTCGGGCAATCAAACAATACCAATGAATATCACTGTTTATTATAACGGAGGAGAATATCTTTTAGAATCTTCTACGAGCTCATCAATAGTTTATAGGGCTCCGGAAGTTCCTATTAACATATTCCCTTACATTGCAGTTCTAGTTGCAATTTTGGGTGTTATAGGTTCAGTTTACGGATATAATTGGTATAAGAATAGACATCTAAGGGAATTAAAGGATATAATAGCTTCAACTGCCGATTCTTTAGTTGATGATAGTGATTATAGACAAATAATTCTTAATTCATACAAAAAGATGTGCAGAGTTCTTCAGTCTCATGGATATCTAAGACGTTCATTCGAAACCGTCAGAGAATTCGAAAAAGCACTTCAACAAGCAATACCTATTGATCAAGATTCTCTCACTCTTCTAACAAGATTGTATGAGGTTGCAGATTATTCTGAATCAATTCCTAAGTCTATGGACAGAGATACAGCAGTAAATTCATTAAGAACAGTTTTAGAGAGCATAGAGTCTTTAATCGAGACTTCTGGTGGGTAATCCCCAAAGATGGCTATTTCCGATCGTACAGGATTAATTATACTAATCACTTCTTTGTCTCTTTTTAGTTTATTTGTTTTTCCTATATTTCAGGAGGAAATAGAACGAGGCCCTCAACTTTCTGCTTATGGTGAAGATTGGAATGATATTTCTGATTTTAGAACTCAATTAGAAATCAATTCAGACTACAACGTTTCTGCAATTCTTTCTAATCCCGCCATTATAGAGGATATCAATACACCTTCTGAAAGTCTATTGATTATAGCTGGTGCAGAAAGCCCTTATTCAGATATAGAATTAGATATCATCGCTGATTACTTTCTCAGAGGTGGCAATGCAATAATTTTAGGAGATTTCGATTATTCTAATTCAGTAGCAGATTTATTTCCAATTGAATTTACAAATCTCAAAGTTTGGGATGAAAATTATAGAGATAATGTTTCATTGATTGAAATCAATGCCTTTGTTCAACAAAGAGAATATCAAATTTTATTAAACGAACCATCAACTTTAGAAATTGCAAAACCAACAGAACCGTTAAAGAAGAATTTTTGGGATAGTGATTTCGGTTTATTCAGAACTAGTGTTTTCGCATCTACTAGCTCTAATGCTTGGTTAGATTTAGATGAAGATGGCTATGTTAGTGGGGGGGATGTTGCAGCCCCCGATGAGGGATTCCCAGTTGGAATCTCTTGTGAAATATTAGATACATCTTCTAAAACTCGAGGCACAGTCGTATTCATTTCTGATAGCAGTTTACTCGTTGATGGTATGTTATCTAATGAAGTAAATAATTCTGCATTTGCTATGGATTTAATTAGTACATTAATTCCACAAAATGGAACTATTCTATTTGATGAATCTAGACATTCTCAAGATGGTTTAGGTAGTAGTCTTTACAAAACTGCTCTAGGTTTTTATTTCCTTCTTTCAGGAGATACACAAATATTACAAATTATACGTTTCAATGTTTTAATTTCAGTATTAATTTTCACTTTAGTACTTTCCGTTCGTCAACCAAAACCAACTCGTTGGCGCCATCCTTATTTTATGGATCCAGAAGTCAATTTAGGTCGATACAGGCCTCTTAAAGTTCAAGATTTACAGGATGTATTGCTTGAAAGATTACGTTTAAAATATAATATTTATGAGTTCGATAGTTTGGATTTTCATTCTCGTTTAAGAACAATTGAAAACGTCGTCAAGCGTTATAAAATAGTACTTGATATGGAGCTCATAAAGTTATTAATAAAACCGGAGCAAATACCAAAAACGAGGTACAGAAAAATAGCAAAGAATATACAGGAGTTATCACTATGACAAGTTTCGAAGAAGACGTAATGGAAGAAAAACCATCTAAGGGTAAATTAGTTGGAAAGAAAAAGATTGTAAAATCTAGCAGTCCAAGTAGTATAGGTTCTTTTAATAAGAGAATCAAAGCTACAGCTCAACTAGCATCGACTATACAGGAAGAAGTAAGTCAGGTAGTTTTAGGTAAAGAAGATACCATAGAAATGGTGTCTGCTGCAATACTTGCTAATGGAAATATTCTCTTTGAAGATTATCCAGGTTTAGCTAAAACTTTAATGGCTAAAACGTTCGCTCAAACATTAGGTTGTGAATTCAAAAGAATTCAATTTACACCAGATTTACTTCCTGCCGATATAACAGGGTCTTATTTCTACGATCCAGAAAAAAATAAATTTATTTTCCGTAAAGGTCCACTTTTCTGTAATATTCTTTTAGCTGACGAAATTAATCGTGCCCCTCCAAAAACGCAAGCTGCTCTTTTGGAAGCTATGGAAGAAGAACAAATTACAATAGAGGGCAAAACTCACACATTGGATAAACCCTTCATTGTTTTAGCTACTCAGAATCCAATAGAATACGAAGGTACTTATCCGTTACCAGAAGCTCAAATGGATAGATTCTTAGTTAAATTAAGCGTCGGTTATCCTGACGAAGACGTGGAGACAACGGTAATAGGAAACAGGGCCACTAGGAAAAAAGATAATTTTGATGTTTCCCCACGCGCTACTCCAGACAATGTCATCGGTATGCATGAATCTATCGAAGAAGTAGAAGTCGATTCTAGAATTTTAAGATATATGGTTGAGATTGTTCAGCAAACTAGAGAAGATCCTAGAGTACTAGTTGGTTCAAGTCCAAGAGGTAGTTTAGGTTTGCTTAAATTATCTAGAGCATTAGCACTTCTAAGTGGTAGGGATTATGTAATTCCTGATGATGTAAAAAGAGCCGTTATTCCAGTTCTATCTCATAGAATAATTCTAAAACCAGAAGCTAAATTCCGTGGAACTCAATCTGATCAAGTTCTCGAAGAAATCAAAAACACTATTGCAGTTCCAGCCGTTACACCTGATTAATAATGTGGACCAGCAAGGCAGTATTGTATGTCGGTTTTGGAGCTATCTTAGTATTATTCTCTCCATTCATAAACAATATACAACTGTTTCTTTTAGGAATTGCAATTTTAGGTTTTGTTTCAGTACATACTCTAGTTAATACAAGTCCAATCAAAGTCAAAGTCACAAGAAAAATGGAAAATGTTTTTGAAGGTTCTAATGTGGATATTCATTTATCTGTAGAAAATAAAGGACGATCAATAGGATTTTTAGAATTGTTTGACAATTTACCAAAAGAATTAGATTTAGAAAGATTTATGTTTCTTAGATATCGCTTAATTCCAGAGTCGTTAGAAACTACCCTGGAAGAGATGAAATCAGAATGCGATCAACTTATTTCAAAAATACCAGAAGTAAATCTTTCTAACGTTTCTCATAGGTTAGAAATATCAAATCCTTCTCCCTTTGATATTGAATTAACTGTTCCTTGGAATTCGGATTTTAAAAAAGAGATTGAAGGATTAATTTCAGGTTTAGATATTGTTCAATCTATGACTTTAATAGAGAAAAAACTTTTACCACCTCCAAAGAGAAATCATACAATTATTCAACTTAAAAAGAATCAAAAAAAGATTCACAAGTACACTTTAAATTGTCCAGTAAGGGGTCAATATAGGGTGGGTAGTCCACGCTTACGACTTTACAATCCTTCATTTTTCTTTTATTACGAAACTGATATTCAAGCAGAATCACCTTTAGTTGTTTTTCCAGAGCTTTATGATATAGAAGATTTGGGTATACTAAGTGAATTTCCGAAACTTTATCAGGGTGCAATTCCCATAAGGCGTTTAGGGGATTCAGGAGGCTTTTATTCAATAAGGGATTATGTTCCAGGTGATGATTTCAAAAATATCAATTGGAGAGTATTTGGAAGGACTAGAAAATTAATGGTCAATCAATATGAAAGAGAAGATATTTCTGATGTTTTATTATTGATAGATACTCGCGCTCTTTCTGGTTCAGGAACAGTCATGCACAATTCTTTGAATTATGCTTGTAGAGCTGCCGCAACTATTGCTCGGTATCTACTCCAGACAAGAAATCGTGTAGGTGTAGTTTTCTATGGAGGTTATCATATCTCAATTCCAGTTGATAGTGGTCAAAAACATCTTTATCACATGTTAACTGCTTTTGCTAGAATCAAACCGAATGGCAATAGAGGTGTAGCTAGTGTTTTGGGGGATGTTCGAAATTTCACACCCCGTTCTCCTGTTATATTGATTTCAACCCTAGAACGAGACATTACTGCAAGCTATGCACTCAGGGAGATTATGGCTCGAGGATATAAATTAACAGTAATTGCACCAGATACTTTACATTACGATAGAGAGAGAAATCAAATATCTCCTATTACTTATTATTCTACAGATGTAGACATAGATAATGCACTAGCTGATGTTAGGGCTTTAGGGGCGAGAGCGATTCGCTGGGAACCCGATACTCCCATTAGCACAATATTGAAGGGGGTCGCATGAACGTAAAAGATCCTCTGAAATTAATGCAATTTTTTTCAATTATATCTTTAGTTATTTGTCTTCACTTCTCATACGTTATAAACAATCCTGAAGAATCTCTGTTTATTGATGGTTTCAATGTAGTTACTGAAAGCGTCGGTTATTCAGACGTTTTTACTTTTTACGATTTTACTATAATTTTCTCTATGTTTTTGGGTATCGTTATGGGGTCCGTATTTGCTATTGCACATTATCATTCTCAAAGAACATTTAATTTAATTTTATTTATTCTCTTATCAATATTAATAATTCTTTCTTACGAATCTGGAAATGACCGTATACCTATTGAATCGGAAACTTTACATCAATTTGCTCTTTGGATATTTTTAGGTCTACCTCTAATGATAGGCATTCCTTCTGTTATCAATAGTAATTTAGAATTATTAGCTCTTTCAGCTTTTTTAGTAGTTGTAATTCCTTTGGGTTCTCAGGGAAACGATACTTCTATGATTGTAGAAATTTTATGCTTCATTTCTGCTTTTCTTTTATTCATCGAATTGGGATACGGTCATGAACGTTACAGTAGATTGTCTAAAATTATACCAGAAGGTTCCAATTCAGTAGTTAATTGGTTTGTTATGGTTCTTATGGTAACATTATTCATAGCGGTTGGAATGACAACTGCTGCTTACTATTTCCATGAAGTTATGGCATATATTCTACCACTAAAATTCGCTGAGTCAATTGAATTTAACACCATCTACGGTCGAGCAATTTCAGTATTATTATTCTTTTCTTTCTGGGCTGCCGGGCAGATATTACTGTCTAGAAGCTATCTTGCACAACAAGTTGAAGATTAATTTATTTCCAAGTATTGTCCCAGCATTTTTCACATAAATACCAATCACTCCCAGGTACTAAGTATGCACTTTCAATTCTAATTTCAACTTTACAATTTTGACACGTCATTTCTTTCATTTATTTCTCGAAGCATATTTTAACGACTCTCCTATTAAGGTTTCGTGACTATCTCTTCTATGAGTGTTGCAGTTGTTGATAATGGTGGTCAATGGACTCACAAAGAATGGCGCATTCTGACTTATCTCGGTTGTAAAGCGGAGATTGTTTCTAACACAACTCCTTTGAATGATTTAGAGAAATTCGATGCTCTCGTTCTTTCCGGAGGTGCACCTAGAATTGGTACAGAAGCCGACTCATTAGGCCTTACTTCTGAATATTTAGATTCTGAAATTTGGCCAATTTTAGGTATTTGTGTAGGTCATCAATACATGGCTACTCATTTTGGCGGGAAAGCCGGTCCAGCCACAATTCCCGAATTTGGTGAGGCAACATTAAGCGTCAAAAAGAATGGCTGGATTCTTTCGAATCTACCCTCCGAATTCAAAGTTTGGGAATCACACAATGATGAAGTTACACAACTTCCAGATTCATTCGAAGTTCTTGCTTCATCAAAAGATTGTTCAATACAGGTAATGGAACACACCTCTTTACCATATGCAGGTGTTCAATTTCATCCAGAAGTTGAGCATTCCGAATTTGGAGCAGAAATATTCACTAATTTTCTTGAAAAAGCTTCTAAGTATAATGGTGCGAAGTAGCAGTTTCATTTAAAGTTCCCAGTTTATTTCCGATTAAGGTTTTCTCTATGGCAATAAAGCAAAGGTTATTTCGTTTAGTTGGGCGTTTTATGGGTGATTTAGGAGATTTAAGTACAGATGATCAGAGAGCAGTTCGTGGATGGTGTGTTTATGATTGGGCCAATTCAGCATTTTCAACATCCATCACTGTAGCCATTCTACCTATCTATTTTGCAGCCATATTTACAAGTGAATTCCACACAGGTGGTCCAGATTTCCTAGGTTCAACTTTAGGTGCTGAAACATTATGGGCTTGGACAATAGGTCTCTCCGCCCTTCTCGTTGCAGTTTCTAGTCCTATACTGGGCGTTATAGCGGATCGTGCTCCTCTGAAAATGTGGTTACTAAGGACTTATGCTTCAGCAGGAGCTCTTTTCACTTTTCTTTTACTATTTTCAGCATATACGGGCCATGATTGGGCATGGTTACTAGGCTGTTTCTTTATTGCTAATGTGGGGTTTGCAGGTTCATGTGTATTCTATAATTCATTACTTCCACATATAGTTAAAGAAGAATATTACGATGATGTCAGTAGCAGAGGCTATGCCTATGGTTATATCGGTGGAGGGTTACTTCTTGCAGTTCATCTTGTAATTTTAGTTATGTTCGATTATGATGATCTCGTCACTCGTTTAGCACTCGCTTCTGTAGGACTTTGGTGGTATGGTTGGTCATTGTATACTTTTGCAACTATTCCAGAACCGCATGTGGAAAACCCACTTCCAAGTCTGGGCGTTGTTGATTCAACTAAATTGGCATTTACCGAACTTGGAGAAACATTCAAAGAGATTAGTAAATTCAAAATACTTTTCACTTATCTGATTGCGTTTTTACTTTTCAATGATGGAATTCAGACAGTATTGGCACAGGCAGGAGTTTATGCAATTGTTACTTTAGGCGTCGGAAGCACCACTTTAATCGGCACTATTCTTCTCATACAATTCGTTGGTGCATTAGGTGCAACTCTTTTCAAATGGATAGCAGATTTTACCAGTACAAAACAATCACTGATGTACACTCTAGTTGTTTGGATAATAGTAATAGTGTTGGCCACCGGTTTTGCAATAGAGGAACCTTCTGAGAAGGAAGATTTCGATTACCAACTAATTTATGATTCTTCTACAGAAACGTACTCGGTGGAAGCCGTACCTGATTTAGGCAATGGTAAGGCCGATTTAGCTTGGGAAGATTTAGTGGGTGATTGGGATCCAGACGATGAAAACAAAAGTACGATGCAGGCTGACGAACTCGCTTTTTTAATAGAACAAATATTAACTGGCGATGGTCAAAGATTCTCTCTTTATTATGATCTTACTACTACACTCGATGCTAATTTTGTAATAGGTCCAGACCATCCTAGTCAACTAGGGGATGAGGAATTAGATGCAATCCCTATCTGGATGCGTGACAATGTTTGGAGTCCTTTAGGTCTAAGTGCTAGTTTACAATTCGTTTTAGTCGGCATGATTTTAGGATTAGTAATGGGGGGCTCTCAAGCGCTTGCTCGTAGTATTTTTGCCTACATGACTCCCGAGTCTAGGAGTTTTGAATTCTTCGGATTTTTCGGTGTAAGTATAAGGGTATCAACGGTTTTAGGACCATTGATTTATGGTTGGTTAGCATTCCAATATGATGCACGTGTTGGAGTTTTGAGTCTTGCAGTTTTAGTTCTTCTTGGAGCACTTCTGTTCTTCACAATCGATGTGGAGGAAGGTAGAAGAGTCGCTATCGAATCAGATAAAAATAATAATTCGGAGTCTTCTTCTTGAAAAAACGCTTAAGTCGTATACGTCAAAAAGTATCAACTAAAATATCAGAAACAAAAGATAAAGTTTCATCTATACGTACTGAATTAAAAAAAAGAGATAAAATAACAGCTAAAGCTTCTTGGCCTCGAATATTATCTTGGTGCTCATATGATTTGGGTAACACCATCTTCTCGATGAATATCGTATCTCTATATCTCGGTATTTGGATAGTTAATGAATTAGGTGGGTTAGACAAACATTATGCCTATGCCAATGCCATTTCCATGGCTCTTATTTTCATGAGTGCACCATTTCTGGGCGCTCTTTCTGATCAAGCTAAGAGACGTATGCCATTCCTAGTAGTCGCAACAGTAATTTGCGTTACCTTTACTGCTCTAATAGGCCAATCTCCCAGTTTTTTAGAGAATATAATACAAAATTTATTCAATTCTTCTGATAATCTAACTCGAATTTATCTCGCTATGTTGTTCTTTATTATCGCCAATTATTTTTATCAAGCCGGTTTAATATTTTATGATTCTTTACTTCCTTCAATATCTACTGAATCTAATCGTGGAAGAGTAGGCGGTCTCGGCGTCGGTTTAGGTTATTTCGGTTCTCTTTTTGGAATAGGTTCTGGTATCTTGTTATTGGATCATATAGGATATATGGGCATGTTCCAATTTTCTGCTCTTCTTTTCTTGATATTCGCTTTACCATGCTTTCTTTTTGTAAAGGAATCACATAAAACTTCTCAAATTGAAAAAGGTATGATTTCTGACGCCTTTCGAGAAGTTCTACATACAATAGAAAATGTAAAGAAGTTTCCAGGTTTGGGTAGATTTCTAATAGGGAGAATTTTTTACACGGACGCAATAAATACTTTAATTATTTTCATGTCTATATATGTTACCAATGAATTCGGTTTCACTACTGATACTACAATATGGTACAAAAATATACAATACTTTCTCTTAGTGGGAGTTCTATCTTCTATAGCAAGTGGGTTTTTGTGGGGCTATTTAGTCGACATTTTTGGACCAAAAAAGACCTTGAATTTAGTTTTATATCTATGGTTTATCGATTTCATAGTTGTTATTGCATTAGCTTTATTCGATATACCATATGCAGATGTTATCATCTGGTCAGGAGCATTTCTAGCAGGCATCTCGGTCAGCGGATTATGGGTTGCTGATAGGCCATATATGCTTCTTTTGACTCCGCCTAAATTTGTAGGCCAATTCTATGGACTGTACAGTATGGTTGGCCGTTTTGCAGCTATAATTGGCCCTCTAATCTGGGGTATTATTGTTAATGAATTAAGTTGGGGTCGGCCAGCTGCAGTTGGTGCGTTATTTGTCTTTACTATAATCGCCTATATCATTCTACAAGGTGTCGATGATACTCCACGCGATTGGCCTCCAGAAATGCAAGTAGATTACGTCGTAGAACCCCCAAGAGGAGCAATGGGCAGGTCACGTTAGTTATTTTATCCGTTCTTACTAGGTTATATTGTTATGAAACGCATAATGGATTCTTATTTGGAAAAGCTAGTCGATGATGACAAACTTCTTTTTTATCAATCAGTCTCTGATTTCGCTGAAGAAAATATAATGCCAAATTGGCTAGATTGGGAGAGAAATCACGAATTGATTCCAGACTCTGCTATAGATCTTATGGGGGATATGGGTCTTTTCGGTACTACTATTTCTGAAGATTATGGTGGACAAGGAGGTTCTCAACTCGATTTGATATTGATGGGCTTAGCATTAGGTTATCATGCTCAATCATTAGCCATAACGCCAGGTGCAGCTTCATCATTAGGGGCTAAACCAATTCAACTTTTCGGCTCCGATGAACAAAAAAATTCACATCTTCCAGATTTAGCCACAGGAAAAAGAATGTTCGTTTTCGGCCTTTCTGAACCGGGTAGAGGTAGTGATGCTGCCAATCCACAAGTTCACGCAACAAAAGTTGAGGGTGGTTGGCAGATAAAGGGAGAAAAGTGTTGGTCCACTAATGCCAAATGGGCCAGTCATGTAGTTGTACACGCATTGACTGATGGCGGCACTACCTGTTTTATTGTTCCAATGGATAGTCCAGGAGTCAATTATCAAGAAATGGCTGGTAAAGATTTATGGAAACAATCTTCTACGGGTTCTATAGCATTCGACGGTGTAAAAGTTACAGATGATGATATTTTAGGTGAACTGAACAACGGTTTCAAGATAATGGTCCAAACACTTAATGGAGGCCGTCTTTTCATTGCATCCATGTCTCTTGCATCTTTGGCCTTTGCATTAGACAAGTGCCGTTCATATGCCCAAGAAAGAGAACAATTCGATGGCCCCATTGGTCGTTTTCAACGAGTTCAAGATGTTATACTCGATATGGATATTGTTTTGGAACAAGGTCTGAATTGGCTCATTACATTAACAAATCAGTATGATTCCAACACTCTTACTAAGGAATCTGCTGCAAAAATAAAAATCGACTGTTCAAGAAAAGCTTCAGATCTACTTACCTTAGCAATGGAAATTTGCGGAGGTGTTGCAAGTTTAGATGAATTTGGCCTAACTCGGCACCATAGAGATCTTTTCGTATGCAGGGTAGGGGAGGGTAGTAATTTCGTTCTAAAATCATTGGCCACTCGTCCTTTAATGCCGGATATAACTTTACAATAACCATGTCTACAAATACAGAAAAATCAAAACCATCTTGCGACGTAGTCGGCTGTTCTTCAGATGTAAAGAGATCCATTTCTTCTTCAAAAGTCAAAAGCACACTTTCTATAGATTTATCATCATCTAGTCGAAAAGCAAAACTTTGCAAAACTCATTATAAAGAATTCAAAAAAGCATCTAAAAAGGATAGAAAATTGGAGATGCTCGGTAGATGAGAAGTGTTTATGCAATAGCTAAGGCTGATCTTTTATCATCTTGGAGGGGATTTTGCACTCAAACAATTCAACGCCCTCTCTCACGCCTTCTTTTCTTAATAATATTACCAACTGTTGTTTTTTATTCAATTAAACTTATTAATTTTATAGAAAGGCAACCTGAAATGTTCGGTGATAGTTCGGATGGTTATGGTTCAATTATAGCTATCTCGTTTACCATTCTAGTTATTAGAAACGCAGGTCAAACCTATAGGAAAGCAATACGCTCCTCTTTAGTTGATACTTATCTATCACACCCTATCTCGTCCAGAAAAATCATTCTAGGTTTTTTAATTTCCTTATTATTTTCAAATCTTTCTCTTATCTTATTATCTACAGTAACTATATTGGCTGTAATTAATTTTACAAATGAATCAATTTTCTTCCCTTCCGATTTTATAAATTTAATATTTCTTTCAACTATTTTCGCACCGATTTTTGGTTTTCTATTGAGTATTTATAGTTCGATAACTCCCTTTTTTCGTAAATCATTATATCTGTTCGTAATAATTTTACCCTTATCTTCAACTATTCTATTTTTAGATCAAGCACATACGGATCCTTCTTCATCTTTTAATCTGTTTTTACTTTCAAGTTCTACGGTTTCAATACTCCTCTTTCTTTCTGATAAATTATACATTGACAGTATCTTATCACAGCAAATTTCAACCAGAGTTTCTAAACCAACACCACATATTTTTCGATTAGGTTGGCTCAATTATTTTTTAAATAGAAAAACCTCAGCATTGGTACGTAAAGAAATAGTCAATTCTTTAAGAGAAAAAGATGCAGTCGGAGCTTACATTTCGACTATTTTTATAGGTTTATTCATATTGTTTTGGGTCTATACAATAGGTAAACCTACTGAAGATTTAGGTGGTGAATCATTCTATCCAACTCTATTAGCTCTCGGCATTTACATTGGTGCATTGCTTCAATGCACACTTGTAGGTGCTTCATCAATAGGTATCGAAGGAAAACGACTTTGGATTTTAAAATCCCTTCCAATCGATTCTGTTTCCGTTCTAAAAGGCAAAGCAATCTCTATTGCTATTCTTTCATTGCCCGGTCTTCTTTTTATCTGGCTTTCCACTAGTTACTTCGCAAATTTTTCAGTAAAAGTCACACTTTTTTTTGGTGAAATGGTAATTTTAGCTATCCTAATCAATACTGGTTTAGGGATGTGGGCGGCAGGCGTCTTTGCAGATTTCGATTCTAATAATAGAGGTAATCCAGATTTTTTAACTCAATTTTTACTTATGGGTACTTCAGCTTTTATCACCGGCATCTTAATGGCAATTTCAGGTGCTTTTCTCCAAGGAAATGTTAATTTCGGTCTTATTATTGGAGCTTCAATGTGCTTTTTATCTTATTTAATTTATTATTTTGGAATACAAGGTGGGGCTTCAGCATATCGTTCTTTTTGGTCTGATAAATATAGTTAATCTAACCAGAAGACTCTAAATGGTTTATCTACTTACCAGTGTGCTTGTCAAACGAATCTTCTCCTACATCTGAAAATTATTTCACTTCGCTTTCCGAGAATGCTGATAAATGCTATACAGTTGCAAATAAAGCTAGAGAGAAGGGTTTCGATCCTGTAAATAAAACGGAGATTACAAAAGCAAGAGATTTAGCTGAAAGAGTAGAAGCACAAGTAGGTCCAAAAGGCGTTTCTGAATTAATTCGTAATTCTCTAATTGAAGGTAGCAGGGAAATTTCAGCTTTAGAAATAGCTAAAGTACTAGCTAAAAAAATAAAAGAAACAGAAGATGTAAAAAGTGCCTTAGAACAAGCGGTAAGAACATCTCTTTCTATTTTAACAGAAGGTGTTTTAGTTGCTCCAACAGAAGGGCTAGTCAGGGTCGATATTTTAGATAATGAAGATGGCAGCCAGTGTGCTGCAATATACTATGCAGGACCTATCCGTGCAGCAGGAGGAACTGCACAAGCACTTTCTGTATTGATAGCGGACGTAGTTAGAAGAGAATTGGGTCTAAAATCATATATCCCAACTACATCTGAAATAGAAAGATACAAAGAAGAGATACCCCTTTACAAAAGAGCGGTAAATTTACAATATACTCCTTCTTCTGAAGAGATTGAAACAATAATCAAATCTTGTCCCGTTTGTATTACTGGTGAACCTACAGAAAGATTAGAAGTTGTCGGAAATCGAGACCTTCCTCGGGTTGAAACAAATAGAATAAGGGGCGGTGCTGCATTAGTTATAGCTGAAGGTCTTTGTTTAAAGGCTAATAAAATCCTGAAGCACGTCGAAAGATTAAAAATTAAAGATTGGAATTTCTTAACTAATTACGCCGAAAAGAAAAAAGAGAGTCAAAAAGAATCAACAGGAGAACACAAATATCTAAGAGATGTTTTAGTAGGCAGACCAATTTTTTCCTTTCCGGATAAAGTAGGTTCATTTAGACTCAGATATGGTAAAACTAGATTAACAGGTTTAGCAGCGATTGGTCTTTCTCCAGTAACTATGAAAGTTTTGGATTCTTTTCCAGCTATCGGAACTCAATTGAAAACTCAACTTCCGGGTAAAGCTGCATCAATAACACCATGCGATTCTATAGAAGGTCCTTCTGTAGTTTTACATGATGGTACCTTTTTACGTTTAGATGATATGTCTAATGTTGAAGACTACCTTCCTAAAATAAAAAAAATTATAGATTTAGGTGAAATCCTAATCTCTCCAGGTGAATTTTTAGAAAATAATCACAATTTAAAACCAGGAGCTTGGTGTCATGAATGGTGGCAATTAGAAGCAAATTCATCAGAGGTTAATCCGAACAAAATATCTTTTGAAGATGCACTCTCAATCAGTCAAAAATCTGGTGCAGCATTGCATCCTACATATACATTTTTTTGGAATGATTTAGAACTTTCTGAAATATTAGAACTTAGAAAAATATTACAATCTTCTTCATTTGAAAATGAAATTCTAAAAGTCCCACTTTCTGCTAAATCAATGTTAGAATGTTTAGGTGTTTTTCACACTGTTCATTCAGATGTTTTACATATAGAAAAATTCGCTACATCACTTTTACATTCTTTAGCATTGAATGTTATTGGAACCGATATTATCAGTTCAAAAGAACCGAACAATTCAACAAATCAACTCAGTCTAATCGAATATTTTTCAGATCTAAAAATTAAAAATCGAGCTCCCACGAGGCTCGGTTCTAGTATGGGGAGGCCTGAAAAAGCTAATGAACGAAGAATGAGTCCACCACCGCATTCTTTATTTCCAATTGGAAAGAGCGGAGGCCCTCAGCGTCTCATAAACACCTCTTTAGAAAAATTACAAAATGGAGAAGTAAAATTAGAAATTGAATCAAGAACCTGTTCTGTGTGTAATGAAGATACAGTCTCAACTCGTCATTGTAATGAACCAACTCTTTTGAAAGAGAGGGCCAGTTCACGTCTGGTAAATTTAAAATCATTAGTCAATTCATCTAAAGAACATCTTAAAATGTATCAAATTCCACCAACTAAATGTGTTGAGGGGTTGACATCTGCTACTAAGACGCCAGAATTATTAGAAAAAGGAATTCTTCGTGCTAAATATGATTTAAGAGTTTACAAAGATGGAACATTAAGATATGATATGATGAATCTACCTCTGACTCATTTTTATCCTTCTGAAATAGGTCTTTCTATAGAGAAAGCTAATGAGTTAGGTTACACTCAAGATTACTTAGGCAACAATTTAGTTTCCCCAGATCAGTTAGTAACTTTACAGATTCAAGATGTAATTTTTTCACGTAAATCTTCGTCATGGTTATTGAATGTCGCTCGTTTTGTAGATGACGAACTCGAAAAAATTTACGGCTTAGAAAAATTTTACAATATCGAACCAGGTCAAAATGCAAAATCTAGTGATATGATAGGTAGTCTTATGATTGGTCTAAGTCCGCATACTTCAGCAGGCGTTCTTTCTCGATTGATTGGTTTTACAGATGCAAATGCACAATACAGCCATCCATTCTTTCATGCTGCTAAAAGAAGAAATTGTGATGGCGATGAAGACTGTTTCATGCTACTCTTAGATGGTCTTTTAAATTATTCAGAAAAATTCTTGCCAAGTAGACGTGGAGGTACTATGGATACGCCACGAGTCTTAACTACACGCATAAATCCAAAGGAGATTGATAGCGAGGCTCACAATATCGATTTAGAATCTCAATATCCTTTATCTTTTTATCATAATGCCGAATTAGAAAAGTCTCCAAAAGAAATAGCTAAAGATTTGCAATTCGTTTCTAACCATTTAGAAGAGAATAAAGAATATCCATTCCTCTTCACTCATCAAACTTCAGACATAAATGCAGGTCCAAAAGCATCTACATATGTAGATTTAGGTTCTATGCAAGAAAAATCGGATGCATCATTACATTTAGTGAGTAAAATACGAGCTTCTGATGCTTCATATTTAGCTACACACACAGTCAAGAAACATCTGCTTAGAGATTTAGTCGGTAACTTACGTTCTTTTTCCAGACAGAAAGTTCGTTGTAATAAATGTAATACAAAATACAGACGTCCACCTCTATCTAACAAATGTTCTAAGTGTGGTGGTAAAATTTTACTCAACGTTTCCCGCTCTTCAGTCTCTAAATATAGGGAAATGGTTTCGGATATTTTGGTCAAATATCCAGATATGGATAAATTTACACAACAACGAGTTGAATTGGCATTAAGTTCAATAAACACCACTCTTGAAAATGATGAAACAACTCAAACTAACTTGGGTGAGTTTTTTTGAGACAGGTTTTTCAAGAAATTCCTTCAACCAATGAAAGGCTAAGACTCCAAAATCCAAATCTATGGGATTCGATTATCGCTTTCGAACAACATCAAGGTAGAGGTAGGAGAGGTAACACTTGGGTTTCTCCAAAAGGTGGTTTTTATTTTTCAATCTGTTCTCCTCAACACAAATTACTTCCACTCATAGCAGGGCTATCATCCAAACTATCTCTCGAATTCTTTCATCAATTCAACGTCTCTCTAAAGTGGCCTAACGACCTGATCTTAGATGGAAAAAAATTAGGTGGAATACTCTGTGAGTCTCACAATGATTTTGCAATAGTGGGTGTGGGTATCAATATCGAAAAAACACCAGACGTCTCTTCTTCAATTTCTCTTAATGATGTGGACGCCAGTATCAATCTTTTAGATCTAGCTGATAAATTTGAAAACATTCTTCAGCGCGAATTAATGAATTTTGATTCAAATGATTTTTTTATCAGTTATAGAAAAGCGGAAATCCTTCTCGGTATGAATGTCAGGTGGAATAATTCTGAAGGTCTCGTTATAGATATTACTGAAAATGGTGAACTGATGGTTGAAGAAAATAATAATATTATTACATTAAATGCTGAAGAGGTGCATCTTGAACATTGAAGGCCTACTACTCGATTTACTAAGAATCCCTTCATCAATGGGTGAAGAGAATGAAAAAATTACTTTTCTAGAAAAGTATCTATCTGATTATTCACCACAGATTGAAAAAGTTTCAGATTCTACAGCAAATATCTGGTGTCGTTCAGAAGGAGAAGGTCCGCATATTGTTTTTTGTGCACATATGGACACAGTCCCTCCTGCACCCGGATG